>Ga0209284_10000328_pt1 | contig 77074 bp, 74 predicted proteins | sample FRY03_FD_187211 | JGI IMG/M metagenome (GOLD analysis project Ga0209284, IMG submission 187211) | Freshwater microbial communities from Lake Fryxell liftoff mats and glacier meltwater in Antarctica - FRY-03 (SPAdes) (version 2) | ecosystem: Environmental > Aquatic > Freshwater > Ice > Glacier... | reverse complement strand
CATAATCTTAAACTGACCATTACCACGACCGTTCGTCCCTTGACTGGAGCGGTGGTGACCAAGAGCTCCAAGGTCGCGATCCTCCACAGGAGTTATTTCGTCGCGCTGCGTTAGGTGATGGCGGTGATCCCGCTGACGGGTAGTCGGTTGTCCCGTGCGGGGTGGCGTGCGCTTCGATGGCACGAATGACTGGAGTACTGTGGTGATTTCGGACAGTGGTCCCTCCTAAAGTGAGGGATCTACTAGAAATGAGGTCCACAGCCTTGGCCCGGAACTCAGCACTCAAATTTACGACGATTCGACATGAAATATATTCTCCTAACCTCTGTCTAAAATGACTCAACGGGCGCATTGCTTGTGGTGGCTCGGATAGGGGTGGGTTTCGTAAAGGGGTCTGACCCCATCGCGAAATCGAGCCTGACCCCTTTGTCCAGTCATGACCCCATCACGAAATCCCAGCGGCGGTGCGTCGGCGCGTTGCGATCGATGTGGTGCTCCGTCAGGGCGCCCTACGACACCACTTCGATTGTGCTGGCGATGCCGCGCGCAGCCGACTCGCCCGCGGGCGTGCGTACGACGATGCGGACACGGTCACTGCGAAACAGGTCGTGTGAGTACTCAAATGGCTTGCCGTCGGTGCCCCACGCCGTGCGGATGATCGCGACGAGTGGCGTGGAGCGCTTGACCTCGAGCACCTTAGCCTCCAATACTGCGGCACCGACGATCTCGATTCGCTCGGTCGCCTCGCCCGGCTCGACATCGAACTCGGCCTGCAGCAACTCGTAGAGCGAGCCGCCGAGCGAGTGGTCGAGCAGGCCCGAGAAGCGGTTGGCGGGGAACTGTGCGCGCTCCAAGGAGATTGGCTCGCCATCGGCGAGCCGGACGCGTACGATCTCGAGCACGAGCGCGCCAACGGGTAGGTCGAGCGCTGCGGCCGTCTCGGCGTCGGCTTCGATGGTGGCCGTCGACAGGACGCGCGCGTCGGCCGAGAAGCCTTGGCGTCGCAGATACGACGGCAGGCCAGCCATGCTCGTCAGGTCGCGCTCGACCTTACGCGCCGCGACAAACGTGCCGCCAGTGCGACCCGACTGGCGTCGCACTGCACCCATCGTTTCGAGTGAGCCCAGAGCTGCACGCAGCGTCGTACGGCTGACGGCATAGTGCTCGGCGAGATCGCGCTCGCCACCAAGGCGCTCGCCGGCAACGAGCGTGCCGCCCGCGATCTCCGCAAGGATCCGGTCGCGCACGACGACGGCAGCAGGACCAAGCCGGCCTGCGGCGTCGACCGAGGCGGCTGGTTTGGCCTTACTCAGATCGCTTCCATCGCCGATGCCGCCTCGGGCAGCGTCTGGCCACCATCGACGACGATCGTCTGGCCGGTGATGAACTTCGCCTCGTCCGTCGCGAGAAACAGTGCGGCATAGCCGACGTCGTCGAGGTCGCCGAGGTGGCCGAGTGGGATCGAGGCAGCAGCCGACCGCAGGTATTCCTCGCCGAGGCCCCTCAGGCCATCGGTCAGGATGTTGCCCGGCAGCACCGCGTTGATGGTGATCTTCTTCGGCGCCAGCTCCATCGCGGCGGTGCGCATAAAGCCCAGCTGGCCCGCTTTCGTGGCGCCGTAGATCGACAGTGCTGGGATCGCCGTAAATGGACCCGTGATCGACGAGGTCAGCACGATGCGACCACGACCGGTCTTGGCGAGCTCGGGGATCGCCTGCGTGACGGTCAGGATGTTGCCCTTGAGATTCGTGTTGATGATGTCGTCGAGCACGGCCTCGGTGATGTCCTCGAGGCGATACTCGGGATAGACACCCGCGTTGGCGCAGACGACGTCGAGCCCGCCGTGGCGCCTGACGGTCTCGTCGACTGCATGCTTGCAGTCGGCTGCCTTGCCGACATCGCTCTGTACGAACGAGGTCTCGCCGCCAAGGTCGGCCACTGCTGCCGCACCAGCCTCCTCGTCGCGTCCGGTCACGACGACCTTGCAGCCGGCATTGACGAAGACGCGCGCGATGCCGAGCCCGATGCCTTTGGTGCCACCGGTGACGAGGACGCTGCGGCCCTCGAGAGAGTTGAACATGGTCATAGAATTCTCCAGATCATTCGTACTCGGCGAGGTACGCCTCGGCGAGTGGACAGGTTGCCAGGGTGTAGCCGGCGCCAAGTTCTTGCGCCTCCGTTGCGTGTTCGTAGTGCGAGCCGATCCACGTCACGAGCAATAGTCGGCGCAGGATGACGAAGGTGTCGAGCTCGGCCTCGTCGTCGGCGCTCAACTCGGCCACGGAGCGATAACCCTCGAGCCAGGCGGCGCGCAGCTCGGGCACCATCGGGTGGTCTTCGAAGAACGAGACTGTCGTTGCGAAGTCGTACATAAACCAGCCAAAGCCACAGTCATCGAAGTCGATGGCGCGGACGTCGTCGCCGTTGACAAGCAGGTTTGCGAGGCGCATATCGCAGTGCGCGAGACCGAACCGATCGGGGGCTTTCCCGTAGGCAGTCAGTCGGCGCTCGATCGTGTCGACCGTGCGCTGGAACAACGCGAGTACGTCGCCTTCGACGGCGCGGCCGTCCTGCCAGCGACCCCAATGCCCATCCGTGCCGAGCATCGTTTCGACGTCCCAGGTAAAGCGGGTAAAGTCGGCGGGGCGCTGCCAGCTGCGTGCATGCGCGTGCATATTGGCGCTGAGGACGCCGAGCGTGCGATAGCCAGGCAGGGGATTCTCGTCCGGGTCGGGCGGCGTGCCGTCCTCCCACTCGAACAACACAACGCTGCGTTCGGGCAGCACATCCGTGGCCATCTGGATCACCTGCTCGCCACTGCGCGACGGGATGGCGGTGACGCTGTTGACGATGCCCTGATCGCGCAGCGCATCGATCCAGATCAGCTCGGACTTGATCTCTTGCGGCGTGTGATACCCGATGCGATGCACGCGCAGGGCATAGGCAGTACCGGTATCGGGGTCTTCGGCCCGGTACGTCCAATTCTCTGAGACGTTGATCAGGTGCAGTGTCGCATTCGGTCCAATTGGGTACTCCGCGAGTGCTGCCTGCGCGAGTCGATCAACCTCCAATTGGTCTACAACTTCTGCCACGACGTTTCCACTCTCCTCAGGCGCAGGAGTATACGGGCTTATTTATGGTCGCGGCCGACAACCGCTTCCAGCACGCGCGTAATCTCGTCGCGCGCTTTGATCACGCTTTCGGTCGAACCACTCATATAGATGCGGCCTGTCGCGCCGATCATCGCGACGTCGACGAGGGTGACGTCGGGCGCGACACGCTCGGCCTCATTTGCCGCCATCGCAGCGAACAGTGCGGGCGTCATTTCGTAGACCAAGAGCGTCTCGCCGGGCAGCACCATCGAGGCTTGGCGGTTGCGGTTGACGATTACCGCGTGCTGGTCGGTGATGTTTTCGATGATGTCCGAGTAGAGAATCCGTGGCTTTAACTGATGCGATGCTTCGGCATTGATGCCGGCGAGGATTGCCGCACCCGCTCGCTCGACACTCTCGGCGTCGGGCGCGTGCAGTTCGAGCACGCCAAACTGGCGTTCGACGAAGAGGATGCCCGGTTCGACCTCGGGCACCGCCTTCAATGCGAGATCGATCACGCGCTCGATGGCCAGGCCGGGGGCGACCTCCACGATGAGGGCATGGTCGCCCTCCATCGGTGGGTAGCCCCGTGCGCGCGTCGGCGTTCCCATGTAGGCCGCAAACTGCGTGCGCAGCTGCGGAATTGGGAGGTACACGCGTAGTTCGATATTCGGCCCGGCCATCGTGCGTGGACCTACTTGCTCGCCGTGAAGTGCTTGCCGAGCTCGGCGTGGGGACGTGGGATGACGTGCACGGAGACGAGCTCGCCGACCGCCGCTGCGGTCTCCGAGCCAGCTTCCGTCGCAGCCTTCACGGCACCGACGTCGCCTTGGATGATGACGGCAACGAGACCGTCGCCAACCTCTTCGCGACCAACGATGGTGACGTTGGCAGCCTTGACCATGGCGTCTGCCGCGGCGAGTGCTGCGACGTACCCCTTGGTTTCGATCATTCCGAGTGCTTCGGACATGTGATCCTCCTTGGATCGGACAGGTAGTAGTGCTGGGTTAGTTGGTGGAATCGAGCAGCCCGATGATTAGGGCGTCGATCGGTGGGTGCAGTGGCGCGAAGCGCGCTGCTGCGACGGAGCCAGTGGCGACGAGGACTTGCTCGCCGACACCCGATCCGAGAACATCGAAGGCGACGATCGAGCCGCCGGCTTCGAGTTCGACTTCGAGAAATGCTCCGTTGGGCACGTCATCGACGCGTTTCGAGGCCCACACGGATCCGGTCACGGTGCCTTTCAGCATGCTGTCTCCCTCTGGATCTTGACGCCGAGTGCTCGGGCGCGATCGCGCCCCATCGGCGTTAGTACGGCTTTCGGTCCGAGCACGAGCACGGACCCTTCGGCGGCGGCGCGCTCGATGACCCGCTCGGTCACCGCGCCGCGTTCGATGTGATGTGCGCCGCCGGTGGCGGGCGCGGAAGCTGCGGTGGAGGCAGACAGCGAGAAGCGCAACTTGCCTGTCAAAATCGCGGACCGCTCGCTCGGCTGCTCGAGGCGACGGGCCAGCGAGCGCACAAAAGCGTCGAGGTCTTGGTCGCTCTGCAGGCGCACGTGCTCCACCGCGCCACCGTTACTCGGTGCTGCCGTGGGTGCGCTCGGTGCGGGCTCCGTTGGGCGCCAGGCGCTCGGGCGATGGACGGCGGCGACAGGTGGTGCGGGGACTTGGGCGACGGGGGCCTGCGACGCGCGCAGCATGTCGGGCAGCATCTCTGCGAGTGCGGCCTTGAGTGCGACATGCATGTCGCTGGTGCCATTGACAGAGCCGTTGCCGTTTTGCTCGCTCATTGGATTGCCTCCAAGGCTGCGACGGCCGCCTCGCCCGCAGCGCGGACATTCGATTCCTCGCCCGACAGGTACACGCGGCCCGTAGCGCCGATCATCCGATAGTCGATCACCTTGATATTCGCGGCCTTCTCGGCTTCGTTGGTGGCGAGGATCGCGTACGACGCGGGCTGGCACTCGAGTACGAACAGCGACTCGCCTGGCAGCAGCATCGAGCCGATCTTGTTGCGATTGATCAGGAAGGCGTGCTGGCCATCCACGCGGCTGATCACTTTGCGGGCAAGGATCTTCGGCTTGACGGTATCGCGACCCGACAGGTCGAGGGCGTCGAGGATGGCACTGGTGGCGGAGCGAATCGCGGCGGGTGACTGCGAGTGCATTTCGAGGTAGCCGAACTGGCGCTCGACGAAGAGGATGCCCGCCTCGACGCGATCGTGCTTGAGTGCGACGTCGGTCAGCGCCTCGATATCGAGACCCGGCGCGACCTCGATGATCTGCGCGGCCATGCCGCTGCGGGGTAGGCGACCCTTGATCCACGTGCCGAGATAGCACATGGTCTGCGGCTGCAGTTGGTCGATGTAGATGCAGGAGCGAAGCTCGACGGCGGTGGTGGTCACGAGCGGGTGAGCTCCTTTAGTTCCTCGAGGACGACCCGGCGGATCTCCTCACGAATCAGATCGGTATCAGCGCTGTTTGGCGTGGCAGCGGGTGCGGGAGCGACGAACGCTGCTGGCTCGGCGCTCCACGGCTCCATGCCCGAGAAGTCGTCGAACGGCACGGAGGCATCCTTGTTGTACGCGACGCGCATCCAGTTGACGAAGTGCTTCGGCTCGAGGTTCTCGCCGAGCGACGAACGACCGTAGAAGCCGGTGCCGATGGTCATCGTCGGTGCGAGGTTCGTCAACGCACCGGCCGCGCCGAGGCTGTTGCCGACATTGACCGAGACACGCAGCACCTTGACGGCAGCGCCATAGGCCATGATCGTCTGCGCGTTGCGCGAGTGGATCGAGGCCGAGTGGCCGGCACCCGTGATCCGCAGCATCGCCTGCGCTGCGGAGATACCGCTGCGCACGTTCGGGACGCGGATCAGACCGAGGACGGGGAAGAGCTTCTCGCGAGCCAGTGGCTCTTCGGGGACGACGAGCGAGAACGGTGCGACCAAGATCTTGGTCGTGGCGGGGACCTTGAGGCCCGCCTCCTCGGCGAGCACCAGGGCGCTCTTGCCAATCAGGTCGAGGCGCATGCGGCCGTCGGGGAAGAGGTGTTCGCGTACGAGTTCGGACTCGTCGCTGGAAAGCACATGCCCGCCGTGCTTCTTCAGCTCGCGCTCGAAGGTATCGGCAGCCGACTGCTCGACGATGACGACGGACTCATTCGTGCAGAGGATCGAATTGTCGAACGACTTCGACTCGACAATTAGGCGCGCGGCCTCGGAGAGGTTTGCCGTGGAGTCAACGAACGACGGCACGTTGCCGGGTCCGACGCCCATCGCGGGATTGCCCGAGTGGTAGGCGGCGCGCACGACGGCGTTACCACCCGTCGCGACGATCACGTCGGTCGTCTTGTCGTTCATCAGCGCCTCGATCAGCGGGATCGACGGTTCGGCGACGACTTGGATGCAACCGTCGGGCGCGCCGGCACGGACTGCTGCATCGGACATCAACTGGACGGCTTCAACACAACAGGCGCGGGCAGCGGGGTGAGGGCTGACGACAATCGCATTGCGTGTCATCAGCGCGAGCAGCACCTTGAAGTAGACCGTGGCGATCGGGTTTGTCGACGGTGTCAGTGCGAAGATCACGCCGGCGGGGCGCGGCAACTCGAGGATCTTGGCTGCGTCGTCGATGCGGGGGCTGACGTAATCGTGGTTTTTGTAGTGATCCCAGAGTCCGCGCGAGAGCATCTCGTTCTTGAGGCGCTTGTGCTCGGCGACACCCATGCCAGTCTCTTCGACGGCCCAGTCGGCAAGTCGCTCGGCGTTGTCGTAGGCAACTTCGGCGACGGCTTCGCAGATGCGGACAACGCGCTCGCGGTCGTAGTTGGCGAACAACTCGGCGGCCCAGTGGCCGCGCTGGAGCATCATGCGGGCACGAGGTCCGCCCGACGGCTCGTTGCGCTGCATCTCAATCATCGTCATGCCGTTACCGCCTGACGGCTGATCGACTTGAACTCGTCGTAGGCCTTGCCGATCGCGACCTCGGTGCGATCGAGCACCTCGTCGACCATTTCGGGGCTCAGTAGAATGCCGGGCTTAAATTGCAGGATGCGCGCGTCAAGCGTCGAGAAGATTGCCCAGACGCCGTGTGCATAGAGGTGCTTCATGACGATCTTGGCGCCAGTCGGATGGTTGAACTCGAGGCCCATCACGACGCCGTCTTGGCGAATACCGGTAAACCAGTCGGGGTAGATATCTTGGATCTGGCGCAGGCCGTTTTGGAAGCGCTCGGCGATGTAGTGCACCATCGAGCGCACCTCGGGGCGGCCGCAGATTTCGAGCACCTTCATGCCGACGATGCAGCCAAGCTCGCCGCCTCCGCCCGTGGAGATGTGACCGAAGCCATCCTCCTTGAGCCAAGCGGAGCATTCTTCGCTGACGACGACACACGCGATCGGGTACAGGCCACCGGTGATGCCCTTGCCGATCACCATGATGTCCGGCTCGACGCCCGCCTTCGATATGCACCACATCTCGCCCGTGCGCATCAGGCCGGTCTGGACCTCGTCGGCGATGTAGAGCGAGTCGTACTCCTCGCAGAGTCGTTTGACGGCGCGCAGATAGCCGGGTTCGGGGAGCGGGAAGCCGTAGGTGGCGGGGATCGACTCCATGATGACCGCGGCGATGTCGCGTCCCTTGAGCGCCTCTTCCATCGCGTTGAGGTCGTTGAAGGGCACCTGGACGAACTCTTCGGGGTGGTCGGAGAGGAACAGCTTGGAGAAGCGGTCGTCGCCGGTGCCGACGGCGAGGCCCGTGTGGCCGTGATACGCCTTTTGGATTGAGACGATCTTGCGGCGCTGCTTGGTGTGGCGCGCCGTCTTGATCGCGATGTCGATCGCCTCGCCACCGCCGGAGCCATAGATCACGCGCTTCATGTTCGGGCTGCAGGTTGCGACGAGTGCTTCGGCGAGCGCGGTGCGCGCCAGCGCCGGGAAGTGGTGGTTTCCGATATCGAAGTGCTGCATCGCCTGCTCGAGCGTCACGATCAGCTCGGGATTACGGTGACCGAGGTTGTATGTACCGCCGTTGAGGTGCAGGTCGATCAGTCGGCGGCCAGTCATGTCCCAGAACAGGTAGCCCTCGCGACGGTCGATTACGAGATCGATACCGGCGTCCTGCCAGAAGTCGGTCTTGTTGGGGTTCCAGAAGGCACGCGAGCGCTCCAGCATGTCCTCTTTGGAGTCGTACGAGAAGAATCCGTAGTCGTACATTCGGCGCCTTTCGCTCGGGCAGACCGCAATGTACCGGAAACTAGACCAAATTGCAAATCGGTCTGATTATGATGTGGAAAAGGTCTTATTCGGTTGGGCGGCGCAGCCCTCGCCGATCGGGTGTTGGCGGGTGCTGCGGTGTTGGTAGGCGGACCTCACATCCGCGGGGTTGTGAGGTCCGCCTTGGTTAGCAGTGGGCCGCGGCCCAGCGACCTCCGCGGACACCCGACTCCATCGCGCCGTCCATAAAGCCTGCCCAACCATTCGCAATATCGCTTGATGCGAGGATCACACGACCCTCAGGCTCCTGCATCTCGGCCTGATACTTCGTCAACCAGTGCGGACGGTGGGATGCCCACGTGCCTTGGGCAAACTCGTCCGATAGCCAGTCATGCGCATTGACGGCGAGCACCTCGTAGCCAGGGATGATGCGATCGACCTGCTCTTGGACCCAAGCCAAGTCCTCAATGCGGCACACGGAATGGTCGGGTCCAAACCCAATCATCATCTGCGTGCCGTCCTCGTAGACCCACTGAGTCACCAGGTACCCAAATGGGTGATCAGGACGCAGTCCGCTACAGAACTCCTGCGGTCCGCGGACCCGGATAAACAGTTTGATCCCCATCGAGGCCTGCCCATAGGCGATCGCCTCTTGCTTGACAGGCGAGAGGGTGGGGGCAAAGTCGAGGTCGCGCAAGACGTTGAGCGGCACTGTCACGACCACCGTGCGAGCTGCAATCTCTTCGCCAGCGCGGGTCGTAACGACCACGTGATCGGCGTGCTGGATGATCCCAGCGACGGGCGTGTTGAAGCGCGTCTCGGCCTGTGCCCCTTCCCAGATTGGCGTGATTAGACCGATCGTGCCCTCGGCAAGGGTAATGTCGCCGCCCCCAGCCTCTTGGATGAGTGCCAGCGAGTGGCCCGCCAAGGCGTGCCAGCGATGCGCCGTGAAGGCGCCCGCCTGATCGATGTATCCGTGTGCCATGCCCTCCATTTCGGCGATTAGGATCGCCTCCGCCTCCGGGTCGAGGTCGAGTTCATCGATGCGTTGCCGGATCGTCAAACCATCGAGTCTCGCGATCGCGTCGGCACGGTGCAGCGGGTCGTAGGGCAGGGGCAAAAGCTCGTGTGAACCCTCGACGAACGCGTACCAGCCGCGCGCGGTGGCCTCCTCGCATTCGGCGTAGTTACCAGTGCGCAGCTCGCCGTCTACCCACCAGTAGGCGCGGTCGTGGACTGGCCCGACTTCGGGAGTGAGGTTGTTAGCCACGACCTCGCTCCAAATATGCGGCTGGAACCAATGTACCCAGCCGCCGCCACGCTCGATCTCCTGGCCATCCCAGTCGTCGGTCCAGACACGACCGCCGATCCGATCTCGGGCTTCGAGGATCAGCGGATTCTTGCCTGCACGGCGCACTTCGCGTGCCGCCGAGCAGCCGGCGAACCCCGCCCCGATCACAATCACGTCGTGCATGCCTTGCCTCCTGAGTGTGTAGTCAGGATACCGGCAGGGATGTGTATTGGCCAGTGAACGCCGACGAGCTGGCCGCGCGCCAGGGCGGACCTCACATCCGCGGGGTTGTGAGGTCCGCCTTGGTTAGCAGTGGGCAGCGGCCCAACGCCCGCCGCGCTTGCCCGACTCCAGCGCGCCGTCGACGAAGCCGGCCCAGCCGTCGGCGAAGTCCGAGTTGGCGAGGATTATGCGACCTTCGGGGCGGTGCATCTCCGCGTGATAGTTCGTGTACCAGCCGGGCCGATGCGCAGCCCACGTGCCCTGTGAGAACTCGTCGGCTTTCCAATCGTGGAAGTTGATCTCGAGTACGGTCAGGTCGGGTACCAGCCGGTCGAGCTCGCGCTGTGCCCAGCCGAGATCGTCAGCGTGGATTTCATCACCGTCGTGGCCGAAGCAGACGAGAACCTGCTCGTCGTCGGCGACGTCATCGAACAGCGTGCCGATGTAGGAGAAGGGGTGCTCGTCGGCAAGAGCGTTGATGCTGTTGCTGTGGCCTTTTACCCGCAGCATTAACTTGCTGCCGATGCCGGCCTGACCGAGCGTGATGCCGCCCTGTTTGGTCTCCGACAGCGGGGGGTCGAAAGTGACATCGTGCAGCACGTTGAGCGGGATTGTCACGACAACAGCGCGGGCGGCCAGCGCTTCGCCGTCTCGGGTAGTGACGACGACGTGATCATCGTGCTGCTCGATCGCGGCGACGGGTGTGTTGAGGCGAAGCTCGCAGGCGGCCTCATCGAGGATCGGTTGGAGGAAAGCGATGGTTCCCTCTGCCACGGTGATCTGCCCGCAGGCTTCCTGCGTGCCCGGCAGCGTGTGGCCGGAGAGCGCATGCCATCGGACGACGACGAGTGCACCCGCATCGTCAAGGTGACCCGAGGCAACACCCTCGCCTTCGCCGATCATCACGGTGCGCTCGTCGCCGGTTAGGCCGATCTCGTCGATGCGTTCTTCAATCGTCATGTTGTCAAGGCGTCGAATTTGTTCGGGAAAGGCGAGCGGGTGGTGTGGGAAGGGGAGAACTTCCTTCGAGTTCTCGTTGAACTTCCCCCACGCGCGCTCAGTAATTGCTTCGCGCTCGGCGAGCTCGCCGCTGTGCAGTTCGCCATCGACGAGCCAGTACGCGCGGTCCGCGTGAGGCAGCGCCTTTGCGGTGCATCCAGAGGCGACGATCTCACTCCAGACGTGTGGCTGGAACCAGTGGAAGAAGTTGCCACCGCGTTCGAAGCGTCGCCCGTCCCAATCCGACGTCCACGTGCGCCCACCAATGCGGTCGCGCGCCTCGAGGATCAGCGGATTCTTGCCTGCACGGCGAACCTCGCGTGCGGCCGAGCAGCCGGCGAACCCCGCCCCAATCACAATCACATCGTGCATACCCTGCCTCCTGAGTGTGTAGTCAGGATACTGGCGGTGGCGCGCGTTGGCTAGCGTGCGCCGACGAGCTGGCCGCACCAAGGCGGACCTCACATCCGCGGGGTTGTGGCGTCCGCCTTGGTGCTGGTGCGTGCCACGGTGGTGGTGGGCGGACCTGACATCCGCGGGGTTGTGGCGTCCGCCTTGGTGCTGGTGTGTGTTGCGGTAGTGGGTTGAGTGCCAAGGCGGACGCCACAACCCCGCGGATGTCAGGTCCGCCTACCACCACCGTCTCTCTAGGGCGGATGCCACAGCCGCCCGGGCATCACATACGCGTTGCGCGAAAGTCGATCTTCTCTGCTGCCTCGAGGAGAAACGCACTGATGCCGCGCGAGTTTGTCGCCACGGTTTTTGGGCCACCCCACGTGGCGGAGACTGTGTGGGTGAGTTCGGTGGAGCCGAGCAAAACCACTACGTCACAGCCATCGACCTCACGTTGCACGTCGCGGCCCGGCCGAGCGACCATGCCATCGACGAGCCGCAGATCAAGCTCTGAGCCGAGCAGGCCGGGTAGTTCGTGGCGGATATCCGGACTACCACCGACAAAGATCACGCGATGGAAGCGAGCGCGACGGCACGCGCGAGTAAAGATCAGCGCACCGCGTTTCGTCGAACTGCCCTCGCAGATCACGCAGCGATCACCCATGCCTGCGAGCACAGCCTCGGGGTGTCCTTCGCCGAGCCCGGCCAGCCTGCAGGGTTCGCAGACCAGCGTGACACGGGCGCGCAACGCGGCCTCGACCTCGGGTCGCTTCCACTCGACGATGCGGTCCTTGCCGGGGCGGGTGACACCAGCGTCGAGCAGAGCCTGACGTGCTGCGGTCAGTGCAGCGTCGGATTGAAACCCGCACTCGCGGAGCAACTTGTCGATCGGGAGGTCTTTGGCCATCCCGTGCCGTGCCTTAGGTGGCGGTCGCGACCGCGATGGCCTGCAGGAGATCCGCGAGCAGATCGTCGACGTGCTCGATCCCGACGGACACGCGGACGAGACCAGGTGGCGTGCCCATGGCGCGCTCAGAATCGCGATTGCCGCGCACCTCGATCAGCGACTCCACGCCACCGAGGCTGGTTGCGTTCACAAAGACACGGGTTGCCTTGCAGAGGCGGGCAGCTGCAGCTTCGCCACCCTTGAGCTCGAACGACAGCATCGTGCCGAAGCCACGCATCTGGCGCTTGGCGAGGGCATGGCCAGGATGGTGGGGCAGACCTGGGAACAGCACATAGTCAACGTCGGCGTGCGTCGCGAGGAGCTCGACGATCGCTAGCGCGTTCGCCTGTGCACGTTCGAGCCGCACTGCGAGCGTACGCAGGCCACGAAGCGCCAGGAATGCTTCGAGCGCGCCGGGTGTGGCGCCATACCCGGCGCGTCGGTCGCGCAGCCGTTCCGCGAGCTCGGGATTCCCGATTGCCACGCCCATGAGGAGGTCTGCATGCCCCCCGATCGCCTTCGTCGCGCTGTGCACGACGATGTCGGCGCCAAGCGCGAGCGGCTGCTGGAGGAGCGGCGTCGTAAACGTGCCGTCAACAGCGAGCAGCGTCGCGTCATCAAGCCCTTCTGCAATCGCGGCGATGTCGCAGATCTGCATCATTGGATTGCTGGGCGTCTCAATCCAGACGAGGTCGGCGCCCTGCGCGGCCATCAGGACCGCCGCTGTGTCGGTCTGATCGACGAAGTGGATATTGGCGCGGCCATCCTTGGCGCGCTCGCCCAGCTGGCTCCAAATCCCCATATAGAGGGAGTGTGGCGCTACGATCGTGCCGCCGATCGGCACGAGGTCCAGCACGGCCGACGCGGCTGCAATGCCCGACGAGAAGGCGACGGCCTCGCCGCGCTCGAGTTCGCCGATGACGGCCTCGAACGCCGCCCACGTGTCGTTGCCGGAGCGCCCGTAGCCGAGATCCCCGCCGGAGCGGTAGGTGCTGTTGAGGGACAGTGGCACGTTGAGCATCGCGCCCGGACCTTCGGGACGCCCGCCCTGCACCATCGCGGTCTCGGGGTGTCGATCCATTGTGGTGCACAATACCGCGACCATCAGGCTAGGCGCTGCCGCCCATATCAGAAACTGCTGATACCTTGAGAGGACGTCAAGCGTTGCCGGCGAACTTCTGCCTGCGTTACGCGCGATGCGCCCGCTCTGGAATTCACTCGAGCAGGCTCTCTGCTCGAAAGGGTTTCATGATTAGTTCGTTTACTGACCTCGGCGTGCCCGCCGACCTTGCCGCCGTGCTGGCGCGTAAGGGAATTGAGGCGCCGTTCCCTATCCAGAGTGCGACCGTTCCGGACGCCATTGCTGGTCGGGATGTAACGGGTCGTGCTCCGACTGGCTCGGGTAAGACGATCGCCTTCGGCCTTGCCGTCGCCGCTCGCGTCCCTGCTGCCAAGCCGGGTCGCCCCACCGCACTCATTCTCGCGCCGACACGCGAACTTGCCGACCAGATCCGCCGCGAAGTGGAGCCGCTAGCCGGCGCCCGCGGCCGTTCCGTCGCTGCCGTTTACGGTGGCACGGGGTATGGCGCTCAAATCAGCGCGATGCGTCGTGGTGTCGACGTGCTCGTCGCCTGCCCGGGGCGTCTTGAGGATCTGATCCAGCGCCGCAACGTCAATCTTGGCGATGTCAGCATCGTCGTGATCGACGAGGCCGACCGCATGGCCGACATGGGTTTCCTACCCGTGGTCAAGCGCATTCTCGATCAGACGAAGCCGGATCGCCAGACCCTGCTGTTCTCTGCCACGCTTGATGGCGAGGTCGAAAAGGTTGCACGTGCGTATCAGAAGGATCCGGTTCGACACGAGGTTGTTGCCGAGCCCAAGTCCGTCGGTGACATCACGCATATCTTTTGGAAGATCAAGCCCGATGATCGCCTCGAGGTTCTGATCGATCTCGTCCTGCGCACCGGTACGGTGATCGCGTTCTGCCGCACCCGTCATGGCGTTGATCGTCTGGCAAAGAAGTTGACGCAGGCCGGCGTTGGCGCAGCCAACTTGCACGGCGGTCGGTCGCAGTCGCAGCGCGAGCGTGCGCTGCATGCCTTCACGACCGGGCGCATGCCTGTGCTCGTGGCGACAGACGTCGCGGCGCGCGGCATCCACGTCGACCAGGTTGCCTGCGTTGTGCACTTCGACCCGCCGGCAGATAGTTCCGACTACGTGCATCGCTCGGGCCGCACCGGCCGTGCGGGTGAGGACGGCCTCGTTGTGTCGTTCGTCGGTAAGGCCGATGAGCATCCGGTTGGCAAGATCATCAGCCAGCTGAAGATGCGTGAGTCGATCAATCGTGTCGACCTCGACCTGCTCGGCGAGGTCAAGCCACAGCGCGTCGACCACAAGCGTCAGCCGGTCACGGCCGAGACCACACTGATCAAGTCCGAGCGCATCGATCGTCATCAGCGGCCGGATCGCCCGTCGCGTCCGGCCCATGCGGATCGTTCGGAACGTCCGGCTCATGCCGAGCGTCCTGCCCGTGCCGATCGTCCGGTCCATGCCGAGCGTGAGCCGGCTGTGGATCGTTCCAAGCGCGAGCACGCGAAGCATCAGCAGTCCAATCGTTCGGTGCACGAGTCGGGCCCGGCTAAGCCGTCCGTCCCGAGTGCGAAGAGCCATGAGGCTGCGAAGCCGCGCCACAAGCGCCGCAATCGCCGCCCCAGCGCGGTCTAGAACAGTGCAGCGAGGTTCGGGCTTCGGCCCGGACCTCGTCTAATGCGTTTCCGTTGGTACTTCCGGCACTGCCTGATCACTGTCGTCCGAGGACTTCCGCTGGCGTCCGAGGTTGCTGACGATCAACGCCAAGACGGTCACGAGATAGAGCTGTCCCATCAGACCCTCAGCGACGGCGAGAAAGCGACCCAGTGTATTGGCGGGCGTAAAGTCGCCGTAGCCAATCGTCGCGAGCGTGGTGTATGAGAAGTACAGATAGATTGAGGTTGGTTGAACACCTTGGGTAAAGAATGCGCCCGCGGTGACGGCCGCTACGGTCAGAAAGATGTACGAGAACAGCAGCCCGAGCATGAGGTAGACCGTGATCGCGTTGGCGACGACGTTGATGTTGATGACGGGCGCCTTTGCGACACGGGCGAAGATGCGGATGATCACGCCCGCTGTCAGTAGGGCACTGAAGCCGGTCGCGAGTGCGCGTCCCCAGTCCGCGCTGGCAAAGATCGATACGACTGCGATCAGTGCCAATAATCCGAGGATGGCGAAGGGCGAGAAGATAAACACCCTGCGACGGAGTGCAGGGCGTGTGATGTGCGCTGTCACGGCGATCTGGAAGAGCACGATCTGCAGCATCAGCGCACAGACGCGTGTCAGTACGGCGGTATCGCCGGCCGCGAGCAGGATGAACGCGGCGAGCGACAGGACGGGCGCGAGCAGGATGTGGTTCTCCTGCGTGAGGTTGATCCAGCGGCGCAAGACAAACTCGCGCTCCTCCTCGATGTGCTTGTGCTCGCTCATGTCGCGTCGACTTGGTCGCGGGGGCCAAACATGCGGACGGTTTCTGCGTCGTCACCGGGTGGGATCGCAGTAATGCCGAGCATGCGATCGATCAGCATGTTCTGGAAACGGTGGCACGACTCTTCGAAGCGATAACACATGCGACCACCCTCGTAGGCCGGATTGCGCAGGCCGTCTTGCACGCGCTCGACGATGCCGATGTCCTCCTTGTTGACCTCGTCCCAGAACTGCATGAGGGAGTCAATGTCGCCCTCGGGGTCTGTGCTGGCGGCGACCGATTCGGGGTGCGTCAAGAGGTAGGCGACCTCGGTCGTGTGGCGGCTGCCGTCGGGTCGGGCCAGCAGGAGAAAGACGTGGTTCGCCATGACGTTGATGGCGATGTTCGGGAATAGCCAAACAAAGCGGGCCGCCTCGGCGTCCTGGCCTTCGATGCCGGACAGTGCGGGCAGGCCTTTCCAGCCACCACCTTCGGTATTCGCCGCGATCGGCCAGGTACAGAAGCCCACGTACTTGCCGGCGCCCTGCCAGCGGTAGTGGTCTTTCATCGGCGAGACCTTGACGAGGCCGGGGTGCACCCACGGCAGGTGGTAGTACTCCATAAAGTTTTCGGCGATCAGCTTCCAGTCCGCGTTGATCGCGTACTCGACGCGGCGTGCCAACTGGTACTCGTCAAGGCGGTAACTCCCGAGGCGTTTGGAGAGGTCGCCGAGCTCGTGTTCGAGCGCTGGGGTCTCGGGGTCGAGGCAGACGAAGACGAGGAAGTTCCACTGGGCAATGCGCACCTGGTGCAACCCCATCTGATTGATGTCGAAGGCCTTGATGTCGGCCATGTCGAATGCGGCCTGCTGGTCGACAGGTACCTGGCTCTCGGGTGTAAAGAGCGGCGTGCCGAGGCACGTGCCGTCGAGGTCGTACGCCCACGCGTGGTACGGGCACGAGAAGAAGCGCTCGACGTGGCCCGAGCCCTCGCAGAGTCGTGCCCCGCGGTGGCGACAGACGTTGTGGTGGGCCCGCAGCTCGCCTGTCGGATTGCGCGTGACGATGATCGAGCGGCCCGCGACCTCGACGACGAGGAAGTCGCCGGGATCGCGCACCTCGTCCGTCACGCAAACGGGCACCCAGTTCTTGGCGAACACCTCTTGCTGCTCAAGCGCGTAGAACTCGGGCGAGGTGTACGCGTCAGGGATCAGCGTCCATGCAAAGTCGACCGGGAGGCGCGTCTTGGCGTACGTCTCCTCGCGCAGGAATGCTTCGGGAGCAAGTGGCCGCTGCATGGGGCAAATACTACCCGGATGCCTTCAGCAGGTACGCTGCTGCCACGGTGGACGCCTTTATTGTCGATGCGGTACGCACGCCCTTTGGTCGTAATCGCGGCGGTCTGAGCGAGATTCGTGCGGATGATCTCGCGGCGCTGCCACTGCGCGAACTGTTGGCGCGGCATCCCGAGCTCGACCCGGCCTCGGTCGCCGAGGTGCTACTGGGTGACACGAACCAGGCCGGCGAGGACAATCGCAACGTGGCCAGGATGGCGCTTTTGTTGGCGGGCCTGCCCGTCAGCGTGCCAGGCGTCACGATCAATCGGCTCTGCGGCTCGGGTAGCGAGGCGATCGTGCAGGGGTCCCGCATGGTGCGGTGCGGGGATGCCGAGGTTGTCATCGCGGGCGGGGTCGAGAGCATGAGTCGCGCGCCATACATTCTGCAGCGCCCCGACGAGGTGCTCGCGCGCGACATGCGGTTGCACTCGACCGTTGTTGGGTGGCGCATGGTCAACCCGGCATTCTCGGACGAGTGGACGATCTCGCTTGGCGCTGCGGCCGAGCAGACCGCTATTCGATTGGGGATCACGCGCGAGGAGATGGACGAGTGGGCGGTGCGCAGCCACACGCGCGCGCACGCTGCGTGGGGGGCGGGGTTGCCTGCGCCGCATGTCATGCCGGTGGAGGGAGTGGCGCGCGACGAGAGCATTCGCCCCGACACGAGCCTCGAAACGCTCGCTGCGCTCAAGCCAGCGTTTACGCGAGACGGCATCGTCACTGCCGGTAATTCTTCGCCGATCAATGACGGTGCACTCGCGATGCTGATCGCCGGCGAGTCAGCGTGCCAATCGCACGGTTGGACGCCAATCGCGCGCATTGGCGCAAGTGCAACCGTGGGCGTCGAGCCGCAAGAGTTTGGCTACGCACCAATCCCAGCGATTCGCGCGGTGCTCGAGCGGGCGGGTCTCGCGGCCGAGCAGGTTGCTGTCTGGGAAATCCAAGAGGCGTTTGCTGCAGTCCCGCTCGGGGTGTTGCGCGAGCTTCCGAACATCGACGAGGAGCGCGTCAATGTCCACGGTGGCGCGATCGCCTACGGGCATCCGCTCGGTGCATCGGCGCCGCGGCTAATTGTCGATTGCGCGCGCGAATTGCAGCGGCGCGGTGGCGGCATTGGCGTTGTGGCGGTCTGCATTGGCGTGGGCCTCGGGCAAGCGATCGTCTTGCACGTCGATGTGTAATACGCGTTCAGACAACAACGTTCCCCAATTCCGGTTAGCATCCCGGCACCAACCGGCAGGCCCCGGCCGCTTTCGAAAGAGGATTTCTCCATGACCCGCAAGTACTCGCTCAAGGACGATCAGATTCCGCGCTCGTGGTACAACATCATGGCGGATCTACCGAGCATGCCCCCGCCGCCGTTGCACCCGGGCACGGGCCAGCCGATCGGCCCGGACGATCTGTCCCCGATCTTCCCGATGGCGCTGATCGGACAAGAGGTTTCGACCGAGCGGTACATCGATATTCCCGACCCGATTCGCGACGTGCTCGCAATGTGGCGCCCAACGCCACTGTTCCGCGCGACCAATCTCGAAGAGGCACTCGGCACGGACTGCAAGATCTTCTACAAGTACGAGGGCACGTCGCCGGCTGGTTCGCATAAGCCAAACACCGCTATTCCGCAGGCCTGGTACAACAAGCAGGAGGGTGTCGAGCGCATCTCGACCGAAACCGGTGCGGGCCAGTGGGGCTCGGCGCTGGCCTTCGCGGGTGCCCAGTTCGGGCTCGAGGTCAAGGTCTACCAGGTGCGTGCCTCGTACGACGCCAAGCCGTTCCGCCGCTCGATGATCGAGACGTGGGGTGGCTCGGTTGTCGCCAGCCCGTCGATGGACACGAACGCGGGTCGCGCGATTCTTGAGACGGATCCGGATTGTCCCGGCAGCCTCGGCATCGCCATCTCGGAGGCCGTCGAGGATGCCGCGACACGCGAGGACACCAAGTACGCGCTCGGTTCGGTACTCAACCACGTACTGATGCATCAGACGATCATCGGCCAGGAGGCGCAGGAGCAGATGCGCGATGCCGGCGCCTATCCGGACGTCGTCGTGGGTTGTGTTGGTGGCGGCTCGAACTTCGCGGGCATCGCCTTCCCATTCCTCGCCGACAAGATCGCGGGCAAGGAGATTCGTATTGTGGCGGCCGAACCCGCTGCCTGCCCGACGCTGACGCGTGGCCATTACGGCTACGACTTCGGTGATACCGCGCAGCTGACGCCACTCTTGCCGATGTATACGTTGGGGCATGGCTTTATCCCCGCCCCGATCCATTCGGGTGGTCTGCGCTATCACGGCGCAGCACCGATCGTCTCGCATCTACTGCAGCTCGGCCTGATCGAGGCCGTCGCGTATCCGCAGCGCGAGTGCTTCACCGAGGCTGTGCGATTTGCGCGGACCGAAGGCATCATTCCTGCCCCCGAGCCGACGCATGCGATTCGTGCCGTCGTGGCCGAGGTCGAGCGGGCCCGAGAGGAAGGTGTCTCCAAGACGATCCTGTTCAACCTCTGCGGCCACGGCAACTTCGACCTCGCCGCCTACGACTCGTACTTTGCAGGCACGATGGAAGACATCGAGCTGCCGCAGTCCGAGCTGGACGCCGCCGCAGTCTCGTTGGAGGGCATGCCGGCAATCGCCTAGGTTCGTGTGGGGTTGTGGCCCGCTTGGTCACAACCCCACGACGACCTACGGGCGGCGTGCGACGAGCAGCAGATCCTCGCCGTCCTGTACGACGGTGCCGTCCTGATTGACGACCGAGATCGACATGCGCAGGAGCCCGGTCTCGGGCTTCGACTTGGATGGGCGGTTTTCGGTGATCTCCCAGATCGCCTCGATCGTGTCACCGGGGTATGTCGGAGCGCGGAAGTTTCGCGACTCCGACAGATAGGCGATGATCAGCAGCGCGTCGAGCTCCGGGCAGGGCTGGCCCGAAGCGACGCCGAGGATCAGTAGCCCGTGCGCGATGCGGCCGGTGAAGGGCGTGTTGGCGCGCACCCATTCGTCGTCTTTGTGCAGCGGGTTATGGTCGCCCGAGAGGTCGCAGAAGGTGTTGATGTCTTCGACGGTGATGGTGCGCGAAGTCGAACGCATGATGGCGCCGACGGGGAGGTCTTCGAGATAGAGCGTCTTTTCCTGAGTCATGGCGGTAAGCCTAGTCGCAGGTCGGCGCGCTACCGTGGCCCTCGTGGCAGCAACACCTCCGATGCAGCAGCGCTCGTTTCCGCTGCTGGGCTATGCCCTCGTTGCCGCCTCGGCGACATTTGCGGCGGGCAATGGCGTGGTCGCGAGCCTTGTCATCCACACGGGTGTCGATCCGTCGGCGCTCGCGGCGACGCGAATCTATGGGGCCGCGGCGGTCCTCGTATTCTTCTTTCTTCCGCACATCCGCAAGCTGCGACGCGCCCACGTGCTGCCGCTCGCGCTATTTGGCATCGTTGGGCTCGTGCTTGGACAGGGTGCGTACTTCCAGGCCCTCTCGCATGCCGATGTTGCGTTGGTCCTGGTGATCATCTTCACCGCGCCGCTGGTGGTGGCCGTCTACGAGCGCGTGCGGCTGAAGGAGCACCTGTCGGGATATGCGTGGGGTGCGATCGTCCTTTCGGTTGGTGGTGTGGCGCTGGCGATTGTCGGTGACGGTGGTCTTCCGGCCATCTCGCTGACCGGCTTCGTGTTCGCCCTTGTCGCCATGATTGCCTATGCCTGGTCGGTGATCCTCGCCGCTAAATTGCCGACCGAGTTTCCACCCTTGGCACGGACGGGTGCCTGCATGGTGGTTGCGGTCCTGATCTGGATGGTGATCGTGCCACCTTGGACGCTGCCGTTTGACAAGCTCGACGCGACGACGACGTTCGCCGGTCGCTTCGGCTTCTCGTTGCCGATCTGGGTCGCCATCGCCTTCGTCGTGTTGGTCGGCTCGGTTGGTGTCTACGTCACCTGGGTTAGTGGTACGAGTCTTGTTGGTGCGGGCGCTTCGAGCATGGTGGGGATGGCCGAACCTATGCTCGGTGCGGTCTTTGCCTTGGGCCTATTGGGGCAAGACCTCGCGCTGACGCAGATCATCGGCATTGGCATCGCGGTCGTTGGCATCTTGATTGTCGAGCGTGCGCGCGTGCGCGCCGGTCGCGCGACGACGCTCGACCTTCCCGTCGAGCTCTAAGACCCACGACTATCTCGTGCCCCGGCGCGCCAGACCAACCAACCGCGATAGCGTTCCCGAGTAATGGCCACTGTCCTGACATCCCTGCCGATTGGCGAACGCATCGGTATTGCCTTTTCGGGCGGCCTCGACACGTCTGCTGCGGTGGCGTGGATGCGCGACAAGGGTGGCGTGCCGTACACGTATACGGCGAATCTCGGGCAGTACGACGAGCCCGACCTCGACGATGTTGCGAGCCGCGCCTTGCAGTACGGCGCCGAGGCTGCGCGGCTCGTCGATTGTCGCACCGAACTGGTGCGCGAGGGGCTCGTCGCCCTGCAGTGTGGTGCCTTCCACATCAGCTCTGGCGGTCGCACGTACTTCAACACTACCCCGCTCGGCCGCGCCGTCACCGGCACGATGCTGGTAGCGGCGATGCGCGAGGATGGCGTCTCGATCTGGGGCGACGGCTCGACCTACAAGGGCAACGATATCGAGCGTTTTTATCGCTATGGCCTGCTTGTCAATCCGTTGTTGCGTGTCTACAAGCCGTGGCTCGACCAGCAATTCGTCGACGAGCTTGGCGGACGCAAGGAGATGAGCGAGTGGCTCGTCGCACGCGATTTGCCATACCGCGACAGCATCGAGAAGGCGTACTCGACGGACGCCAACATCTGGGGCGCTACGCACGAGGCGAAGACGCTCGAGCTCTTGACCGAGTCGATGGACATCGTCAGCCCGATCATGGGCGTGCAGCATTGGGATCCAGCGGTGGTGATCGAGCCAGAGGAGGTGACGATCCGCTTCGCTGAGGGCTGGCCCGTTGCCATCAATGGTGTCGAGTTCGCCGACCAGGTTGCGCTCGTGATGGCTGCGAATGAGATCGCTGGTCGTCATGGTCTCGGCATGTCGGATCAGATCGAGAATCGCATTATCGAGGCGAAGAGTCGCGGCATCTACGAGGCGCCCGGCATGGCGCTGCTGCACCTCGCCTACGAGCGCCTTGTCAACGGTATCCACAATGAGGGCACGATCGATACGTACCGCACGCAGGGCCGCCAGCTCGGCCGCTTGCTGTACGAGGGACGCTGGTTCGACCCGCAGGCACTGATGCTGCGCGAGAGTCTGCAGCGCTGGATCGGACGCGCGATCACGGGCGAGGTGACGGTGCGGTTGCGACGCGGCGAGGACTACACCGTGCTCAATACGTGCGGGCCGCACCTGACGTACCACCCGGAGCGCCTCAGCATGGAGAAATCCGAGAGCGTCTTCGGGCCACTCGATCGTATCGGTCAGCTGACGATGCGCAATCTCGATATTCAGGATTCGCGCGAGAAGCTCGAGATCTATGCCAAGGCGGGGCTGCTCGACGCCTCGAATCCGTCGATTCGCGGTCATCTCGGGCCGGGTGGCGTGCATCCCGAGGTGCCCCACACGGATGCTCCAGATCCCGGTTTCGACGTGTCGATGGAGGAAGGCGTCGACTGACGCCCCGCGTCCGCGCGCGCTGCTGATCGCGGCGGGTGTACTCGCGCTGCTCGTCGTCCTGCTCGCGATCGGTCAGGCCGAGTGGGGCGCCCAGCTCCGCTTCGACCGCTGGCTCGGTGGCGCGCTCGTCGGCCGGCCGCACTGGCTCGTCTCGACAGCCGACACGCTCGGTGTGTCGACGCGCGACGTCGGGAGCGGCGCGGTCGTTGCCGTCGGCGTTGCGGTGCTGTGGCGTTCGCAGCGGCTGTGGGCGCAGTGGCTCCTGTGGAGCGCGGTCGGTGGCTTCGCGCTCCAGAACCTGATCAAGCAGGTCGTCGGCCGCGATCGTCCCGTCTGGGAAGGTTCGCCGTTTCAGCTCTCAACGCCGGCGTTCCCATCGGGCCACGCGATGAGTGGCATCGACATGTGGGTCGTGCTCGGCATCGTCATGCTCTGCGCACCGATCGGCGGCCGCTTCCCGAAGGTCATCGGTGTCCTCGCGATCATCATTGGCGTCCTGATGGGGCCGAGCCGTCTCGTCCTCGGCGTGCACTGGCCGACCGACGTCCTCGCGGGCTGGTTTCTTGGCGTGGCCGTCGCCTGCGCATCCGCTGCGGTCGTGCTGGTATTTGCCCGGCGCCAGTTGCATAACTGACGCCGGGCAATCAGTGTTGCTACGTGCGGCGGAGTTACGCGGGGATACTCGTGATTTCGTGGTGGGGGGCGGACGCCACAACCCCGCGGATGTGAGGTCCGCCTCCCCATACCGCCTGTCAAGCGTGGTTGTGTGTGGGAGGCGGACCTCACATCCGCGGGGTTGTGGCGTCCGCCCCCCACCACGAAATCACGAGGAGACGGCGAGTCCGGGGCGGATCAATGTGGTGGGGCGGGTGAGTCCCTGGTCGTCATAGGCCGGCGGGGTCGAGTCGAGCAGGTCGGCGGCACCGAAGGATCGCTCGACCTGGTCGGCGGGTGGCGTGCCGTAGAGCGTCGTGCGCTGTACGGGGTTGCGACCCGCGCGGCGAATCACTTCCTCCATGCGCTCGGGTGGGCATTCCTGGCCATGGGCGGCGCCCGCAGCTCGACTAATCGACTCGTTCATGAGTGTCCCGCCGAGGTCGTTGACGCCGGCGCCGAGCATCACGCCCGCACCCTCGGGGCCGAGCTTGACCCACGACACCTGAATGTTCTGGATGAACGGATCGAGCACGAGACGCGCGGTTGCATGCAACACGACGGTCTCCTCGAAGGTCGGGCCGTAGCGCGCGCGACCCTTCAGCGCGATCGGTGCCTCCTCGGGGATAAACGGCAGCGGTACGAACTCCGTGAAGCCGCCGGTTTCGCGCTGGAGGTCACGGACACGGTGCAGATGGCGCGCCACGTGGATGGGGCGCTCGATGTGCCCGAACATGATCGTCGCGGTCGTGCGCAACCCCACGCCGTGTGCCGTGCGCATCACCTCGAGCCACTGCTCGGTATTGACCTTGTCGGGGCAGAGGACGGCACGCACCTCGTCGTCGAGAATCTCGGCCGCCGTACCGGGCAGGCTGCCGAGGCCGGACTCTTGGAGTTGCAGCAAGTACTCCTCAAGTGTCCAGCCCATCGTGGCGGCGCCCTGCCAAATCTCGAGTGGCGAGAAGGCGTGCACGTGGATCTCCGGCTGTGCGGCCTTGACCTCGCGCAGGCATTCGAGGTACCACTCGCCTGTGAAGCCCGGGTGGATGCCCCCCTGCAGGCAGACTTCGGTGCCACCGCGCTGCCACGCCTCGACCGAGCGGCGTGCGACCTCGCTCTGCTCGAGCAGGTAGGCGGGGCCGCGCAGATTCTCGGCGAGGCGGCCCTTCGAGAAGGCGCAAAAGCCGCACTTGAAGTAGCAGACGTTCGTGTAGTTGATGTTTCGACAGACGACGTAGGTGACGTCGTCGCCGACGCGTTCGGCGCGCCGCGCATCCGCGAGTGCAATCAGGAGCGCAACTTCAGGACCGCGTGCTTTGAGGAGCGCCTCGGTGTCTGCGATGTCGAGCAACTGCTCGGCCTCGGCGTGGGCCAGCGCCTGAGCGAAGGCGGGGGAAATGCCGCCGGATCGCGCGGGTGGTCCATCGTGCCAGGCGAGCGGCGGTGCCTCGGTAACGCCATTCGTCCAGCCGTCGTGCGGTCGCGCGCGCAACTGGGCATCGGCGAGGCGCAGCGTCGGTCCGAGCGTGGTCGGCTCGAGCCAGGTGTCGTTGACGAACCGCGGATAGACCGTCAGTCGTGGCAAGAGCGTGTGGCCAGCCGCAGCAGTGGCCTCCTCGAGCCGCGCGAGCTCGGGCCATGGGGCCTCGGGATTGACATGATCGGGCGTGACGGGCGAGACGCCGCCCCAGTCGTCGATGCCGGCGTCGAGCAGGCGTGGAAACTCTGCGTGTGCGAGGTTCGGAGGGGCCTGCAATGCGACTTCGTCGGGCAGGATCAGCCGCGCGACGGCAATTGTCCAGAGGTGGTCGTCGAGCGTCGGCTCGGGCGCGTCGGCCATCTTCGTATCGGCTTTGGCGCGGAAGTTTTGGACGATTACCTCTTGCAGGTGCCCGCGCCGCTCGTGCAGGTCGCGCAGTGCGAGCAGTGCCTCGACGCGCTCGCGGCGCGTCTCGCCAATGCCGATCAGAATGCCACTCGTCGTTGGGATCTTCAGCTCGCCCATGCGATCGAGCGCCTCGAGCCGTGTAGTCGGTTCCTTGTCGGGCGAGCCGTAGTGCGGCATGCCCTTCTCGCTGAGGCGGGCACTGGCGGTCTCCAACATGATCCCCTGCGATGGAGAGAACCGGCGCAGCTCGGCAAGTTCGGCGCTGTCGAGCACACCGGGGTTAGCGTGCGGGAGCAGGCCCGTCTGCTCGAGCACGGCGCGCATGCACTCGGCCAGATATGCGGCGGTCGTCAAAAAACCCAACTCGGAGAGCTCGCTGCGGGCCGCCTCGTAACGCAATTCGGGCTTGTCACCAAGCGTAAACAGGGCCTCTCGACAGCCGGCGGCCTTGCCCAGCTCGGCGATCGCGACAACCTCGTCGATCGTCATGTAATTGCGCTCGTCCTTGCGGGGCGGCTTGGTGAAGGTGCAGTAGTGGCAGACGTCGCGGCAGAGGACGGTGAGGGGAATGAAGACCTTCGGCGAGTAGGTGATAACGACGCCACGTGCTGCATCGCGGCGGGCGCGCGCAGCAGTGCAGAGGGCGGCGAGATCCGGCGAGGGATCGTCCGCGAGCGCGAGGGCCTCAGCGTCGGTCAGCACCCAGACAGCCTAGCCCCAGCGGTCGTGTAGGCGCGGCGCGAGATCTGCTGCGAAGCGATCGAGGAAGCCCGCCTGGTCCGCGCCCGGTGCGTGGAAGATGAGGTGCCGGAACCCCATCTCGACGTATGGCGCGATCTTTTCGATAGCTTCGTCGGGATCGTTCGTGCAGATAAAGCGACTCGTTGGGTCGATGTCGGGGTGCTTCGAGAGGCGCTCGAGTTCGACTGGGTCCTCGACACCGTGCTTCATCTCTGCAGGCAGCGCCAGCGGCGCCCAGAAGTCGCAGTCACTCTTGGCCTGCTCGAGATCGGGGTGGTACGACAGCTTAATTTCCATCATTAGGTCGAGATCGGCAAGTGTGCGACCAGCCTTTTCGGCCCCCTCGCTGAGCGCGGGTAGGAGCTTCTCGGTATACAGCTCCATCGGCTTGCCCGAGGTGGTGATAAAGCCGTCGGCGGTCGCTCCGGCGTAGCGCGAGGCAAGTGGTGCGGCGGCTGCGACGTAGATTGGTGGCTGCTGCTCGGGGAGGTCGTAGATCGTGGCGCTCTTCGTCTGGTAGTAGTCGCCCTCGAACGTCACGCGCTCTTCGCTCCAGAGTTGGCGAATCAACGCAAGCGACTCCTTTAGGCGCTTCAGACGCTCCGGCCCCTCGGGCCAGACGACGCCGGTCGGCGGCACCTCATTGAGCGACTCGCCCGAGCCGACGCCGAGGAAGATGCGGCCGGGCGCAAGGCACTCGAGTGTCGCAAAACCCTGGGCGATCGTGGACGGGTGGTGACGGTAGGTGGGGGTGATGACGCTCGTTCCGATCGAGACGCGGCTGGTGCGTTCGACGAGCGCGCCCATCCAAGCAAACGAGAAGGGCGAGTGGCCACCCGTGTGGCGAAACGGCTGGAAGTGGTCGGAGATCGCGACGGTGTCGAGCCCGAGCGCGTCGGCCTGTGCCGCGTACTCGAGGAGCTCGCGCGGGGCGAATTGTTCACTCGAGGCCTTGTAACCGAGACGGATCACGTACTCCCCTTCGCGTCGCCTGCATCGTGCAGACGTACACTGCCGCTGGATGATAGCCCTCGTTCCGCTCAAGGCCCTCGACGACGCCAAGTCGCGACTCGGTGACGTGCTCGACGCTGATGCGCGCCACGCGCTGGCATTGCAGCTGTTGACGCGCGTCGTTGATGCCTGCCAGGGCGCGGGCCTCGAGGTCGCGATTGTGTCTTCCGACCCGATGGCGTACATCGCGGCGCGCGAACTTGGCACCGTTGTCGTCGACGATGGTGGAGAAGACCTGACCGGCAGCGTTCAGCGTGGTCTCAACGCCTATGCGGATGCGGATGTCGTCGTGGTGATCGCGGCGGACCTGCCGTACGTCACGACCGACGATGTGGTGGCGCTGCTCGCAGCCGCCCAGCCACTCGCAATCGCACCGTCGCTCGATGGTCGTACGAATGCGGTTGCCACCTGCCCGCCCAGCGCATTTACGCCCGCGTACGGGGAAGGGTCGGCTGCGCGCCACGGTGGCACGATTGTCGATCGCCCGGGCCTCAGCCGAGACCTCGACACCCCAGCCGACCTTGCGGAGTTCGAGTCCACGTGTCGGTAACTCTGATTGCCGGCGGAGTTGGTGGGGCGCGCATGGCGCTCGCCTTGCACGAGGCGCTGCCACCCGGCGAGCTGACGGTGATCGGCAATATTGGCGACGACTGCGAGCACTGGGGCCTCAACATCTCCCCCGATCTCGATACCGTGCTGTACACGCTGACCGGCCGCATCGATCTGGCCAATGGTTGGGGCGTGGCGGATGACACCCGCAATCTGATGGCTACGGCGATCTCGCTTGGCGAGGCCGAGTGGTTTATTCTCGGTGACAAGGACCTCGCCTTGCACGTTGCGCGCACGCGTCGGCTGCGAGCGGGTGAGCCGCTGTCGTCGATTACCGCCGACGTTGCACAACGTTGGGGGTGTGCAACGCGGATCTTGCCTGCGACCGACGATCGCTTGCGCACGTGGATCGCGACCGACGATGGCGAGCTGCCGTTTCAGGAGTGGCTCGTGCGGCGGCGCGCTGCCGACCACGTCGCCGGTGTGCGGTTCGAGGGCGCGGCCGACGCGCAGCCTGCGCCGGGCGTGCTCGAAGCGATTGCGAGCGCAGACCGCATCGTGCTCGCGCCATCGAACCCGTTCGTATCACTCGATCCGATTCTTGCTGTGGCTGGCCTCCGCGATGCTGTTTCGGCACGGCGGGCCGACACGATTGCCATCTCGCCGGTGATTGCCGGCAAGGCTGTCAAGGGTCCGATCGTTGGCATGCTCGACTCGCTGGGGCACCGCCCCGACGCCGTTGGTGTCGCACGGTATCTTGCGCCACTCACCGGAACCTACGTGCTCGATGTTGCGGACGAGGCGCTCGCCCCGGATCTCGCCGAGCTCGACATGGCTGCAATTTGCGTACCGACGTTGATGGCCGATCCTGCCCTGCGGCAGGGTCTGGCGGCTGCGGTGCTCGCATGATCCGCCTCGTGCCGTTACCCATCGCCGAGCGCATTCAACCCGGTGACGATCTTGTTGCGCTGTTGGTCGCGGCGATCAGCACCGCCGGAGAACAGCTTGTGGATGGCGACGTGGTGGTGGTGGCGCAGAAGCCAATCTCGAAGGCTGAGGGGCGCATCGTCGAACTCGCCGACGTTGTGCCATCGCCCGAGGCGCTCGCGATTGTGGCCGAGGACGACGGCGATCCGCGCGTGGTCGAGGTGATCCTGCGCGAGTCGAGCGAAGTCGTGCGTCGGCGCGGTTCCTTCATTATCGGTCGCACGCGGCACGGCCATGTCTGCGGCTCGGCGGGTGTCGACCGTTCGAACCAGAACGAGCTCGACCAGGTGACGCTGCTGCCCGAGGACCCCGACGCGTCGGCGCGTCGACTGCGCGCTGGGTTGCGTGCGGCGACGGGGGCGGATGTTGCGATCGTGGTCAGCGACTCGTTCGGCCGGCCGTTTCGGCGCGGCACGGTTGGTGTGGCGATTGGCGCGGCCGGCTTTGTTCCGGTGGTCGAGCACGTGGGGCGGCCCGATGATGCTGGTCGCGCTTTGCATGCCACGCGGATCCACGTGGCCGACCAGCTCGCGAGCGCAGCGGAGCTCGCGCTCGGCCCGTACGGCGGCGTGCCGGCGGTGCTGATTCGTGGCGTCGAGCTCGAAGATGGTGCAGAGGGGGCGGCGGACGGGATCATCGATCGCGACAAGGATCTCTTCGCATGACGCGTCCGATTCGCATCGGCTACGAGGCGAGCCCGCAGGACGGCCTGTTCGAGGCCATGCGTGCGTCGTGGATCGAGGCCGAGGCGATGGGGGCCGACGCGATCTACAACGACGACCACTTCTTCCCGGTCGACAGCGATCCTGACGGTCTGCACTTCGAGTGTTGGACGACGCTCGCAGCGCTCGCCGAGGCGACGAGCCGTGTCGAGGTCGGCGCGCTGGTGACGTGCGTGTCGTATCGCAATCCGAATCTGCTTGCCGACATGGCGCGCACGGTCGACCACATCTCTGGTGGCCGCCTGGTGCTGGGGCTCGGGTCCGGCTGGTTCGAGAAGGACTACACCGAGTTCGGCTACGAGTTCGGCACACCAATCACCCGCCTGCATGCCTTCCGCGACGCGATCCCCGTGATCAAGGACCGCATGGCGATCGGTAACCCGCCGCCCGTCCGCGGGAAGATCCCGATCATGATCGGCGGCGGTGGCGAGAAGGTGATGCTCAAGCTCGTCGCGCAGCACGCCGACATCTGGCACGGCTTCGGTTCGCCCGATGAGATTCGCCACAAGTGCGAGGTGCTCGACGCGCACTGCGCGACCATTGGCCGCGACCCGAGCGAGATTGAGCGCAGTGTGATGTTCGAGGCTCATGACCTCGGCGACGACGAGCTCTTCGATGCCTACGTGGCGGCGGGTGCCACCTTCCTCTTCTACTCCGCGGCCGGCCCCGACTACTCGCTCGACGGCCTGCGGCTTCTGCTTGACTGGCGCGCTCGTCGCACTGGACAAAGGGGTCTGACCCCTTTGTCCAGTTGACACCTGTGGGCGACGGGGCAGCTGCGCTTGTCACACTGGACAAAGGGGTCTGACCCCTTTGTCCAGTGCGACGGCAACCACCTTGCTTCCCCACCACAGGGTGGCGGTCGGTAAGCTGCACTCCATGCCAATTTCCGATAAGGCTCGCGAACTCCTCGAGCAGCCAATCTTCGCTAGCCTCGCCACGATCGGGCCCGACGGTCACCCGCAGGTCACCGTCATCTGGCTTCACATCGAAGGCGACAAGATCTTCTTCAACACGGCGGCCGGTCGCGCCAAGTACCGCAACATGATCGCCGATCCGCGCGTCACCGTGCTGCTGCTCGACCCCGAGAACGGCTACCGCTACGCCGAGTTGCGTGGCACCGCCGAGGTGACGGAAACGGGTGGTGATCAGGGCATCGACGATCTCGCGATGAAGTACCTTGGCACGCCGTATCCGTTCCGTCGCGAAGGCGAGACGCGCGTGCAGGTCTGGATGGACGTCAACTCCGAACACTGGCAGGGCTGAACAATGCGACCGATTCGAATTGGTTACCAGGCGCGACCGCAGCACGGCTCGTACGCAGCGATGCGCGAGTCGTGGATCGCGGCAGAGGAGATGGGCGCGGATGCCATCTACAACTGGGATCACTTCTACCCGCTCTATGACGACCCGGATGGTCTCCACTTCGAGTGTTGGACGACGATCGCTGCGCTGGCGGAGGCGACGACCCGCGTTGAGGTCGGAGCGCTCGTCACGTGCATGTCGTATCGCAACCCGAATCTGCTCGCCGACATGGCGCGCACCGTCGATCACATCTCGAATGGGCGCCTGACGCTTGGCATTGGCTCTGGTTGGTTTGAGAAGGACTACACCGAGTTCGGCTACGAGTTCGGTACGGCGATTACCCGTCTGCATGCCTTTCGCGATGCGATTCCGGTGATCAAGGACCGCATGGCGATCGGCAATCCGCCGCCGGTGCGCGGGAAGATCCCGATCATGATCGGCGGTGGTGGCGAGAAGGTGATGCTCAAGCTCGTCGCCCAGCACGCCGACATCTGGCACGGCTTCGGCTCGCCGGATAAGATCCGCCACAAGTGCGAGGTGCTCGACATGCATTGCGCCACTGTCGGCCGCAATCCGGCCGACATCGAGCGCAGCATCATGCTCAACGCCGATGAGGTCCCGAGCGATGCGGCCGAGCTCGACGCGAAGCTGCAGGAGTTCATCGCGGCTGGCGCCACGTTCTTTATCTACGGCACCTCCGGCCCGGATTTCCCGCTCGAGGGCCTCCAAGTACTACTCGACTGGCGCGCGAGCCAAAGCTGATGCGTGTCGCGGTGGTCACCGGTGGAGCGGGCGGGATCGGCGCTGCCACCGCTGAGCGCCTCGCGACCAAGGGCATGGCTGTGCTCGTCGTCGATCGGGACGGCGAGGCAGCAGCGGCCATGGCGACAGCGATCGTCGCAGCGGGTGGCACTGCGTCGGCGCAGGTGGCCGACGTTCGCAACGAGGACGACGTTGCCGCCTACGTTGCCACGGCGATCGAACGCTATGGCCGTATCGACGCGTTCTTTAACAACGCGGGCATCGAGGGTGCAATCGCGGGGGTTGAGGACTACCCGACGGAGACCTTTGATCAGGTGATTGCCGTCAATCTGCGCGGTGTCTTCCTCGGTCTCAAGCACGTCGTGCCGGTGATGCGCAGCCAGGGCTTCGGCGCGATCCTCAACACCGCATCGCAGGCGGGCGTCCGGGGTGTGCCCGGCCTAGCGGCGTACGTCGCCTCGAAGCACGCAGTCGTCGGGCTCTCTCAAGGTGTCGCGCTCGAGGTGGCGGATGCGGGCATACAGGTCAATTGTCTCTGCCCTGGCCCCACCGAGACGCGCATGATGGACGATATTCGCGTGGCGGTGCGGGCGGCGGGCGGGGATCCCGAGAGCTTTCTCGAGCGCATGCCGATTGGTCGCTTCGGCGAGCCGGGCGAGATTGCCGACGTGGCGGCCTGGGCCCTCAGCGATGCACCGCCATTTATGACGGGTGCCGTGCTGACGGTCGATGGCGCCATGACGACGCCGTAGAGCCATCGATCGATGATCACAAATGGGGTAGGCTTCCGCCGACCTCGCGCTCGGCCGCGCACAGCGAGTGTGATGATGGTGCACGCACAGGATCCGATGATGGAGAAGACCGTATGAAAGCCGCCGTCTGTCGCGCATTCAATGAGCCGCTTGTGATCGAGGAGTTGACGATTGAGGAGCCGCAGGCGGGCGAGCTTCTCGTCGATGTCAAGGCGTGTGCGATCTGTCATTCGGATATCACGTACATGGATGGTGGTTGGGGTGGAGACTTGCCTGCGCTGTACGGCCATGAGGCTGCGGGTGTTGTCCGGTCGGTTGGTCCAGAGACGCCGGGTGTTGTGGTGGGTGATCATGTCGTGGTGACGCTGATTCGCGCGTGTGGTCAGTGCTTCTACTGTTCGCGTGGCGATCGTGTGATGTGTGAGGCGACGTTGCCGCTGTCGACGCGTACGCCGATTCGCGATGCGTCGGGCGCGCCGGTTGCGCAGATGATGAATGTCGGCTCGTTTGCCGAGCAGGTGTTGGTGCATTACTCGCAGATTGCGGTGATGCCGAAGGATGTTGATTTCGGTGTCGCGTCGCTGCTCGGCTGTGGTGTCATTACGGGTGTCGGTGCGGCGATCAACACGACGCAGATCAAGCCGGGTGCGAGCGCTGTTGTGATCGGCACGGGTGGCGTGGGTCTCAACTGCATTCAGGGAGCAGCACTGTCGGGTGCGAATCCACTGATTGCGATCGACGTCAACGATGCCAAGCTCGCTGCGGCGCGCACGTTTGGTGCCACGCATGTGATCAATTCGACGGATCAGGATGCCGCCGCCGTCGTGCGCGAGTTGACGCATGGTCGTATGGCGGATCACGTGTTCGTGTCTGTCGGTGTCGGGCCGGCGATCGAGCAGGGTATCGGTCTGATGGGCAAGGGTGCCGAGACGATCATTGTTGGGATGCCACCGAGTGGTGTGACGACGACATTCGACCCGTCGTGGCTGGCCTCAGATTCGCAGCGCATCATTGGCAGCAAGATGGGTTCGGCGCAGTCGCCAGCGGATATCCCGCAACTGGTTGGTTTGTATCGCGGGGGGCGTCTGCTGCTCGACGAGCTGATCACGAAGCGTTATCCGCTGGAGGAGATCAACGAGGCGATCGACGCGGTCAAGCGCGGCGAAGCGCTACGTAACGTGGTGGTGTTCGGATGAAGATCGCCGCCTGGGAAACGTTCATTGTTGGCAATCCGCCGCCGAGCGAAGGTGGCAATTACTTCATCTTCGTCAAGCTCGTCACCGACGATGGCATTGTCGGTTACGGCGAGTGTTACGTCGCAACGTTCGGGCCCGACGTGATTGCCAAGTGCATCGACGACATGATGGAGCGCCGGATTGTCGGGATGGATCCGCACCGCATCGAGACGATGTTCCGCGAGGTCTATGGCGCGGGCTTCCAATTCCGCCCCGACACGACTGTGATGGGTGTGTTCAGTGGTATCGAGATGGCGTGCTGGGACATTATTGGCAAGTCGGCCGGCAAGCCGGTCTACGACCTGCTTGGTGGCAAGGTACGCGAGCGGTTGCGCGCGTACACGTACATCTATGCGGAGGCCGGAGACGCGGTCGATGTGTATCACGATCCGGACCTGTCGACGCAGCGCGCAGTCGAGAATGTCGAACGCGGCTTTACCGCGATCAAGTTCGATCCTGCGGGGCGGTACTCGTCGCTCGATCCGCGTAACCCGTCTGTTGAAGCACTCGAGCGCTGCGAGCGGTTTGTCAAGCAGATCCGCGAGGCCGTCGGACCGAGCGTCGACCTGCTGTTTGGCACGCACGGACAATTCACCACCAGTGGCGCGATTCGGATAGCGCGGCGCCTCGAAAAGTACGAGCCGCTCTGGTTCGAGGAGCCAACACCACCGGACATGCCAGAAGAGATGGCGCGCGTCGCCGCCTCCACGACGATTCCGATCGCGACCGGCGAGCGCCTGACGACCAAGTACGAGTTCGCGCGCGTCCTGCGCACAGGGGCGGCGTCGATCCTGCAGATGAACCTCGGTCGGGTTGGTGGCATCCTCGAGGCGAAAAAGATCGCCGGGATGGCCGAAACCTACTACGCGCAGATCGCACCGCATCTCTATTGCGGCCCGCTCGTTGGTGCCGCGAACGTCCAGATCGGTGCCTGCTCACCGAACTTCCTGATCACCGAGAGCATCCGCGATTGGGGCGGCTTCCACGCCGAAATCCTCAAGACGAAGATGGGCTTCGAGGATGGACACATCATCATCCCGACTGCTCCCGGCCTCGGCGTCGAACTCGATGAGGACGTCGCGCGCGCCAATCCGTACACGGGCACCGCACTGCACCTCAACCCTGTCTACGGCGAATTGCGAGACGAGCACTACCCATGAAGCTCGCCTACATCGGTCTCGGCAACCTCGGCGAGCAGATCGCCATGAATCTGGTCAAGGCGGGACACGAGGTCGCCGTCTTCGACCTCAACCGCGCGCAGGGCGATGCCCTCGTCGCGGCGGGGGCGCGCTTCGCCGACAGCGCGGCCGACGCGACCACGGGTTGCAGCGCCGTCTTCACCTGCCTGCCTTCGACGAAGGCGATCGAGTTCGTCACCGCCGAGATCTTCCCGGTGATGGCGCCGGGCGCGACGTGGATCGATAACTCGACGAACGACTACGACTTGATCGTCGAGCTCGGCGAGCGCGCAGCGGCGGCCGGCATTGGTGCGATCGAGGCCCCCGTCACGGGCGGCGTGCACCTCGCGCGCAGCGCTGAGATCACCGTCATCCTCGGTGGCGACCTCGATGCTGTCACCGAGTTCATGCCGTTATTTGAGGTGATTGGCAACCGCATTTTCCATGTCGGCGCAGTCGGGCAGGCCTCGAAGATCAAGGCGATCACGAACATGCTCGCCTTTATCCATCTGATTGCCGATGGTGAGGCGCTGATGCTTGCGAAGAAGGGTGGCATCGATCTGAAGACGGCGTGGGAGGTTATCCAGGCGTCGTCGGGTAACTCGTTCGTGCACGAGACGGAGGGCCAACTCGTTCTCAACGGCTCGTACCAGATCGATTTCAGCATCGACCTCGCACTCAAAGATCTTGGCTTCATCGATCAGATGAGCCGCGAGTACAACGTGCCCGTCGAGCTCGCAAGTCTCGTGCGACAAACGTATATTCGCGGCAAGGAGCAGTACGGCGGCGACGCGGAGAGCCCGATGATCGTCAAGCTGCTTGAGGATGCCTGCGGCACGGATCTCCGCGCCGACGGGTTCCCGGCGCGACTCGAGGCGTAGCGTGCGCAAGGCGGCAGAGGACGCGGCCGAGCTCGCCGCGATGGCGGCGACCGCCGCCATTTCCGCAGCGAGGTCCGGGCGCAATGCCTATGTCGCAGACCGGCAGGAGGTTGGCACTATCGTCGAAGCGGCGAGCGACGCGACGCGTGAGGCATGCGATGGTGTCCACCAGGCAGAGCCGGATTTCGAGGCAGCCGAGTACTCGGTCCACGACGACGAGGACGACTGAGCGCGAGGGCGCTGCCAACGGTATGGCACGTGTGAGTCGAGGAAGCGAGCCAGCGGGACGTTCTCCAGCAAAATAGTTATCAGATCTGATAATATCTAGTGCATGTCTGACGTTCCTACGCCTGGCGCACTTTCTGCGGTACTCGCCCAGGTGCTTGCATCCGCAGCAGATCTGCAACGCGTCGTGCCAGACGCGGTGCTCGTCGGCGGAGCTGCCGCCGCACTTCACGCTGGGCATCGCGATTCGTTTGATCACGGCCATGTCCTCCCCGACCTCGCTGCGCGCTACGCGCAGGTGCTCGATGCAGTCGAGGCGACCGACGGTTGGGCCACGTCAGTGCGTGCCTCACGCCCGCCGATGACGATCATGGGGTCGCTCGGTGGGATCGAAGCGGGCCTTCGTCAACTGCGGCGATCGCGACCGCTCGAGACGTGCGAGGTCGTGCTGGATAAGCAACACACCGTTGTTGCGCCGACGGCTGCTGAGGCACTCCGCGTCAAGGCCTACCTCGTCGTGCAGCGCAACGCCGTCCGCGACTATCTGGACGTCGTCGCCCTCGCCGATCATCTCGGCCATGACGCGGCGCTCACCGTGCTCCGTGCAATCGATGAGTACTACGCCGATCGGTCCGACGAGCATGGCTCGGTCCTGACCGCGCTGGTCCTGCGTCTCGCCCAGCCAGATCCGCGCGACGCCGAGGTGACGCGCGAGCTTCCGCGCTATAAAGGTCTCGACGCGCGTTGGCACGATTGGGCTGCAGTCGTAGCGGCTTGCGAGGAACTCGCGCTCGGGCTCGTAGGAGTCGACGCATGACGGTCAGCTTCCGCAACGTCGACGCGTCGCCATCCGACCCGGTTAGCACGTGGCCGTTCGAAGGCCTCATCATCGTCATCGAGCGCGGCCTCGTGGCCGACTGGCAGCCGCTAATCGCCGAGCTCCGACGCAGCCCGTGGGGCGCGACGGCGCGCCGCGTCGCGGCCTATCTCACGTTTGCAGAGCCGGGCTCGACGGCACGCCTGTTCACGCTCGTGCTCGCGCGCGCCCGCAGTGCGGCCGAGGCTGCTGAGCGGGCGGAAGTTGCCACACGTGTGCGAGCCGCCATCGCAGCCTCGGGGCAAACCGCCGCCGCCTTCGCCGCCGACATCGGCACCTCACCCTCGCGTCTCAGCACCTACACCTCGGGGCGCGTCGTACCCTCTGCTGGGCTGCTGCTCCGGATAGAACGAGCGGGAGCAGAGCTTCAGTAGTTCGTAGATCAGAGCATGGGATGGCGAGCTGCGCCCGTTACGTCGAGATCATCTTCTTTTCGATACCGACGCCGGCTGCGAGCGCGCGCTGATACTCGAGTGGCACGATCGCGGAGTCCTGCAGTGCGATACCGGTCGAGTCGAAGATCGTGATCTCTTCGGGTGAGGTCCTGCCAGGCTTCTGCCCGGTTACGACCTCGCCGATCGAGCCGGCCAGATCGTCCTCGGTGATGACACCCTCGCTTAGTGGCACGTTGATCTCTCCGTCGTGGCGGCACTGGCGGATGTCATCGACGAAGATGCGCGCACCCACGAGGACATCGGATTCGAGTTCCTGGTCGCCGCCCTTGTCGGCTCCGACCGCCGCAATGTGGGTGCCGGGGGAGATCCACTCCTTCTTGACGACCGGCTCTCGGGCGGGTGTGATGGTGACGACGACGTCGGCGCTGCGCACTGTGCTTTCAACATCGGTCGAGGTGACAATCGGGTAGCGACCGCCGAGTTTTGGCTCCATCGTCTCGCGGAAGTGGTGGAGCGTTGATTCGCTACGGCTCCAGACCCGCACCTCGTCCCATGCAAAGATTGTGTCGCAGGTCTCCAGCGCGCCTTCGGCCATATTGCCGGCGCCGACGATCGCCAGCACCTTCGACTCGGGCCGCGCCAGCCACTTCGCGGAGACGGCGGCAGCGGCGCCCGTGCGCTGGACCGTATGGTACGAGCCATCGCAGATCGCGAGCGGGAAGCCCGTCTCGGGATCCGTGTAGATGAGGATCGAGAAGACGGTGGGGAGTCCGTACTTGGCGCGGTTGTTCTCGCGGATCGAGACCCACTTGCAGGCCGCGGCCTCTGGCTCCTCGATGTAGGACGGCATTGCCTCCCACTCACCCGGGTACTTGTCGAGCACGATGTGTCCCTTGGGTTCCATCGAGAAGCGACCCTCGCCGTGCATGCGGTAGGCCTGCTCGACGCCCGCCACGTACTCGGCCGGAGTCAAGAGCCCCATCATGTCGGTTCGGCTCAGAATCAACGTTTTCTTGTTGCTCCAGCTATCCATATCGTTGCTTCCTCTCGCTACGTTGAGGCCAAGTTTAGGGGACTATTCTACGGCCATTTCGTGATGGGGGGGCGGACCCCACAACCGCGCGGATGGGCGGACGCCACAACCGCGGGGTTGTGATGTCCGCCCCCCAGACCCAACCACGCCCGACAGACGGTTTTAGGGGGCGGACATCAAAACCCCGCGGTTGTGGCGTCCGCCCATCCGCGCGGTTGTGGGATCCGCCCCCCCATCACGAAATCGAACCTAACCCCATCACGAAATGGCGGCAGGCGGTAGGCAGAGACGCGTCTATACTCATTGCGTGGCTATTGCGGATCTTCTGCGGGGGCCGTCCCGCTCGGATTCGGGTGCGCTGACGGCTGCCCTCTACAAGTCGCATGGTGCCGAGCTGCTGCGCTTCGCCTGGCATCGACTCGGGCGCATCGAAGACGCAGAAGACGCCGTACAGGCAACGTTTCTCTCTGCGCACCGCGTACTCGCTGAAGGTGAACATGTGCGCGAGCCACGCGCCTGGTTGTTTCGCATCCTCCGCAACGAGTGTCTGACGCGCATCGCCATGACCAAGCGGCGTGGCGTCCATGAGCCGCTCGAGGAGTGGCACGCCGATCCACGCGCATCCGTGCCCGAGCAGGTGGAGCACCGCGACGAGTTCGACGTGGCCGTCGCCTTGCTTGGCACGCTGCCGCCGCAGCAGCGCGAGGCGATGGTGCTGCGCGAATGGCTCGGCCTGTCCGCCATTGAGACCGCCGACGTGATGGAGACTACAGCGCAGGGTGTCGACGCGCTCGTCTATCGCGCACGCAAGTCTCTGGTCGGTCTCGTCGACGTTGCAGACGACAGCACGTGTGGTGAGGTGCGGTTGGCACTCGCCGATGATCGCGTCACCACTGCGACTCGGGCTCACCTCCTTACGTGTCGTTCGTGCCGGGGTGCTGCGCGGCGCCTGCGTGCACCCGAAGAGCTCGCCGCCAGTGGCTTCCTGCCATTCGATTCGCTCGCCTCGCGTCTTGGTGAGTCGATTCCGGGTTTCGCGGGTGCCGCCGCGGTGGCGGCAGTGGGTGGCGGTGCCGCTGTCGCCACGGCGGCGACAGCGGGTGGCGGTGCTGCTACCGCCACGATCGCCTCGTCGATTGCAGTCGGGACTGCGGCCAAGGTGGTGATTGGGGCGACGATTAGTGTTGTTGTGGCGGGGGGCGCACTCGGTGGTGTGCCGGCAGTACGCAGGGCGCTCCAACCTGTCCCGCCGATCGTGCAGAGTGCACCACCACAACAGGCGCCTGTTTCGTCGACACCGGGCAGGGCGAAGGTCGTCGTACCGACCGAGTCGGTAGCCAACAACGAGGCAGAGCCCACCCCGGTTAGTGACGTCGTTGTTGCTGCGAGTGTTGCACCCGTCGATGGCGCAGCCAGCGTTGATGGATCGGGTCCTGACACACCAGCACCCGTGCAGGAAGTACCAGCGGTTCCTGTTGAGCCGCAATCCAGCCAAGGAGTGCCCGAAAGGGGTAAGCCTGAGTCGGGTAAGCCTGAGTCAGACAAGCCACAGTCGGGTAAGCCTGAGTCGGGTAAGCCGGAGTCGGGTAAGCCTGAGTCGGGTAAGCCTGAGTCGGGTAAGCCGGAGTCGGGTAAGCCTGAGTCGGGTAAGCCGGAGTCGGGGAAGCCTGAGTCGGGTAAGCCTGAGTCAGGTAAGTCCGAGTCGGGCAAGTCCGAGTCGGGTACGCCACAGTCCGGCAAGCCGGACACGAATCGGCAGCAAAAACATCGACCGCAGGCCGGCACCCCCAACCAGTAGCGCACCGAGCGCGGCCCCAGTGCCCGTCGCAGTGCCAGTTTTGACGATTTTCCGCCACTGCCGGCTGTCGTGTCGACGCCTCCAAAAACGAGCCGCGAAAGCAATTCTGAGGGCCAGCACAACTCGAACCGCGATTCGTCCAAAGACGATTAGCGCGCACCTCCGCGCTACCAGCGTGGCACCATGGGTGGGGATGAGGCGGGGTCAGCAGTGAGCGTCGCGCGCAATTTGATGCGCATCGGTCGGCAATCTGCGATCTATGGGCTCGGCTCGATCGCCGCGACGCTGCTCGGCATTGTCTTGCTGCCGCTCTACACGCGGCATCTCACGCCCGCCCAGTTTGGCGATGCAGAGTTGGCGCTCCGGATCGTGCTCGCCGTCGCGATTGTCGCGCGGCTCGGGCTTGTCAACTCGTTCTTTCGTTTCTTCTTTGACCACGACGATCTACGGCGCCGCCGTCAGGTCTTTCAGACTGCATTCTGGACGCTGCAGGTGACGACGCTGGTGTGGGCTGTGTTGACGGCACTGACTGCAGATTGGCTCGGCCCGCGGGTGTTTACGACTCCCGACAGTGGCGCGAACCTTGTGCTGCTCGTAGCGGTCGGCGTCTATGTGACAGTCAACTACGAGTTGACGAGCGCACTCTTTCGCGTGCAAGAGCGCGCGGTCGCCTTCAGCATCCGCACGATCATCAACCTGCTGGCAACAGCGGCGTTTTCCTACGTCTTTATCGTCATGCTCGAGCTCGGTCCTGTTGGTGTGCTGCTTGGGGCGTATGCCGGGCAGTTTCTCGTCTATCTCGGCGTACTGGTCGAGCAGCGAGCCTATCTTGGCTTCGATCTCGACCGGCAGCTGTTGCGGGAGATGCTCAAGTTCGGGGTACCACTGATGCCAGCGGGTGCGGCGATGTGGGCCGTCACGCTGATCAACCGCCCAATCGTGTTGGCTGTCTCGACACCGGCCACGCTCGGCGTCCTCGCCGCGGGCTTTCGGATCGGCACGGGCGTGCTGCTCCTCGTCAATGCGTTCCAATTGGCATGGCCCGCGTTTGCCTACTCGATCAAGGATGATGGTGAGGCGAAGAAGACGTACGCCGCGGTGATGGGCGTCTACCTAGCGTTTATGGGTTGGGCCGCACTTGCTCTGGCGCTCCTCGCACCATGGTTCTTGCGGCTCCTCACGACGGAGCCGTATTGGGGCGCGGCGGCGGCGATCACGCCGATCGCGATCGCGGCGCCACTGTACGGCGGGTATTTCATCGCTGCCATCGGCGTGGGGCGCAAGAAGGCGAACCAGTTCAACTGGGTCGTTGTGGCGGTGGCAGCGCTGGTCGAAGTTGTCGCGCTCCTCCTACTCGTGCCGCCGTTTGGGGTGGCGGGTGCGGGCTGGTCGTTGGTGATCGCTTTCGGGACGATGTTCGGGCTGATGCTCTGGCGCGAGCATCGCGTATTCCCCGTGCCGTACCAGTGGGGTCGAATCGTGCGCATCCCTGTCGTGTTGGCTGTCGCGTTTGTCGCCACACTCGTGATCCCCGATAGTGGCATGGGTCCCCTGGTGCTGCGCATTGCTGTGGCGGCATCAATTCCACTGGCGTATGTGGCAGTGGGGTTTCTGACGCGCGGCGAGCTTGCGTATGGACGACAGCTCGTGCGCGGCTTGCGCACGCGCGGTGGCAGTGCGCCGCCGGGCGACACGTCCGAGCCCGAGCCGAGGGCCGATCTATGACCGGCCGCGGTTGCTCGGTCGGTATTCTGCAGCTGTGACGATCCGTATCCCGATTGCGAAGCCAGCCCTCGGCGCGGAGGAGATTGCTGCCGTCACTCGTGTGCTGGAGAGCGGCATGCTGATCTCGGGCCGGCTGGTCGAGGAGTTCGAACGCGGCCTCGCCGAGCGCTGCGGGCGCAAGCACGCCATCGCGGTTACCAATGGCACCGCCGCGCTCGAGCTGGCACTGCGCGCCCTTGATGTTGACAGCGGCGAGGTGCTGGTACCGGCAATGTCCTGGCCGAGCCCGGCCCACGTCGCCGCGTGGGTTGGTGCAACGCCGCGTCTCGTCGATATCGACCCCGACTCGTGGAACGGCTCGCCCGCCGGCTTCGCCGCAGCTAGCACCAGCGCGACGCGTGCGGCGATTGCAATTGATCAGTTCGGCGTGCCCGCGCTGCAGGACGAGATTGCCGCGGCACTGGGCGGCGTACCCGTCATCGAGGATGCGGCCTGTGCGATCGGGAGCACAATCGCTGGTCGACCATGCGGCTCCTTCGGCGTGATCTCCTGCCTCTCATTCCACCCACGCAAGGTGCTGACGACAGGCGAGGGTGGCGCGTGCCTGACCGACGACGACGAGCTCGCCGAACGCATCCGAATTTTGCGCAACCATGGTCAACGCCGTGGCGGCGAGTTTGTTGAGCCAGGCCCGAATCAGCGCCTGACCGAGATGCAGGCCGCGATCGGCATCGTCCAGCTGAGTCGCCTCGATGCGATGATCGCGCGCCGTCGAGAGATCGCCGACGCGTACCGTGCCGCGCTCCCGGCGCTTGGTATTGCCTTCCAGGCGCATCCGGCGGGCGCGACCGTCAACGAGCAGACCTTCGGCGCCATCGTCCCCGCGGGCACGAGTCGCGACGCCGTCGTGGCCTCGATGCAGGAGCAAGGTGTCGGTGCAGGCATCCTCTCGTATGCCCTCAACCGCATCGGTAGCCTCGCGCACCTCGGACAGCTGGCGCCGATCTCTGAGGACACGGTCGATCGCGGCTTTGCTCTGCCCGTGTACTTGGAGATGACCGACACCGATACGAATGACGTGATCGCCGCCCTCGCCGCCGTTAACGGCGGCTAACTGACCCCTTTCGTCGATTAGCTTCAGTCGGTCCGCCAAGGCTCAACGCGCCGTGAGCCACACCTGCGCTACGTGGTTCGGGGCTGCTCAATCAATCATCGGATGGTTGTGGAGGTGTGCACTCGTCGTTATCCCCGGAAAGCGTATGTCGTTATACCCGGGAAGAGCATGTCGTTATACCCGAAATAGCGGCTAGTATTAGCACCGTGAGCCACATCTCCCACCTTTATCCACGCCATCTCCGACCATTTATCGAAGAGGCGATTGTGGACACACCCGTCGTCGTGATTCAGGGGGCTCGCCAGGTGGGGAAATCCACGCTCGCACAAGAAATAGCCAAGCGCGCAGGCGGAATGTACCTCTCACTCGATGATGAAGTGCAGCGATCCGCAGCCATGCGTGACCCGGTGACGTTTGTCGACCGTGGCCAACAATCGATGCTCGTCATCGACGAGGTTCAGCGCGTGCCATCACTCGTACTTGCTATCAAGGCCTCGGTCGACCGGGATCGGCGAGCCGGGCGTTTCCTCCTGACAGGGTCTGCAGACCTCCTGCGCCTGCCTCATGGCGACAGCCTCGCTGGTCGAGCCGAGTCAATTGAGCTCTTCGGGTTATCCCAAGGCGAGCGCCGCGACCACCGCGAGCGGTTCATCGATCGGCTGCTTGACGGGGACCTCATGATCGATGCGCCAACGGGCGTGGGTCGATCGGCTGTGCTCGAGATGGCCTGCGCTGGTGGATATCCAGAGGCATCGAGCAGGCCACCTGGCCGGCGTCGCGCCGCGTGGTTCGCCTCATATGCCGCGCGTATCACCGAGCGTGATGCAGGCGATGTGTCGAGGCTTCGCCTCCTCTCTGCGCTCCCCGACATTCTCGTAGCCATGGCTGCGCTATCAGCCGAATCGATTTCCGTTCCCACGATTGCGAGAGCCGCAAGCATCGCAGATTCAACGTTGCCTCCATATCTCGACCTGCTCGACGCGCTGTATCTGACGCGGCGAATCCCACTCTGGTCGAATAACTACGCCGCACGAGCGCGGCGGTCGCAACGATCTATTGTCCTAGACAGTGGTCTCGCCGCCGCGCTTCTCAATGTCACCGCGAATTCCCTCGCAACCGATGTCAACCCGAACCCGGCTGGTCGCATCGTCGAGACCTTTGCGGTCGGCGAGATCATCAAGCAGGTGGGATGGTCTGAGCAGATGCCGAAGGTCATGCATTGGTCTGAGCCGCGCAAGGGCGAGGTCGACATCGTGCTCGAGGCACCCGATGGAAGCATTGCAGGCATTGAGGTCAAGGCATCGGCGACGGTTGGTGATGCTGATTTCAATGGGCTGCGACGTCTCCGCCAAGAGTGTGGCAGTCGGTTCGTCGGCGGGGTCGTGCTCTACTGCGGAGACCAGGCTGCTCCGTGGGGTCCGGACTTTGCGGCGCTTCCTATCTCGGTGCTCTGGTCCGCGTAGCGGCCAATCGACCAAAAGGGTCTGATCCCTTTTGGTCGGTGAGTGACTACGCGTCGTTCTCGAGTTGGTCGAAGTAGCGCAGGGCAATGCGACCGGGTCGAACGCGCGCCTGTGCGGCGGTCGCCTCGTCGTCCGTTAGGTCCCCGAGCGCGCGGCGAACACCGAGCCACGGCAGGTTGAAATCTTCCTGATAGACGATCGTCGAGATGCGCGGATTGATCTCGAGCACCGCGTCGCCGATCAACTGGAGGTTGAAGAACCCGTCGAGGCCAAACCCGGCGACGAGCGTCTCTGCGACCTGCATCAGCTCGGGCGCGTCGAGCGTCTCGAAGCGCATCGCGAGACCCGCGCGCATCGCCTCGCGCGTCTTCGGGTGCCCGAGCACGATGCGGCCCGCCTCGGCATAGCCATCAACCGTGCGCTCGAGGCCGGTCACGAGCTCCATCACCAGCAGCTCGGTATCGTCGTCGCCGATGATGCGCTCGACGTCTTCGAGCAGGAGCGGCATCGCTCCGGGGCGCTCGCGTAGCAGCTGCTGGCGCGCATCGACGTTGGCAGAGATGACGTGGAACCCGCGCGATCCGGCCGCCACAACGGGCTTGATGCAGACGTCCTGCTCGGGGTAGCCGAGTGCGCGTGCAGCAGCAGCGACCTCGCCACCACCGCGGGCGCGGCGAAAGCTGGGCGCACGCACGCCGAGTCGCTCGCAGAGCGCGAGCGTCTCGAACTTCGAGTCAGCAGCGAGGACGGCCTCGGGTGTCGAGCAGATCAACGCGATACCGGCCGTGGCAAAGTCGGCACGCATGGCCGCCAGTCCTGCGAGGTCAAACGACGCCTGCGGCAATACAATGCTCGCCCCCTCACGTATGGCGAGTTCGAGGATTGCGGGACCGAACGTAGGATCCGTACCAGCTGGCACCGTTGCGAAGACGTCGCAGTGGAAGCGACCGACGTTTTCCTCGCGCAGGTCGGTGCCGACGAGGCGGACAGGCCGCTCGCCGTTTTCTCTCAGCGCACGCAGCAGAGCGGCCGAGCCGGGCGAACCGACGGCAGTCACGAGGATGGTCAGCGGTTTGCTACTCATAGCCCCAAGTTATCTCCGTGCAGCTGCTCGAGCCGAGCCTCGCCGTCGGCAGCGAGGAAGGCAGCCATCGTCAGGGCGATATCGTCGCGTCCGTACATCCAGAGGACGGGGTGGATCAGTAGTTGGAGCCACGGAAAGCGACCAGCGCCGAGCTCGTCGCACGGGTCGCCGCGACGCCACGTCTGGTTCGAGTCGGAGCGGTACGTCCACGCGAAGTCGCCGGTGAAGGCCGGGTCCATGACATTGAGCCAGCCCTCGACGGGGTTTGCCATGTACGCGGGCTCAGGGTTGTGCCACGCCATCACGCGCTCGAAGCCCGGGTCGATCGTTGGTTCAACGAAGGGGTGCAGGGCATGGTGGCCGACGTGGTGGCCGAGTTCGACCAAGCGCGCAACGGCCACCGAGCCGGCAGGCGAGGCGAGGTTATAGAAGTTGCTGCGGGTCATCAGCAGGTACGTCGCCTGGATGTCGTGCGCGTGCTCGATCTCTGCCATCGCCACGGCGGCCTCGAGCGACATGTCGACGTCGTGCCGCAGCAGCAGTTCGCCCTCTGCTGGCTGACCACCGAGAAACCCGCGCGTGGCGTATCCGCCAGCGTGTATCGCGGCGAGCAGGGCGGCGTAGCGTTCGGCCGAGAACGCGCTGCTCATGGCGTGCCCTCGCGCTCGCGGCGCAGTTGCTCGGACCAAGCGGCTGCTGCTGCCTGTGGTTTCATGGGTTCGATTGTGACGTTGATAGCGGCGAGCGCAGCGTCGGTACGCGCATCGAGCTCGGCGTCAGACGTTGCGGTGATTAGCAAGACACCAAGGCGACCCGAGGCAGACCACAGCGGCGGCACGATCTGGCCGGCGTGATGAAAGAAGCCGACGTCGTGGATACCGGGCAGCTCGCACACGTTGCCGGGCTCCGCCTGTTGGATACGACCCGGCGCCATGGGGATGACAAAACGCGAGTGCCCAAACGGCTCGGCCATCGCCTGCGGGTCGAGGCTCGCGTGGCCGACTCGGCCGAGTGCCGCATCGAGCATGGTCTCCAGCAGGTCGACGCCAACCACGAGCTTGGCGAGCGCCGCATCGCTGCCGCCGCCGAGCCGGGCGCCGCATTCGATCATCCGTGGCCCATCGTCACCAAAGCGCACTTGGGCGTAGACCGGCGCAGCATCGATGCCGATCGCGGCGGCAGCCTGGCGCACGACATCGATAATCGTCGCCGTGTCCTCGGCCGAGCACCCACAGGGATAGCGATGTGCGACGCAGATGCCGACGGCTGGGGCCGGGGCGAGCTCGCGCAGCGTGACGGTGATGGGGTGGAAGACGCCGTTGAGCACGAAGGCATTGACGGTGTATTCGAGGCCTGTCAGGTGCTCCTCGACGATCAGGTCGCCATTACGAGAATGTTCGATCGCATGGTTGACGGCCGCTGCCACATCCTCACGCGATTGCACGTCGCTGACGCCGCGTTGAGCTGCGCCATCCGTCGGCTTGATGATCACACGCGGGCCGAGCAGGTCGTAGGCGGCGAGCGCGTCCTCGACCGTTTGGGCTGCTGCATACCCCGCGGAAGGAACATCGTGATCGCGGTAGAGGCCGCGTTGGCGCACCTTGTCCGTCGCGGCGAGTGCAGCCTGCACCGGCAGGCCGGGCAGACCAAGTGCCTCGGCCAGCAGTGCGCCAGGCACGACGGCCTGCTCGGATCCCATCGAGCAGACACCGATCGCCTCAACGCCAGCCGCCGTGAGTGCCGCGATTGTGGCGGGGACGTCCGAGAAGTCCTGATGGATTGCGATGTCGGCATCGCCACTCGCCGGACGATCAGTGCGACCATCGACCACGCAGGTCAACAGATCGCGCTCTTTGGCACGCTGGATCAGTGGTCGCTGCGAAAGCCCGGCGCCGAGAACGACGAGGGCCGGCGTGGTCACTTCGCCGAAGGGCCGGAGCGGTACCACTCGATCGTGCGCTCGAGGCCCTCATCAAGATCGACCTGCGGCTCCCACTTGAGCACCTCACGCGCGCGGGTGATATCCGGAATGCGAATCTCGACGTCGGTGTACTCGAGTGGCTTGAACACGATCGGCGAGTCGGAGCCCGACAGGCGCTTGATGCGCAGCGCGAGGTCGTAGGTCGTGCAGACACTGCGCGGGTTGCCGATGTTGAACGACTGGCCTATCGCGGCGGGGTTCTCGAGGATCTTGAGCACGGCTGCCGCGATGTCGTCCATGTAGCACCACGCGCGAATCTGGGCACCGTCGTTGTGGACGATGATCTCCTCGCCCGCGACGGCGCGGCGGACAAAGTGATGGATCGCGCCGACGCCAATCTGGTTTGGGCCGTAGATATTGAACGGGCGCACGACCGAGACGGGCAGACCGTACTCCTCGAAGTAGGCGTGCAGAAAGTACTCGCCCGCGAGCTTCGAAATGGCGTACGACCAGCGGGCCTCGCCGACCTGGCCACCCGACGCCTCGTGCGTCTCTTCAACTTTGTACGCGTGGCGGCCGAAAATCTCGCTCGTCGAGAAGTCGACGAGCCGCTCGAGTTGGCTGCCAAGCCCATTGGCGACCTCGGCGACATTCGCCGTGCCCATCAGGTTGACGCGCATCGTGCGCACGGGGCTCTTCATCACCGCCGCAACGCCTGCGATGGCAGCCATGTGCACGATGTGCGTGGCGTCCTTGACCGATTCGCGCAGATGATCGATGTCGAGGATGTCGCCCTGGATAAACGTGATGTTCGGGTGTTGTCCGAGATCGGTGTTCGCCAGCGCGTTGTGGTGGAGGTTGTCGTAGAGGATGACCTCGTTATCGTCCGCCAACAGTCGCGCCACGGTCGTCCCGATAAAGCCGGCGCCGCCCGTCAGAAAGAATCGCTTACCCTTCAGCATCCGCGGAGTCTATCGGGTCGCACCGGGCAACCTGTCCGCCTAAGCGGCGCGCCAGTTCTCGGTGACGAGTCCGGGCACGCGTATGAAGTCGCGGGTGTTCGACGTGACGACGATGGCCCCGTGGGCGATCGCGGTGCCGGCGATGATGATGTTGGCGACGCCGATCAGCGTGCCGTGGTGCTGGAGGTACGCATGCAGGACCGCGTAGGCATTTGCGCACCGCTCATCGAGCGGGAGCAGCCGCAGCGGCTGGAGCACCCGTTCGACTGCGAATCGCTCCATGTGCCCGTCGCGGGCGAGACATGCCCCGAGCACGAGTTCGGAGCGCACGAACGCGGGGATCGCGAGAGCCGCTGGGTCGTGCTCATGGAGGCGCGCGGTGACGTGTCTGTCGCCACGCAGAATGTCGATGAGGACGCTACTGTCGAGGATGCGCATCAGGTCCGCATGAGATTGAGGGGCGGGTGTTCCGTTGCCGGCTCGCGCTCCGGATACGGAAAGTCGGGGCAACTGCCGCAGACGGCATCGAAGTAGCCCGGCGGCCAGCCTGTCTCGATCGATTCTGTCGCGACCTTGGCGAGAAACCGGCTCGTCGAAAGGCCCTGTTCGGCGGCGCGGACGCGAATGAGTTCCGCGATGTCGTCGGCGACATAGAGGTGGAGTTGCGGCATGCCCAGAGCCTATCACATAGTCCACATAGTCCACATATTCCAACTATTGGAGCGACTTATCGCGAGCGGCGGGCCCCGTTGGCACCGGCGATACCGGCCCGCTCGTAGACCGCGAGCATGCGCTCGGCGACGGCGGTGTGGCTGTGGATCGCCTCGACGTAGGCGCGCGACGCTCGCCCGATCTCGGCGAGCTGCTCGGGCTCGCGCACGAGACCGCGGATGACGTCTACGAGATTCGTCTTGTCGGCGCTAATCAGCGGAATCTCGTGGCCGAAGGCAGCGTTCGTTTCGGCGCGTGGCTCGGGGTCGAGGCGCACGATGCACGGCTTACCGAGCGCCATCGCCTCGATCGACAAGAGGCCGTACCAACCGACGTTGAGTTGGTCGATGACGAGATCTGCGGCGGCGTAACGCAGGCGCGCCTGGTCGTTGGGCGTGTTCTCGACCAGGTCGAGTTCGATCGGCGCGCCCTCAGCCTTGAGCGTCGCGATCGCAGCGAGCACCTCTTCGGTGCCCTTCGAACGCCGGCGCGATGGTGCGTGGACGATGCGGATCGTGCCGTCGGGCTTGGGCGCGGTGGGGAGCCAGCTCGTGAGGTCGATGCCGGGTGGCACGACGTCGTAGGTCGGCCAGCCAGCGCCGCGTGGTGCGCGATGGACCGTCGCGTACGAGCCGATGATCGCGGCGTCGGCGTGGCGCAGCGCGTAATCCCACTTCGCTGCGGGAGCATCGCGAATGTCGGAGCCCCAGAAGTGGAAGACGCGACCCTTGCCGAGTCGGCCGAGCAGCGGCAGGTTGATGCGCTTGGGCACGATCGTCACGCCGAAGTGAAATTGGAAGATGTCGAAGTCGGGGATCGCCCGCGCGAATGCATACGCCTGCTTCGGTAGGTTTAGTGCCAGATTGACGGGCCCGCCGCCCTGGCGCAGGTGCAGGTTGATGTCTGAGCCGTCACGAAATGGCTGCTTCGTGAAGACCATCAGCTTGCTGTCACAGCCGATCGCAGTGAGGCCGGCGGAGAGCGCTTCGGGCCCGCCGGCGATGTTCAGCGGGGCGTGGAGGATGCGGAGTCGATCGCTCACGCTGCGAGTGTAGCGGCGGGTCGCGTCCGCTCCATGCGATGATGGGCGCAATGAATGAGCGCCTCCGCGTCTTGTTCGTCGCGTTCTACTACCCGCCGACGAGTGGTGGCGGCGTCGAGCGCACGATCCAGTTCTCCCGCCGTCTGCCGGGTCTCGGCATCGATGTCGAGATGTTGGTGCCCACGGATGCCAAGTGGCTCGCCGAGGACCCCGGCTCGGTCGCGCGCGTTCCGCCCGAAGTGCGTGTGCATCGCGTGGCGTATCACGGCCCGTCGCTGAAGACCCTGCCGGGCGACCAGATCCGCGCCGCACCGACGACTGCCCGCCGCCTCGCGGTCCGCGCCAAGCTCGCGCCCCAGCGGTTGTTGCTACCGGACGCGAACGCGCCGTGGCTGGCGACGGTCGTGCCCACTGCTGTGCGACTCCTCAAGACCGGCCGCTTCGATGCATTCATCACCACGACGCCACCGCACACCGTCGCCGTTGCGGGACGCCTGATCCGCGGCCGCGTCGATGTGCCGTGGATTGCCGACTGGCGCGACCCGTGGCTGACGCACGCCGACCTCGACCTGTCGCGTCCGGATGTCCGTGCCAAGCAGGCCGTGATTGCCCGACTCGCCAAGTGGTGCGTCGGCGGGATGGATGCGGCGAGCGTTGTCGACCACGCCGAGGAGGAGGTGCGTGGACTGCGCCCCGACTTGCCGCTCGCGGTGATCCCGAACGGCATCGACTTCGAGGAGCTCGATGCCGTTGTCCGCCAACCCGATCCGGCGCACTGCACGCTGACCTTTACCGGCTGGTTCTTCGGCGATCGCTCGCCGCGCGTACTGCTCGACGTGACGGCGCAACTTTTGGCGACTCGGCCCGAGCTGCGCGATGTGCTGCGGCTGCGCTTCATGGGTGGCTTCCCAGATGCCGATCGTGCCCGTGTAGCCGAGCTGGCGCTCGCTGCGGTAGTGCAGATCGAGGCACCACAGTCGCATGCGCTGGCCTTGCAGGCGCAGGCCGACGCCGACGCCGTGCTGATCTTTATGCAGGACGGCGCCGGGCTCGGTGAGAAGTTCTTGCCGGGTAAGGTCTGGGAGTTGCTGGCCTGTGGGCGCCCCGTGCTGGCGCTGATCCCGCCGAGCGGGGCTGCTGCCCGCGAGCTCGCCGCCGTTAACGCGACGATCGTCGCGCCCGATGATCTGGCGGGCGCGCGCGCCGCGCTGGAACGCATCGTCGACGAATGGCAGGCGGGCTCGCTCGCCGCACCGCCGCTCGCAGCGGACCTGCGCGTGCGCATCTCGCGCCAGACGCAGGCCGAGGCGTTGGCTGCGCTGATTCGGATGACCGTCGGGGAGATTTCGTGATGGGGGACGGACGCCACATCCGCGGGGTTGTGAGGTCCGCCCCCCATCACGAAATCGAGCCTGACCCCATCACGAAACCTCCCCGAGTGTCAGCCCCGGTTGAGGCGTCGCTTAATCGGGCCAACGACGAGGCCTGCCAGCTGGACCGCTCCGGGCTTGGGATCGCGCCAACTAAAGACGGGCTCCTCGATCAGCCCGGTAAGCGGCTTGACGATGCTGCCAAAACTCTCGCGACCGCCGATACCCGCGCGCAGGTGTGGCACCGCCGCCACCCAACGGCGACCATCGTGCCGCGAGCCAGAGATCGTGCGTGGCACGGTCTCGCCGCAGGCCGAGCGGTAACACAACCCAACCAGGTCGACGCCGCAGCGACGGGCGAGTGAGTGCCACTGCCACGTGCGTAGGTTGATCTCGATCAGGCGGAACGAGCCATCGCGCGGGTCGCGCTTAAACTCGATCTGGGTAATGCCATCGAAGCCGCTGGTGCGCAGCAGCGCGTCGGCGTAGGCGATCGGTTCGTCGGCCCAGCGCGCCTCGCCGACGCGACAGGTGCCAAAAATCGGTGGGCGTTGGACGAGCTTGCGCCCACAGAAGGTGCCGATCGCGTTACCGCCACCCGAGCTGAACGACCCGACGGTCCAGAGCGCGTCGTCGCCGCCAGGGATTACCTCTTGGAAGATCGCGCGGTCGCCCGTCACCGCGATCCGCTCGTAGCCATCGACGAGTTCTGCGGGCGTATTGGCGAGCAGTACCTGGACCTTCTCAGTGTGTTTGAAATTGATGCCAATACTTGGCTTCGCGATCGCTGGGTAGGGAATTTGTGCGGCTGCCGCCTCGGCCTCCTCGCGTGTCGTCGGCATGAACGAGCGGGGGATCGGCACGCCGGCGCGCTCGGCGAGGTCGAGCTGAGGAATCTTCGCCATCAGCGGCCCGATGATGTCCCAGTGCGAGCCAGGCAGGACGAGCGGCGCGATGCGATCGGCGTGTTTTGAGACCGCGACAAGATGCGCGTCATGCGTGGGGAACAGAAATCCGGAGCGACCCGAGATCGCTGCGAGCTCCGTGAGCACGTCGATGAAGCCCTCCTCATCGACTGCCGGATCCGGTGCCAAGACGGGAGCGACGCCGCGCGACCTAAAGCCCAAGGCGCCGCGGCGATGGTCGACGACGATGACGGGCGCACCGGCATCGCGCAGCGCTCTAGCCGAGGTGAGCCCATTGGTGAAACCCACGTCGAGCACGACACCGAGCGGCTTGTTGGGGCGCTCGGCGAGCACGCGGCGAATCCGTTGGGTCGTGGCAGCATCCAGCATGTCTGGAAGGGTAGACCGGCCTGTCCATGGCAGCGTCCGCCTACCGCCTGGCGTGATCGCGCATGCGATAGTGGGGGCATGGCCGGAATCACGATTTCTCGCTCGCTACCAGGGTGTCTGCGAGAGCGCTCTTTTGCGTTGCTGTTGAGCGGCCAGGCCGCATCGATCGTTGGCGATGCGATCTCGATGATCGCACTGCCGTTCGCGATCCTCGAGATGGGTGGTTCGGTTGGCATGGTCGGGCTTGTCTTGGCAGCGCGAGCAGTCCCGAATGCGATCTTTCTGCTGATTGGTGGTGTCTGGGCGGACCGGCTACCACGCCGCTTAGTGATGTTGGCGAGCGACATTATTCGCGGCGTGGTGATGCTCGCCGTGTTCGTCGCGCTGATCAGCGATACGGGAGGTATCTGGCTGCTGGTCGGGCTGATGGCGATCTACGGCATGGGCGAGGCGTTCTTTCGGCCGGCGCTGAGCGGGGTCATTCCACAGACCGTTTCGGAGGGTCGGCTCCAGGAGGCGTATGGTCTGCTCTCGACGACGCCGGCGCTTGGAATTGCTGTTGGTGGTGCTGTCGGTGGCATCCTCGTCGCCACGATCAGCCCCGCCGGTGCGATTGCTGTTGATGTCTGCACGTTTGCGATCAGCGCAACTTGTCTGGCCTTCATGCAGACCCGCGGCAAGCCAAACCCGTGGCGCAACCGCAACTTCCGCGCCGACCTCGCTGCGGGCTGGCAGGCGTTTAGCTCGCGACGCTGGCTCGTTATCGTCGTGGCGGGAGAGGTGCTCTACGCGATCATCGTATTGCCATCGATCTATGCGGTTGGTCCGGCGATTTCGGACGAGCAGCTGGGCGGCTCGACGGCATGGGCGGCAATCCTTTCGGGCTTCGGGGTTGGCTTACTGATTGGTGGTCTGACGGCGATGAAACTCAGGCCGCGGCGTCCGCTCGTACTCTCGTATTTGTTGAGTATCCCCTTCGCGCTCTTCTTTGTGATGCTCGCAGTAGCGCCACCGATCTGGGTGCTAGCCGCTGGTGGCATCATGGCCGGTGCGATCATCTCGATCTCGGGCACGCTGCGCGAGACGACGATTACGCGCGAGGTCCCACCAGAGTTGCGCTCTCGCGTTGGCTCGTTTCGCACGCTCGGCAGCGTCGCGATGCTGCCATTGGGCATGGTCTTGGTCGGGCCGATCACAGGCGCAATTGGCATGACGGGTGCGGTGCTGCTGGCTGCGATTGCGGTGCTTATAAACGTTGCGTTCGTGCTCGGTACGCCGAGCGTGCGCGCGCTAACGGCCGAGTATCCACCTGTCGCAGCTCGACAGCCGGTGGCTGAGTCGGTCGCGACCGAAACCTCCACCTGATGGATAAGCGCGCTCTGCGGAGTGAGGTGCGCACGCGCCGCGCGGCGCGGTCCGTTGAGGATCTCGCTGGTTGGTCGATTCTGCTCGCAGCGCACGCGCAGGCGCTGCCCGGACAGACGCTGACGGCCTTCGTCGGTGCTGGTGGCGAGGTGCCGACGCTGCCACTGCTCGATGCTTTGGTCGCAGATGGTCGCCGGGTGCTCCTGCCGATCACCCTTGACGATATGGATTTGGATTGGGCGGAGTACACAGGTGCGGCTGATCTGGTGGAGGCCAGGTTTGGTCTGCTCGAGCCGACGGCTCCTCGGCTCGGTGTCGCGGCGATCGGCAAGGCGGATACGATCCTCGCACCGGCACTCGCGATCGATGCTGCGGGTCGGCGACTCGGGCAGGGTGGTGGCTGTTACGACCGCGCTCTGCTGCGAGCAGGCGGCATGGTGATTGCTGTCGTTGCTGATGACGAGATCCTGGATGTGGTCCCCACGGAGCCGCACGACCTGCCGGTCCACGCGGTCCTGACGCCGAGTGGTGGTGTGATGCGGTTTCCGCGCGGCTAGTGCGGATGGGCGCTGCGCGTTAGGCTGCGCGGATGGCTGACCTAGGCGAGCGAGCAGTCCGCGACGCGGAGCAGGAGGCGTTGTATGCCGAACTCCAGGCGCAGCGCGGGCGCCTCGATGGGCTCTACGGCACACTCGTGCTGCATCGGGGGCTCGCCGAGCTGATGCTCGAGGTCGGGCGGTTCTATCGCACTGCTGCCATCGTGCCCGATCGTTACCGCGAGGCAGCGACGCTGGCGGTCGCGACCGAGACGCAGTGTGCCTACGTCTGGTCGAAGCACGAGCCAACGGCGCGTAGTGCCGGACTGCCGCAGCCGGTGATCGAGGCCCTCCGCCGGGGGAACTACGACGACGCAGCGCTGTCGCCGCACGAACAAGATGTCGTCGCCTTGACGCTCGCGGCGCTCAATCTGCAGTCGATTTCCGCCGACCTGCAGGAGCGCGTTGCTGAGACGTATGGTGTCGAGGGTGTGCTCGAACTGAGCGTGCTCGCCGGCATCTATCGCATGATTGCGGGCTACCTGGCTGCGATCGACGTGCCGTTACCCGACGACGCGCGCGATCCCTGGGGCCCCGACCCGGGGCCAGGTGTCGGCGGGGCGTAACTAGCCGACGCTTGGTCGTCGGTCGGCCCAGGGGCGAATCCGCTCGACCGCTGCACCGATCTGGAGGGCGACGTCGTCGCGATCCTTGCGCGTCACGATCTGCAGGCCGATCGGCAGTCCCTCGTCCGACCAGCCAGCGGGCACGCTGAGGGCCGGGCACGGGCTTGTGAAGTTGAACTGGCTCGTCATATCGAGTGCGTGGTAGCGCCCATCAGGCTGGGTGTAGTACTCGGCGTACTCGTCGGTATCGATCGGTGGCGGGAGCTGCGCCATCGTTGGGCACAGCAGCGCGTCATAGTCGCGGTGCACGGCGGCGAGCTTGGCCCAGGCCGCGTTGCGTGCGATCTCGAGCCGCTTAAAGGTGACCGCATCCATTTTTTGCCCGTGCTCGATCAGTCGCACAACCGTCGGATCCATCTGGTCGCGATAGTCGGCAAGCGTATGCCCGAACCAGGCGGCGAGGTAGACGCTCCAGTGCTCGCCCCACGCGTCTGCCACGGAACGATCCCAGCCGAGCTCGACCTCCTCGACAAGCGCGCCAGCGTCGGCGAGAGCAGCTGCAGCAGCCCGCACCTCGCGCTCGACCTGCGGGTCGACCACGTAGTCGCCGAGATCGACATCCAGCGCGAGCCGTAGGCCGCGCACGTCGTTTGGAATCGGCGCCGTCCAATCGATCGTCGCGGTCAAGGAGAGCGCATCGCGGTCGTCATAGCCAGCAGCGGCCAGCAAGAAGAGGCGCGCATCGTCGATCGTGCGGGCAAGCGGGCCAAAGTGGTGAATCGTGTCCCAACCCGATGGCACGACGTCGAGTGGAATGCGACCGAAGGCAGGCTTGAGACCAACGAGTCCGCAGTAGCTGGCAGGGATCCGCACCGAGCCGCCCATGTCGGAGCCCTCGGCGAGCGGCACGCAGCCCGTCGCGACGGCGACAGCCGAACCGCCGGACGAGCCGCCCGGGTTCAGCGCCGGGTTCCACGGATTCCGCGTCGCGCCCCACAGCGGGCTACGGGTAAAACTCGAGTACGCGAACTCGGGCGTCGTCGTCTTGCCTACGACGATCGCGCCGGCGGCGTGGAGGCGCTCGACGATGACGCTGTCGTAGTCCGGGATCCAGTGCTCATGCGTGTACGACCCGAGCGTCGTCCGGTCGTCCTTCGTGGGAGTCAGATCTTTGATCGCGATCGGGACGCCGTGCAGCGGGCCGAGCGGCTGGCCCGCAGCGACCGCTGCATCGGCCACACGGGCCTGTTCGAGTGCGCGCTCAGGAAAGACAAAGCAGAAGCAGTTGAGTTGCGGGTTGACGTGCGCGATGCGGTCGAGTGCGCTCTGAACAACGGCCACGGATGTCAGCTCGCCACCGGCAATGCGCCGTGCGAGCTCTCCGGCAGTCAGCAGCCATAGTTGCTCGCTCATCGAGTGTTGCCCTTGGCGACTGCCAGGAACCGATCGAAGAGGTCGCTGCGCCAGGCCCGCGAGGCATCGCACCCGCGCACGACAGTCGCACGCAACTCCGTCAGTGTCATTCCGGTCGCCGCCGCCGCCCCGGGGTGGTTTGCCTGCCAGATATCGAACACGTCGACTTCGACCTCGGGGTGGAACTGGATACCCCAAGTGGTGGAGCCGAAGCGAAAGGCCTGGTTTACCGTTGCTGTTGACTCGGCGAGCCGCACGGCGCCCGCGGGCACGTCGAACGTGTCGCGATGCCACTGCATAGTGCCGGATCGTTGCGTCAACGCTGACAGCACGGGATCGTCAGCCGCGGCGGGCAGCGGAGAGATCTCGTGCCAGCCGTACTCGCCGGTCTCGCCGATGCGCACATCAGCGCCCAGCGTGCGTGCCAGCACCTGGCCACCGAGACAGATGCCGAAGGCGGGCGTCGCCGCGGCGATCGTGCGCTCGAACAGGTCCTGCACGCCGAGCAGCCACGGGTCGCGCTCGACATCGAATGCGCTGGCATTGCCGCCCATTGCGATCACCGCCGAGTAGCGGGTTGGGTCGACTGTCGCTAAGTCGTCGCTCCAGGCGTTGACGCTGGCGCGCTCGAGACCTGCCGCAGCAATCCGCTGGCCGAGTAGCCCGTGTCCAGGCAGTTTGGCGTCTTGCTCGATGATTAGCACGGGGAGCATGCAGGGGAACCGTAGCGCGGTCGCGGGTTCTGTCGGAGGTCGGGCAGGTCGAGTATGTTTGGCAGATGGGTGTAATGGAATGCGCCTCGAGTCAGCCGCAGGTTTTGCATCGTCACCGGCGCCAACCGCCGGCGCTGATGATGGGGATCCTGATGGCGATCATCCTGCTGATCGCCATCACCGCAACGACCAGCGCGTGGTGGTCGGCCGCGTTTGTGTTGCTCGCGATCGTGGCCCTCGCGCTCGGTTGGCTGGGTCGGCGGCGACTTTGGATTGAAGATCACGTGATTACGGAAACTCACGTCGCTCTGATGCGGCCAGACGGTCTGGCCGTAGAGATCCCACTCGACCGTCTGATCGCGGTAAGGCGGAAGGGCAATGCAGTGCGTTTTACGCGCGACGACGGCGCGTTACTCGACTTCAATCGCAACCCGCACAGCAAAGCTATCTTGCGGACAATCAGTCAGATTGCGCCGTCCGCACAGTGCACGACTGAGACCATCGATCTCGCATGCGACACCTGATCGGTGCGCTGGTAGCCGACCCGTGCGGTCAGCACAGTACGTGCCCCAGCGTCGACAACCATCGACCGTCACTGGTACCCTCCACGGCATGAATGCAGCCACTCTTCGTCTTGCCACCATCCCGCGAACAGGGATCCTGGCCGACGCGCTCCTGATCCTCGGTGGCGCGCTCTTGCTCGCGCTCTGTGCGCAGATCTCGTTCGCCCTGCCCTTTACTCCGGTGCCACTGACACTGCAGACGTTTGGTGTGCTGCTGATCGGCGCGTCGTACGGCGCCGTACGTGGCGGATTGACAGCCTCGCTCTATGTGCTGATGGGTATCGTCGGCCTACCGGTCTTTGCCGGTCGCACACACGGTCTCGACGTCGTGATCGGAGCCACCGGCGGGTACCTGATCGGCTTTATCGCAGCTGCCGTGGTCGTCGGTGCCTTGGCGCAGTGCAAATGGGACCGCCGGTTTTCTTCGGCCGTGGCGGCCATGCTGACCGGCACGGTAATCATCTACGTCTGCGGGTTGGTCTGGCTCAAGCAGAATCAGGGCCTCGATCTGGCAACGACGTTCGAATACGGCCTCTACCCATTCGTGCCAGGCGACCTACTCAAGCTCTACCTGGCTGGCGCGTTGCTGCCGGGCGCTTGGCGTCTCGTCTCGCGCTTCCGCGGGAAATAGGGCCGCTTGCCGCGTAGGCGGCGGGCAGAAAACAGAATGGCCATATCATCAGTGCCATGGACGCACTGCCATCGCGAGCTGACGTCGTCGTGATCGGCGGTGGCGCGATCGGTCTCAGTGCGGCCTACGCGTTGAGCCGACGCGGCGTCAGTGTCGTCGTGCTCGAGCGTCATCAGCTTGGCAGTGGTGCCTCGATCGGTAACGCCTGCATGGTCACGCCGACTCACGCCGAACGCATTGCAGCACCCGCAGCATTACGCGACGGTCTCCGCTACCTGCTCGACGGAAAGGCGCCGCTCAAGTTACGCGGACGCCCCAGCGAGCTGTCGTGGATCGCGCGTTTTGTGGCTGCCTCGCGCAGTACTACGTCCGCGGACGAGGGCACAGTGCGGTTGCGTGCACTAGCCGTGCGCAGCACGATGCTGCATCAAGAATGGAGTGAGCGGCTCGGCACGGGCCTCGTCATGAAGGGCACGCTCAATCTCTGGTCGGGCCCGGGCGCGGCGGCGGCTAGAGCGACCGTCGTCGCCGAACAGCGTGCAGCGGGTTTTACAATCCAGGAACTCGACGCGGCAGCGATCGCGATGCTCGAGCCTTCTGTCCGCAACGCGACGCATGGCGCGCTCTCCACGGATGATGGTCATGTTGACTCGGCGGTCTTGATCGAGCGGCTTGCCGAAGGTATTCGCGCAGAGGGCGGCACGATCATCGAGGGCGTCGACGTGCTCGAGATCGATCGCAGCGGTGCCGCTGTGCGACTCGAGACCACGCGTGGCGTGCTCGAGTGTGAGCGCGTTGTCGTTGCCGCAGGTGTCTGGTCGCGACGATTTGCAGACGAGCTCGAAACATCGCTGCCGATCACACCAGCGAAGGGGTACCACGTCGAGTTTGCTGGGGCTGCGACCGATCTGCAACGGCCGATCTACTTCTCCGAGGCACACTGCGTGGCAACGCCACTCGCTGGACGATTGCGTATCGCCGGGACGCTCGAAATCGGCACCGACCCCGACACCATCGACCGCCAACGCGTGCTGGCCTTGCGCGAGGCAGCGCAACGCAACCTCGTAGGAATCCCCGACCAGCCATCGAGCATCTGGATGGGACAACGGCCGCTCAGCGCCGACAGCATGCCGCTGATCGGCCCACTCGCGCACGACGCCCGCGTGATCATCGCTACCGGACACGGCACGCTCGGCATCACCCTCGCTCCCGTCACGGGCGAGCTGGTAGCGGACTTCGTGACGATTGCGAGCACGGTCGTTGACCCACTGCTCGATCCTAATCGGTTTCGCTGAGACGCCTCAGCGGCGGCCGAGCAGATGCATCGCCGCACTGCGGCCCGCGATGCCACTGACTGCGCCACCGCGACGGGCGCCACTACCGCAGAGGAGGACGCACTCGTGGTGCGTCTCGACGCCCCAACGACCGATATCGATGTCCTGCTCCGCCCATGGCCACTGCAGGTCGCGATGGAAGATGTTGCCGCCGGGCAGCCCGAGCGATTCCTCGAGATCCTGCGGACACTTTGCCTCGATACAAGGGCGTCCATCCTGATCAAGCGCGATCACGTCCATCAGGGGCTCGTCGAGGTGCGCCTGGAAACCCGCGAGGGTGCGCTCCAGCAACTCGGCCGTACGTTGCTGCGGGTTGTCTGCAAACAGGCGCGCCGGTGCGTGCAGGCCAAAGAGGGTTAGCGTCTGGTATCCCTGTGCGCGCAGTTCGGGCGACATGATGGTCGGGTCGGTCAGCGTGTGGCAATACAACTCGCTCGGTGGGTGCGTCGGCATGCGGCCAGCCGCTGCCTCGCGATAGGCCGTTTCGAGTTGCGCATAGCCCTCGTCGATGTGGAGCGTGCCGGCAAACGCCTCTCTCGGATCTCGGCCGCTGCGGAGCTGTGGCAGGCGCTTGAGCACCATATTGACCTTCAACTGTGCGCCCTCCGGGGCGGGTGTGGGAGCTGCCTCCCCGAGCAGTTGTGCGAGCACGGCGGGTGCGACGTTCGCGAGCACGACGGGTGCCGTAGCGGTGTGCTCGCCGTCCTTGGCCCGCCACGTTACATCAGCCGAGGCGACACCAGGTCGAATTGCGACGACCGTCGCGCCCGTCTGTAGGTCGGCACCCGCGCGGGTGGCCGCAGCCGCGAGCGCTGCGGTCAGAGTGCCCATGCCGCCAACCGGCACCTTCCAGTCGCCGGTGCCATCGCCAACCACGTGGTAGAGAAAACAGCGGTTCTGATTCAGCGAAGGAGCATCGGCCGAGGCGAAGGTGCCGATCAGACCGTCGGTCAGCACGATGCCGCGCACGAGGTCCTCCGAAAATACCCGCTCGATCCATTGGCCCAGCGGGCGCTCGACGAGTGACTCCCACAGCTGGGGAACATCGCTGAAGAGCCGTTCGGCTTCGACTCTCGATGGCAGCGTTCCGAGCAGGGTGGGCGCCAGGCGTGTCGCGATCGTAAGGACATCCGCCGCAAAGGACTGCCACTGATCCCAAGCGTCGTCCCTGCCCGTCAGTGATCGGAACGAGCGGGCCGTCGTAGCTGGGTGGCCGGATATCAGCAGTCCGGTCGGGCGCCCGTCGCGGATAGTCGGCGTGTACGACGAGATCGTGCGGGATCGCAACTCAAGCTGTAATCCGAGTTCTTCGATGATCTCGCGGGGCAGCAGTGAGACGAGGTAGGCGTAACGCGACAGGCAGACGTCAACGCCTTTGAAGGGACGCTCTGAGACGGCTGCGCCACCCATCTCGTCGAGTCGCTCGAGCACGAGCACGCGCTTGCCCGCAAGGCCAAGGTACGCGGCTGCGGTCAGGCCATTGTGGCCCCCGCCGACGATGATCGCATCCCACTGCATAGAGCAAGCGTACGGGGTAATCCACACGACGTTCGAAGACTCCAGATGGCGTCAGCAAAGTCAGTCAATCGCGAACATATGCAAGCCACGCACTAAAGGAGCGGTGCCTGTACCATTACGCCACTGTCGCCTGCGCACCCCGCGAAGCGCAGCGACCTTGACGTTTGGAGGCCCGTATGTGCGGAATCGTTGGGCTCTTTGCCAAGACCCCAGAAGTAGAAGCGAACCTCGGCGCGATGCTTGCACCGATGCTCCACGAGATGGGCGACCGCGGGCCAGATAGTGCGGGCGTTGCGTTCTACCGCGATGCCGTGCCGGCTGGCCACACCAAGTTGACGTTGCAGCACGATGATCCCGACTTCGACTGGAGCGCGCTACGCAAGGGCCTGAAGGAGGCATACGGTGCCGACAAGGGCGTTGGGCGACGCGGCAACCACGCGGTTGTTGTGGCGCACACCGATGCGAATGCGGCCCAGGGCTGGGTCGAGGAGCATCATCCGGACGTCAAAATCATGAGCGCTGGAGAGGCGATCGAGATCTACAAGGAGACGGGACGCCCCGAGGCGTTCATCGAGACGTTCGACATTACGAGCCTCTACGGCACGCACGCACTCGGCCACACGCGGATGGCGACCGAGTCGAAAGTCACGACCGCTGGCTCGCACCCGTTCTCGACAGGGCTCGACCTTTGCATCGTGCACAACGGCTCGCTCTCGAACCACGCGAGCCTGCGCCGCATGTTGCAGCGTGAGGGCATCCGCTTCCAGACGCTCAACGACACCGAGGTCGCGGCGGGGTACATGATGTGGCGGTTGCGGGAGGGCGCGACGCTCAACGAGACGCTCGAGGGCTGCCTCGAGGATCTCGACGGCTTCTACACGTTCCTGATCGGCACGCGCGATGGCTTTGCCGTCCTACGCGATCCGATCGCCTGTAAGCCCGCAGTGCTCGCCGAGACAGATGAATGGGTTGCAATGGCGTCCGAGTATCGCTCGATCGCGACGCTGCCTGGCGCCGAAAAGGCCCGCACTTGGGAGCCTGCACCCGCGACGATCTACTCGTGGGAAAAGGAGAAGGTGTGATGACGACCGCAACCGACATCGAAGTCATCGACCTCGCAGTCACGTCGCGCCGCGAGTTGAATCAGCGGCTGCACGACGCTGCCAAGCAGGGCGGTCCGACCTACTGGCGTATCCTCAACCCGAAGGGCGCGCATGCGCTTGCCGTCGGCATCGATGGCGCCTTCGACATCGAGATCGAGGGCCACACGGGCTATTACACCGCGGGCATGAACAAGCTCGCGCACATCCGCATCAACGGCAACGCGGGTGTGGGTGTCGGCGAGAACATCATGAGCGGTTCGATCCACATCACCGGGAACGCCTCGCAGGCCTGCGCGGCAACGGGTTGTGGCGGCTTGGTCGTTGTCGACGGCGATGCCTCCTCGCGCTGCGGTATCTCGATGAAGGGCGTCGAGATCGTCGTCAAGGGCGACGTCGGCCACATGAGTGCCTTCATGGCGCAGAGTGGCGTGCTCGTTGTCTGCGGCGACGCGGGCGACTCGCTCGGCGATTCGATTTACGAGACCCACATCTATGTGCGTGGGACGGTCGAGGGGCTCGGCGCAGATTGCGTCGAGAAGGAGCTCAAGGATTTCCATCGCCAAGAGCTCGGGCGGCTGCTCGAGGCTGCGGGTGCGGACGCCAAGGTCGACGAGTTTAAGCGTTACGGATCGGCCCGGCGGCTCTATACCTTCAATATTGACAACGCCGGCGAGTACTAGGCCGAGGAGACGAACCATGAGTGACGACAACGGTTACGAGGCTCCCGGCACGCATTGGCGGCCGGGTCTGCGCGAGTCCTACACGTTCGATCGCAACGCGATCGCAGAGATTCGCCGTGCCGCCGCACAAGGCATCTACGACATTCGCGGCTTCGGCGCCAAGCGCAAGTTGCCGAACTTCGATGACTTGCTATTTCTTGGCGCGAGCATGTCGCGCTACCCGCTCGAGGGGTATCGCGAGCGCTGCGACACGAGCGTGACGCTCGGTACGCGCTTTGCGAAGAAGCCAATCGAGTTGAAGATCCCGATCACGATCGCCGGCATGAGCTTCGGTGCACTTTCGGGCCAGGCCAAGGAGGCGCTTGGTCGCGGCGCCACGATGGCGGGCACGTCGACGACGACGGGCGATGGTGGCATGACCGAAGAGGAGCGGGGTCACTCCGAGATCCTTGTCTACCAATTGCTGCCTTCCCGCTATGGCATGAATCCCGATGACTTGCGTCGAGCCGACGCGATCGAGGTCGTCGTCGGGCAGGGTGCGAAGCCGGGTGGCGGGGGCATGCTGCTGGGCCAGAAGATTACGGATCGTGTCGCCGAAATGCGCAACTTGCCGAAGGGCATCGACCAGCGCAGCGCCTGTCGGCACCCCGACTGGACGGGGCCGGACGATCTGGAGATCAAGATCCAAGAGCTCCGCGAGATCACCGATTGGGAGAAGCCGATCTATATCAAGATTGGTGCGAGTCGCCCGTATTACGACACGCAACTGGCCGTCAAGGCGGGTGCGGACGTGATTGTGCTCGACGGCATGCAGGGCGGCACCGCTGCCACGCAGGATGTCTTTATTGAGCATGTTGGTCTGCCGACGCTGGCCTGTATTCGGCAGGCCGTTGAGGCGCTCCAGGAGCTCGGTATGCACCGCGAGGTGCAGTTGATCGTGTCGGGTGGTATTCGTACTGGCGCGGATGTCGCAAAAGCGCTCGCGCTTGGCGCGGATGCCGTGTCGATTGGTGTGGCCGCGATGATCGCCCTTGGCGATAACGATCCGGCCTACGCGGCGGAGTACGAGAAGATCGGCTCGGCTGCGGGATACTACGACGACTGGCACGAGGGCAAGGATCCGGCGGGCATCTCGACGCAGGATCCCGAGTTGTCGAAGCGGCTCGACCCCGAGCTTGGCGGTCGTCGCCTCAACAACTATCTGAGGACGATGACGCTCGAGACGCAGACGCTCGCGCGGGCCGCCGGCAAGAGCCACGTGCATAACCTCGAGCCCGAAGATCTGGTCGCCTTGACGATCGAGGCGGCGGCGATGGCCCGCGTACCTTTGGCGGGAACGGACTGGATTCCAGGCCACTCGCGCGCCGATTTCTAGCCTGATTTCGTGATGGGGTCTGACCCCATCACGAAATCGAGCCTCGCCCCATCACGAAACCAGGGGCGGTTGTGGTTGACCTGGGTGGAGCTGAGATTTCGTGTTGGGGTCAGGGGGCGGACGCCACATCCGCGGGGTTGTGAGGTCCGCCCCCCCCAAATCGTCTGTCGAGCGTGGTTGTGTGATGGGGGGCGGACCTCACAACCCCGCGGATGTGGCGTCCGCCCCCTGACCCCAACACGAACGCTACGCTGCCACGCATGATTACCCTCTACGGCATCCCGGGCACTGCCACCACCGCCCCGCACATGGTTCTCGAAGAGATCGGGGTCGACTACAACTTCGTGCTCGTCGAGCGCACCGATGATGGCGTGCCGACGGCGCCCCCCAATTACATCGAGTTGAGCCCGTTCGGCAAGGTGCCGACGCTCGACGACAATGGCCTCGTGCTGACCGAGGCGGCAGCGTGCTGCCTGCACCTCGCCGACACGCACCCTGCAGCCGGATTGATCCCCGCTCTTGGCACGGCCGAGCGCGCCGAGACGATGCGTTGGCTGATCTTCCTCACGAACACCGTCCAGCCCGCCTACCTACGCAACTTCTATGCCGCTCGGCACACGACTGATCCCGCGGGAGTCGACGCCGTGAAAGCTTCGGCGATCGCCGAACTGACCGAGCTACGCGATCACATCGCCGGCAGGCTTGGTGACGGACCGTTCATACAAGGTGAGCGCTTCTCAATCGCCGATATCTACCTCGCGATGATGTCCTCTTGGGGCTCCGATATACCTGGCGCTGGCAGATGGTGGTCGGACCCCGCAATCGCACGGCACTATGACGCCGTACTGGCCCGACCAGCCTGCCGCAAGGCTGTTGAGGCCGAGGGCGGCTCCCTCAGCGCAAACGGATAGTTCGCTGTAGCGATAGGGGTTTGCCTCCGCGCCGCGTACCATTACTAGGATGAGCGCGTACTCCGAGACGCCGCGCACGCTCTTCGTACGTGTGCCCGTGGTGGTGCGCGAGGCGATTATCGCCGCACTGCTGTGCCTGGTTGGTGCAGTGTTGTTGAAGACGCTGACGCCGCTGCCTGACGACGCTTCGGCGCATCTCTATCGCGCATTACTCGTCCAGCGCGACGCGGTCCTGTGGGACAATTTCTGGTACGGCGGCGACTATCCGCTGGTTTCGTACTCGTTGCTGGTGTACCTGCCCCAGCAGGTGATCGGGCCGATCACGCTTGGCCTGCTCGCGGTGGTTAGTTCGGCTGCCCTATTCGCTGTGCTCGTGGTCCAGCGCTGGGGTGTGCACGCCGCGTGGGGTGCTCGCGCCTTTGGTCTACTCGCGCTCGGGCCACTCTTTACGGGTGGTTATGCCTACGCGGTCGGCGCGGCAGCGATGCTCGCATGCCTGATCGCGCTGCAGCGTAGCCATGTCGTGATCGGCGCGCTGCTCGGTGCTCTGACGCTCGGGGTGAGCCCACTCGCGTTCGTCTTCCTCGCCCTGATTCTCGCCGCCGTCGCACTCGAGCGACGCCGAGTCGATCCCCGTACCGTCGTCGTGGCGATCTGGCTTGGCGCGCTGGTGGTGGTGCAGCTGTTGATCGGCTGGCTGTTTCCCTCCGAGGGCGTGTATCCGTTTCTCGTTGGCCACCTACTCGCTGTGCTGGCAGTCTCGATCCTTGGTGTGGCAGTTGCGAGGCGGCGCCCCGAAGCGCGTCTGATTATGTGGCTGATGATCGTCTGGGCGGCGTGTTCGCTGCTTCTATTCGCGATCCCCTCACCCGTCGGCGACAATCTGGCCCGGCTGCGCTATTTGGCGTTCCCACTGATGCTTGTTGCTGCCGGATTGTCGGGGTGGCGTCCACGGCTGCTGATCATTGCGGCCCTGCTGGTGTCGTTCGGATACGGCGCGGTGCCCGACCTCTATGACGCGGCGACGCGGTCGGACTCGCGTCCGACGCAGCCCGAGTTCTGGAAGCCGGCTGTCACCTTCCTCGATCAGCATCAGACGCCGGACTATCGCGTGGAGGTGGTGCAGACGGCGGGCCGTTGGGAGGCGTACTGGATCCCAGAAGCGGGCTACGCGCTCGTGCGCGGCTGGTACCGCCAGGTCGATCTCGCAGAGAACCCACTGCTGTATCAGAAGCGGATCACGGCGCAGCAGTACGAGGCCTGGTTGCGTGCGCGAGCCGTCCGCTACGTGCTGCTTGCCGACACGCCGCTCGACACGGAGGGTGCAGAGTCCGAAGCGTTGCTGTTGCGGTCGGGGAGGTCGGGGCTCGACCTGGTCTGGCAGCAGGGTGCGTGGAAGGTCTACGAATTGCCAAATCCGACGCCGCTGATGACGGGCCCAGGCAAAGCCACGATCACGATGCAGGGTCATGCACAACTGGTCGGCGAGGTAACCGAGCCGGGGATGTATCGCTTGCGTGTGCGGTGGATGCCGTATTGGACGAGTGGTGGCGTTGTCGATTGTGTCGCGGCTAGCTCGACGGGACAGACGTTGCTGCGCGCCAACTCGGCAGGGATATTCAGTTTGGAGGCTCCTCAACAAGCGGACGTGCTCGTCGAGCGGATCTTCGCGGCACCCACAGGAGGCGAGACCTGCTGATCTTTGCGGGGTGAGGCCTTCGTATCTTCCCACGGCGTTCGCTCGCGAATTCGCCGCGTGGAGGGCGCCAGCGCGAGTAGACGCGTTAGCGGTCTGGGACGCCGCAGGTCGGCACGAGAGCTTGCCATTCGGGTACTGCGACGCAGGCCTCGGCCCACTGCTGCAGGCGTGGTACCTGGTCGAGGTCGATCGGTGCGTGCAGGGTGCGGTGGAGCACGGGCGTGGCTGCGATGTCGGCGATCGTGTACCGACCAAGGCAGGCCCATGGTCCGACTGGGTCGAGTACCCGGGCGGCCTGATTGAGCTTCGGTACGGCCTTGTTGAAGAGCGCTTGCACCACGTCCGCTGGGGCTGACTCCTTGCCGAACATGCCGATGCCGATCACGATTCCATAGTTTGCTGCCTCATACGGGAAGAGAGCGGGACGCATCACCAGCGCCCAGAGGTCGAGCACCCAATCGATCGTTGCGCGCGCCTGTGGGTCGCGCGGATAGAGGTCGTCGCGGCCTTCGCGGTCGGCGAGGTAGCGCAGGATCGTGTTCGACTCAGCGAGCGTATAGTCGCCGTCGATCAGGGCAGGGATGCCTCCCATCGGATTGATTGCGACGTGCCAGTCGGCGCGTTCCGCTTCGAAGGGGACGTGACGTGTGTCGTAATCGAGGCCGACGATATCGAGCATCAGCCGCGCCTTCTGCGCATTCGACGAGAGCGTGTTGTCGTGCAGGACGAGGCTCATGTTGCTGCTCCAGCAGTGGGGAATGACTGGGGCAGATCGCGCACCAGTGTGGATACCGCCTTGAACTGCGGGTGCTCGGCCGAGACCAGCATCTCGAACAGCGCCAACTCGACCCCGCTCGGCACCATGCCCGCAGCGCGCATACGACGAACGCCGACTTCGCGACTGGAGCTTGTGCGGCTGGCGATGGCATCGAGTGCGACGTGGGCAGATCGACCGCTGCGCAAGATATCCGCGACGGATTGCTGTACGCAGACGTGCGCCTCGATACCGCAGACGATGATCTGGTCACGGCCATATTGGTCGAGCTGATCATGCACGTCTTGCACACCTAATGAGGAGAAGGTGCGTTTTTCGATCGGTGTCACACCAACCAGTGCCGGGGTCAGTTCGGCAATCGTCGAGCCGAGTCCTTGCGGGTACTGCTCGGTGACGATAATCGGCACGTCAAGCGCAACGCAGCCACGCGCGAGTGCATCGACGTGCGCAACCATCGTGTCCCAGCCGGCGATGTGCGGACGAAACTTCTCCTGCACATCGACAATCAGCAGCAGCGCGCGGTTCTGGTCGAGCGTGTCGGGTATGTGACGCATGCGCATACCGTACCGCGCCGGCGCAGAGCAGGAAATCGCGTGGTGTTGGCGTCTACAATTGACTGCAACAACCAATTGGAGGAATCATGTCCACTGCCATGCCCGGCATCCCGCCCGAGCTGAAAGCGGCTCTCTCGAAGAGCTGGAAGTTGCTGCTCACTGCGGGCATCGTCTCCGTTGTGCTCGGTGCCATCGCGATCATCCTGCCGCCGCTCGCATCGGTCACGATCACCTATCTCGTCGGCATCCTGCTGCTGATCGGCGCTGTCGCCTACGTCGCCGAGGCGATCTCGCGCGGCTCGACGGGGCATCGCATCTGGAGCGCGATCGTCGCAGTTTTGTACGTCATCGCTGGCGTCTGGCTGATCATCAATCCCGTCGAGGGCACGATCACCTTGACCTGGGTGCTCGCGATCTTCTTCCTCGTGATCGGCGTGATGCGTCTGATCATGGGCTTCTCGATGCGCGGCAAGGTACCGAACGCGGGCTGGACGATCGTCAACGGCGTGCTCTCGATCCTGATCGCCGTGCTCGTGATCGGCGACCTGCCGTCGTCGGCAGATTGGGCGATCGGACTGCTCGTCGGCATCCAGCTCTTGTTTGACGGCATGGCTCTGATCGCTACAGCGATGGCTGGCAAGAAGCTCGCTGAGAGCAACACTTCTGCGTAGGCGGTAGTCGGCGCAAGCCGGGTTGTTGCGTAAGGTTTGGTGGGAGGCCTACGACAGGTGTCGTAAGGCCTCCCGTCTGACCTTCAGCCATGCCACGTCGCTTCATCCACGCCGCCGATCTGCACCTCGATAGCCCGTTCACGAGCATTGGATCGTTGCGCGAGGGGCTCGATGATCGCCTCCGTGACGCATCGCTCGAGGCGTGGGACGCACTCGTCGACTGTTGTCTCGTCGAGGAGGCGGAGTTCCTCGTACTCGCCGGCGACCTCTTCGATCGCGCGGATGGCACCCCGCGCGGGCGTGCACGCGTGCGCCGCGGGGTTGACCGCCTGCATGCTGCGGGTATTCGCGTCTTCGCGGTGCACGGCAATCACGACCCATTGACAGGCCGTTCGCCACTGGCCGGGCTTGACGGAGTCACGGTCTTTCCCCGCGACAGGCATACGAGTGAGACGTTCGAGGGTATCGGCGGGTTGGTGACGATCCATGGCGCCTCGTTTGGCAAGCGCGAGGTTACTGAGAACCTGGCGCTCTTATACGAGCGAGGGGACGAGCCCGGTCTCCACGTCGGCGTGCTGCACTGCTCGTTGGGGGAGCGCGAGGGGCATGGCACGTACGCACCATGCTCGGTTGACGATCTCTTGCGCGCGCGGCTCGACTACTGGGCCCTAGGCCACATCCATGCGTACTCCGAAGAGCACGCGGCGCCGCCGGTGATCTACGCGGGCACGCTGCAGGGTCGTTCGCCCAAACCCGGCGAGCGCGGACCGCATGGTGCCGTCGTCGTCGAATTCGCCGGTGATCAGGTACTTGGCCACCGACGCGTCGAGCTCGACCGCGTGCGCTTCGAGGCGGTCGAAGTCGCGATCGACGAACTCGAGGACGAGGCCGACCTGGAGCGCGTGCTGCGGCGGCGCGCCGACGAGGTTGTGCGTTCGGCCGATGGGCGGCTCGTGCTGCTGCGCGTCATTCTCACGGGGCGCGGCCCGCTGCACGGTCTGCTGATCGGGGATGACTATCTGCAGGAGTTGCGTACCGCACTCGACGACCAGGAGTCGGACGAGCTGGTCTGGGAACGGATTGTCTCGCAGGCCGGTCCCGCGATCGACCTCGACGAGCTGCGTGCCTCGAACGCCTTCGTTGCGGAAGTCCTTGCGGGCTTCGACACACTCGCTGCCGATCCGGCCGCGTTGCAGGCGTTCCTCGAGGATCGAACGCGCTCGTTGACGGATGCCGCCCTGACTGGTCTGGCCGAGGAGGATCCTCAGGCGCGACTGATCGCAGCGCGTGATCTCGCCCTCGGTCTGATCCTCGAGCAGGATGGTGTCGCATGAGGATCGCGCGCATCGAGGCGATCGCCTATGGCGCGATTGGTGGGCGTGTGGTCGATCTCACCGCGGGCCTGACCGTTATCCATGGCCCGAACGAGTCGGGTAAGAGCTCGATGATGCAGCTGATCCGCGGCGTGCTGTTCGGGTTCCCGGCGCTGCGCCGCGATAGCGAGGGGCCGCTGCGCGAGCCGAAGGGTGGGGGCCAGCGCTCCGGCCGCGTCGACATCGTCACGGACGACGGGCACCAGATCCGGATCGAACGCACGCACGGCTCGACCGTGTCGATCACCGACGAGCAGGGTCAGCCGATTGGCGACACTGCCTTTCTGCGCGCGCTTGGCCTCGCCACGCCCGAGTTGTTCGACATCGTCCAGACCTTTGCTGCGAAGGACGTCGCCAAGCTTGGTCTGCTCGATGACAAGCAGGTGCGGGCCAACGTGCTTGCTGCCGCTGTGCTCGGTGGTGGCGCGGGCGCCCAGCCCGTCCTCGACGCGTTGCAGGACCGTGCCAATGCGCTCTATAAGAAGCAGGGTGATAAGCAGCCCTACGCGGTTGGCCTCAAGACCGTCACCGCCGCCCGGCGCGCGCTGCGCGATGCCGAAAAGGCCATCAGCACCACGGAGCGCTCGGGCGATGCGCTCGCCGAGGGTGAGCAGCGCCTGATCGATGCAGATGCGCGCCTGCAGGAGCTCGCCGTCGAGCGCACGACGCTCGAACGGATCGTCGAACTGCGGCAGGCCATCGCCGCGCTCGATGCCGTCGTTGCGGCCACCCCGCAGGAGGCACTCGTCGAGGAGCCCGATCCCGATCTGGTCGTCGTCTTCCGGCAGCTGCTCGGCGACGTCCCGACCGCCATCGAGGCCGCGCGGCGCGCGGGCCAGCATCGCAGCGATGCGGTCGCCGAAGATCAGCGCGCCGCGGCCGCCCGCGAGCGGATCGGTCTGGCCGTCGACACGCCGGCGCCGACGCTCGCCGCCGAATCGGCCCTGCGCGAGGCCGCGCAGCAGGCACGCGATGCCGAGCGCGAGGCGACCCGGCTGGCCGACATCGCGCAGGCCGTGCTCGCGCCATCAACGCCGGTCGTGGACGAGCGGCCCCGGCCGCGTGTGGCTCTCGGCCTGGCAATCATCGCCATCAGCCTCCTCGTCGCCGGCGCCGCCGTCGTCTCTGGTATCACCCCCATCATCATCGGAGGCATCGTCGGTGTCATTGTCGGTGCTGCCGTCCTGGCCGGATTCGTGGCGCCTGCGGGTGCGTCTCGGCCGTCGCTCTCCGCGCACGATCAGCGTCCTCGTGAGGCCGCAGCGCAGGCCCAGTCCGTGCGTGATCAGGCGCAGACGGCGTGGCGTGCCGCCCTGGTGGCTGCCGGTATCGCAGCCGAGCTCCGCCCCGACCAGCTCGACGATCTGCTCGTAGCCTGTGCCGAGATCCGCTCTGCAGAGCAGGCGGCTGAGCGTGCCCGCACGGGTGCGGCTACCGAAGCTACGACCGCTGCGGCCATTGCCGAGCGCGGGGCCGAGGCGCTGCGCGGGGTCGGCACGGAGCCGCCGGACGACCTGGAGCAGCTGCGCCGCGTAGTGGATGGCACCGTCGAGCAGCTCGATGCCCAACGTGCGACGGCAGCGGCGCAGCGCGCAGCAGCCGAGGCCTTCGCGCAGCGCCAGGCCACGGCGCAGGGACACGTTGACGAGCTCTCGCGCGGCGACCACGCGCTCGTCGCCGACGCCCGCGCGCTTGACGTAATCGATGCCGAGGCGCGGCTCGCGGTCCTCGCCGATCAGCTCGAGGCGGCACGGAGCGAGCAGCGCCAGGCGGTGTCGCTGCTCGGTGGCACCCGTGCGCTGGTCTTAGCGGCCGAGGAGTCTTCCGACGTCGCCTCGCTCGCGCAGGCCGCGGCCGCAGCCGATGCCGAGCTGCGTAGCGTTGGTGATCAGTGGCTCACGCTGCAGCTCGCGCACGACATCGTCGAGCAGGCCCGCGATCGTTTCGTCGAGGAGCACCAGCCGGGCGTCTTCACCCGCGCCGCCGAGCAGATCCGCACGGCGACCGACGGCGCCTGGGTCGATATCCGCATGCCCGACGGCGAGAAGGCAGGTGCACGCTCGGAGATCATCGATCGCGCCGGCGAGCGCACGCCGTTCACCGAGCTCTCCGACGGCACCGTCGGCCTCGTCTACCTCTGCATCCGCGCCGGCCTCGTCGAGGAGCTGCGCGCCGCTGGCGGCGCCGAGCTGCCCGTGCTGATGGACGACGTCCTCACCGACCTCGACCCCGAGCGTCGTACCGGTGCCGCCGAAGTGATCGCCGATCTCGCCACGCGCCACCAAGTGCTCTACTTCACCTGCCACCCCGAGCAGGTGGAGGCGCTGCGCGCTGTGGCGCCCGGCCTGACCGAGATCGAGCTGGCCCGACTGGTCTAACCGCGCACAGAAGCTAGTCGAACTCGAGCGTCGCGCCGGGGGCGAGCAGTTCGATTCGGGTCGTCGGCGCTACACGCTCGGTGGCAGCCTGGAACTCCAGCGGTGGTTGGGTGGGCGGCTCGCCGCGCCCAATCGGCCAGAGCGTGCCCCAATGGATCGGAATCGCGACGCGCGCCTGCAGTCGGCGAGCGGCCTCAGCAGCCCGCTCGGGATCCAAATGGCCTGGCCCGAGGCCCGGACCCCAGCCAGAGATTGGGAGGCACGCGTAGTCGACCGGTCCGAGCAAATCCATCTCGTCGAACAGGTCGGTGTCGCCCGCAACATAGACGCGCTTGGAGCCTTCCAAGAGGTAGCCAATCGGTGTAGCGGCAGAACTCAGTGGGTGGTCGCGCTTCCCGTCGTGGTCGGCGTGCGTAGCGGTCGCGCGCATGTTGCCGATCTGTAACCGCTCGCCCTCGACGATCTCGATCACGCGCGTAAACTTCTTGCGGCGAAGGCGTGCAGCGGCGCCAGCGGGGACGACGATCGGTAGTTCTTTGCCGATACTCTCCAGCGAGGGCAGGTCCAGATGGTCGTGGTGCTGATGGGTGATCAGCACCGCATCGAGTGAGCGCAGCGCGTGCTTGGGAATGGGGTGAAAACGTTTCAGGTGCAGAATGCGCGGCCGCAGGACCGGGTCGACTATGACGCGCGTGCCACCCATCGCGACGAGCACCGTACCGTGCCCGATCCAGATCAGATGGTCGCGACCGGCGTGTGCTCCAGTACTCAAGGTGTCGGCGTGTCCGCTGGCGCTGGTCGTGCAACGTCGTGCCCAAGATCGTGCAGCCAGCCAATCATGATGCGGTGCATCGCCTCGGCGCTGACCACCGGCTCGTCGGGCCACGCAAAGCTGGTCGGGAACAGCGCAAACGGTAGTACCTGCTCGCCACCGAGGCCGCCATGCGAACCGACGAGCTCCTCGAAGGCACCAATCTCGCCCGTCATCTCGTCGAAGGGCGCGTTCAGCATGATGTCGGCGACGTGGGGGAACCCATCCGTGCGTCTGACGTGGGTTGCGGCATTCGGACCGAACGGCAACAGCGGGTCGGTGCCTTCGACGCGGCCAGAGTCGAGGTGGTGCACGCCCTGTTTGCCGATTGCGAGCGCACCATCCAGCGCGGATCGCACGAGAATAAAGCCGATGCCATCGTGGGCGACGAGCCGTGGGATCAGATGGGGGTAGCGCTCGGTGATCTGCTCGAGCGTCAGGCGACCGGGCTCATTGCCGATGGAGATCAGGCCGAGGCTGCCGGAGGCGAGGACCTTGATCTCCTCGCTGTCGAATGGATGATCATCGCCGGCCGCAGCATCGCGACCGGGTCCGAACACGAGTGCGTCGCCCGCCTCCCGCGGGCGCGCTGCGAGTCGAAGCAGCTTGCCGCGATCTGCGAGCAGTTCGGAAGCAGCGGCGCTGAGGTGGGACCAGGCTTCGTCCTCGTGGTACGGGTGCGCCATCACTTCCGTGCCGCAGGCCTCATGGACGACCTCTTCCAAGGTGGCTCCGAAGCGTTGCTTGAAGGTCTCGCCCTGGCTCTGGCCATGGTCGGAGAGCACGACAACGTGGTACGGGCGGGGCGCCGTCTCGGCAGCGTGGGCGATCCGCCCAAAGGCGCGGTCGATACCGCGCAAGACATCGAGCGCGTCATAGCGTTCGATGCCCGAGTGGTGGGCGACCTCGTCGTAGCCGACGAAGGTTGCATACAGCACCGGCCGGCCCGCGTACGCATCGGCGATCACCGTCTGCACCGAGATGTCGCGCAGAATCACGACCGTGACGGCGCGCAGCAGCGAGTAGCGCAATCCGCGATCCACGCGCGGGATGACGCCACGCCGGATCTGTTGGGCCGACGCGAGCAACTCTCGAGCAATGTCGAGCAGCGCGAGAATGAACGTGCGGAAGACGCTGTACGGGTTGGCAAAGTAGGCGTAGTAATCACCGCCCCGCGTCGGGCGGGCGTGGAGTGCCGAGATCGTGAAACTCGTGTGCGTCGCATCGCCCGAGACGAGGTTGCCACGACTCGCACCGCCACCCGCCAAGAGGCCAGCGCCGTTCGAGACGCGCCGCTCGATCTCCGCGGCGCCCGAGGGATGGTTCGAGACAACGAAGGAGCTGGTCTCCTTCTCGAACCAACGAAACGCGGGGATGTCGAAATTCGACCCGTGCAGCAAGCCGGCTTGGCTAGCACTGGTCTGCGACGACCAGTCGCATTCCCAACCTTCCAGACGATGCGAGCCTTCGCGAATCCAGCGCGCCAGTGTTGGCACGTTGCCGTCGCGGATAGCGCGGCGCAGGACGGGTTCGGATAGACCGTCTATTTCGAGGAAGAGGATGCCGGGCACTGCAGCATCGAGGGATGTGTCAGCGTGGCGTTTGGCGGCTCGGCGGATCACGTTGCGGTAGTAGAAATCGTCATCGTCGATGCCAAGCAGGCCCGTGATGATTGTGTTTGTCAGCGTCAGCAGGAAGGCGATAGCTAGGGATCCAGCGAAGCCGTCGATCGTGATGCCATCCGTCAACCACAACACGCACCAGACGAGGAGGCCATTGAGTGCGAGCCCGGCGAGACCAAGCGTGACGACGGTGATGGGTAGAGCGAAGCGGATCAGCGTCGGCCAGATCACGGCATTGGCGATCGCGATCAGGATGGCTGCGACGAATGCGGCACTCCAGTCGAGGATGTGGATTCCTGGTAGGAGCAGGGCGCTGATCCAGAGCGTGACGGTGGCAATCATGATGCTGGCAAATGCTCGGAAGTACGTGCGTGGTTGGCGCAGCGGGTTGATCAGCTTCTGCGTCGTCACCTTGACGCTCGCGTGGGTCCCTGTCATGCGGGGCTCCGTAGTTGTGCCTTCTGGATTTTGCCCATCGCATTGCGTGGGAGCGCATCGACACGGTTGATGATGCGGGGCCGCTTGTGTGGCGCGAGTAGCTGGGCGACGTGTGCCACCAACACATCGTCCGTCAAATCACTATCGGATGCGACAACAATCCAGGCGGCGATACGTTCGCCGAGGTCGTCATCAGCAATCCCCAGTACGGCGGCCTCCACGACTGCGGGGTGCTCGAGCAGTGCCGCCTCGACTTCGCCGGCGCCGACGCGGTACCCCCCCGTCTTGATCAGATCTGTCGATGAGCGACCGACGAGACGGAGTACGCCGTCTGCATCGAGTGACCCGACGTCGCCCGTGCGAAACCAGGCGTCGCGATAGGTATCACGCGTCGCCTGCGGGTTGTTGAGGTACTCGTCAAAGAGTGCGGTACTGATGATCTCGACGTTGCCGATCACGTCGGTATCTCCGGCAGGCAGCACGTTCCCTGCATCATTGGTAACGCGGATCTGGACTCCAGACAAGGCCGTGCCGACGGCGCCGGGAATGCGCGGCCCGTCATGCCGCGCGCTGGTGATCATCAATGCTTCGCTCATGCCGTAGCGTTCGACGATCTGCTGGCCGGTTATGGCCGTGTAGGCCTGGTGGATGCGGGCGGGTAGGGCGGCCGAGCCCGACACGATCAAGCGCGCGCCGCGCAGCGCGTCGGCGATGGCAGGGTCTGTTTCGGCGGCGGCGAGTAGGCGGCTGTGCATGGTTGGGACGGCGAATAACATTGTCGCATCGTCGGCGAGGGCGGCTGCGATCGCCGACGGAGAGAATGCGCCGACGTGGCGCACGCCACCACCAAATCGCAGGGGGCCGAGTGTTCCGAGCACGAGCCCGTGGACGTGGAAGAGCGGCAGCGCGTGTGTGACGACGTCGGCACCTGTCCAGGCCCAGGCGTCTGCGAGTGCGTCGAGGTTGGCGGCGATTGCACGTCGGCTCATGACGACGCCTTTTGGTGCGCCGGTTGTACCGGAGGTGTAGACGATCAGGGCGGCACTGTTTGGGTCTGGTTCCGTGACGGGGAGGGGTGCTCGCGCGGTGGGGTCAATGACGATGCGCGGGAGCGCGGCGAGTGCTGCTGGGAGCTGTGTTGAGGCCGAGCAGAGGACTGCGGTTGGAGCACTGTCGTCTGTTTCGCAGGCGAGTTCGCGATCGCCCGAGGCGGGGTTGATCGGGACGACGGTGACGCCCGCAGCGAGCGCGCCCGCGATACCGATGCCCGTTTCAAGCTCAGGCGTGCACCACAACGCGACCCGATTTACACCAGCAAGTTGGGCGGCGACGGCACCGACGGCGCCCGCCAAGGCGGCTCCGTCAAGCCGTGCGCCGGCAATCGCCAGCGAGGCGCGGTCGAGTCCGGCGAGCAAGTGTCGGGTCACGGGGCGGGAGTGTAGATGTTTCGTGATGGGGTCAGGTTCGATTTCGCGATAGGGCCTGACCCCAACACGAAACCAGGGTCGGTTGTGGTGGCTCGGCTGGAGTTGAGATTTTGTGATGGGGGCGGACGCCACATCCGCGGGGTTGGGCGGACCCCACAACCGCGGGGTTTTGATGTCCGCCCCCCACATTCAACCACGCTCGACAGACGGTTTTAGGGGGCGGACATCACAACCCCGCGGTTGTGGGGTCCGCCCAACCCCGCTGATGT
>Ga0209284_10000327_pt1 | contig 77514 bp, 78 predicted proteins | sample FRY03_FD_187211 | JGI IMG/M metagenome (GOLD analysis project Ga0209284, IMG submission 187211) | Freshwater microbial communities from Lake Fryxell liftoff mats and glacier meltwater in Antarctica - FRY-03 (SPAdes) (version 2) | ecosystem: Environmental > Aquatic > Freshwater > Ice > Glacier... | reverse complement strand
TTTACGTCGACGCGCTCGTGGCTCTGTTTGCACTCGACGAGGATCTCCCCTCGCCCGAGGCGTGATGAGCGCGCCGCTGCGAGTGGCGACCCGAGGGAGTGCGCTCGCTCGGTGGCAAGCCGATCGCGTAGTGACCCTCCTCAACTCCGCTCACGGTGATAGCGGTGCGGAGTTGGTCGTGGTCGAGACCACCGGCGACCAAAAGGCCGATGAACCCCTCCACGCCATCGGTGGCATCGGAGTTTTTGTCAAGGAGGTACAAGCGGCAGTGCTCGACGGCCGAGCCGACTTAGCGGTTCATTCGGCTAAAGACCTTCCTTCGCTTGAGTTTCCGGGCCTAGTGCTGGCCGCGGTGCCCGAGCGAGCCGACCCGCGCGACGCGTTAGTGGGCGCGACGCTGGCCGACCTACCCACCGGGGCAATTGTCGCTACCGGTTCGGTGCGTCGCCGCGCGCAACTTGCGCACTTGCGCCCCGATCTCGGTTACGCCGAATTGCGCGGCAATATCCACACCCGCCTTGAGCGCGGGGCGGAATTCGCGGCCATCGTGGTGGCCGCGGCTGCGCTTGATCGACTCGGTCTCGCTGATCGCATTGCCGAGCGTCTCGAACCGACGGTGATGGTGCCGCAAGTGGCGCAAGGAGCGTTAGCAGTGGAGTGTCGCGCCGATGATACCGATACCCGCACGCGGCTCGCGGCCATCGAAAATGCCGACGTCCGCCGCGCCGTCGACGCCGAGCGCGCTTTTCTCGCCGAACTGGGCAGTGGTTGTTCGCTTCCGCTCGGCGCTTACGCGCAAGTAGTGGGTGCTGATGTAATCATCACGGGAATATTGGCATCGTACGACGGCCGCAGTGTTTATCGCGAGACGGTGCGTGATTCGAACGCGGTAATTGCCGGTCAAACTTTGGCCGGAGCGTTGGCTCAGTTCGCGAACGTGCTTACATGATGGTGTGGTTGGTGGGCGCGGGTCCGGGCGACCCCGGTTTGCTCACCCAGCGCGGCGCCGAGGTGTTGGCGCGCGCCGAAGTAGTAGTGCACGACCGCTTGGCCAACCCCGCGCTACTTGATTTGGCCCCCGCTACCGCGAAACACATCTCGGTGGGCAAGGCCCCCGGGTATGTAGAGATGACTCAAGCGCAGATCAACGCGGTACTGGTTGAACACGGTCGCGCGGGCCGGCGGGTAGTGCGGCTCAAGGGCGGAGATCCCTTTGTTTTCGGGCGGGGGGGCGAGGAAGCCGAGGCTCTCGCCCACGCGGGCGTGGCTTTCGAGGTCGTCCCCGGCGTCACTAGCGCCATCGCCGCCGCGGCCTACGCGGGCGTTCCTGTCACCCACCGCGGCGTTTCGACCCACTTCACCGTGGTAACCGGTCACGAGGATCCGGCCAAAGGTCACACCGATGTTGATTGGGAGGCGCTAGGCGCGGCCGGCGGCACGATCGTGATCCTGATGGGCGCGGCCCGACTTCCCGACATCGCCGTTCGTCTGCTGGCTGGCGGTCGCGCGCCGTCTACGCCGGTAATCGCAGTGCGTAACGGCACGCTGGCGCGACAAGTTAGCGTGCGGATGACTCTCGGCGCGCTCAAAGCGGTGCAAGCTCCGTCGGTCATTGTGGTTGGTGAAGTAGCCGCGCTCGATTTCGGCTGGTTCGAGAACCGACCCCTATTCGGTCGCCGCATTGTGGTCACTCGCGCGCGCGAGCAAGCCAGCGAAATGCGATTACGACTCGAAGAGTTGGGTGCCATCGTGATTGAGATACCGGCCATCACCATCGAGCCGATGCCGGTGACGGTGCCCGACCTGTCGGCTTACGCATGGATGGTATTTACTTCGGCTAACGGCGTGATCGGGTTCTGGGAGAGTGGGCTTGAACCCGCCGGTCTCGACGCGCGCGCTCTCGGGGGTGTGCGGGTGGCGGCTATTGGTCCGGGCACCGCGGCCGCGTTAGCGAGTCGGGGAGTGAAAGTTGATTTGATTCCCGAACGGTTCGTGGCCGAGTCGCTACTGGACGCGTTTTCTAAAGTGGAACGGTCAGGGGCCAAGCCGCGAGTGTTGCTCGCCCGCGCCGAGACCGCGCGCGATGTGCTCCCCGAAGGCTTATCCGCTAAGGGTTATCGGGTAGACATTTTGCCCACCTACCGCACGGTGCCCGTTGCCCTCGACCCCGAGTTGGCCGCCGACCTGCGTACCCACGGTGCCGACGCCATCACCTTCACCTCGTCGTCGACGGTGACCAATTTTCTTGCCGGCGTCGGCTCGCTGACCGATTGGCCCGCGCCCGCACCCCAAGTGATTTCGATCGGACCGATAACTTCGGCGACCGCGCGCGAAAACGGGCTTACGGTCGCGACTGAAGCCAGCGAATCGACCCTCGACGGCCTAGTGGTCGCAGTAATCGCCGCGCTGACTAAGTAACACGCGGCCACGCGGTGCGACCACGGGCCCGTGCTCGCCGGCGTTAAGACCGATTTGCCGGCCGCATGATCGCGACGATCACTAGCCCGATACCGTTGAATTCCATTTTTCCCTTTCGTTGGGCTTGTCGTTGACGATTATCTAATCACCAACTTGGCTGCGGTATAAGGATTGGTTTAGTCGGTATCCCATTTATCGGTGAAGCCCCACCTAATGGCCGCCAAACCGAAGATCCCGATCATTGCGCCCCCCATGAAGATAAAAAATCGCTCGGCGGTAAACCCGCCCCCGCCGTAACCGTAAATAAAGTTAAGCGATATCCAAGATTTCAGTGAATCGGGACCCCAACTAGTCATCGCGTAAAGGATCGCTAGCGCCGCCACTGCGAACGCAATAATCACCAGCGGAACCAACACCACGCTCAGCGCGATGCCGCGAGCAATGTGCCGGTTAGGTGCGGGTGAGTTCTCAGTCATAACGGAATTACTAGGCCGAGTGTGGGACACGGGTGAGGATGTCTCGTTGTCTCGTTGTCTCGGTGTATTAGGTGCTGCGGTGGCCTAAGCCTCGGCCGTGTTCAGCCAATAAATCAAGATTGTCATTTGATTCCGAATAGTGCTGTTGGTCATTCGATCCCGCCCGCAGCGCAAACTTTACATTCAGTCGTATTTCGGTGCGTATCAAGTGCTCGCTCTATTGCTTGCTGACGAGTAGTAAAAGGTCCAAACCATTCACCTTGAGGGTTTGTCACCCTAGTCGAGTATTGTCCGTTTCCGTTTTGACAATAACGGCAACTCGCGTGGTGAACCTTGGCTCCACCTTTAAACCAGTTTTCGTACACCCAATAGTCTCCTTCAGCGTTCATAGCATGAGTGAGTTGTTCTGATAATCCTGAATCGCCTATCCAATCGCGACATAGTGTTCCATTCGCGACTTGAGCGTTAATTAGTTTTTCCCGTCGAGCGAACTCAAACGAAAAGACTAAAGCAGTTGTTTTTTCGTTTAGTTCTTCTGGAAATATTTGGCGAATTTTTTTTGGTAAAGCTTGCTGTATTTCGTTAGCTCGATCAGATAGTTGATTGCGTAGTGGGTCAATTATGGTTTGAAGAGTCGCCAACTCGGCCTTGAGACTTCTAAATAAGCGGGAATTGTCATCCAGCCCGCTAACTGCGTCGCACATACTTTGGTAATACCACTCGGTTCCAAACACTCCACCTTTAAAGTGACTCCATGACTCTTCGCGAGTAGGTTCTTTCTCTCCCCGTAAGTCACTGATCACTGATCGAAGGTTTGAAAGTTTGTCAGCCGCCACTACTCGTAAGATTCCTAAATCATTTGAGTTTTTAATCTTGGATATATGATCAATTTTTCTTTTAAACCATGGTGGCTTGGTCGCGTTGGGTTCCGGTTCTCCATCTGTGCACGCTTCAACAATTTCCAGTACTCGTTGACCAAATCGTTCTAAAGTGGGACGAATCTCTGATTTGTCAATCGTGAGTTCATCCCAGTCTTCAATCGAGTCGTGAAATAGAGCGGCGATTGCTTCGTCTTCGTTACCCCCTTCATCCCACACGTAGGCGGAGACGGATAAGGGGTGGAGAAGGTAGGGAGCTGGGTTCTTGCCTTTGCGACGATGTTGACGATCCCATTGAGCAATAGTGGCAAGCGCTTCAGCTACTTTTTCAGAATAAAGAGGAGCGTTAATTTGCGGATCGCCACCCCCACTCTTTTGCTGAGTTTGTGGTAATCCTCTAAACCAAGATTTTATTCTTTGCATTAAATTCACTACCTAAATCTATCCCCAGAAAATCACACTCGCTAGCCCTATCACTATGGTGGCTAAGGGCTCGCTCCCATCGCTACGCTCTGTCAATGACTGAGCAATCCAAAATGACAACGCCTATCCCTCGCGACCGGATCCTCGGTTCTTTACTGGCCGGCGCGATCGGCGACGCGTTGGGTGCGCCAATTGAATTCGATTCGCTAAGCGAAATTCGCGCCGGTTACGGTCTCGACGGGCTCACCAACTACGCGCCGAGTTACGACCGCGTGGGCGCGATTACCGACGACACCCAGATGACGCTATTCACCGCCGAAGGATTAATTCGCGCGCGGGCGCGTTGGGTTGATCGGGGGTTAGCCAATATTCCGTGGATAGTTCATCGGGCTTATTGTCGCTGGCTCATCACCCAAGGTGGACCCGACATCATCGACGTCGATCTCGGTTCGGCTGAATCGGGCTGGTTGATTACAAACCAAGTTTTGCACGCTCAGCGCGCGCCGGGCTCAACCTGTTTGAGTGCGTTGCGATCGGGTAAGTGGGGGAAACCCGACCAGCCGATTAACGACAGTAAAGGCTGCGGTGGAGTTATGCGGGTTGCGCCAGTGGGGCTGGTTATGAATGTCAATCAAGCGTTTGGTCTCGGCGCCGACTTGGCTGCCACCACCCACGGTCATCCCAGCGGTTATTTTTCGGCCGGCGCGCTGGCATTAATAATTGCCGAAATTATGGCGGGCACCGATCTGTCCACGGCCGTTGCCCACGCGCGCGCGGAACTCGCCGATCGTCCTACCGCCACCGAAACTCTTAATGCTCTCGACGCGGCGGTGGCGTTGGCTAGTAACGGCGTGCCGACGCCGGAAGATCTCGAAACTCTGGGGGGCGGATGGGTAGGCGAAGAAGCGTTAGCGATTGGAGTGGCCAGTGCGCTGGTGGCCCACGACGTGCGTCACGGTTTGTTGTTGGCGGTAAACCACAGCGGCGATTCTGATAGCACCGGTTCGATTGCCGGAAACATTTTGGGCGCAATTTACGGCACCGCGGCGTTGCCCGCCGATTTACTAACCGGCCTCGAAGCTCGTGACCTCATCGAACAAGTGGGCGACGATCTCGCCGATGTATTTATCGACCAAAAAAAACTGCCCTTTGACCGTTACCCCACTTATTAAAACGAACTAACGCCACCAGATTTTTGGCGGAGATTTCTCTCAGCCAAGATTTCCCCGATCACTCGTCAGATGCGCGATGCTTTTATTCCATGAGAATCCCCGTCGTCTTTTTGCGCGCTCTCGTTGTTGTCTCCGGAACTCTTGTCGTTGCCGCGGTGTTGCCCACCGCCACCGCCACCGCCACCGCCACCGCCACCGCTAAGTGCGCCGCGGCACTCTTCACCATTAAATCGGGCCTGCCCGGTGCGGGCACGGGGTATTCCCAAGCCAAGGTAGCGGCCAAGTGTTCCGGATCGCAGTTGGTGGTGACTTCTAACGGCATGCCGTCGTACAAATTTGTAGCGAAGACGCCCAACGCGCTGAAAACCCAGAAGTGGACTTGGAAAGTTCCGCTCGCACCTACCCGAGCGGCGGCTACTACCAACATCAACCGGAAGTTCGGAACCATCGGATTCACCGTTACGGGCATTCCTATCTACGGGCCCATGGAGGGTCCGATGCCTACGGAAGAGGCTTTCGGTGACCCCGTTTATAACGGAATACTCGATTCGTGCAAGGGCCACACCGGACCGGCGAGTGAATACCACGATCACGCCATCGCTGCGGTGGCGCGTTGCGGTTTTGCTCAGACGCGCGTTGTTGGCTACGCCCTCGACGGCTTCCCCATTTACGGCCCTAGCACCAAAGCAAAGTCGGGTTACATAAAAACTGGCGATCCTAAAAAAGATTCGTGGGCGGCTTATGCCTACCAAGCGTCGTCGGATCCGAAAGTACTCGACGAATGCAACGGTCGTACTAAGGCCGATGGTTCCTACGGTTACTACATCACTGAAACTTTTCCGTACATCATCGGCTGTTACCGAGGCACTCCCACCACGCAATCGGGGGCGGCCGCTGGGCCCATGCCCCCTATGGGTTGATCCTTTAGAAAAAAACTCTCGCTACCGCTTTGTTCGTATTCGATCTTTTTGACTAGATATTTCAATTCAATAGCTATTTTTAAATTGTCGATTTGGACTCTTAGGTCAACAAAGCCCACTTGGTTGCTACCCATGGGAGTTTCTAGGCGAATCTCAGCGTCTGGGTGGTTAACTTTTATTTGCCATGCAAGAGAAATTCAGCTTCACTGTGGAAAATGGGGCGATAATCGCTGAGCTGTTCATTTCTTTCTCGCTCTCAACCAGAACTCATTGCAATATTAAGAAATTTATTATCTAGTAGAACCCCCATCGTTCTACTTCGGTTTTTGTCCTACGCAATGCCAGTTAAGGGTGAGTAGTTCTTCTTCTTCGGCTCGGATATAAGACTGGCTGTTTTCGTTCATTCTCTGCATTAAAGCGTTAGTTTTTTTGGGGATCACATGAAGTTTGGCCAGAAACTTAAATGCGGCTTCGTACTTATCAAACAGAGCGACCTCTTTTTTAATCACTTCTACCGAGGGTCGCCCCACCGAGGAGATCAACTCAAAACCGGCGTCACGATAGGCGTCTTCCCAATACCGGTAATACCAGAACCCGCCAAACACCGTTAGCTCACGAGTGTGCTGGATCAAAGTTCGTTGGTGCTCGTTGTTGCGGTCGTAGGCGTCGAGCGCGGCGACGTCATTGATGACGAATCTACCCCCGGGCTTTAGCACTCGGAACACCTCGGAGAATGTGTAGTCGTGGTCGCTCACGTAGGTCATTGGCTGCACCGCGTACACCGCGTCGAAGGATGCATCGTCAAACTCCAGCGCCTTATTGAAATCGCCGACCGAGAAGTTGTCCCGCAACAGGTTCGGGTTGCGCCAGGCTTTCTCAATCTGTGATCGGTCGAGGTTGATGCCGTAAGGAGTTGCTCCGGTCAACGCCGCCATGTGTTCGGCGATCGCCCCGCACCCACACCCGAGGTCGAGCACCTTATCGCCTGGGTGCAGTTGTAAGTCTTGCGCCACTATTCGTTCGAACAGGATTTGGTTTTGCAACACCGACTGATCGGGGTCAATCGTCGGTGGCATGTACATCTTCTCGACCGAACCCAGCGTGCACAGCAGATGGATCACCTTGTACAACTCAGTCAGTTCGTTGCTGCTTCCTTGGGGATACCCCCGTAGCGCAATGCCGGCCTCGTAGTCGGCCTTAGTGTTTTCGGGTGAGTCGACGAACAACTCACCGTAAGAACGCATGTACGCGGTGTAATCCTCGTCGCTAATACGCAGTAAGCCCCACAAGGCGCCGAGTCGGTCTTTGAGCGTTGTCGGTTTGTGCTTCATTACTGCCCTTTAGTGCCAGTTTTAATAGTACCTTAGCCCTTGCTCTATTGAGCCAGTGAGTCTTCGCACATAGCCATTGTTTCAGGCGTTTCTTGGCATCCTAGAACTGCGCCATACTTCGCGGCGCGGAACTTTACAGCGGAACCTCAGTCGACTTCATTGATCAAACTCGGAAATTTTCGCGATCAAGGTGTGATTGTTGAATACCAACTCCCGCTTACAAATAAACGACTTGACGTCATGATTACTGGGCATGGCTCTGGTGGGATAGCGGGTGCAGTTGTTTTAGAGTTGAAGCAGTGGGACAAAGTAAAGGCGTCTGTGATTTATGAATGCGTGGAGACATTTGTTGGTGGTGGGTCACGCGACATGCTGCATCCGTGACTGTCCAACCTTTACTGGGGACGATGTTGACGAACTCGTCCCATTTTTGGATAACGCCATCGGGGAAGGTGGTTGACTCCGGAAGAGTCGGTGAAAGTTATGGATAACCAATCTCTGGGCGCTGCGGTTTTGGATGAGGTGGCAGACGTCCTGATTTATTTAGTGCGTTTAGCCGATGTGCTAAATGTAGATTTGCTGGCTGCAACTGAAGCCAAGATAAGCCGCAATAAAGAACGTTTTCCCGCTTACTGACATCGCCTGCTTACCGCGGTAGTATTGGGTCATGGCTGATAATGACAAAGTAAGAAAAGCCGCGGAAAACCGGCTCAAGGCGCAAGCTGCGTTCTGGCGAATGGCCGGAGGTTTCGCAATCCTCTGGGTTGCCATGACCGTTATTTGGGCGCTGTCTGACGGTGGTTCGTTTTGGCCCGCGTGGGTATTTTTTGGTACCGGACTCGCGCTTTGCTACACCGCGTGGGCGGCCTTTGGCCCCCGCAATCAGGGTCCGAGTCAGCAGAAAATCGACGAAGAAGTGCGCAAGTTTCAAGGACCCGATAACGGTTCGAATTAGTCCTACTCACCTAAAATTGCGGGCTCACCTAAAATTGCGGGCTCACCTAAAATTGCGGGCTCACCTAAAATTGCGGGCTCATCTAAAAGTTAAGGACCCACAATGACTAATGATGATTCCGCTAACCCCATGGGTGATAAACAATCAATCGCCCGCGCCGGATTACCTCGGGCAATAATCGCCTGCGTACTGCTCTGGATCATCGGAATTGCGGTTTGGGCAATATTCGCGATTCCTTACGGTTTTTTATTGGGCTGGATTGGCGGAACGCTCGCAGTTTTGTTGATACAGCTTCGGAAGGCTTACTGCTCAAAGTGTGGCTCGGGTAAGTAATTTTCTGCGCCCAGTCTCGCTGCTGAGCGTTATGGTCGCGCCCTCTACGATGGAGCCGTGGCGTTTCCCGATTCTCGACCGCGCCGTTTGCGGCGTACCTCAACTTGGCGACGGCTGGTGGCCGAGACGCGCCTAGGGGTTGACGATCTGGTGGCGCCGCTGTTCGTCAAAGAAGGAATCACCGAGCCCGAGGCGGTGGCTTCAATGCCAGGCGTGGTGCAGCACACCCTTGAAAGCGTGCGCAAAGAAGCCCGCGCACTGGCCGCGCTCGGTATTCCGGGCGTGGTGCTCTTTGGTATTCCGGCCCACAAAGACGCCACCGGTTCGAGTGCCGATGCGCCCACCGGCATCGTGATGCGAGCGCTGACCGAAATGCGCGCTGAAGTGGGGGACAGTTTGATTTTGATGGCCGACACCTGCCTTGATGAATACACCGACCACGGGCACTGCGGGCTAATCGATGAGGCCGGCGAGGTGCAAAACGACTCAACTTTGGCGCGTTACGCCGAGATCGCGGTTGCCCAAGCACGCGCGGGCGCCGATGTAGTGGCGCCGTCAGGAATGATGGACGGTCAAGTGGCGGCAATTCGTGCGGGACTCGACTCCGCCGGTTTTACCGATACCGCGATTTTGGCCTACTCGGCTAAATACGCATCAAGTTTGTACGGACCGTTTCGCGACGCGGCCGAATGTGCACCGGCTTTCGGCGACCGTCGGTCCTACCAAATGGATCCGCCTAACGCCGACGAAGCGTTGGCCGAAACCGCCCTCGACATCGACGAGGGGGCCGACATGGTGATGGTCAAACCGGCGGGCGCCTACCTCGACATCATCTCGGCCATTAGTCGCGCGTTCGCGATTCCGGTGGCGGCCTATCAAGTAAGTGGTGAATACGCCATGGTAAAAGCCGCGGCTGATAACGGCTGGATCGACGGCGACGCAGTCGCACTCGAACAACTCGTCGCCATCAAACGGGCCGGAGCCGACTTTGTGCTCACCTACTTCGCGCGCGAGGTCGCCGAAACGCTGAGCGAATGAGCTCGCCTGAGTTTGCCCGAGCCCTAGCCGCGATTCCGGGCGGAGTTTCGTCACCGGTGCGAGCGTTTGGTGCGGTAGGCGGTGAACCATTTTTTGTGCGTCGAGCCGTTGGCGCTTACCTCTACGACGAGAACGGTAACGAATATCTCGATCTCGTACAGTCGTGGGGCGCATCGATCTTGGGTCACGCGCATCCCAAAGTGGTGGCGGCGGTACAAAAGGCCGCGGCCGATGGAACTTCTTACGGCGCGCCCACTATGCGCGAAGTTGAACTTGCTGAAGTAATCATCGACCGAGTGCCGTCGGTAGAGAAAGTGCGTTTGGTTTCGTCGGGTACTGAAGCCGCTATGACTGCAGTGCGGTTGGCGCGCGGCGTTACTGGTCGCGACAAGGTAGTTAAATTCGCCGGTTGTTATCACGGTCATGTCGACGCGTTGTTAGTGGCCGCGGGAAGCGGGTTAGCCACACTCGGGATGCCCGGATCGGCCGGAGTGACCGCCGGCGCAGTGGGCGACACCATCGTGGTCGATTACAACGACACCGAAGCCATTGACGCGGCTTTCGGTATGCACGGAATGGAGATTGCCGCAGTGCTGGTAGAACCAGTAGCGGCCAATATGGGCTTAGTTCCGCCGCACTCGGGCTACCTTGCGCACCTGCGTCGGCGCTGCACCGAACACAACGCGTTACTGGTTTTCGACGAGGTAATCACTGGCTTTCGGGTCGGTCCGCATAGCGCGCAGGGGCGCATGGGCATTACGCCCGATGTTTCGATTTTCGGCAAAGTGGTCGGCGGCGGCTTGCCGCTCGCCGCCCTCGGTGGACCGGCCGCAGTTATGGACGAACTCGCCCCGCTCGGCTCGGTCTACCAAGCGGGCACGCTTTCGGGCAATCCGCTGGCCACCGCCGCGGGGCTCGCCGCTCTCGGAGAACTTAACGACGGTTCCTATACAGAACTGGAACGAATCGCCACCCGTTTGGCCGACGGTTTGCGGGCCGCGTTTAGCGCCGCCGGTGTCGCGGGCCAAGTGCCGCGTGCCTTTACTCTCGACGGGATCTTTTTCTCACCGACAGAAGTTTCTAATTACGACGACGCCCGTGCCGCCGATAGCGCGGCTTACGCAAATTTCTTTCACGGCATGCTCGACCGCGGTATTTACATCGCACCGAGCGCATTCGAAACTATGTTTCCGAGTTTGGCGCACACCGATGCTGAGATTGATCGAATTATTGCTGCGGCCCACGAAGTGCTGGGCGGTTAGTTCGTATATCTACGAACCGTCAGTGGTCGCGTCGTCGTCGGAACCGCGACGGCGACGAATGCGGTCCATAAAGAACAGCGCGGCCCAGATCAACATGACCATGGCTGTCATCAAAACGAACGCCAATCCGCCCGAGCCGTCACCCACTTTACCGGCGTCAACTAATTGCTGAGCGTTCGCTATTCCGGTGAAGGCCACGAAGCCGAGTACTCCGGCGCTAAGGAAAGCGAATAGACGGCGCATCATGCTGATGCCGACTCAGGAGTTTTTTCTTCGGTGGGCGGAGTTTCGCGTTGCTTAGCGGCCCGCTCGTCTTTTTCTCGCCAATGCAGTAGCAACAGTCCTAAACCAAAGAGCAGTAACGAGGAGATAAATGCTACAAACGGCGGCACTCGTAACGAACCGAGATCGCGCTGAAGGACGAGAAACCCGTCTTTATCTGAAGCGGGGGCGCATTCGGGTGGTGGTGGTGCGGTGCCGAACGGAACTTCAGGCTGGGCGACTTTACAAAACTCAATCACCGCGTATTTAGGCGTGTGGGTTGCCTCGAAGTTAAACGGATTGGGGCTACCGCCACCGATTTCGTAAATGTTGATCACTTGGTATTCAGTTACCGATTGAAAACGGGCGAACGCTTGTTGGGAAATTTCGGCTTGGTTGGGGAGTGCTTGCACTGCGATCAAGTTGGCATCAGCCGAAGCTTTAATATTGGCTTGTTCAATCGTGTCAACTTTCACTCCGTTCTTTTCGATGGCGCGCACCGCTTCGGTTTTGGCGTCGGCCGGATCGGAAACTACTTCCAAGGCTTCCCACGAAGGAAGGCGACCCTTAAGCGTATTGAGCGGCGACGAAGTGAGAATCCACAGTGAACTCAACACGACCATAAAGCCCATGAGCCCAGTAAAAGCAATTAAGAAGCCGAGCCGCGCGCCCAAGTTGGTGGCGAGCAACAAGTAAGTCGATCCTATGAAAAGCAGTACCGCAAAAACCACCACGAGCACTCCGAGAATTGTCGGGTACCAGATGTTTTTGTTAATGACCTCGCTAGCGAGGATTTCAATCGGCACAATTACTCCTTGGCCTAGAGGCTGCGCTCGTAGGCGACGATGGCTTTAATCTGCGCGTCGGTAAGCGTTCTCGCAAAGTGGGGCATGCGACCCGACGAGATGCCCCGAATTCCGTACTGTTCGTTGGCGGGCACGCCCACGGCAATCCAGTCGAACTGTTGTTGTTCGCCCGCGAGACCAGGGAACTGAATTTTGGTCGAGCCGCCGCGCAAGCTGGGTCCGTAAGCGCCGCTGCCTTGGGGCGACGGCGCGGGCACCTTGAGGTTGGTGGGGTCGTAGTACGCCCAGCCCTTGGTGTGGCAACGGGCGCAGTTGAGGCGGAACAAAATCGCTCCTTCGGATAGCCCGGCAACTTCAGTTGCGTAGGCCTGCGCCGCCGCCAACTCGGCTTGGGCATTAGCAACCGCAACCTGCAGGGAAGTCAATTGGGCCGCGGACGAAGACGCGGGGGCCGCGGCCAATTCTTTTTGCGCGTCGGCCAAACCTTGTTCGGCGTTGCTGACTACATCGCTCGCACCGTTGCGGTATTCGCCGATCGCTTCAGTGGATATGGCTTTTATTTCCTTGTCCGAGATCTGAATGCTGGCGAGATAACTAACCAAGTCGTCAATGCTTTGGTCGTTGAGCACGCCCTTGCCACTCTTAATTCCCCACGCGGGCATGGGGGCACCGGGGCGGCCGTAATTCAAGATGTGTTTAATTTCGCTGCGACTGTAACGCTGCAGCACCGAGTTAAGCGCGGGCGCTTGCCACGAAACTTGTTGCGGTAAACACTCAGGTACATCGGCGTTGCCCTTATTTTCGGCGACTAGGCACTTGTCGAGTTCTGGTTGTAATACAAACGGAGCCGCGCCCCCTTCGCCTTGGGCGCCGTGACAGTTGGCGCACAACAACGACTTGGTCGCGTCGTAAGTGGGCATTTGCGAGTTGGCAAAGAGCACCGCGCCCCGCTCCACCGAACGCTCTTGGAACCCTTCTTGAGCCTTGACTTGGCGACTGGGTTCAACCAAGAAATAAACCGGCAGCGCCAACGCAACAATCAAAACAAAAACCAATGACCAACCGAGCGCTCGCTCCAGTCGGCGGTTTTCGAGGTCGTTATCGTCTAGATAAGGCTCAAGGTTGGCGGGAGTGGGTTCGGCGTTTTTACGCAGGCTCAGTACTCGCCACAGCACTACCCCCGCAATTATTGCGAGGGCAAGAATATTGATGATGATTAAAACGCTGCGGAAACTCATGAGCGAATCTTCCCACCGGCGCGCGCGCTAAACACAGGGCGCTCCTTCTTGGCCCTGACCGGTGGTGTCGACGCCGATCGGCGGACCCTGAATGATCGCCGCGGTGTCAACCACGATTGAACCACCCGATACCGCCACGGAAAATCGGTCCATTCCGCGCGGCGCGGGCCCACCTCGTTTTTCACCGACGCGGTTGTATTTCGATCCGTGGCACGGGCATTCAAACCACTGCGAAGTTGAACACCACGGAACTCGGCACCCGAGGTGCGGGCATTTTTGGTAAAGAGCTACATAGCCTTGCGACATTCCGGCGGTAATAGTTGACGGATAAACCTTGGCCGCTTTCGCCACATCTTGTTTGGGGTAAGCCACAATGTAAACTTTGGCCGACGCGTTGTAAAACGGGATTTTGTTATCAATGGCTTTGGTCACATCGGCCACGCTGCCCACGGTGATCTTGCCGCCAAAACCGCCAGCACCAGACGGCCACACGAACCCTAACGCTGCCGCGCCGAACCCCCCCACGCCTAGCGCGAGTCCGGTGAGAATGCCGCGGTTGAAAAACTGGCGACGGGTTACCCCGAGTTCGTCTTCATCAACCGGTTCGTAGACCACCGGCGCGTTGTCGGCACCCTTTACCGGCACCGCCGACTCGTCGCTCTTTTCGGCCGTGGCGACATCGGTGCCGGCCGCGGGGTCGGCAATAAAACCTTCTGGTGGTTTAGAAGCGTCGGCGCGTCGGGTCTGGCGACTCAATTTTCCGGTACCGGCGCGTTGGCGCGCGGTAACCAGTAAAAATGCCCCCGCCAGAACCAGCAGCACGGTTACACCTATGGCGATTATCACTAACTACTCCTTACAGTTCGAAGAAGATGCCGTCATTCCACGGGAACACGAAGTTGAATCCGGGTCCACGGAAGAATGATCCAATAATTACCAGCACCGCCCACATCATTAAAAACAGCGTAAAGATAGCAATAGCAAATTTACGATCGGTGGGCTTGATCGACGAGTTTTTGTCGATGAACGGCGCCATCGCTATCAATCCGAGCGCCACACCGGGAATAGTCACTCCCGCCACCATGGGGTGGAACATCGTGAGAAGTTCTTGAAGACCCAAGAAATACCACGGCGCTTTTGACGGGTTGGGGGTGCGGTTGACGTCGGCCAAGCCGAGCAACGGTGCTCGCACTAACGCCGAGAAAATGGTGAGCGCCGCAGTCACGATCAACATCGAGGCGAACTCAATCACCACGAGGTGAGGCCAAGCGTGAACTTTGTCCACGGCTTCGGCGCGGGTTTGCTGAATCGATCCCGACTTAACCACGGTCAGCAGTCGCTGAGTGTGACCGCCCGGTCCGGTTATGCCCGTTACCGGCGGAGCCATTACCGCGGTGGCAGTTCTACCGCCGCCACCACCACCTCCAGCGCCCCCAGCGTCGTTACTCGTGTCGTCGCCAGCCAGAGTCGATCGGCGTTTTTTGGATCGGGCCAGTAGGTGGGCCGGTATGCGAGAGTCGCCAGCATCGCCGGAGTCGCCACCCGAGTTATCAGACGCGCCGGCGTCGCCATTTCCACCGGTGGGCGGTGGTGGTGGAGGAGGCGCGGGCGGCGCGTCGCCCCCACCGTCGGTGGCCGGCGCGGGTGCGTCGCCCTCGTCGTCGGACGGCAATCCCAGAGCTTTACGGCGCTCTTGCGAACGCTTTAATAGATGTTCGGGTATATCAGCCATAAAAGAATCCTTCCCGTCCTACAGCGGTCCAGAAATTCCGCCGTCTTTGCGGACGCGCCAGAAGTGAACCGCCATAAATATGACGATGATGAACGGGAATAACAGAACATGCAGTACGTACCATCGCAACAGGGTGTCGTTGCCGATTTCTTTAGAACCCAGTAGTACATATTTAACGCTGTCGCCGAATACCGGCGTATAGCCCATCATGTTGGTACCTACCGTTACCGCCCACAGTGCGAGTTGGTCCCAAGGCAAGAGATAACCGGTAAATGAAAGCAACAAAGTAAGGGTGAGCAAAATAACGCCGATGACCCAATTGAATTCGCGCGGCGACTTGTAAGCACCGTGATAAAACACGCGACACATATGCAAGAACACGGCTAATACCATTAGGTGCGCAGCCCAGCGGTGCATGTTGCGCACTAGCGAACCAAATGCCACCGCAGTCTCGAGAGTTTGGATATCGCTCCACGCCGAAGTTGCGGTGGGGCGATAGAAGAACATCAAGAAAATACCGGTAACCGTTAGCAGCATGAAGAGGAAGAAACTCAGTCCACCCAGACACAGCGTGTAAGAAACTTTTACCGCGTGCCGTTTCACCTTCACGGGGTGAAGGTGGTAGAGCACATTGTTCATAATCACATAGGAGCGGTTACGAGGACTATCGGTGTAGCCGCGGCGGTAAACTGATCCGGGACGAAATATGGCGAGCCAAGCTTGTGAGCCGCGGATCTTCTCATCGGTTTTTTCGAGCATCGCGCCCACGCGCTGGCGCGGCCCTACGCCGCTCCCGTTGCTGGACTCGCTCCCGTTTTCGTTTGCCACTTACGCTCCTGCTCTCATAATCATTTCTAGTATCGGGCGGACCCGAATCTAGAAACGAACTCCGTAGCTGTATCCGTTGCGCGCGGTGCGGTCGTGCGGGTCGCCCTCAGTTATATCGGAACTTATTTTGCCCAAGATAATTACACCGGTAGGGCAGCGATCGACGCACAACGCACACCGAGTGCAAACATCTTCGTCGACGATGAACGCCACTGAGTCAAGAGGATCTTCGCCCGGCTGCTCAGTGGAGATGGCTTCCGAGATGGCACTCACCGAAACCATGTGGATGCATTTCCACGGACAAATGTCAACACAGCCCTCACACAAAATACATTCCGACTGGTCAATGTGTAAAAACTGTTTTGGTTTAACCGATGCGGTGAGGTACGACGGATCGACCTCCTGCAAGATGTAGTCGGTGGCGAAGTCGGGCATGGGCGGGTTGGCATCATTGCGACCCATGGCTTAACTCTCCCCGCCGGCGGTAGTAACTCGTAGCGGACGGCCAAAGCGTGACCGTTTTACCGGTGCATCGGGGTTAGCCGCGGGAGCAGGGTCGAGTCGTTTTTGCCACATAACCCAAAGTTTTAAGTTGGCGCCCAGAATTACGACATAGATCAGCGATACCGTAATGTCGCGTATTGCGGGATAGTTAAAGTTAAACGGCCAGTTAATAGGAAGAAAGAAAATTTGTTGATTTGATTTGAATACAAACTTAGAGGTGTCGCCCCACGCCAAGTTTGCGTCGGCGAAAGTCATCCATTCGTGAGGAACAACGGCGTACGCCAGCGCCATTAGCGCGAACACCGCAACGGCACCGGCGAATGCTTCGGCCCAAGTGATAGCAACTTCAGGGTCGCGCGGCTTGCGCGAGGCAACCATGAGCAAAGTATGAGCAATCAGCGCCAATATTCCGAACCAGACGATGGTGTTCTGTAACGGAGTAATTAGTTTCGCCAGTACGAGCGTGCCGATAATGATCACGCCAAAGAACGCGCCACCGACGCGCGCCGAGAATGGGCGCTTCATGCGGGGTGGTTTGATCAGCAAAACAATTACTGCGGTTACTACGGCAAGAATTAACACCGACCAAAAGAGTCGTCCCGCTCCTCGCAAACCATCGATCCACCAATCGTTGAACCAATTAGGCAACAGGTTCGACACTGTGCGAGGCCCCTTTTCTCGTATTGACCGAACCGAGATGGTCTCGATGCGGTAGTGCGGATTGGCTTGTTCTAACCCTGATTTACTACCACGCTACAAGCGTTGCGCGCTGATTCGGGGCTTGGGGCAACCCTGACGAACAGCCGAATTCTCGGCCCACCCGCTCGAGGTGGCACCATAACGGGTATGGAACCGGAATTCGATGTACTGGTTATCGGCGGCGGGCCGTCTGGTTCGGCCGCGGCCTACTGGCTGGCCGAAGCTGGTCATCGAGTGGTGATCGTTGAACGCAAGCGGTTTCCGCGCGAAAAGACCTGTGGCGACGGCCTCACTCCCCGTGCGGTTCGGCAATTAGAAGACATGGGTTTGGGCGGCCGGCTCGCGGCCGAGTGTCTGCGCTACGACGGGCTGCGTTCTATCGCCCACGGGGTCACCCTCGAATTGGCTTGGCCCGATCACCCCGATTTTCCGCCCTACGGCTATGTGGTGCGCCGTCGCGACCTCGACGAAATGGTGGCCGACACTGCGGTGAAAGCGGGTGCCGTTTTACGCACCGGTACCGAGGCGCTCACTCCCGTCATCGAAGCCGGTTTGGTTGTTGGTGCAGTTGTGCGCGATACCGAAACCGATACCAAGTCCGAAATTCGGGCGCGCTATGTAGTGGTGGCCGACGGTTCCAATTCGCGTTTCGGTCGCGCGTTAGGAACCGCGCGCGACCGTACTTATCCGCTCGGAATGGCGGTGCGGGGATATTTTCGCAGCCCGCGTCACGACGATCCGTGGATCGAAAGCCATCTCGACATTCGCGATCGCAATGGCGATCACCTGCCGGGCTACGGATGGATTTTTCCGGTGGGCGACGGCACCGTAAATGTTGGTGTCGGCTTACTGTCAACTTTTGCCGGCTGGAAAGACATCAACACTTCGCACTTGATGGACGCGTTCTGCGCAACCGCACCGGCATCGTGGGAAATCTCCCCCGAAACTTCTTGCGGCGTGCCTACGGGCGGAAAACTGCCGACCGGTTTATCGGTAAAGCCGGCAGCGGGCGCAACCTGGCTCAGCGTGGGTGATGCCGCTGGCACCGTCAATCCGTTCAACGGCGAGGGCATTTCGGTGGCTTACGAAACCGGCCGTATCGCGGCCGATGTAATCGATACCGCGTTGCGCACCAATGACCGTTCGGCGTTGCGCACTTACGAAGAACGACTACAAGAAACTTATGGTTTGTACTTCAAAGTGGCGCGCTTATTTGTGCGAGCGATTGGCAATCCCGCGGTGATGCGCGAGCTGACGCGCGTTGGTTTCCGCAGCCGTTCGCTAATGGAATGGGTGCTGCGCATCATGGCCAACTTGTTGCGTCCCGACGAACTAGGCCCCGCGGAATTGGCGTACCGTGCGATTGCCGGAGTAGTTGCGTTGGGTCCCAGAAAATAAACCCGAAAATAAACCCGAAATTGGCGCTGGTGATGGCGCCGGTTCCGTGAACGTCAAATACCAGCCCACTCGCTAAAACAAGGGCTGGGAGTGCTAACCGGAACCACTTCTGTTTCGTGTCGTCGCCCCCGGCCACCACCCCAGGAAATCACCCCAGGAAATCACCCCAGGTCATCACCCCAGGTCATCACCCCAGGTAATCGCCACCATTGCTCGCCCGTTCGCTTATTCCGGTAGTCTGCCAATGCTCCTAAAGCATTGGAGCGGCTGGCGGCTACGACGCAAGCCCATGACCAAGCGAGAAGATCTAGAGGCGGAGGAATCAGGTGAATCAGTACTTGCCGATCTTGGCCATGATCATTTTGGTCTTGCTATTTGCCAGCGCTTCATTCGTAGCTTCCAAACTTCTTGGTCCTCGTCGCCCTACTTCGGCTAAGCAAGCGCCCTACGAGTGCGGAATTGTTCCCGAAGTCGAACCGGTCGAACGCTTTCCCGTTAAGTTTTATTTGGTCGCGATGGCGTTCATTGTGCTCGATGTAGAAATTGTTTTCATTTACCCCTTGACTACCATTTTACGGCCACTCGGCACCTACGGATTAGTTACCGGCGGAGTCTTTCTTTTAGTTTTGTTAGTTCCGTTTGGTTACTTACTTTCTACCGGCGCACTGGCGTGGGGTTCGGTACAACAAGTAATTGATCGTGTCGGTAGTGGCGTGTTGCGTGCGGTCGGTAAAACCGGTCGTGACGGTCTTGATCCCGAAGTAAAGCACGAAGCGGCCTAACCGTGGATGAGAATGATGGGTGAGAATTAATGGGTCTCGAACAAGTTCCGCATAATTTTCTTACTGGTCGCCTCGAAGATTTAGTTAAATGGGCGCGCACCAACTCGGTGTGGCCGGCCACTTTTGGTTTGGCGTGTTGTGCAATCGAAATGATGGCCACCGGCGCCGCGCATTACGACCAAGCCCGCTTCGGAATGGAAGTTTTTCGCGCTAGTCCGCGCCAAGCCGATCTCATGATCGTGGCGGGACGAGTGAGCCAGAAAATGGCGCCGGTACTGCGACAGGTTTATGACCAAATGGTCGAGCCCAAATGGGTTATTTCGATGGGGGTATGTGCCAGCACTGGCGGAATGTTCAACAATTATGCGCTCGTTCAGGGGGTCGACCAAATCGTTCCCGTCGATGTTTATGTTCCCGGTTGCCCGCCTGGTCCCGAGACTTTGCTGCACGGCATTCTCACTCTGCACGAGGAGATACGCACCGGCGCGATCATGAAACGACGCGGCCCTAGCAAGGGTGCCGGTATCCAAATCGACAACATCGACGGAGTTACTGGTTCGGTTAGACCAGTAACGATTACGAGTTCATAAGTATGGCTGATAACGAACCAACTGCAACTGAAGAAGTTGCTGCGCCCGTTGTTGCTGACGAAGTCGCGAGTGCGGTAATCGCAAAATTTCCTCGCGCAATTTTTAATGACTCTCATGGTCAAGCAGTTCTATACATTGATCGCGCCGACTGGCACGCGGTGGCCGAATTTTTGCGCAACGAAGAGCGGTTCACGCAGTGCGTCGATGTGACCGCGGTCGATCATTTACTCGACGAAACTCGCTTGTCGGTTGCCGGAATTACTCCTGAGCGTTTCGAAACGGTGGCAAACTTTCTTTCCCATCCGCGCAACCGACGTATTCGTTTAATCGCGCAAGTTTCCGAATTCGATACCACTATTGCGAGCCTCACTGATATTTATCCCGGCACCAACTTTCCTGAGCGCGAAGTTTTCGACCTGCTCGGTATCGAATTCATCGGTCACCCCGATTTAACTCGTATTCTTTTACCCGACGAATGGACGGGGCATCCGTTGCGTAAAGACGATGCTCCTGCCCGCATACCGGTCGCATTCAAAGGTGATCCGGGGCCGCAATGAGCGAAAAAGTAATTACTAACGACTCCGAACAGATCCGCTTGGAGAACCAGACCGGCGAAGGTGCACAAGAACTCCAACCGCAAACTCGCGATGTGGTGCTTACCGGCGGACTCTGGCCCGAAGACGAAGCCACCACGATTATCAATATGGGTCCGCAGCACCCTTCTACGCACGGAGTTTTGCGCATAATGCTTGAGCTCGACGGCGAAACCGTACTGCGACTTAAACCGGTGATCGGCTATTTGCATACCGGCATGGAAAAAACCGGCGAAGAACTCACCTACGTTCAGGGCGCGACCAATGTCACCCGCATGGATTACGTGTCGCCGTTGTCGAACGAATTGGTTTGGTCGCTCGCAGTTGAGCGTTTACTCGATGTCGAGGTGCCACCGCGCGCAGTGTGGATGCGCATGATGCTCGTCGAACTCAACCGCATGGCCTCACATCTTTTATTCCAAGCTACTAACGGTATGGACATGGCCGCGTTGTCGATAATGATTTATGGCTGGCGCGAACGCGAAGAAGTTTTGCGTTTGATCGAAATGATTACTGGTCTGCGTATGAACAACAACTTCATTCGTCCGAGCGGAGTGGCGGCCGATCTTCCCGAGGGTTGGGATACCGAAACTTTGCGAGTGTGCGACTTGGTAGAAAAAGGGGTACAGGAATATTCCGCCATGTTGAACGAAAATCCAATTTGGATCGAACGCTTAAGTGGGGTGGGCGTTCTAACTACCGAACAGGCTATTGGTCTGGGTATTACCGGTCCGATTTTGCGTTCCACCGGGTTTCCGTGGGACCTGCGTAAAGCCCAGCCGTATCTCGCCTACGACGAAGTCGATTTCGACATCATCTATACCGAGAACGGCGACTGCTACGACCGGTTCACGATTCGACTTATCGAAATATTGGAATCGATCAAAATCGTGCGACAGTGCGTAGAGCGTATGCCGCCGGGCGATTACCGCACCCAAGATCCCAAGATCACTCCGCCGCCGCGTACGCGCATCAACGAATCGATGGAAGCCTTGATCCATCACTTCAAACTTTTCACCGAAGGCTTTCGAGTGCCCGCCGGCGAGACTTACACGGCCGTCGAATCACCGCGCGGCGAAATCGGTTGTTACCTCGTTGCCGACGGCACCGCTAAGCCCGCCCGCATGCACATTCGCGGCCCGTCGTTCTACAACCTGCAATCGTTGGCCCCTATGGCGAAAGGATCGTTAGTGGCCGACACCGTGGCAGTTATCTCTAGCGTCGATCCGATTCTGGGTGAGGTTGATCGCTAGTGGGTTTCACCGACGAAGACCGCACTAAAGCGCGGGCACTAATCGATCGTTATCCGCACGCTCGGTCGGCGATGTTGCCGCTGTTGCTATTGGCGCAAGATCGTGATGACTGGGTAACACCCGAGGCGATGGAAGAAATTGCCGAGTGGCTTAACACCACTCCTGCACTCGTGCTCGGCACTTGCTCGTTTTACACCATGCTCAAGCGTGAGCCGGTGGGCGATTTAGTGGTTTCGGTGTGTACCAATGTTTCGTGTTTAGTTAATAAAGGACCCGATCTATTCGAGGGTTTGCGCAGCCGTTACGAAGATGCCGACGATGTAATGGTCGAAGAGGTTGAGTGCCTGGCGGCTTGCGATCGGGCCCCGATTATGCAAGTGAATTACGAATACCACGGACCCGTAAGCGTTGGCGAAGCGGTTGATGTAATTGAGAAGTATCGCAACGGCGAACTAACGCCTCGCACAATCTCGGGTTCACCTACCCGCGGCGTTGGAGTTCGCTCGGCTGCTTTACTTAAGGAATCCAGCTAATGGCCGCGTTAATGCCCGCGCAGGAAACTCGCATCATTACCAAGTTTTTACGCGAACGCCCCGAGGATTCATGGGAGTTTTCGGTCGCGCGCGAAAACAATCAGGCCTACAGCACGCTCGAAGTGGCGCTAAAACGCGATCCCGCCGATCTGATTGAAGAAGTAAAAACTTCAGGCCTGCGCGGCCGCGGTGGCGCGGGGTTTGGTACGGGCCAGAAATGGTCATTTTTGCCGGCCGGGGTTTACCCCCGTTATCTGGCGGTCAATGCCGACGAAGGCGAGCCGTCTACCTTCAAAGACCACATGCTTATTAAAGGCGATCCGCACCAATTGATTGAGGGCACGATTATTTCGGCTTACGCCATCGGCGCACACCACGCTTTCATCTATATCCGCGGTGAGTTTGCGCTAGGTGCCGAGCGACTCGAAGCCGCAGTGGCCGCGGCCTACAAAAACGGCTTCCTCGGCCGCGACATTTTAGGCTCGGGTTTCGATCTCGAATTAATTGTGCATCGTGGTGCCGGTTCTTATATCGCGGGTGATGAGACCGGATTGTTATCAAGTCTCGAAGGTGAGCGGGCAATGCCCCGCATCAAACCGCCGTTCCCCGCGATCCAAGGCCTGTTTGCTGCACCGACCGTGGTCAACAATGTCGAAACGCTTTCTACCGTTCCCCACATCGTGCGTAACGGCGGCGAATGGTACGCGGCGATGGGAGTAAATAAATCAACTGGCACGCGCGTCTTTTCGGTTTCGGGAATGGTTGAGCGCCCCGATAATTACGAAATCGAATTAGGAATGAGTTTTCGCGATTTAATCGAAGGTTTGGCCGGTGGAGTACGCGGCGGTCGCCCACTGCAGTTCTTTATTCCCGGTGGCGCGTCGGCACCGTGGCTAATGCCCGAGCATCTTGACGAACCACTCGACATGGATCGAGCGAGCGAGTTGCGCACCATGCTGGGTTCGGGTGCGATCATGGTTTTTGACGACACGGTTGATCCGTTGTTGGTCTCGTGGCGGTTAGCCAAATTCTTCGCTCACGAATCGTGCGGAAAATGCACGCCGTGTCGCGAGGGTTCGGGTTGGATCGAAAAAATTCTCCACCGCATGGCCAATGGTCTCGGCCGGCCCGACGATCTCGACCTGCTTCTCGACCTCGGCAACAACATCGTTCCCGGCCTCAATGCGCCCTTTGCCCAAACCACTATTTGTGCATTAGGACCGTCAACCATGAGCCATGTGGTGAGCCTCGACCGCTGCTTTGGTGCCGAAATCAGAGAACGACTGCAAAAAGATTCCGACCGCCGCCGTTCGTTGGAAGTGTCGTCAGTGTGAGTTCTATCCCGATTAGCCAGTGGCCTTCGTCGTATCGCTATTCGGCGCCCGTTGCCGGGGACACCGAACTAGTGACACTTACTATCGACGGAGTTGAGGTTAAAGCGCGGCGCGGCGAGCTGCTAATAAAAGTTGCCCAAGAGCACGGCACTTATATCCCGCGTTTTTGTTACCACGAACGCATGCAGCCGGTCGGCATGTGCCGAATGTGTTTGGTAACCGTCGAAGGCATGCGGGGTTTGCAAATCAGTTGTGCAACTCCGGTAACTGAAGGAATGGTCGTTACCACCCAGTCGCCTGAAGTCAAAGTGGCCCAAGACGGCGTGTTGGAATTTTTACTTATCAACCACCCTCTCGATTGCCCAGTTTGCGATCGCGGTGGCGAGTGCCCGTTGCAAGACCAAACTTTGGCTTTTGGTCCGGGCGAGTCGCGTTTCGTAGAAGAGAAGCGGCACTTCGAAAAGCCGATCCCAATTAGCGATCTGATATTGCTCGACCGCGAGCGCTGCATTCAGTGCGGTCGGTGTACTCGGTTCGCGGCCGAAGTAGCGGGCGATCCGCTAATCGATTTCGGGGGACGGGGTGCGGAAACCGAAGTAATTACTTATCCCGGCGAACCGTTCTCGTCGTACTTCTCGGGCAATGTGGTGCAGATATGTCCCGTCGGCGCGCTCACTGCCCGCTCTTACCGTTTCAAGGCGCGGCCGTGGGATTTAAATGCAGTCGAGACTTCGTGCCAAACCTGTTCGGTGGGTTGTCGGGGCGTACTCGATTCGTCTTCGAACCGGTTAGTGCGATTTCTTGGGGTTGATTCCGAACCGATCAATCACGGTTGGCTGTGCGATAAGGGTCGCTACGGCTACGAATGGGTTCACGCTAAGGAGCGCTTTACCACTCCGCTAGTGGCGCGCGGTGGCGGTTTAGTCTCGGAGTCGTGGCCTCAAGCGCTTGATTCCGCTACCGCGCTAATTCGTAGCGTTTTTGATAATCACGGTGCCGATGCCATTGGCGTGTTGGGCGGTGCGCACGGCACCAACGAAGATGCTTACGCTTGGGCGCGTTTAGCAAAAGGGGTAATCGGCACCGACAATGTTGATGCACAAATGGGCGACGGCTTGCCGGCCGAAGTGGTTCTCGGCATGGAACGCGCCACCATCGCCGACCTTGACCGGGCCCGCGCCATCGTGTTGTTGGGTCCCGACCTGAAAGAAGAACTGCCGGTTCTCTACTTACGGGTTCGGCGGGCCGTGGTCGATCTGGGCGTACCGTTGGTCGACATCGGTGCGCGCGACACCGGACTTACTCCTTACGCCACCGCAGTACTGCGACATCTGCCCGGCGATCCGGAAGCGGTAACCGAGCAGTTGGCGGGAGCATTGGCGGGGCAACCCACTCGCCCCGAAGCGCTGCGCCCGTTACTCGAGGCCATCGACCTGCGGGCCCAGCGGCAAAAAGAGGGACCGGTAGTGGTTATTTTGGGCCGTTCTTCACTAGCCGAAGCGCCCGACGCCACGGTGCGAGCGGCGGCGATCTTGGCTCAGGTAGGGATTTCGGCCAAATTTCTTTCGGCTTTGCCCTCGGCCAATGTGCACGGCGCGCTCGATCTCGGACTTACTCCGGGTTTCTTGCCCGGCCGAGTCACTTTGGCAGCCGGTGGTGAGCGGTTGGCCGACAAGTGGAAACGGTTGCCGAAAGAAACCGGTCTCGACACCGCGGGAATATTGCACGGGGCCGTCGAGGGAAAAATCAAATTACTGATCCTTTTGAATTGCGACCCCATCTCCGAATTCCCCGATAGCAATTTGGCCCAAGCCGCGTTAGCCAAAGTTGATCATGTAATTAGCCTCAATACTTTTGCTAACGCGAGCATGCGGCACGCCGAAGTGGTATTTCCGCTCGCGGCGTGGGGTGAACAGCGGGGGAGCATTAGTAATATCGAAGGCCGAGTGTCGCGTTTGGGTCGCAAAATAGCGCCCAACGGCAGCACGATGGACGGCTGGCGCATTGCGGCCGAACTTGCGGCCCGCCTCGGAATGGATTTCGATCTCGAATCGGTAAATGAAGTGCAAGACGAAATCGCTCAAGTGGCTCCCGCATTTGTCGGCGTCGACTCGAAATTGATTAGCTGGGCGATCGATGGAGCCGTATTGCCGGTGGCCGACCACGCGGCCGACATCACTTTTGCGCTTAGCGCCCTCGACCAAAATAAACGCGCCGCGGGGGTTTCGTGGGAGCCCATTCCCGCTCGCGCGGAAAGCAGTGAAGGTCAATCGGCCGGAGAGTCGAGTAACGGAGAAGTGCCGGCCGCCGCAGTCTCACCTCCCCGTCCCGACCTTCCGCTCTACATCTGGTCTCAACAAGCACCTGAACGCACGGCCGCGTTGACCGATTCTTATTCGCTTCGACTGGTAGCGAGCGCCACGCTTTACGGATCGGATTTAATTACGACCCAGACCCCCGCGTTAGCTCGATTGGCGAATACTGTTGCCGAACTGCGAGTTAACGAACGCGAACGAGATCGACTCGGCGTAGTCGACGGTGAGGTTGTGCGAGTGATTTCGAGTCGAGCGTCAATCGAGCTGCCATTAATTGTCGACCCCAGCGTTCCTGAGCGGGTTGCCTTCGTAGCGGTAAACCGCGTGGCTCCGGGTGCGACCGATCTGATCGACATCAGCGATGCGGTTACCGATTTACGCATCGAAACTTTGCCCAAGCAGTCGGGCGGGGCGTAATCATGATTAACTTCCTCGGCGCCGACCCGCTATTGAGTGGGGACATCGACCTCACTGTGGTCTTAATTGTTGTCGTCAAAACGCTAATCATTTTCGTACTGCTATTAGTTGGAGTAATGCTCTACATCTGGGGCATGCGCAAAGTAATTGCCGACATGCAAAACCGCATTGGTCCGCAAAAAGCCGGACCTTTTGGCATCTTGCAGTCCCTCGCCGACGGCATCAAACTATTTTTCAAGGAACAGTCGGAGCCCGCGGGTTCGGACCATCGGGTTTACCTTCTTGCGCCCTATCTCTCAATCATTCCGGCGTTTTTGGCCTTCGCCATCGTGCCGATTGGGGGAACGGTTTCAATTGCCGGCCACATGACCGAACTTCAACTGGCCGATCCCGAAATTGGTGTGCTGTTTCTATTAGCCATGTCGGGTATTGGGCTCTACGGAATTATGTTGGCCGGTTGGTCGTCGGGTTCGAAGTACCCACTCCTCGGTTCGGTGCGAGCCTCCGCACAAATGTTGTCGTACGAAGCCGCGCTCGGATTAGCAATTGTTGGCGTGTTAGTACATTCGGGCACGCTCTCAACCCGTGCCATCGTCAATCAACAAGCGTGGACGGGCATCGGTTCGATATTCACCGACTGGTTCTGGTTGCCGGCCATCGGCGCATTCGTAATATTTCTTATCTCGGCGTTGGCCGAAACCAATCACCCACCGTTCGACTTGGCTGAGGCCGAACAAGAACTGACCGGCGGGTTTAACACCGAATACACCGGTATTCGTTTTGCGCTCTTTTACTTGGCCGAATTTATGAACGTGATCACCATGTGTGCCATCGCAGTGACACTGTTCCTCGGTGGCCCCAACGGTCCGGGATTGGGTTTTGTCGCCAGTACGAGTTGGCTCAACACTTGGTTAATGCCGATCTTTTGGTTCTTCTTAAAACTAATGATCCTTCTTTACGCCACGGTTTGGGTGCGGGCGTCGCTGCCGCGTATGCGTTACGACCGACTGATGGATTTCAGTTGGAAAGTTATGATCGAGAGCGCTTTTTTGTGGGCCATGGCCACTGGCGTAATCGTTGTTGGCCGCAACGAGGGCTGGAATCTCTGGATTGTCACTCCCGCCGTAGCGATTGGCGCGTTCGCCATTTACTACTTGCTAATGGCGTGCGTTCCGAGCAATAAAGAACTTGAGGAAATCCGCTAATGGGTAAATTCAGCGGATTCCGAGTAACTATCGCCCAAGTTTTCAAACCGAAAGTTACCGGCAATTATCCGAAAACTAAGCGCCCTAAACCCGAACGCTTTCACGGCCGGCATGTCCTCAATCGTTACGAAGACGGCATGGAGAAGTGCATTGGTTGCGAACTATGCGCAGCAGTGTGCCCGGCTCAGTGTATTTATGTGCGGGGGGCCGACAATCCCCCCAACGCGCCGGTATCACCGGGCGAACGCTACGGAATTGTCTTCGAGATCGATTATCTGCGGTGTATTCATTGCGATCTCTGCGTTGAGGCCTGTCCGACCGAGGCGATTACCGAAACAAAATTATTTGAGTTCTCATTTACTAATCGTCAAGACGCGATCTATACCAAACGCGAACTCTTGGTTGACGACAATGGTCGCGCCCAACGTCAGCCGTGGGAGCTATGGCTGGGCGACGAAGATGACCAAACCAGTGGCTGGATGCGCGCTACTGCTTCGGCCGGCCAAGCGGCGTTTGAGGGTCAAGTCGGTTGGTCGGGCGAGTTGGGCGTGGGAGTAAGAACACCCGAACCCAGTCAAGACAAGACTCGCACCGCGGAAGCGGCGGACGACACTGAAGAGGTGGCACTCGGATGACCGCAGTGCTGTTCTTTATTTTCGCCGCGAGTTCGCTAGCAGGTGCGGGAGGAGTAGTGCTAGCCCGCAATCCCGTTCACTCGGCACTTTTTTTAGTGCAGACCCTGCTCAGCGTGGCGGTGTTGTTTTTAATGCAAGACGCCGAACTACTCGCGGCAGTTCAAGTGATCGTCTACGCCGGTGCCATCGTGATTTTGTTCTTATTTGTAATCATGTTGATTGGTGTTGACCGTCGCGAAGTGCTGACCGAAAACCTTCGTTTCCAACGGCCGATAGCGGTTGCCCTCGGCGCATTGGTATTGGCGCAAATTATTTTTCTCACCGGCCACACCTGGGCCACCGGCGCGACGACTTCGAGTGGTGTTCCGGTAAATGGATCGAGCGGCGGCGATCTCGGTAACAACATTCAGCGGGTGGCTCGAGTCCTATTCACCGATTTTCTTTGGCCGTTTGAACTGACTGCGTTATTACTGGTAGTAGCGGTGGTGGGCAGCGTGGTGCTCGCGCGCGGCAGCGGCAATCCCGCCGCCACCGACAGTGATGCGGGTGCCGGCGCCGAAGTGGAGACGCAATCGTGATCGAGGCTTTTCAAATAACCGACACTTACTACCTCGTGCTGGCCGCGGCGCTGTTTTCAATTGGTGCGGTAGGCGTATTGGTGCGACGCAATGTGCTGGTCATGTTTATGAGTATCGAGTTGATGCTTAACGCGGTCAACTTAACTTTTGTCGCCTTCGCTAAATCGCTTAACGACACCAGCGGTCAGGTAATTGTTTTTTTCACTCTCGCAGTCGCCGCGGCCGAAGTTGCGGTTGGTTTGGCCATCATCGTGGCGATTTTTCGCCGCCGGCGGGGTATGACCGCCGACGATCTGCGGGTATTGCGCGGATGACGGTTAAATCATGAACGCGCGCGATGTGCTCGATTGGATTGGCGTCGTTCCCGCGCTTCCACTTTTAGGCGCCACCATTACGCTGCTAGCGGGTCGGCGCCTCGGGAACGCGCGTTCGGCTCGTCTAGCTACTGCGCTTATGGGTTTGGCCTTCGTGGTTTCGTTGGCGATGTTTTTTGCCCTACTGAGTCTGCCGGCGAGTGATCGGAGTCAAGTAGTAACGGTCTTTACCTGGATGCATGTCGATCAACTCCGCGTCGGCATGGGCTTTCTCGTCGACCCCCTGTCGGTTACTTGGATCCTGTTAGTTACTGGCGTGGGTTCGCTCATTCACCTTTACGCCATCGGCTACATGCGCCACGACCCCAACACCTCGCGGTTCTTCGGCTTCTTCAACTTGTTTGCGGCCTCCATGCTTATTTTGGTGTTAGCCGACAACTTCTTACTGACTTTCCTCGGATGGGAAGGCGTGGGGCTCTGTTCGTATCTGCTTATTTCGTTCTGGCATCAACGGCCAAGCGCCGCCGTAGCGGGTAAGAAAGCATTTATCTACAACCGCGTCGGCGATGTCGGTTTTCTTATCGCCATGTTCTTGATGATCCAGGAATTCGGTTCGCTTGATTACGGAGTAGTCAATCAATCGGTGGTTGACGGCTCAGGAGTCGCCACCGCTATTGCGCTGATGTTGTTCCTCGGAGCAATGGGCAAGAGCGCGCAAATCCCGATGTTCCCGTGGCTAACCGACGCGATGGAAGGCCCCACTCCAGTGTCGGCGCTAATCCATGCCGCCACCATGGTCACCGCCGGCGTGTTCTTGTTGGCGCGCGCGCACCCAATCTTCAACGCCAGCAGCACTGCGCTAACAGTGGTTATGTGGGTGGGAGCAATCACGGCCCTCGTAGCGGGAACTATCGCAGTATTTCAACCCGACCTCAAGCGAGTGCTGGCGTACTCCACCATCAGCCAGTTGGGCTACATGTTCTTAGCTTTAGGAGTCGGCGGCTATGTCGCGGCCATATTCATGATGCTCATGCACGCGTTCTTCAAGGGCTGTTTGTTCCTCGGGGCGGGTTCAGTCATCCACGGCGACGCCGAGAACCAAGATTTGCGAATCATGGGCGGCTTCCGCAAATTCTTACCGGTTACCGCTATCGCCATGATGGTCGGTTGGTTATCTATTGTCGGCATTCCGCCGTTCGCGGGTTTCTGGGCCAAGGACGGAGTGTTGGAATCGGTTTACGAAAAACACAATTATGTTCCTTGGATAATCGGATTAGTGGCCGCGATCATGACCGGCATTTATATGACTCGGCTTATCTTCTTAACCTTTTTTGGTAATGAACGGTTTAGAGAAACTTCGGTTCCGATCGCGGCCGGCGCGGCCGCCAACGCCGTAGCCTCGACGGCTACTTCGGTCGAAGCCGAACTGGGTTACGACCCCGACTTTGAGCCCACGGTGGCATTCGGCGAACCGCCGCGAGCGACGCGTTTAGGTAGTCACGATCCGCACGAAAGTCCCAAAGTGATGTTGATACCGATTGTGCTGCTCGGGATTTTGGCCGCCGTTGGTGGTCTCCTCAATCTTCCCATTCACGGTTGGGAGTTTTTAAACGAATGGCTGGCGCCGGTATTTAAAGGTGTCGATCAACCCGCGGCCGGATCGACGGGGGAAGTAGTTTCTTTGATTGCCGTCGCGCTTACTTTTGCCAGCACCGGTATCGCCGTCGCTTATTTCGTTTATCGCCGAGGCTTGCACAATCCCACGCGCGATCCGATGGTCGATCGCCTCGGCCCCGCGGCCACTCTGATGGGTTCGGCGTATTACCTCGACGCGGGAGTTTCGGCCGCGGTTGACGGTCCCGTCCGTGCCTCCGCCGACTTTCTAGATCGTGATGTCGACACCAAGGTAATTGACGGCACCGTTAACGGAATAGGTCGCTTGGTAATTCTGCTCGCGCGCGGCTTGCGCCACATCCAAGACGGCTACTTGCGTCGTTACGCGTTGGGCTTCACTATCGGAATCGCTGCACTGCTCCTATTCGTTATTGCTTACGCCGCCCGCTGATCATGCCTGATTTCCCCGTCCTCACCGCGATAATCGTTACGCCGTTGATTGGCGCGTTCGTCGTTACCATGATTTCGGCCCGCCGACCTGAGATCATAAGAATTGTTTCCCTCTTATTCACGGTGGCAACGCTGGGTTTTGTGGTTTGGTTGCTGTGGAACTTTAAAGTCGGCGATCCCGACTTCCAGTACATAGAAAATTACGAGTGGTTACCGGGTCTAGGCGCGCGCTTCATTGTTGGTGTTGACGGCATCAGTATTTTCATGGTGGTCATCACCGCGCTTCTTATGCCGATCGGATTACTGGCATCGACTAACCAGATCGACCACCGCATCAAAGCATTTTTCGGCTGGTTTTTAGTTCTAGAAGCCGCGATCATGGGAATTTTCTTGTCGATCGACCTCATCGGCTTCTTCGTTTTCTGGGAGTTCATGCTCGTCCCGATGTACTTCTTGATTCAGGGTTGGGGTCACGAAAATCGTCAATACGCGGCGACCAAATTCTTTCTCTACACCGCAGTGGGTTCGGCACTGATGTTGGCCAGCATTCTGGCACTGGGTTTCCTGCACGAATCGGCCACCGGATTGTTAACTTTCGACTTTCGCATTTTGGCCGCGTGGGGTTTTGGCGGCCTCTCAATAACTACCGAAACCGTTTTGTTTCTGGGCTTTATGGCCGCGTTTGCTATCAAAGTGCCGTTATTTCCGTTCCATACCTGGCTGCCCGATGTACACACCGAAGCACCCACTGCGGGTTCGGTGGTGTTAGCCGGCGTAATTATCAAGATGGGGGCATACGGTTTTATTCGCTTCTCGTTTGAGTTGTTCCCGCGCGCCATAGTCAACTTGGCGCCCCTGTTATTAATCACTGCAGTAATAGGTATTTTGTATGGCTCGATTGTGGCCGCGATGCAACGCGACTTGAAACGGTTAGTGGCCTATTCGTCGGTGGCGCACATGGGTTTTGTGATTTTAGGTTTGGCGTCACTAACCGTTATCGGTCTCGACGGCGCCACTTTCATCATGGTCAGTCATCCTTTAACCACCGGCGCGCTGTTCTTGATCATCGGTTTCATTTACGAGCGTCGACATACACGCCAAATTGACGAGTTAACCGGAATTTGGAAACCGGCTCCGATTTTGACCGCGCTATTTATCATGGCAATGTTTGCTGGGATCGGCTTGCCGGGCTTCTCGGGCTTTGTCGGCGAGTTTCTCTCACTCGCGGGAACATTTATTTCGGCACGACCCTACGCAATCATTGGTGCCGTCGGAGTAGTGCTGGCCGCGGTTTACATGCTGTGGGCCTTTCAGCGGGTATTCACCGGTAAACCGACAGGAGAAAATGCCAAGATGCCGGACGCCACGCGGCGCGAAATTTTCTTGGTCGCTCCGCTCATCGTTTTGAGTTTGTTCCTCGGTCTTTATCCGAAACCGATCTTGGAGCGCATCGAACCGACAGTCAAGCAAAAGATTGTCTTTCTTGAACAAAAGACCAACTTTCAAGAAATGCGTCCCAAAGACTTTTCCAAACTCAAATCGAAATCCGGTTCTTTCCGTGATGTAGCCCGTGAAGCACTAAGGGAGCGCCGATGATCGGGCTCGCGTTAGGTGCCATCACCCCCATCACCACGCCGACGGTCGATTGGCTCGGCCTCGCGCCGATAATCGCGTTGGGCGGAGCCGCGGTAGCCATCGTTATGGCGCGGGCGTTGTTGCGTCGTCGCCCAATTATTACTGCGGTATGTCTAGCCATCGGCTTACTAGGCATTGCGCTGGCGGCAGTCTTTGAGTATCGACTTTGGTATTTAGTAAAAGCCAACGGCGCCATTACCACTGTGGCGGGCATGGTGCGCGTCGATCCTTTCGGAATCTTCCTCAGTGTCGTGGTTTTGGTCGCCACGGTTTACGCCTTACTCATTTCAGTTAGTTATTTAAAACGCGAAGGCCTCGACGCGCCGGAGTATTTAGCGCTGTTGTTGTTGTCGGCCGCAGGGATGTTGGCCATCATCACTGCCAACGATTTTATTTCTATATTCGTCGCCCTCGAACTATTGTCGATTCCGCTTTACGTTTTGTCGGCTTTCGATCGCAATCGGTTGGCGTCGCAAGAGGCGGGACTTAAATATTTTATTTTGGGCGCGTTTTCGTCGGCAGTATTCCTTTACGGTGTAGCGCTCACTTACGGTGCTACCGGCAGTACTTCGCTCACCGGAATCAGCGATTTCCTATCTAGCAATATTTTATTTGAACAAGGAACGCTCCTCGCGGGCATGGCGCTGGTTCTCGTTGGACTGGGCTTTAAGGTGGCGGCGGTTCCGTTTCATTTCTGGACGCCCGATGTTTACGAAGGAGCGCCCACTCCGGTTACCGCGTTCATGTCCGCAGCCACTAAAACCGCAGCCTTTGCGGTTTTAATTCGAGTATTCACCATTGCCTTCCCGCTCTATCGCACCGATTGGCGTCCCGTAGTTTGGGCGTTGGCGGTACTCACGCTGGTGGTGGGCAGCGTGGCCGCGCTCGTGCAAACCGATGTAAAACGAATCTTGGCCTACTCGGCGATTGCCCACGCGGGCTACATCCTCATAGGTTTCCAAACCGGAACGGTGCGCGGACGCGAAGCCGCCATGCTCTATCTGTTCATCTATACCTTCATGGCCATCGGAACTTTTGCGGTAATCATGATCGCGTCGCTAACGGGTGATGATCGCCATTCTCTCGACGATTACCGAGGCTTTGCTTTACGCCGACCGGTACTCGGCGGTTTATTGATTTTTTTCCTACTGGCTCAGGCCGGTATACCGCTAACGGGGGGCTTTATCGCCAAACTAGAAATATTTGCGGCCGCGGCCGCGGCCAACAACTATTCGCTGCTGGTCATTGGAGTAATAGTCGCGGTGGTCGCGATGTTCTTTTACTTACGCATAGCGCTAGCTCTCGTTACCGACCCCGCGCGTGACGCCGCCACCAGCGAAGACCCGTCCGTAGCCGACCAGCCACTCGATCGCTGGAGCGGCGTGGTCATCGCCACCGCCGCGTTCGTAGTGTTAGCCATGGGGATTGTCCCAGGACCAGTAATCGATTGGGTGCGAGAGGCGGCATCATTTGTCTAAGTCGGCTGAAAATCCTCCGGTAATTACCACGACGCCCGAGTGGAAAAATCTGCTCGCCCACTACGAAAAGATGCGCTCAGTTCACTTGCGCGATTTGTTTGCCGACGATCCGAACCGGGGCGAAGAGCTGGTCGTAGAGGCGGGCGATCTTTACCTCGACTATTCAAAAAACCGGCTCACCGCGGAAACGATCACGCAACTAATTGCGCTGGCTCGCCGAGCGGGAGTCGAAGAATTGCGCGACGCCATGTTTGCCGGTGAGAAAATTAATATCACCGAGCAGCGCGCGGTATTGCACGTGGCCTTGCGAGCCGCCCGCGACGAAAAGATCTTGGTGGACGGCGTTGATGTTGTCCCCGAGGTGCACGCAGTACTCGATCGTATGGCCGAGTTCTCTAATCGGGTTCGCTCGGGCGAGTGGGTAGGACACACCGGGAAACGAATTCGCAATGTAATCAATATCGGCATCGGTGGCAGCGACTTAGGGCCGCGTATGGCTAACGAAGCGCTACTTGATTTTACCGACCGGTCGATGACTTTTCGTTTTGTATCCAATGTCGACGGCAACGATTTTTGGGAGGCCACTCACGACCTCGACCCCGAAGAGACGCTGTTCATTGTCGTATCCAAAACTTTCACCACCTTAGAAACCATGACCAACGCGGCCAGTGCGCGCGAGTGGTCGCTGGCCGCGCTGGGTGACGATGCGTCGGTGGCTAAACACTTCGTTGCTGTTTCCACTAACGCTAAAGCGGTGGCGGAGTTTGGTATCGATACCGCCAACATGTTTGGGTTTTGGGATTGGGTTGGCGGGCGTTATTCGTTCGATTCAGCCGTCGGGCTGTCGCTCATGGTTGCCATTGGTCCCGAAGCATTTGGTTCGATGCTCGAAGGATTTCGCACGATCGACGAACATTTTCGTACCGAACCAATCGAATCCAATCTCCCGATGTTGCTGGGATTGATTGGTATTTGGTACAACAATTTCTTTGGCGCGCAAACCGTAGCTGTGTTGCCCTACAGCGATTACCTCGTCGACTTTCCTACTTATTTACAACAACTCGATATGGAGAGCGATGGCAAGTCGGTTGATCGCGAAGGGCGCGCGGTTGATTACCAAACCGGTCCGATCGTTTGGGGACAACCCGGCACCAACGGTCAGCACGCGTACTACCAGTTAATTCATCAGGGCACGAAGATCATTCCTTGCGATTTCATCGGTTTTTGTGCCGCCCGCCACCGCGTCGGCGACCATCAAAACCTTTTGCTGGCTAACTATCTCGCCCAAACTCAGGCCCTAGCGTTCGGCCGCACCGCCGAAGAAGTAGCGGCGGAAGGGGTTCCCGCCGAGCAAGTGCCACCGCGGACCTTTGCCGGTAATCACCCGACCAATTCAATTCTGGTTTCTGAATTATCGCCCTATACCCTCGGCCAATTAGTTGCCATTTACGAACACAAAGTATTTACTCAAGGTGCGATCTGGAATATAAATAGTTTCGACCAGTGGGGAGTCGAACTCGGCAAGAAGTTGGCGATGGAGATTGTTCCCGAACTCGATTCAGTTACCGAACCCGATCTCGCGCACGACTCATCTACCAACGCACTTCTACGCCGTTACCGCCGCCTGCGACCCCAGAGTTAATCCGGCACTAGCCGGCACTAGCCGGCACTAACCGGCACTAGCCGGCGAAACGCTGGCGTGACCACCATCGCCTATTGGCCGATTTTTTCACGCGGAGACGCGTTTGGTAGTTATCAAGTTCGGCACTAGCCAAATTGTAAGCGTCGTCGAGGATTTGCTCGCCCCCATCAAAGTCGTAAAAGTTCCGCGAATCATTGGGCGCAGGTAAAACGATTAGATCGATATCGGCAGGAATCCATTGGCGGTCTATTTCGAAGCGTTGATCACGCGAGATCGCAAATGCACGCATCGCAACATCGAGCGGTGAACGAATTAATCGATTGCGCATAGGGTCAGAAATGTCGAGCACGATAACTCGGTCGATGGGGCCCGCCAGCGCGTGAGAAATTGGCACTAAATTAACTACGCCGCCATCGACCAAGGTGCGTTGGTGGAGATCGACGGGGGGGAAGATCCCGGGTAGGGCGCTGCTCGCGAGCAGGCTCGGCGCTAGTGGTCCGCGCACCAATACGCATTCCTGACCCGTTTCCAAATCGGTGGTCACCACTCGCAACGGAATCTGGAGTTCGGCGAAAGTCGCGGCCGGCGAAACAGCATTGATCAACTCGGCTAAACCGGTGCTCGCCACGAGGTGGTCGTCGCGCCGCAAGATATTCCACATCCGATTCAACGCGGTGCCCGGAAAAACCGATTCCCGACTGAGCCCAATCCAAGTCTTAGCCAGATGGGCAATGGCGGTCAGATTGGGCTGGTGGGCGAGGACCGCGCCGTTGAGCGCTCCGACCGAAGTGCCAATAACGACATCGGGCATGATGTCGTGCTCTAACAGCGCTCGCAGCATCCCAACTTGAGCAATGCCACGGTTCCCGCCGCCCGACAACACAAAAGCGGTAATGGGGTGATTACGCGTAATGGGTTTAATGAGGCCCTCCCCGAGTGCGATTGCGGGGCTAAAAGGTTAACGCCGGTTCGCCCCTAGGCGTATTCCTCTCGGTATGCTGCCACAAGCTAAGAATTAAAACCCGAACGGGCAATTTTTAACCGGTAATCCCGATAGCAGCCAAGGCTGGAATTGGATAGCCGGATAGCTAGATAAACCGTTAAACCGCGAAAGGATGTAGTCGAAGTCGTGACTGAGTTCTACCGGCAGTATTTAGCCGTAGCAGTTCTCATCGGCGCGGCGATATTGCTGGTTGGCCTCATCCTTGGAGTAGGCAAGTTGGTCAGGCCGGTACGCCCGCAATCTGAGAAGTACATAGCTTATGAAGCCGGTTCCGATCCAATCGGTGGTTGGGGCCAGTCGAATGTTCGTTACTACATTTACGCACTTTTGTTTGTAATCTTTGATGTGGAAGCCGTATTTATTTTTCCGTGGGCGGTAGGGCTTGAGTCGCTGGGAGTGTTCGGACTAGTTGAGATGATCCTTTTTGTTTTCGTACTGGCGCTTGGTCTTGTCTACGCGTGGCGCAAGGGAGTTTTGCGGTGGGCTTAATCGAAAAAGGCTTGATGCCTAAACCGTTGACGCAATTGCTCAACTACAGCCGCAAGTATTCCCTCTGGATGTTCCAGTGGGGATTAGCTTGTTGCGCTATTGAAATGGGCGCCGCGTTAGCCAGTCCGCGTTACGACATGATGCGGTTGGGAGTAATCCCGTTCCCCGCGAGTCCGCGCCAGTCGGATCTGATGGTGATATCCGGAACCGTTACCGACAAGATGGCTCCGGCTATCCGCCGGCTGTACGAACAGATGCCCGATCCTAAGTACGTAATTTCTATGGGCGCGTGTGCCAATTGTGGCGGCCCGTACTGGGATTCTTATTCGGTAACTAAGGGCGTCGACCAAGTAATTCCGGTTGATATTTACATTCCGGGTTGTCCGCCCCGACCCGAAGCACTGCTGCAAGCAGTAGTGATGTTGCAAGAACGAATTCAAAATGAAGGTATCGGTAACGACCAGCTAGCCCAACGCTGGCGGGGAGAAAAGATCGACGTTGCCTGACGAACCCGTTACTCCTGAAGCCGCCCCGCCCGCCCCGTCTGACGCGCCCACCCCCACCCCGCCTGACGCGCCTGCCACCGTTCCGGCCCCGCCTGACGCGCCTGCCACCGTTTCGGTCTCGGCCGAAGAGATTCTCGCGACCCTGAACTCGGCGCTGGGCGACGCCGTCATCGAAGCGCAACCGCTTTTTGGTGATGTAGTGATGCGAGTACGCACCGACGCGTGGCTACGCGCGGGCGAAGTGGCACGCGATCAACTGGACTGTGATTATCTTTCTTTCATTTCGGGAATCGACTGGATGCCGGCGCCCAAAGAAGAAGGGGCCGAAGCCGACGGCGACACTTCTACTCCCGCTCAGCCCACTGAGATGACCCCTGGCGCGGCCGGCGCGGCGGGTCGCTTTCAAGTTTTTGCTCATGTGCAATCAACTACGCGTAAGTGGGGAATGACTTTCAAGGCCGACCTTGACGAAAATAATCCGAGCGTTGATTCGTGGGTGAGTTTGTACCCCGGTGCCAATTGGCACGAACGGGAATGTGCGGAGATGTTCGGCTTTGAATTTGTCGGCCATCCCGGCTTGCGATTGTTGTACTTGCCCGCCGCGTTCGAAGGGCATCCGTTGCGCAAAGATTTTCCGCTCTTAGCCCGAGTAGTTAAACCGTGGCCAGGAATTGTCAATGTTGAGGGAATGCCCGAGACGGCCGCAGTCGCTACCGAAGAAGCTGATTCTGGAGATACCAACGCATGAGCACCACCGACACAACGGCATCGGGCGCATCCGATTTCGCCATCGACCCCGCGTCGATGCGGCACTTGGCCGAAGCGCGTGTGAATGTCGAACTCGATACCGGCGACATGGTGCTCAACCTCGGACCTCAGCACCCCGCCACCCACGGAACTTTTCGTTTGGTCGTTCGGCTTGACGGCGAGCGAGTGATATCGGCCGATCCGGTCATTGGCTATATGCACCGCGGCTACGAAAAAATTACCGAGTTCCGTACTTACCCGCAGGTGACCACGCTTATCAACCGCATCGACTGGTTGTCGAGTTTTGCTAACGAAGTTCCGTTCGTAGCCGCGGCCGAAAAACTTATGGATGTTGAAGCACCCCCGCGGGCTCAGTACATCCGCACCATCCTCACCGAGCTATCACGCATCGCCACTTTCTTGTTGTTCCTCGGGGAGATGGGATTACAAGTTGGAGCATTAACACCCGCGTTTTACGGCTTTCGCGACCGCGAACATATTCTCAACTTGATTGAGTCGGCCACCGGTGGCCGCTTTCATCCCAACTTCAATCGCATCGGTGGTCTCAAAGACGACTTGCCGTGGGGTTGGCTGGCCGAATGTCGTTCGACGATGCAGATCGTGTTCGACGCGTGCGACACCTTCGAAAATCTCGTGCTGGGAAACGAAATCTTTGCCGCCCGCTGTAAAGGCATTGGCATTATTCCGCCCGAGTTGGGCGCGGCTTACGGAGTATCGGGCTCAAACTTGCGGGCGTCGGGAGTCGATTGGGATTTGCGACGCGACGGTGATCCTTATCTGGTCTATTCCGAACTTGATTTCAAAGTCTGGACTCACTCCGACGGCGATTCGTTTGCTCGTTACTGGGTGCGGTTGCAAGAGACGCGTGAATCGGCCCGCATGGTGCTGCAGTGTCTCGACGCAATTCCGGCGGGGCCGATTATGACCAAAGTTCCCCTCATCATCAAAGTCCCCAAAGGCGAAATTTGGGTGGAGACCGAAAATCCCCTCGGCCAGATGGGCTACTACGTGGTCTCCAAGGGTGGCACCGGACCATTTCGAGTCAAGATTCGCTCGGCTTCATTTAGCAATGTTTCGATTTTGCCGTGGTTACTACAAGGGGTTTATGTTCCCGATGTAATAACGATTCTGGCCAGCCTATATTTCATTCTGGGCGATATCGACCGATGAAAGTGCGCTAGTGGGTTCTTCGATGATGGTGGCACTTGAGATCGGTTGGGGCACGACGCTCGCAATCAAAACGCTTGTCGTAGTCATGGTCATTCCCCTCGGCGCGCTAATTCTGGGTTACACATTTCTGCTCAAGATGATGAGCCACATGCAAAGCCGCCTTGGTCCTATGGATCCGGGTGGCTTTCACGGCTGGTTCCAACTCGTAGGCGACGGCATCAAGTTTTTGCAAAAAGAAGACATCATGCCGGCCGACGCGGATAAAAAAGTTTTTGCTATGGCGCCGGTAGTGGTGGTGCTCTCTACTTTCTTAGTTTTTGCGGTAATTCCTATGGGTCCCGATTTAGTGGTCGTAAATCTCGATGTCGGAATTTTTTACGCGCTAGCGGTTTCTAGCCTTTCGGTAATCGGCATATTGATGGCGGGTTGGTCGAGTGCCAATAAGTTTGCTCTACTCGGCGCGCTGCGAGCCGCAGCACAGTTGATCGCTTACGAACTTCCGTTGTTACTCGCGGTAATAGGTGTGGCCATCCAAGCCGGCACTCTAAATCTCCAAGACATTGTTTTGGCGCAACAAAACGGAGGAATCTTTGGTTGGGATGTAATTGGCAATCCCTATATTCTCACTCAGTTTGTGGGCTTCGGCCTTTTTATGATTGCCGCGCAGGCCGAACTTTCACAAACACCGTTCGACATGCCGGTGGCCGAAAGCGAACTGGTTTCGGGTTACATGGTTGAGTACACCGGTTTTCGATTCCTGTTCTTCTTCATCGGCGAGTTCGGAACCGCGTTTGCTTTCGCGGCGATAGCAGCCACACTCTTCTTGGGCGGCTGGGCGATCCCAGGAGTTACGGGCGATCTGGCCAATATCCTTGGCCCGTTGGTTCTCTTCGCCAAACTCATGGCGGTAGCGTTCCTTATGTTTTGGGTGCGCTTCACCTATCCGCGTCTTCGCGAAGATCAGCTTCAGGCGTTGGCGTGGAAAGTACTTATTCCTATCGGCTTAGTAAATATTCTCGTAACCGGAATCCTTAAGGTGACACTCTGATGCCCAAACTTCCTGGTCTCATTGGCGGCCTCGGCATCACTCTAAAAACCATGCTCAAACCCGCGGTAACGGTGCAGTATCCCCACGAAAAAGAAACGCCCGCACCGCGCGCGCGGGGAGTAATTGCCCTCAAGGAAGAAAACTGCACGGCCTGCATGTTGTGTGCGCGTCAGTGTCCCGACTGGTGCATCTACATTGAGGGTCACAAGGAGCAGCGACCACCTCGGCGCGAAGGTGGTCGCGAGCGGTCCGTAAGTCTTCTCGATCGCTTTGACATCGATTACTCGCTCTGCATGTACTGCGGGATCTGCGTTGATGTTTGTCCGTTCGACGCGTTGTTCTGGTCGCCCGAATACGAGTATTCCGAAAATCGTATTGGCGACCTATTGCACGACAAGCAAAAACTTGGTGAGTGGATGGCCACTGTACCCGAGCGCGAACCGTTGGAAATCGGCGCCGAACCCGGCAAGACGGCCAAGAAGTGAAACCTTTAGAAAAGACGGGGCCGCGCTGATGTGGGAACAGCAGGTGGTTTTCTGGGTGTTGGCGTTAGCCATGGGCGGTGCCGCCATTGGCGTGGTGCGCAGCAACGATGTGGTGCACTCGGTACTTTTTTTGGTTGTGGTCCTCGCCGGTGCGGCTGCGCAGTACATTTTGCTCGCGGCTGAATTCGTGGCTTGGGTGCAGGTATTGATTTACATCGGTGCGGTAGTGGTGCTGTTTTTATTCGGAGTCATGCTCACCCGTGCGCCGATGGGCGACGACGGTGCTCACCTTAATAACGACCAGCGCGGGGCGGCCGCGGTGGTGGCGTTATTGATCTTTGGTGTGCTCACCGCGCTCTTGGTCGACGCGTTCGGCGGTCAAGAGATCAGATTTGGTGCCGATCTAGTGGCTCAGGGTCGCCCGCAGGCCATTGGTAGCGATCTGTTCCGCAATTTCGTCGTTCCCTTCGAAGTGCTGTCGATGCTTTTGCTGGCCGCCCTCGTGGGGGCAGTGGTATTGGCGAGAAAGGATTAAATGGAACTGAACCAGTTTTTAATCCTGAGCGCGTTTATTTTTGCGGTGGGCGTTTACGGAGTGCTGGCGCGGCGTAACGGGGTTTTAGTATTAATGAGTATTGAGTTGATGCTCAACGCAGTCAATATCAACCTCATTGCTTTTTCGGCTTTTAACCACAACATAAGAGGAAATATTTTCGCGCTATTCATTACTGCCATTGCCGCGGCTGAAGTCGGTGTCGGTCTGGCCATTGTGTTATTGATCTACCGCAATCTCCGTAGCCCCGATCTCGACCGCGTCGAACAGTTAAAGGGTTAAGAAAATGTTGAACTCGGTCTGGATCATCGTCGCGTTGCCGGCATTGTCATTTGTAATCATCCTATTTTTTGGTAAACGGCTTCCTAAGCACGGTGCCGAAGTAGCGATCACTGCAGTAGCGGCATCATTTATTGGTTCGTGTTGGGCCGCGGTGGAGTGGATCGATCGCGTCAACGCATCCGAACACGCCGCGGGAATTGTCGGCTTCTTCGGAAAAGGAATGATGCCTAGTGATAGCGCTAACGGTGGGGTGGAGCCGGTAGTCAATTCGCTTACTTGGTGGCAAAGCGGCGGCATCGACTTCGGAGTGGGCACCTATGTAGACGGCCTAACGGTAATGATGATGTTCGTCGTTACTTTGATTTCGCTACTAGTCCATATTTATTCGACTGGTTACATGCACGACGACAAGCGGTACACCTGGTACTACGCCGGCCTGTCTTTATTCACCGCGTCGATGCTCACACTGGTAGTGGCGTCAGGCACCCTACAAATGCTGGTGGGCTGGGAACTAGTCGGCCTTTGTTCGTTTATGCTTATTGGCTTTTGGTGGGAAGACCGTGAGAACTCGCGTGCCGCTATCAAGGCGTTCCTCACTACCCGTACCGGCGACATCGGACTAATAATCGGCATCATCATTTTGTTCACCGCCGCCGGTACTTTCAACATTGCCGGTACTAACGCGTACGCCCTGCAGGGCGCCAATAACCACGATATTTTGTTGATCGCGTCAATTTGTCTACTGATCGGAATTATGGGCAAGAGCGGACAATTTCCGCTGCACACTTGGTTACCTGACGCCATGGCTGGACCCACTCCGGTTTCCGCGTTAATCCACGCCGCCACCATGGTGGTGGCAGGGGTCTACCTCGGCGCGCGACTTTATCCCGTCTTCTACGAAGGTTTTTCAATCTCCAACGGCGGCATCAACATGATGGCGTTGGTTGGAGGAATAACCATCTTGGTCGGCGCGTCGTTGGCGTTTGTGCAGCGCGACATCAAGAAAGTTTTGGCCTACTCAACCATTAGCCAACTTGGATACATGGTCATGGCTTTAGGTGTGGGCGCCTGGGTCGCCGCGGTATTCCACTTGTTCACCCACGCAATTTTTAAGGCGCTGCTGTTTCTCGGCGCCGGTTCGGTCAGTCACGGTGGTACTCATCACAGTTTCGACATGCGCGAGATGGGCGGTCTGCGCAAGAAGATGCCTATCACTTTCTGGACTTTCATCATCGGTTCGTTGGCGCTGGCCGGCATCTTTCCGCTCGCGGGGTTCTGGTCAAAAGACGAAATTTTGGTGAACGCGGGCAGCCAAGGTTTCGAGCTATTCCTAATAATCGGCTTGGTGGGAGCGTTTCTAACCGCGGCCTACATGACTCGTTGCGTCTACCTAACTTTCTTTGGCGAGTACCGAGGAAAACACCACCCGCACGAATCTGAACGCAGCATTACTACGCCGCTCATCATTTTGGCTGGCCTCGCGATCGTGGGCGGAATGATCAACGCGACCCCGTTGGGTATTAAAAAGTTCACCGAGTGGGTTGAGCCCACTACTAATTTCCCTAAAGTTGTGCACGCCGAGTTCGACGTGCCGCTGGCCGTCATCTCGGTTTCTATCGCGCTGTTAGCTATTGGCGTTATGTCTTACTTCATGTTCCGGCGCGAAGAGCTCACCAAATTTAAAGGCCTCACCCAGCGCAACCGTTTGGCCCGTTCGGGCTACACACTGCTCGAGCGCAAGTACTACCTCGACTACCTCTACGAAAATGTAATTGTCGAGGGAATTCGCACCCCGATAGCGCGGGCGATGTATTGGTTTAACCAGACCGTCATCGACGGACTAGTGAACTTTTTGGGTCGCGGGGCAGTGCGAGTTGGTCGTTTTGCCTACGAAAATATCGACCAGCGCGGTATCGATCGGGCCATCAACGCCAGCGCCAACGAGATTGGCGCCGCGGGTGGGGTATTGCAGCGAGTGCAGTCGGGCTCGGTACAGCGCTACGCGCTCTACATTTTCGCCGCGGTCGGGGTTATGAGCGTGGCGCTATTCGTGCTGAGTGTTTCGTAATCGTGCAGGAGACGAAGTTAAAAATGAGTTCTGATCAAACGGGAGGGACATAAGCGAGATGACATTTTTTGACGAGTGGGCGTTGCCGTTAGCGGTATTTATACCGCTGATCGGGATGGCAGTGGTACTGCTTATCCCGCGTGCGCAAGAAACTGCTATAAAGGCCGCGGCGCTGGTTACCGCGCTGGCAACTTTGGGAGTAGGAGTGGGGATTCTCACTCAGTTCAATTACGGCCGGTCGGGCGCGTTGCAGTTCTCAGTCAACGAACCGTGGATTGATGTAATCAACAGTCGCTTCCATATGGGAGTCGACGGCATCTCGCTGCCGCTGTTGATCTTGTCGATGTTGATTGTGCCGCTCTGCATTATTTATTCGTGGAATCACTTCCCTGAACCCCACAACCCCAAAGCCTTTCTGGCTCTGATTCTCTTGCTCGAAGTGGGCATGACCGGCACATTCGTGGCTCAAGATCTTATTTTGTTCTTCATCTTCTTTGAGATCGTGTTGCTGCCGATGTTCTTCATGATCGGCGTGTGGGGCGGCCCGAATCGGGAGTACGCATCAATCAAGTTCTTCCTATTCACCCTTTTTGGTTCGGTGTTGATGTTGGTCGCGTTCTTGGCGCTGTTCTTTTTATCAAAAGAACAAACCTTCGACATGGTCAAACTGTCGGAATTTGGCGGTAGTGGTATTGCCCACGGAACCCAACTGCTCATCTTCGGCGGCATGTTCCTTGGGTTCGCCATTAAAGTTCCCATGTTTCCTTTCCACACTTGGTTACCCGATGCCCATACTGAAGCGCCTACGGTCGGCTCAGTTTTATTGGCGGCAATTTTGCTTAAATTGGGTACTTACGGATTCATACGCATTGCGTTACCAGTGCTTCCCGATGCGGCCGAAGTTTGGGCACCTTGGATCGGTCTGCTCGCGGTAATAGGAATTATTTACGGCGCTCTGTGTTGTTTGGCCCAACGCGACATGAAACGACTAATCGCGTTTTCGTCGGTCTCGCACATGGGTTTCGTCATGCTGGCCATTGCCACTCTTACCAGTTTCGGAATCAACGCCGCGGTATTCGGAATGGTGGCTCACGGTCTCATCACCGGTCTGCTCTTCTTTGTCGCCGGTTCGGTACAAGAGCGTTACCATACGCGCGAAATGAGTCGCCTCGGCGGTTTACTTACGCAAGCACCGAAGATGGGTTGGATCCTCGGTTTTGCGGCCATGGCTTCATTAGGACTGCCCGGTCTCGCGGGATTCTGGGGCGAATTCCCGGCCATCCTTTCCGCTTACGACCCCGCCAAGTTGGCTTCAGGTCTATTCGACACCAGCAATTTAGTTACTTTCCGGTCGTTCATGATCGTGGCCGCAGTAGGCACGGTGTTGGCCGCGGGCTATTTGCTCTGGATGTTGCAGCGAGTGGCGTTCGGCTCGCCGCCGCCGGAGTTTGAGGATGCCGATATTCACGATGTACATACTTCCGAGTGGGTGGCGTGGGCCCCGATCATGTTTTTGATCGTGCTTCTCGGCGTAGTTCCGGGAATTCTGTTCTCGGTGACCGACGCTCCCGCCACCGCCATCGCCAAGGTATTCGGGGGTTAAACGCGCCGTGATTCTCAGCATCGACTACCACGCGCTCGCGCCCGCGATAATTATTTCGGTGACGATAGTGGTTTGTCTATTGGTCGATCTGTTTTTACCCAGTCGGCCCCAACTGGTTCCCCGCCTAGCGAGCCTTGGCGTATTGGCGGCGCTAATCCCCGTCCTCACTCTGGCAGTCGACGGTACCGACCGTTCAATGTTTGGTGGTGCGTTTGTAGTTGACAACTACGCGCTCGCGTTCGAAGGACTGTTTTTAGTTGTGGCGTACCTTGCCCTATTAATTTCGTTCGACGAAATTGCCGACGGCGACTATTACCGCGGTGAGTTTTATGTTCTCCTGCTCACATCTTTGCTCGGCATGATAATGATGGCGTCGGCGCGTGATCTGATTTCCATTTTTGTTGCTCTAGAAACCGTTTCGATTCCGACATTTGTAATGGCCGGATGGCGTAAGCACGATACAAAATCTAACGAAGCCGCGATTAAGTACTTCTTAATCGGCGTGTTGTCATCGGCGGTAATGCTCTACGGAATGTCACTGATATTCGGTTTGGCGAACGGAATCAAATTGTCAGTCATCTCCCAGTACGCCAACGGTTCAACTCCGGCCTTATTCGCGGTGGCAATTTTTCTCACCATTGTTGGCTTTGCGTTCAAGGTGAGCGCAGTACCGTTTCATTTCTGGGCTCCCGATACTTACGTCGGAGCTCCGTTGCCGGTAACCGCTTTTTTATCGGTCGCCTCTAAAGCCGCGGGTTTTGTGGCGTTATTAACGGTAATCAAGTTCGGTTTTTTCAGTGCCGCCGATTCATGGCAGCCACTGCTGTGGGTGTTGGCGGTGGCGTCTATGACTTTTGGAAACTTGGCGGCCTTGCGTCAAACCAACATCGTGCGCATGCTGGCTTATTCGTCAATCGCACAAGGAGGGTTCATTTTGGTTCCCTTGGCGGTGGCGGGCGACGTCTCGGGTCCGTCGGCGTGGGAAGCGGTATTGGTCTACTTGATGATCTACTCGGCTATGAACTTGGGCGCGTTTGCCGTAGTGATGGCCGTTTCTCGGCGCTCGCGCTCTACTGAAATCTCCAGTTTTTCTGGACTCGGACGAGTCGATTCAGTCAATGCGGTGCTGCTGTCACTATTTTTATTTTCCCTCGCGGGCATTCCTCCGCTGGCGGGTTGGTTCGCCAAATTCGTCATCTTTCGAGCCGTATTCGATGCCGGCACTACCGCGGCGGTCGTTCTCGGTGTTATCGCCGCGCTCAACGCGGTAGTGGCGTTTTTCTATTATTCCAATGTGGTTCGGCGCATGTGGTTTGACGACGCGCCCGCTACCGAACGCTCGGAGCGTCCAACGGCAGTTGCGCTAACTCTGGCAATTGGTATTTGCACTGCGGTGGTAGTGGTAGTCGGAGTTTATCCCGAAGCGTTCGCTCGTCTCGGGCAACTCGCCTTCACTTCCGGCTAGGGTTTTACCGCGCCGACCAAGTTTGTGCGTAATTTATTACTTGGCGTTCGCACCGCAGACTACGGAGAACGCCGTGATGCCGGATCCTTTACTTTTGGGAGTTAGCCACTTACTCACCGATCGTATTCGGCGTAACGGTCCTATTACTTTTGCCGAGTATCAGACGATTGCGCTTTACGATCCCGACTACGGATTTTTTGCCGAGTCGGGCGCGGGCCGAGCAGAGGGAGATTTTATAACTAGTCCCGAAGTAGGTCCATTATTCGGCGTGCTTGTTGCACGATTTCTTGATCAGGCGTGGGTTCGCCTCGGCACTCCCGATCCTTTTTTTGTAGTTGAAGTTGGTGCGGGTAACGGTCGGTTGGCCGCGATGATCCTGGATTCCGAACCTAATTGTTCAACGGCTCTGCGTTATGTACTGGTAGAAACTTCGGCCCGACACCGCGAAGAGCAACGCCAACGACTAACTATCGAACCCGCTGACGAAGTTCTGGGCCCCGCAGTAGCGGGAACCGACCCCGACGAACCACCCGAACTGATCCCGCGTTCGGGTCCACTGGTTACCGCGCTCGACGACCTACCCGCGGTCGTCTTAACCGGCGTAGTTTTAGCTAATGAGTTACTAGATAATCTTCCGGTTCGCATTGTTGAGCGGGGCGAGATCGGTTGGCTCGAAGTTCGCGTCGGTCTCGATAGTCACGACAACTTGGCCGAAGTATTGATTCCGGCTTCAGCCGACTTGGTGATCGAGGCCGACTTAGTCGCCGCCGATGTCGCGGTCACCATCGGTGCACGTATTCCGGTCCCCGAAGTCACTACTAGCTTTTTAGGCCGAGTTGGAAAACTGCTGGATCGAGGTGAAGTAGTGCTCATTGATTACGGAGCTCCGATCGTCCAGTTGCTGGCACGCGAAAAAATGGGGTGGCTGCGCACCTATCGGGCTCATGAACGCGGCTCCGATCCTTACGCCGATCCCGGAACCCGCGACATCACTTGCGATGTTCCCCTTGAGTACTTGGCCTTGTCCGCGCACCGGGCCGGTTTGAACATTAGTTCCGAATCTTCGCAAGCCCAATGGCTAAATGAGCTCGGTATTGACGACTTAGTTGCCGCCGGACGCGCGATCTGGGAGGAGCGAGCGCACCTTGGCGATCTTGAAGCGCTCGTTGGGCGCAGTCGCGGGAGCGAAGCCCAAGCCCTTACCGACCCAGTCGGTTTGGGTGGCCATCGAGTGATTGTGCTCAAGCCTCGGTAAGGAAGTAGATCAGGTTGCTAGATTGCCAGATGTGCCAGAAGCTATTGAATCCTTCTTAGCAGAGGAGCGCACTTTTGCCCCGTCCGAATCTTTTCGTGACGCCGCTGACCTTACCGATCCCGCTATTTACGCCGAGGCGGCCGCCGATCCCCAGAAATTTTGGGCTCAAGTTGCTAAAGACTCACTTGATTGGTTCGAGCCGTGGCACACGGTATGCGATTGGAAACTTCCGTCCGTCAAGTGGTTTGAAGGTGGTCAACTTAACGCGTCGTATAACTGTCTTGATCGGCATGTGAATAATGGTCACGGTGACCAAGTTGCTTATTACTGGGAAGGTGAGCCGGGCGATACTCGCACCATTACTTACGCCGACCTTCTTAATGATGTATGTCAATTAGCCAATGCGCTCAAAGCTCTGGGCGTACAACGGGGCGATCGAGTAAATATTTATTTGGGCATGGTGCCCGAATTGTCGACCGCGCTGTTGGCGTGTTCTCGTATTGGCGCGGCTCACTCAGTGGTATTCGGTGGTTTTTCGTCGGATTCATTACGCGACCGGATCAACGACGCGGGCGCGAAAGTTCTTATTACTGCTGACGGTTCGTGGCGACGGGGCACAGTTTTTCCCCTTAAAGAAACTGCCGATACCGCAGTAGCGCAGTGTCCCACTATTGAGCGAGTACTGGTCTTGCGCCGTACCGAACAAGAGGTTCCTTTTACCGAAGGACGCGACATTTGGTGGCACGACTTGGTCCCCCAGCAGGAAACAATATGTCCGCCCGAAATTATGGAAGCGGAAGATCTCTTGTTCCTGCTTTATACCTCGGGGACTACTGCTAAGCCCAAAGGGATCATGCACACCACGGGTGGGTATCTCACCCAAGTGGCTTATACCCACAAAGTAATTTTTGATATCAAATCCGATCACGATGTTTATTGGTGTGGTGCTGATGTGGGTTGGGTGACCGGACATTCGTACGTGGTCTACGGCCCACTCATGAATCGCACTACCAGCGTCATCTACGAAGGAACGCCCGATTTTCCTGATAAAGATCGACTTTGGCAAATCATCGCCCGTTACGGTGTGACAATTTTTTATACCGCGCCCACCGCCATCCGCTCGTTTATGAAGTGGGGGGATAAGTATCCCGCGGGTCACGACCTTTCTTCGTTGCGTCTAATCGGATCAGTAGGAGAACCTATAAATCCGGAAGCGTGGATCTGGTACTTCACTAACATCGGCGCGAGCCGGTGCCCAATTGTTGATACTTGGTGGCAAACCGAAACCGGCGCGGCAATGATTAGCCCGCTGCCCGGCATTACTGAGTTGAAACCCGGCTCGGCCACTTTGGCGTTGCCCGGTATCGGTGTAGATATTTTTGATGAATCTGGTAAGAGCGTTGGCATACCGGGTGGGGGCTACTTAGTCCTCACGACTCCGTGGCCTTCAATGCTGCGCGGAATTTGGGGTGATCCTGACCGCTATCAAGAAACTTATTGGAGCCGTTTCCCTGGGTTTTACTTCGCGGGCGACGGTGCTAAGCGTGACGAAGACGGCTACTACTGGCTGTTAGGCCGCGTCGACGATGTGATGTTGGTATCCGGTCACAACATTTCCACCGCCGAAGTAGAGCATGCGATTGTTAGCCATCCCGCGGTAGCCGAGGCGGCCGTAGTGGGGCGCACCGATGCGGTAACCGGACAGGCTATTGCTGCGTTTGTAATTTTGCGCGCCGGACAAACTCCGAGTGAACAACTAGGTGAAGAGATTCGTAACCATGTCGCGCAAACTATCGGCCCTATCGCTAAACCGAAGACGGTGTTGTTCACTGAAGATTTGCCCAAGACGCGGTCGGGAAAAATCATGCGCCGTTTGCTTCGCGATGTAAGCGAGCATCACACGCTGGGCGATACCACAACCCTCGCTGATTCGAGTGTGGTTGAAGCAATCGCGAAAAGTTTTCTCGCCGCGTCCGACCGTATCGACGAAGACTGATTCAGAAATAACTTAAAGATTTGATGCCTTCACCCGACAACTGGACTTGGCGTAACGGCGTACTCGAATCGGATAACCCAATACGGGCGGCCGTAGTCGATATCGACGGGGTGTTGTCGGAAGCCACCAGCCGTCAGCACTATCTCGAAACCAAAAATCAAAATTGGCGAGGATTCTTCGATGCCGCGGGTGACGACCCTGTCATTGAAGAAGTGCGGGTGTTGTTAGACCTGCTCGACCCCGCGTTACGAATAATTCTGTTGACGGCGCGACCGCAACGAGTTCATCCACTAACCGAAGCTTGGCTACATCGTTATTCAATCCGTTGGGATCTTTTAATCATGCGTCCTACTGGATCGCTATCAGTTTCTCGCGACTTCAAGTGTGAAGTAACTGCTGATTTACGAGCCGCGGGTTTCGATTTAGTTATTGCTATCGAGGACGACCTGAGAAATGTAGAGATGTTTCGGGCCGAAGGGATTCCGTGCCTCTACAAACACTCGGGGTATTACGCATAAATAATCCCGTCGAAGATCAGATCGCGTTGAGGGGCTAACTAATCGCGAAAGTTTTCGAACTGCATCGGAATCCCAAAATCGTGACCGGTCATCGCTTCGATTGCCGTTTGCAGATCGTCACGCTTTTTACTGGTAACGCGCAATTGCTCGCCCTGAATTTGGTGAGAGAGACCTTTGGGGTTTAGTTCTTTTAGAAACTTGGCGATCGCTTTAGCCTTTTCTTGGTTGATGCCGGAGTTGAGCGTTACTACTTGGCGGACGGTTCCTTTGGTGGCTTCTTCTACTTTGCCGAACGACAGCGCCTTGAGCGACACTTTGCGTTTCACCAATTTTTCTTCAAGAATTTGGGTGAGCGCCTTGAGTTTGGCATCGCTTTCGGTCTTTAATTCGATGGTCTTATCGGTCAGCTCGATTGAAGATTGAGTCCCCTTGAAGTCGTAGCGAGTCGAAATCTCCCGTGCCGCTTGGTCGACGGCGTTTTTTACCTCTTGTTGATCGATCTGTGATACCACATCAAAACTGGGCATTTATTTCCCCCTCTTTATTTGAATTCGGATCTAGTAGATTTGTCCGACATCGGATGCTATGCTAGAGCAACTTTTTTACCGACTTTATTTGAATTCGGATCTAGTAGATTTGTCCGACTGCTATCGTACGCATCCTGGGTCGGTGCCCGAGTGGCCAAAGGGAACGGTCTGTAAAACCGTCGCGTAAGCTTCGCTGGTTCGAACCCAGCCCGGCCCACTGTTCGTCGCCCGCCGAGATTTCGGCGGGCGCCCATATTGTGGTGGGATAAATAAAAATCAGTTACGGCTAAAGAATTCTCTGCATCAGCACTATGTCGAGCCATTTATTGAATTTGCGACCCACTTCGCGTTCAGTGCCAACTAATTCGAAACCGTGAGCGCGGTGCAACGCAATACTGGCTTCGTGGCCACCAACAATGCGAGCAATCACGCTATGGAAACCGTGATCGACACCCAAGCGTATGAGCTCGTCCAGTATTAGTGAGCCAATTTTTTGTCCCCGTACGCTTTCTTCGACATAGACCGAATCCTCCACGGTGGTGGTGTAAGCGGGACGGTCGCGATACGCCGAGAGAGAGCCAAAACCAACTACGGTGTCGGCGCCGTCGACGGCAACTACTGCGGGATAACTCCCCGAATGATCGTTTATCCAGTCGATTTGTTCTTCGTGACTGCGGGGGACGAGGTCGAAAGTGACGGTGGTCTCAACCACAGCAACGTTATAAATCGTGAGAATAGCCTCGGTGTCGCGTGATTCGGCTCGGCGAATCGCCACGGGAGCCTCGGCCGCAGGTGGGTTCATGGGTTCTGACGCTATCGGTTTGAGCACTGCTACTGGCCAATCAATATCAATCGCGTGATCAGCACACCGCAATGATCTCTGGGTAATTCACCGAGATGCTTTGCTACGCTTGGTCATTCGCCCCCTTAGCTCAGTTGGCAGAGCACTTCCATGGTAAGGAAGGGGTCTACGGTTCAAGTCCGTAAGGGGGCTCAAGTCCAACGCTGGTAACGGCGTTGGGATCCCGGCGGGGTAGCTCAGTTGGTCAGAGCACACGGCTCATAATCGTGTGGTCGCGGGTTCGAGTCCCGCCCCCGCTACCAGAGCGCTGCCCTTTTGGGAGTGACCACGCGCGATGTTCTACAATCTAAGACCCGAGCGACAACAAAGAATCGACACCGAAAGGGAACACCATGGCCAAGGCTAAGTTCGTGCGGAACAAGCCGCATTTAAATATCGGCACGATTGGTCACATTGACCACGGCAAGACGACCTTGACCGCGGCCATTACCAAGGTGCTATCAACTCGCAACCCCAACACTAACTTCACTGCCTTCGATGAAATCGACAAGGCGCCCGAAGAGAAGCAGCGCGGTATCACTATTTCAATTTCGCACGTGGAATACGAAACCGAGAACCGTCACTACGCGCATGTTGATTGCCCGGGTCACGCCGACTACATCAAGAACATGATTACGGGTGCCGCGCAGATGGACGGAGCGATTTTGGTTGTCGCCGCCACTGATGGTCCGATGCCGCAAACTCGTGAGCATGTTCTGTTGGCTCGCCAGGTTGGTGTTCCGAACCTAGTGGTAGCGCTTAACAAGACCGACATGGTCGACGATGAAGAAATTCTCGAACTCGTTGAGCTCGAAGTGCGTGAACTGCTCAGCGCTTATGAGTTTGATGGCGACAATGTCCCCATCGTTCGAGTTAGTGCGCTCAAAGCCCTTGAAGGTGACGCGGAATGGGGCGACAAGATTATCGAACTAATGGATGCCGTCGACTCGTTCATCGTTGAGCCGGTGCGCGACATTGAGAAGCCTTTCCTTATGCCTATCGAAGATGTCTTCACCATCACTGGTCGGGGCACCGTCGTAACCGGTCGGGTTGAGCGGGGCATCGTTAAGATCAACGAGGAAATCGAAATCGTCGGTATTCGCGACACCACCAAGACGGTCTGCACCGGAGTGGAGATGTTCCGCAAACTTCTCGACGAAGGTCGTGCCGGTGACAACATTGGCGCACTGTTGCGGGGAACTAAGAAAGAAGATGTCGAGCGGGGTCAGGTATTAGCCAAGCCCGGTTCGATTACTCCCCACACCAACTTTGAAGCTCAGGTCTATGTATTGACCAAAGACGAAGGTGGTCGGCACACGCCGTTCTTCGGTAACTACCGGCCACAGTTCTATTTCCGCACTACCGACATCACTGGCTCCATTGAATTGCCTAAGGGCACCGAAATGGTTATGCCCGGCGACAACACCGAAATGACGGTGGAGTTAATCGCCCCCATCGCCATGGAGGACGGCCTCCGCTTCGCCATCCGTGAGGGTGGACGCACCGTAGGTGCCGGTCGAGTCGTCAAGATCCTCAAGTAGTTCGATAGTTAAAGGACGACGACGATGGCGAGTGATAAGCGACCCAAGGTGACTTTGGCCTGTGAAGTTTGCAAGCGGAGAAATTACATAACCACTAAAAATAAAAACACCCAACGCGAACGCATCGAAATGCGGAAATATTGCCGATTCGACCGTGCTCATACCCTTCATAAGGAGACCCGTTAATCAGATGAAGACCCGCTATGCCCGCGTCCCTCACCGCCTCGGTTAGCACCTCGGCCATGCTTACGGATGCTTTGCTATCCTTGGAAATCCGGAGGGCAGTAGCTCAATTGGCAGAGCACCGGTCTCCAAAACCGGGGGTTGGGGGTTCGATTCCCTCCTGCCCTGCCAGTAACTATCCACCAGTATTTATTCATTAACCATAAAACAGGATTATTTGTGAACCGACAAAGCAAGCGAATGATGGAGCGCCAAGGCGGCGATCAACCTCGTGCTGCCGATCGTCGGACGCGCCCGCAGCCAGGAAGTGAACCCAAGCGTGAACGCACCGGCATACTCCAGTTTTTTTCTGAAGTTAAATCCGAACTCAAAAAAGTTGCTTGGCCTAACCGTAAAGAAGTTCTTAACTCCACCATTGTCGTTTTGATTGCCGTTGTTTTTATGACAACTGTGATATTCGGCTACGACTATGTATCCTCCAATTTTGTTTCGTTCCTATTCAAATAAGTATTGACTCGCGTAATTACCTACAGAACGGCTGACCATGGCGATTGAATTTACCGACTCCACCGACACCGAGATCGACACCGCGCCGAAACTCGACACCGACACCGCGCCGAAACTCGACGTATTCGGCGGAGTAATCGCGGATACCGCTAGTGAAGCGATCAACGCTCCCGCTATTGAGGAAGCAGTCGACGAGGTTGATGAAGCAGCGGTCGAAGACGAGCCGCTCGCGCCTTCCGAGCCGAGTCCGTTCGACCGTGAGGGCGATTGGTATGTCGTTCACACCTACGCTGGTTACGAAAATAAAGTAAAGACAAATCTAACGAACCGAATTCGTTCCATGCATGTTGAGGAGCGAATCTTTGAAGTCGCTATTCCCATGGAAGATGTAATCGAATTTAAGGGCGGTTCGCGTCGAGTTGTTCCGAAAAAAGTTTTCCCAGGTTACTTGCTCGTACGCATGGATTACGACATCGATTCGTGGCGAGTAGTGCGGGACACGCCGGGAGTGACTGGTTTTGTAGGACAAAACGGGCCGCGACCTTTTCCGCTATCTCGTCCCGAAGTAGAAGATATTTTGGGTGTGGCCAAGCCCGAAGGTGCTTCGGTTACGGAGAAGAAAGTTCGGCCTCGTTTTGAATTCGAAGAAGGGGAGCAGGTTCGAGTTACCACCGGTCCGTTCGCCGACTTCAACGGAGCAATTTCTGAAATTGATGTTGATCGTTCCAAAATTAAAGTTTTGGTTAATATTTTTGGTCGAGAAACTCCAGTTGAACTTGAGTTTGGTCAGGTGGCCAAACTGTAAATCGTTAAATCTGAAACCGTAAGGTCAAGATTTTCATTAGCACGACTTCGGTCGGCACTATTAAGGGATAACCATGGTAAAGAAAAAAGTCACCGCATTAGTTAAAATTCAGATTCAGGCGGGCGCCGCTACTCCGGCGCCGCCAGTGGGTACTGCGCTTGGTCCGCACGGAATTAACATCATGGACTTTTGCAAGGCGTATAACGCTCAAACCGAGGGCCAACGAGGAACGATCGTTCCGGTCGAGATCTCGATTTTCGAAGACCGGAGCTTTGAGTTCATCACCAAGACGCCCCCCACTCCGTTTTTGTTGCGACAAGCAGCGGGAATAGAAAAGGGTGCGGCTAATCCGCGTACCGACGAAGCCGGTACCGTTACTTCGACTCAGGTTCGAGAAATTGCCGAAATCAAGATGCCCGACTTGAACGCACAAAATATTGAAGGGGCGATGGCTCAAGTGGCCGGTACCGCTCGATCGATGGGAATCAAAATCACCAACTAAACCTGCGCGCAGGCGCCGGGAGGATAAAAATGGCTCAGCACGGCAAGATTTACCAAGACGCAATAGCAATGCACGACTCCGAGCAGCTTTACTCGCTCACGGACGCGATGAATCTCATCAAATCATTTCCGGCGCGTAAATTTGACCAAACCGTCGACGGTGCTTTCCGGTTGGGCGTTGATCCTCGTAAAGCGGAGCAAATGGTGCGGGGCACCGTGGCTTTGCCTCACGGCACCGGACGATCAGTTCGGATAGCAGTATTTGCCGAGGGCGATGCGGCGCGCGCGGCCGAAGCCGCGGGCGCCGATGTGGTCGGGGCCGACGATTTGGTGGCGCGGGTCGAGGGCGGCTTTCTTGACTTTGATATCGCGATTTCCACTCCTGGGCTCATGGCTAAAGTCGGAAAACTCGGTCGGGCTCTAGGACCGCGTGGTCTTATGCCGAATCCGAAGACGGGCACCGTTACTCCCGATGTGGGCAAAGCGGTAGCTGATTTTAAGGCCGGCAAGGTTGAATACCGTACTGATCGCAACGGAAATGTCCATGTAAGCATTGGCAAGACGAGTTTCACACCCGAACAGTTGGCCGAGAACTTCCGAGCGGTATTCGATGAGTTGATGCGGGTGAAGCCCGCCTCGCTCAAGGGTCGGTACCTCACTTCGGTATCGGTATCGGCCGCTATGAGCCCCAGCGTTCGCGTCGACCCCACCGCCATCTCCACTGAAGCGGGGTCGATGGTGGCAGGGTCGATGGTGGCGGGTTAGCGTTCGCACCCCGACCTCGGGTATCGTTCGTACTTACAAAATTTTAATAAGCCGAAGACATCCGGTCTGCGGCTCGCCAGTAACCTCAAGTCAAATCTTGGCCTCGGTTACCAGCGAGCAAGGTAATGGAATAACTTAAAAGTTTTCCGCCGGGCGAGGCAGCGTTCCGACTAGTCGGGCAGGCGTGGTCGCGGTGCTTCGGTCAAAAAGTGAATTGATCAAGCGAGTGACCACCACGGCCGCTCAACTAGGAGAAGTATGGACACCAAAGGATCAACGAAAGCAGAGCCCGCATCCCGCGCGAGTAAAAACGCCGCGGTTGACGAGATCCGGGTCAAGCTCAATGAGTCGGATGCTGCGGTATTGAGTGAATACCGCGGTTTGTCGGTAGGGGAGTTGGCCCAACTGCGACAGTCGTTGCGGGGGGCTAATACTGAATACAAAGTTTTCAAAAATACTTTGGCTCGGCTTGCAGTTGAAGCGGCCGGCCGGCCCGAATTGCTGCCTTTGCTCAGCGGTCCTACTGCCTTTGCTTTTGTGCGCGGCGACGCCGTCGAAGCGGCCAAGGCTTTTCGTACCTTTGGTGCTGAAAACCCGGCCTTAGTAATCAAAGGTGGATTGTTAGGTGACCAATTCTTAACCGCTGCCGATGTAAATGCATTGGCCAAGGTGCCGCCGCGCGTCGAATTGCTAGCCATGATCGCGGGTGCTTTCCAGGCACCCCTCACCAAAACCGCGGGATTACTGCAAGCATTTACTCGCAATATGGCTTATGGCCTCAAGGCGTATCTCGATATTCGTACCGCGGCTGATGGCGTTCCCGAAACCGAAACCGAACCAGAAATCGAAGCTAGTACCGAAACCGAAACCGAATCCAGTACCGAAACCGAACCAGAAATCGAAGCCAGTACCGAAACCGAAACTAATTAAGGAGAACAGCAAATGGCCACCATGACCACCCCAGAACTTCTGGACGTATTCAAAAATATGAGTGTTCTCGAACTCAATGAGTTCTTGAAGGCTTTTGAAGAGGAGTTCGGCGTAACTGCAGCTGCTCCCGTTGCTATGGCTGCCGCACCCGCGGCGAGCGGTGGCGACGGTGGCGGAGCGGCCGCGGCCGAGCAAGACGCGTTCGACGTCATCCTTACCGAAGCCGGCGGAGCCAAGATCCAAGTGATTAAAGAGGTTCGCTCTCTCACCACCCTCGGTCTTAAAGAGGCCAAGGATCTGGTCGATAGTGCGCCCAAGCCGGTGCTCGAGAAGGTGTCGAAAGAAGACGCCGAGAAGGCCAAAGCGGCTCTCGAAGGCGTCGGCGCCACCGTCGAACTCAAGTAATCGCTAATTCGCAAGGGATCTTGCGGTCGCGCTCCTGATGGGAGGGTCCTTGACCCTCCTTAGGTCGCGGTCTAAAGTGCCCCCGTTGGCCCCTTCTCGGGGGGCTTAGTTTTTACGCGTATTTGCAGACGCGGTTAACACCCGCTAGTCTGCTAAGACCAGATTTTCCGACCTTGCGTTCGTTATACCTCAGTCCATCTGCCCGCGCGTCCTGCTAGGAGAATTAATTTGCCCCGTCTCGCTTCCCGCGATCGTCTGTCATTTTCTAGTCTTCCTGAAGTCCTAGACCTTCCCGATCTCATTTCGGTTCAGCGCGACTCTTTCGCGCGTTTCGTTAATGAAGGTATTGGTGAAGTGCTTTCGGATATTTCACCGATTGAAGATTTTTCCGGCAACCTGCGTCTCGAATTAGTCGATCACACTTTCGACCCGCCCAAACATTCCGAAAAAGAGTGTCGCGAGCGCGACATGACTTATGGTCGACCACTTTTTGTAACCGCGCGCTTCATGAACGCGGAAACCGGCGAGATAAAAGAACAAACGGTATTCATGGGTGATTTCCCCATGATGACGAGTAAAGGAACTTTCATTATTAACGGCACTGAGCGCATTGTTGTATCGCAGTTGGTGCGTTCACCGGGCGTTTACTTCAACATCAAGCCCGACAAGCTGCAGCCCGAGCGTGACATCATTGATGCAAAAGTAATTCCCGGTCGCGGCGCGTGGCTCGAATTCGAAGTTGACAAAAAAGGTATTGCGCATGTGCGCGTCGACCGTAAGCGTAAGCAGCCGATCACCGTTTTAATGCGCGCCCTCGGCTTCGGCGAGACCGACGACGAGATCCTGAATTTAATCCTCGACCCGCAAGGTAATCCGTACGAGTCAATTCGTAATACGCTTGAAAAAGACAACACCACGAGTTCCGACGAAGCCTTTATCGAGATTTACCGCAAGTTGCGTCCCGGAGAGCCCCCGACCGCCGATTCCGCGCGTAATTTGTTAGAGACTCTTTTCTTTAATTCCAAGCGTTACGACCTAGCTAAAGTAGGCCGGCACAAAGTGTCAAAGAAACTGTCCGACGAATACGCCAAGTTGCCCCTCAATCGCTTGGGACTGACGATTCCTAATGCCGACCCCAAGGCCGGAGAAGTTGAGTTTCAACTCACGCGGGCCGATATCTTCGCCACGATCTCTTACCTGATCAAACTGCACGCCAATGATCAGCGCGACGACTATGGCCCCGACGACATTGACCATTTTGGTAATCGCCGAGTTCGTTCAGTAGGCGAATTAATCCAAAACCAGGTTCGTGTTGGTTTGTCGCGTATGGAGCGAGTCGTGCGGGAACGCATGACCACGCAAGATGTTGAAGCGATTACTCCACAAACTTTGATCAACATTCGTCCAGTAGTAGCGGCGATCAAAGAGTTTTTTGGTTCGAGTCAGTTGAGCCAGTTTATGGACCAAACCAACCCGCTGTCGGGAATTACTCACAAGCGACGACTTTCCGCTCTCGGACCCGGCGGTTTGTCGCGTGAACGCGCCGGCTTCGAAGTGCGAGATGTACACCACAGCCACTACGGCCGGATGTGCCCCATCGAAACTCCCGAAGGACCCAACATTGGTCTTATCGGCTATCTCGCCAGTTTTGCTCGCATCAACGATTTTGGCTTTATCGAAACCCCCTACCGCAAGGTTGAGAATGGCAGGACTACTGGTCAGGTTGATTACCTTGCTGCCGACGACGAGGATCGTTACGTAATTGCTCAGGCCAACGCCAACCAAGACGCCAACGGCAATTTCGTCGATGAGCGGGTTTTAGTGCGAGCCCGTCACGGTGAGCTTGCTTTCGTTACCCCTAACGAAGTCAGCTACATGGACATTTCGCCTAAGCAGATTGTTTCGATTGCTACTGCGTTGATTCCGTTCCTTGAGCACGACGACGCCAACCGTGCGCTCATGGGCGCCAACATGCAGCGGCAAGCGGTACCAGTTTTGTCACCGGCCGCGCCGTTCATCGGAACTGGAGTAGAAGACCGAGTTGGAACCGACGCCGGTGATGTACTGCTGGCGGTTGCCGACGGAGTTGTAGTCGACATCACTGGCGATACCGTGATCGTTGATTACGCCCCGCCTAAGGGCAAAGTTACTCACGAACTTTCTAAATTTATGCGCTCCAATCAGGGAACTTGCATCAACCAAAAAGTAGCGGTCAACATCGGCGACACCATTAAAGAGGGCGATGTCATTGCCGACGGTCCTTCAACCGATCAAGGCGAATTGGCCCTCGGTAAAAACCTGCTCGTGGCGTTCATGTCATGGGAGGGTTATAACTTCGAGGACGCCATCATTATTTCGGAGCGCTTGGTAAAAGACGATGTGCTCACCTCGATTCATATCGAAGAACACGAAATCGATGCCCGCGACACCAAACTGGGCGCCGAAGAAATCACCCGAGACATTCCTAACTTGTCCGACGACATTCTTAAGGATCTCGACGAGAATGGTGTTATTCGAGTAGGAGCCGAAGTTGGTCCCGGCGACATTCTTGTTGGAAAAGTAACGCCGAAGGGCGAGACCGAGTTAACGCCCGAAGAGCGGTTGCTACGAGCAATCTTCGGTGAAAAGGCGCGCGAAGTGCGCGACACTTCGCTCAAGGTTCCTCACGGCGAGACGGGCAAGATCATTGCCGTACGCGAGTTCTCGCGTGATCAGGGTGACGAGTTGCCGCCGGGTGTCAATCAACTCGTGCGGGTTTACGTCGGCCAGAAGCGCAAAATTAGCGAAGGCGACAAACTGGCGGGCCGTCACGGCAACAAGGGAATTATTTCCAAAATCCTTCCGATCGAAGATATGCCTTTCCTTGCCGACGGAACTCCGGTCGACATTATTCTTAACCCGCTTGGCGTTCCTAGTCGTATGAATGTCGGCCAGGTATTAGAAACTCACTTGGGTTACGCGGCTCGTTACGGTTGGGAAGGTAAGCCAAGTGCGCCTCGGTCTAACACCAAGACCAACACTCGTACTGATCCCGCAGTCTGGATTGCCACGCCGGTATTCGACGGTGCGCACTGGGATGAGATTGATCGTTCAGGAGCAACCGGAACTATCGCGGATATCTTTAAGAAGCTAAATCCCGACGGTGCTAATGGCCAGCGTTTAGTAGGCAACGACGGCAAGGTCACTCTGTACGACGGCCGCACCGGCGAGGCTTACGACCAACCCATAACCGTTGGCTACAGCTACATCCTCAAGCTTTCGCACTTGGTTGACGATAAAATCCACGCTCGCTCCACCGGTCCTTACTCGATGATCACTCAGCAACCGCTCGGCGGTAAGGCGCAATTCGGTGGTCAGCGTTTCGGTGAGATGGAAGTATGGGCTCTTGAGGCTTACGGAGCGGCTTACGCGCTACAGGAAATCCTCACCATTAAGTCTGATGACGTGCTCGGCCGAGTAAAGGTTTACGAGGCGATCGTTAAGGGCGACAATATTCCTGAGCCGGGTATTCCTGAAAGTTTCAAAGTGCTCATCAAGGAAATGCAGGCACTGTGCCTCAACGTCAAGGTAACTAACGAGGTTGGGGAAGAAGTCGAAATTCGTGAACTCGACGAAGACGCTTTCCGCACTACCGAAGCTCTAGGTATTAACTTGTCCCGCCCGGAACGAGGTACCGACGAAGAAGACGCCGCCCGGGCCCGCGAGAAAGCTCAGATGTAACCAACTGAGTCCGGTATTTATTCGCAGTTAACGAATTTTTGGAAGAGGTAAGTAGTGCACGACGCAAATGATCCAGCTCGGATGTCGATCGCGCTGGCCACCGCGGATCAAATCCGCACGTGGTCAAACGGCGAAGTCAAGAAGCCTGAGACGATTAACTACCGCACGCTCAAGCCCGAAAAAGACGGTTTGTTCTGTGAAAAAATCTTCGGTCCCACCAAGGACTGGGAGTGTTACTGCGGCAAGTACAAGCGCGTTCGTTTTAAGGGAATCATTTGTGAGCGTTGCGGTGTTGAGGTAACTCGTTCGAAGGTCCGCCGTGAGCGCATGGGCCACATCGAACTGGCGGCGCCGGTTACTCACATTTGGTACTTCAAGGGAGTCCCGAGCCGTTTGGGCTATCTCCTCGATATTGCTCCCAAAAGTCTCGAAAAAGTTATTTACTTTGCGTCGCACCTGATTACTTGGGTTGACGAAGATGGCCGCCACGGCGCGCAAGTTGAACTCGAAAAAGAGGTCAACGATGAAATCGGTGACCTAGAAAAAGAACTCGAGGGGCGCGTACGAGTCCGTAGCGAAGAATACGAAAATGAACTCGCCGAACTTGAGGCTAACGGCGCCAAGCGGGTTGAAGTAGAGCGGGCGGAAAAGGCTTACAACAAAGAGATAGAAGAGTTGCGCCTTCACGGTAATGCTGAAATTGCTCACCTTAAATTGGTGTGGGACACATTTATCAAATTGGCACCTAAGCAACTCGTCGACGACGAGCGAGTTTGGCGCGAGATCGTTGACCGCTACCAAGAGTTTTTTGCGGGGGGAATGGGCGCGGAGGCAGTTAAAGACTTGATCTCTCGGCTCGACCTTCCGGCCGAAGAGATTGAATTAAAAGATTCCAGCATTAATGGCAAGGGACAGCGTAAAGAGCGCTCGATCAAACGCCTGAAAGTAATCGCCGCGTTCAACCGTACCGATGCCGACGGCAAAGTGGTCAACTCCCCAATGGGAATGGTGCTCGATTCGGTTCCGGTTATTCCGCCCGACTTGCGACCGATGGTTCAACTCGAAGGTGGGCGTTTTGCTACCTCCGACCTCAACGATCTCTACCGTCGGGTTATCAACCGTAATAACCGATTGAAGCGTCTGCTCGATCTCGGCGCACCCGAAATTATCGTTAACAACGAAAAGCGAATGCTGCAAGAAGCAGTCGATGCCCTCTTCGACAATGGCCGGCGGGGTCGACCGGTAACCGGGCCAGGAAACCGCCCGCTCAAGTCACTTTCCGACATGTTGAAAGGCAAGCAGGGTCGATTCCGCCAGAACCTATTAGGCAAGCGCGTCGATTACTCCGGCCGTTCGGTCATTGTTGCCGGCCCCAATTTGCAACTGCATCAGTGCGGTTTGCCCAAGCAAATGGCGCTCGAATTATTCAAGCCGTTTGTAATGAAACGCTTGGCCGATCTTGAGTACGCGCAAAACATCAAATCGGCAAAACGCATGGTTGAGCGGTCGCGTCCCGAAGTATGGGATGTGCTGGAAGAAGTAATTAAGGAACACCCAGTGTTCCTTAATCGCGCCCCCACTCTTCACCGTTTAGGAATTCAGGCATTTGAACCGGTGCTGATTGAAGGCAAAGCCATTCAGATTCACCCGTTGGTATGCGCGGCGTTCAACGCCGACTTCGACGGCGACCAGATGGCCGTTCACCTTCCGTTGTCATCAGAGGCGCAAGCCGAAGCTCGTATTCTTATGCTTTCGGCTCACAACATCTTGTCGCCGGCCAGCGGTCGGGCGATTGCCGTACCTAGTCAAGACATGATTATCGGTATTTATTACCTCACCGAAATGGTCGAAGGTGGAGCCGGTGAAGACCGAGCATTCTCTTCACTCGATGAAGCGATCATGGCTTTCGATACTGCTTCAGGAACTCTTAACCCCAATGCGCCCGAAGGTTCGATATCAATTCACGCCAAAATCAAAGTGCGCATGTCGGGTCGTCGTTTTCCGGCGTTGGAATTTCCGGTACGCGACGACAAGAATCCTGATTCGATCGTGCTTAAGCGCAATTCGGATAGTGGCGAAGAAATTGTGCTGGTCGAAACCAGTTTGGGGCGTTTACTTTTTGCTGAAGCTTTCCCGCCCGACTTCGCTTTCCGCATTGAGGGTAGTCGCGGACTCAAGAAGCGAGCAATTACTGAAATAGCCGGCGACCTCGTAGACGAATACCCGCGGGCACTCGTGGCCGAAAGTCTCGACAACCTTAAAGATCTTGGGTTTCGTTTTGCAACCCGTTCGGGTCTGACGATTGCGATTTCTGATGTTAAGACTCCGCCGCAAAAAGCTGCGATGCTCGAAGTCTTCGAAACTGCTGCGGCAAAAATTGAGAATAACTACGACAAGGGGCTGCTTACCGACGAGGAGCGCAAGCAACTTGAGCGCGAATTGTGGTCCGATGCCACTGACGAAGTGGCGCAAGCCATGGAAGTCGAGATGTCGACTGATCGGTTTAACCCGATCGAAATGATGGTGGGTTCTGGTGCTCGCGGTAACGCGGTTCAGGTGCGTCAGATTGCGGGTATGCGAGGCTTAGTGGCCAACCCCCGTGGTGAGATTATTCCGCGTCCGATTAAATCGAACTTCCGCGAAGGACTTTCGGTGCTTGAATACTTTGTTTCTACTCACGGCGCGCGTAAAGGTTTGGCCGACACGGCTTTGCGTACTGCCGACTCAGGCTACTTAACTCGTCGGCTAGTCGATGTGGCTCAAGAAGTAATCGTGCGCGACGAAGATTGCGAGTCGACTCGCGGCATCGTGGTCGAAAATGTTGTTGCCGAAGGCGAGGCTCACCGTTTGCTGGAGACCAGTTTGTCGGGTCGTTGTTTAGCCGAAGATGTAACGCTGGCCGACGGTACCGTTTTGGCTCGTAATTCTGAAGTCCGAGAAATCGAAATGGAAGCACTCGCTAACGACCCCGGCATTACTCAAGTGAAGGTTCGTTCGGTTCTGACCTGCGATTCCACTACTGGAGTTTGTGCTTGTTGTTACGGAACCATGTTGGCTAACGGAAAAATCTCTGATCTGGGTGAAGCGGTAGGAATCATTGCGGCTCAATCGATCGGTGAGCCGGGAACCCAGCTCACGATGCGTACTTTCCACACTGGCGGTGCGGTGGTTTCATCGGGTGACATCACGCACGGTCTGCCCCGAGTAGTCGAGTTGTTCGAGGCTCGCGATCCAAAAGGATCGGCAATTTTGGCCGAGTCGTCGGGCGTAGTGCGCTTGGGCGATAACGAAAAAGGTGACCGTATTATCACCGTGGTAGCCAATGATGGCACCGAAGAGATTCATATTATTGCTCGTCGGGCTTTGCTGTACCCCGGTGGCGATAAAGGTCCGAAGATTGATGAAGGTACCGAGGTTGAAGCTGGCAATCAGTTAACCGGTGACGCCCGCACGCCGCTCGACCCCAAAAAAGTTTTGCTGGTGCGCGGTATTCGGGAAACTCAGCAGTACCTTTCCGACGAAGTGCAGCGGGTGTATCGCGAACAAGGCGTGTCGATTCACGACAAGCATGTTGAGGTAATCGTGCGTCAGATGCTGCGTCGAGTTGGAGTGTCGGAGCCCGGCGACTCTCGTTATTTGCCGGGGCAAAAAACTGACGCCCGCGCGTTTGCCGAAACCAACCGCAACTTGGTCGCTGAAGGCAAGCAGCCGGCTCAGGGCCGTCCGGAGTTGATGGGTATTACTAAAGCTTCGCTGGCTACCGATTCGTGGTTGTCGGCGGCGTCGTTCCAAGAGACAACGCGAGTCCTGACCGAAGCAGCAATTGAAGGTCGTAACGACTCGCTCTTCGGGCTCAAGGAAAATGTAATCATCGGGAAATTGATCCCCGCAGGAACAGGTATGCCGGCTTACCGCGAGATCGACACTTACGCTCCTGATTACAAGCCCCTTCCGTTCTACTCGTCGGAGCTAGACGCGGAAGAAATGGCTCAGTATCTACTTGAAACCATAGGCACCGTCGAACCCGACGCGACCGAGTTGGCCGAAATCGAGTTAGTAGCTGCGGGCGAGAAGTCGGTCGGACTTAGCGCGGTTCCGGATCTGCCGGCGACCGAAGTTGATCCGCCCGGTCTCGAGGGGACGGATACAGCCGAGTAAGGCTATTCTTTACCGTTCCAAAGTGTTTATTCGTTAATTACGAGAAAGTTGTTCAGTGCCCACAATCCAGCAGTTGGTCCGCCGAGGCCGTTCGAGCAAAGTGGAGAAGTCAAAGACTCCCGCGCTCAAAGGATCTCCGCAGCGACGCGGAGTGTGCACTCGCGTCTACACCACTACGCCTAAGAAGCCGAACTCGGCTCTGCGTAAAGTTGCTCGAGTTCGCCTTACTTCAGGGGTAGAAATTACTGCTTACATTCCCGGCATCGGCCACAATCTGCAGGAGCACTCAATTGTTTTGGTGCGCGGCGGACGAGTTAAAGATCTTCCTGGTGTTCGTTACAAGATTATTCGGGGTGCGCTCGACGCCAGTGGCGTTGCCGACCGCAAGCAAGCGCGCAGCCGATACGGCGCGAAGCGAGATGGATAAGCGTGCCGCGTAAAGGACCCGCACCTCGTCGTGAATTAGTTCCCGATCCGGTTTATAAATCAGTAGTAGTCACTCAGTTGGTTAATAAAGTGATTCAAAAAGGCAAGCGTGCTCGCGCCGAGCGATTGGTATATGACGCGCTAAGTGAGATTGAAAGTAAGAGCAGCGAAGATCCGGTAGTAACACTTAAGCGCGCGGTGGAGAATGTCCGTCCTGCGCTTGAAGTTCGCAGTCGGCGAGTCGGCGGCGCGACCTACCAGGTTCCGGTTGAGGTTCGGCCTCGTCGGGCGACCACTCTCGCGGTGCGTTGGATCGTGGGCTATGCCCGTCAGCGACGCGAGAAAACTATGGCCGGTCGTTTAGCCGCGGAATTGCTCGATGCCAGTAACGGCATTGGTGCGGCCATGAAACGCAAGGAAGATCTGCAAAAGATGGCCGAATCTAACAAGGCTTTCGCCCATTACCGGTGGTAAACCCCTCTAATTAGAGATTAAAGAGTAGAAAATCTGAAATGGCAGTTGCTGAGAAAGATAACAAGGCCAAGGGAAAACTGGCCGCTCGCGAGACTCCGCTGGCGCAAGTGCGCAACATCGGAATCATGGCGCACATTGACGCGGGTAAAACCACTACTACCGAACGCATTCTTTATTACACCGGTAAGACTTACAAAATCGGTGAAGTGCACGAAGGTGCCGCGGTGATGGACTGGATGATTCAGGAGCAAGAGCGGGGCATCACGATTACCAGCGCGGCCACTACTTGTGCATGGCGCGACACGATCATCAATATCATTGACACTCCCGGCCACGTAGATTTTACGATTGAAGTCGAACGGTCATTGCGAGTGCTCGACGGTGCGGTGGCGGTATTCGATGCGGTGGCGGGAGTAGAGCCCCAAACTGAGACCGTATGGCGGCAAGCCAATAAATACAGCGTCCCTCGCATGTGCTTTGTTAACAAAATGGACCGCACTGGTGCCGATTTTTATCGCTGTGTCGACATGATCAAAGACCGTCTCGACGCGACCGTGGCAGTAACACAACTACCGATGGGGGCAGAAGCCGAATTTATTGGCCTTATCGATCTGCTTGAACAAAAAGCTTTGATTTGGGATAACGATATGGGTGAAACTTTTGAAACCCTTCCAGTTCCCGATGAATACGCGGCCGATGTTGAGCGGTGGCGCCACGAGTTAATCGATGTCGTAAGTCAGTTCGACGAAAATGTCTTAGAAAAATATGTCGGCGAGGAAGAAATTACCGCCGCGGATCTGCGCGCCGGTCTGCGCAGCGCGACTTTGGCCGGAGAACTCGTCCCAATTTTGTGTGGGAGTGCGTTTAAGAACAAAGGAGTACAGCCTTTACTCGACGCAGTTATCGACTACCTTCCCAGCCCCGTCGATATCCGCCCAGTTCAGGGCGCCGACATGAAAACTGGTGAACCCGCCGAGCGGTTGGCAAAAGACGACGAGCCGTTCTCGGCCTTGGCCTTTAAAATTATGAGCGACCCCTATGTTGGGAAGCTCACTTACTTTCGGGTTTACTCAGGCTCGCTCACTGCCGGCAGTTCGGTACTTAACTCCACTAAAGATAAAAAAGAACGCATCGGTCGAATTCTGCAAATGCACGCGAACCACCGTGAAGATAAAGACGGCGTATACGCGGGTGACATCGTTGCTGCGGTCGGTCTTAAGGCCACTACGACCGGTGACACGCTTTGCGACGCGGCTCATCCGATTGTCCTTGAAAAAATGATTTTCCCTGAGCCGGTTATTTCGGTGGCGATCGAACCAAAAACCAAGATTGATCAGGACAAATTAGCTAAGGCACTCAGCGCGCTTTCGGAAGAAGACCCGACTTTCCAAGTTCGCTCCGACGAAGAGACCGGCCAAACAATTATTTCGGGAATGGGCGAGCTCCATCTCGATGTGTTGGTCGATCGCATGGTGCGGGAATTCTCCGTAGTGGCCAATGTCGGCAAGCCGCAAGTGGCGTACCGCGAAACCATCACCCAATCGATCGAAAAAGTCGAACAGCGCTATGTGCGTCAGTCGGGTGGTCGCGGGCAGTACGGACACGTGGTGCTCAGTCTGGAACCAACCGGTCCCGGTGGCGGCTATGAATTTGTCGATCAGATCACCGGCGGAGTTATTCCGCGTGAATACATCCCCGCGGTTAACCAAGGAATTCGTGAAGCGATGGAAGGCGGAGTTCTGGCCGGCTATCCATTGGTTGACATCAGAGCCATCTTGACTTTCGGTTCGTACCATGATGTTGACTCAAGCGAAATCGCCTTCAAAATTGCCGGCTCAATGGCGTTTAAGGAAGCCGTGCGCCGCGCCAAACCCGTACTGCTGGAGCCGATTATGGCCGTCGAAGTGGTAACGCCCGAGAACTACATGGGCGATGTCATTGGCGACTTGTCGTCTCGACGAGGAAAAGTTGAAGGCATGGAGCAACGGGGTACTTCTCACGTTGTCACGGCTCAAGTACCGCTGGCAGAGATGTTCGGCTACGCTACTGATCTCCGTTCCCGGACTCAGGGACGAGCGACCTACACCATGCAATTCGACTCATACCAAGCGGTATCGAAGTCGATCGCCGAAGAAATTATTGCCCGAGTCCGCGGGGAATAGTCAACCGGTAAATAAAAGTTCACAATCACCATTACCAGTAAATCAACCAAGGAGAGGCAATAAAGTGGCCAAGGCTAAGTTCGTGCGGAACAAGCCGCATTTAAATATCGGCACGATTGGTCACATTGACCACGGCAAGACGACCTTGACCGCGGCCATTACCAAGGTGCTATCAACTCGCAACCCCAACACTAACTTCACTGCCTTCGATGAAATCGACAAGGCGCCCGAAGAGAAGCAGCGCGGTATCACTATTTCAATTTCGCACGTGGAATACGAAACCGAGAACCGTCACTACGCGCATGTTGATTGCCCGGGTCACGCCGACTACATCAAGAACATGATTACGGGTGCCGCGCAGATGGACGGAGCGATTTTGGTTGTCGCCGCCACTGATGGTCCGATGCCGCAAACTCGTGAGCATGTTCTGTTGGCTCGCCAGGTTGGTGTTCCGAACCTAGTGGTAGCGCTTAACAAGACCGACATGGTCGACGATGAAGAAATTCTCGAACTCGTTGAGCTCGAAGTGCGTGAACTGCTCAGCGCTTATGAGTTTGATGGCGACAATGTCCCCATCGTTCGAGTTAGTGCGCTCAAAGCCCTTGAAGGTGACGCGGAATGGGGCGACAAGATTATCGAACTAATGGATGCCGTCGACTCGTTCATCGTTGAGCCGGTGCGCGACATTGAGAAGCCTTTCCTTATGCCTATCGAAGATGTCTTCACCATCACTGGTCGGGGCACCGTCGTAACCGGTCGGGTTGAGCGGGGCATCGTTAAGATCAACGAGGAAATCGAAATCGTCGGTATTCGCGACACCACCAAGACGGTCTGCACCGGAGTGGAGATGTTCCGCAAACTTCTCGACGAAGGTCGTGCCGGTGACAACATTGGCGCACTGTTGCGGGGAACTAAGAAAGAAGATGTCGAGCGGGGTCAGGTATTAGCCAAGCCCGGTTCGATTACTCCCCACACCAACTTTGAAGCTCAGGTCTATGTATTGACCAAAGACGAAGGTGGTCGGCACACGCCGTTCTTCGGTAACTACCGGCCACAGTTCTATTTCCGCACTACCGACATCACTGGCTCCATTGAATTGCCTAAGGGCACCGAAATGGTTATGCCCGGCGACAACACCGAAATGACGGTGGAGTTAATCGCCCCCATCGCCATGGAGGACGGCCTCCGCTTCGCCATCCGTGAGGGTGGACGCACCGTAGGTGCCGGTCGAGTCGTCAAGATCCTCAAGTAGTTCGATAGTTAAAGGACGACGACGATGGCGAGTGCGAAAGGACAGAAGATCCGAATTCGCCTAAAGGCGTACGACCACGAGGTCATTGACCAGTCGGCTAAGAAAATCGTGGAGACGGTGATGCGGACTTCGGCCAAAATCAAAGGCCCAGTGCCTTTGCCGACCGAAATTCGTCGTTTTTGTGTGGTGCGCTCGCCTCATGTCGATAAAGACTCCCGTGAGCACTTCGAAATGAGGATCCATAAGCGTCTGCTCGATATCGTTGAGCCCACTGGGCAGACGGTAGAGGCCTTACAACGCCTCGACCTTCCCGCCGGAGTTTTCATCGAAATCAAGATCCAGCAGGTTTAGGGTCAGCAGGTTTAGGGTCAGCAGGTTTGATCAAGGATCCCGTACGCGGGATTTAAATAAGGGCCCGCATTGGCGAGGCTCGGCCCTACTCCGCTAACCTAATCAGTTCATACAAATCGACGTCCACACAGGCTGTTTACAGAACCGTGTGGCCCAAAGTGCACGCTCCGCCGGACCGCAGGTCTCGTCAAGACCCCGAGCCGGGGGAGCGTTCGCGTCAGGGACAGGAGCGTCGTCAAACTAGAGGAACGGTAAATCATGGCAGTCAAGGGAATCCTCGGGCGCAAGCTCGGTATGACCCAAATCTGGGACGCGTCTAACCGCGTGGTGCCAGTGACTGTTATTCAAGCGGGCCCGTGTCGAGTTGTGCAATTAAAAACTCCGGAACGCGATGGTTATTCCGCCGTGCAATTGTCGTTCAGTACTACTAAAGAGCAGCGGCTTTCTAAACCGGAGCTGGGCCACCTCGCGAAAGCTTCCGCCGAGCCGAGTCGCGATCTAGCCGAACTTCGAGTTGACGATCTTTCGGGTTACGAAGTGGGCCAAATAATTGGCGCCAATATATTTAGTACCGGAGAAAAAGTTGATGTCACCGGTATATCGAAAGGTAAAGGCTTCACTGGAGTAATGCAGCGACATAACTTCAAAGGACTTAGCGCCAGTCACGGTACTCACCGCAAGCATCGTTCGCCCGGATCGATTGGCGCGTGCGCTACTCCTGCTCGAGTATTTAAGGGAATGCGCATGGCGGGACAACACGGTGCCGCGAAAGTAACCACCCAAAATCTTGAAGTAGTCGAAGGTGATGTTGAGCGAGGACTTTTGTTAGTGCGCGGCGCAGTTCCCGGACCAAAAGGGGGATTGGTATTTATTCGCAACGCGGCTAAGGGCCCAGTGGTGGAGTTTGTCCCTCCGAGTAACGATCCCGAGCCAATCCTAGAAGAAGTAGTGGCGGAAGAAGTCCCCACTCCTGAGGGCGGTGATACCGAATGAAAGTAGCAGTAACGGGTGTCACCGGTAGTGAAACCGGATCAGTAGAAATCCCTGAAGATCTTTTTGGCGTGACTCCCAACATTGGACTTATCCACCAAGTAGTAACTGCCCAGTTGGCGCACAAGCGTTCGGGAACGGCGAGCACTAAGACTCGGGCCGAAGTAGCTGGTGGTGGCGCGAAGCCGTGGAATCAAAAAGGAACCGGACGCGCGCGCCAAGGTTCTATTCGTTCACCCCAATGGCGCGGTGGTGGTATTGCTCACGGGCCGAAGCCGCGTGATTACAGCCAGCGCACACCCAAGAAAATGGTGCGGGCCGCGTTGTGCGGAGCATTATCCGACCGCGCCGCCGACGGCCATATCAAAGTTATCGACGCTTGGGGAATTGATGAGCCGTCAACCAAACGGGGTGTCGAAATTCTTACTGCACTGGGTTTACGACCGGCCGATGCTCGCAGCCCGCGGGTATTGATTGTTCTCGACCGAGCCGAACACGCGGTCTGGAAATCGTTCCGCAACCTGGGTGTTCGGGTTCAGATCGCCATTCCCGAAGAATTAAACCCCTACGACATCTTGGTCAACGACTGGATTGTTTTCTCCTCGGCCACCCTGACCGCTACGGTCAGCCAATTCTCAGGGAGTGCTTCATGAACCGCGATCCCCGCGATGTAATTCTTCGGCCGGTGGTTTCGGAGAAGTCTTACGCGGCCTACGACGACAATGTTTATACATTCGTAGTCGCCGACGATGCCAACAAGATTGAAATTCGTTCGGCTATTGAGAAGATATTTGGCGTCAAGGTAACCAATATCAACACGATGAAGCGCAAGGGTAAGCGCAAGCGCAATCGTCGTACTGGTGGATTTGCCCAACGCTCGGGTCAGAAGCGCGCAATCGTTTCTTTGGCTGAGGGCGACAAAATAGAAATCTTTGGGAGTTAGTCGTGGGTATTAGAAAACGTAAACCGACTAGCCCCGGACGGCGGTTCCAGACCGTCTCGGACTTTGCCGAAATCACTCGCGACCACCCCGAAAAATCTCTAACTCGGGCCAAATCTAAGACCGGTGGTCGTAACTCTTACGGCCGCATGACTTCTCGTCATCGCGGTGGCGGTCATAAGCAGAAATACCGCGCGATCGACTTTCGTCGCAACAAAGATGGCGTTCCCGCGAAAGTGGCCACTATTGAGTACGACCCGAACCGCAACGCGCGTATTGCACTGCTTCATTACGCCGACGGTGAAAAGCGTTACATAATTGCCCCGGCTGATTTATCGGTGGGCGATCCAATTCAGAGCGGTCAGGGTGCCGAGATTCGTATTGGAAATGCACTCCCATTGCGCTATATCCCGGTAGGTACGACGATTCACAATGTTGAACTCAAGCCGGGCGCGGGCGCCAAGATGGGCCGCGGCGCCGGTGCTGCCATCCAACTCGTCGCTAAAGAAGGCGACTCCGCCACTCTTCGTTTGCCTTCTACCGAAATGCGCCGAGTGCCGATCGACTGTCGCGCCACAGTGGGTTCGGTGGGTAACGCCGAGGCCGCTTTGATCAAAATTGGTAAAGCGGGACGCAATCGTTGGAAAGGCAAGCGTCCGCACAACCGCGGAGTTTCGATGAACCCCGTTGACCATCCACTTGGTGGTGGCGAGGGTAAGAGTTCGGGTGGTCGTCACCCCGTTTCGCCGTGGGGAAAGCCGGAAGGCCGCACCCGCAAGAAAGGCAAGAAGTCCGATCAGTCGATTATTCGCCGACGCCGCAGCCGCGGCTCTCGTCGTTAGTAGTTGGAAGGTTTTCCATGCCCCGCAGTTTGAAGAAAGGTCCGTTCGTTGATGACCACCTGGAGAAGAAGGTGGAAGCCATGAACGCGTCGGGTGACCGTAAGGTCATCAAGACTTGGTCGCGACGCTCCACCATTGTTCCCGACATGATTGGTCACACGATCGGTGTGCACGACGGGCGTAAGCATGTTCCGGTTTACATCAGTGAATCAATGGTCGGACATAAGTTGGGCGAGTTTGCTCCCACTCGAACCTTTAAATTCCACGCGGGCCAAGAACGGTCGGTAGGTCGTTAAATATGGCTAAATCTGTATCCAGAGAGCCCACCGCCGAAGTTCGTGAATCCGTGGCGCACTTGCGTTACTTGCGTTCTTCACCGACAAAAATTCGCCCAGTATTGAAGTTAATTATTGGCCGCGATATCAGTTTGGCGCGCGACACCCTTTACCTTTGTCCGCGTTCGGTTTCTAACGAAATCCAGAAGTTGCTCAACTCGGCGGTGGCTAACGCGGAAAATAATGACAATGTTCCTGAAGATGAATTATTTGTAGTGCGGGCTTACGCCAACGAAGGCGCGATCCAGAAGCGCTGGCGCCCGCGTGCACGCGGACGAGCGGGTCGAATAAATAAGCGCACTAGTCACATCACTATTGCGGTCGCCCGTTTTGACGAAGAAGAGCTTGAGCGTCGTCGTGAATTCGGAACGCAACCCACCGCTCGTCGCCGTTCGACTCGTCGTCCGGTTCCGGCGGATGTTCCGGAAGTAGAAGAGGCTGAAATAGCCGAAGCGTCCGCTAAGAAAACAACCCGTAAGTCGGCCAAGAAAACTAAGACCGACACCACCAAAAAAGCGGCCAAGAAAACTACGGCCAAGAAAACTGAGACCGACACCACCAAAAAAGCGGCCAAGAAAACTACGGCCAAGAAGACCGACACCACCAAAAAAGCGGCCAAGAAAACTACGGCCAAGAAGACCGCCACTAAGTCAACCAAGAAGGCGGCCAAAAAGCCGACTTCAGAAAAAGGATAGGGAAAGATTATGGGCCAGAAGGTCAACCCCTACGGGTTTCGCCTCGGGATTATCACCGACTGGAAATCGCGGTGGTTCGCAGAGAAAGAATACAAGCAGTTTTTGATTGAAGACTGGCGTGTGCGTGATTACTTAACTCGCGAACTTGCCCATGCTGCGGTCTCGCGCGTTGAGATTGAGCGCACTACTGACCGTTTGCGGGTAGACGTTTACACCGCGCGACCTGGAATTGTGATTGGTCGGCGTGGTGCCGAAGCCGATCGGCTGCGCAAAGGACTTTTCAAAATTACCGGTAATGCTCAGATCCAGTTCAATATTCAAGAAATTAAGCAACCTGAACTCGACGCGGTACTTATCGCGCAAGGGGTCGCCGATCAGTTGGCCGGTCGGGTGTCTTTCCGACGGGCGATGAAGCGTGCGGTCCAGACCGCCATGAAAGCGGGCGCCCTTGGTATTCGGGTGCAGTGTGGTGGTCGTCTGGGTGGTGCGGAAATGTCACGCAAAGAGTGGTATCGCGAAGGCCGAGTGCCATTGCATACATTGCGTGCCGACATTGATTACGGCGCTTCCGAAGCCAAAACTACTTTTGGGCGTATCGGCGTGAAGGTATGGATTTACAAAGGTGAAATTCTTCCTTACAAATCGGTTAGCGAAGAGCAGTCTCGCGACGCCGAATTGGTTGAAAGCGATATTGGCGATGAAGCGCAGCCTCGGCGACGAGTGGTTAGTGCCGGTGGTGGACGGCGTTTGCACGAGGAAACGGTTGAAATATCCACTGATGGTACCGGCGACGAAATTGACCTCGAAGCTACTCCGTTGGTTAAAGAAGCCGATCCGGAACTAGAGCGCTTGTTGGCTGAAGAAGAAGATATCGAGCGGCGCACTCGCCAGCATCATGAGACTCCCAAGTTTCATGGGGACGAGGATTGACATGCATTGCTTAATCGATTGTCGCGTTGCGGCTATTGACACTTCGGAGATTCGCTGATGTTGATGCCTAAGAAAGTTCGCCACCGCAAGGTGCAGCGCGGGCGTATGCGCGGCGAAGCCAAGGGGGGCACGCGCGTGACCTTCGGCGATTACGGTATTCAAGCGCTGGAGCCAGGTTGGATTACTAACCGGCAGATAGAATCGGCTCGTATTGCCATGACTCGCTACATCAAGCGCGGTGGAAAAGTGTGGATTAATATTTTCCCCGACAAACCGGTAACCCAAAAGCCAGCTGAAACCCGCATGGGCTCCGGTAAAGGTAACCCCGAATATTGGGTCGCAGTTGTTAAGCCCGGGCGCGTGATGTTCGAGATTTCTGGTGTTTCCGAGAGCCTTGCCCGAGAAGCGGTTCGTTTGGCAATTCACAAACTCCCGATCAAGGCCCGTTTTCTGGCTCGGGAGGACATGTCATGAAGTCGAATGAGTTTCGCGAACTGAGCGACACCGAACTGATTAATAAGTTGAGTGAATCAAAGGAAGAATTGTTTAATTTGCGCATCCAGTTGGCTACCGGTCAGTTGGAGAGTTTTAATCGAATCACCGATCTTCGCCGTGATGTGGCCCGATGCCACACGTTGCTGCGCGAACGCGAGATTGCCCTTGCTGAGGAGAGCCAGTAATGACTGAAATTGCCCCGACAGCTCGGCCTAATGCCCGCAAGGTGCGAGAGGGACTAGTCGTGTCGGCCAGCATGGATAAGACCGTCGTGGTCTCGGTAGCCACTCGCGTCCGCCACCGCCGTTACGGCAAGACGATGCAGCGAACCCGTAAATTTTACGCCCACGATGAGGCGAATGACGCGCGCGAGGGCGACCGAGTCCGTATCGCCGAGACGCGTCCGTTGTCGCGACTCAAACGGTGGCGTTTAATCGAAGTGATCGAGAGGGCACGCTAGCCATGATTCAGCAAGAGAGTCGACTAAAAGTGGCTGACAACTCCGGCGCCCGCGAAGTCCTGTGCATCAAGGTGCTCGGTGGCACGCGCCGTCGTTATGCCGGCATTGGTGATGTTTTCGTGGCCACAGTGAAAGACGCCAATCCTGGCGCGGCAGTTAAAAAGGGTGAGATCGTTAAGTGCGTCGTTGTACGGACTAAGAAAGAACGGCGTCGACCCGATGGTAGCTACATCCGTTTTGATGAAAATGCTGCAGTGCTTGTCAATGATCAGATGCAGCCACGCGGAACCCGAATCTTCGGACCCGTAGGCCGCGAGCTTCGCGATCGTAAATTCATGCGCATAGTTTCCCTTGCCCCCGAGGTGCTCTAATGACCGACATTAAGTTAAAACTAAAAAAGGGCGACCGAGTCATTGTGTTGTCAGGAAAAGACATTGGTAAAGAAGGTTCGATTTCTCGCATTATTCCTGAGCGCAACATGGCAATTGTCGACGGGATCAATATCGCTAAGAAACACCAGCGTGCGACTAAGGCAACCAGTCAGGGTGGAATTATTGATAAGGACATGCCTATTCACCTTTCTAACTTGGCGATACTTTGCCCAAGTTGCGGTAAAACTCGGGTCGGCTATTTGGTCAAGCCCGATGGCAGCAAGACGCGTGTTTGTAAGAAATGTGAAAAGGATCTCTCATGAGTGCCAATGTTCGTATTAAGCCGCGTCTGAAAGCGGCTTATGACGATCAATTCCGTGCCACTCTGAAAGATGAACTTGGTCTGAGCAATGTCATGCAGGTTCCGACTCTCGAAAAAATAGTGGTTAACTGCGGAGTCGGTGGGGCGATTAAGCAGGCCTCGCTAATCGACGGCGCAGTTGCCGACCTCACTTTGATTACCGGCCAGAAACCGCTTATTACTAAAGCCAAGAAGTCGATTGCCAGTTTCCAACTCCGTGAGGGAAACGCCATTGGCGTAAAAGTCACTCTTCGGGGTGACCGGATGTGGGAGTTCTACGACCGGTTAGTGACTCTGG
>Ga0209284_10000322_pt1 | contig 78047 bp, 52 predicted proteins | sample FRY03_FD_187211 | JGI IMG/M metagenome (GOLD analysis project Ga0209284, IMG submission 187211) | Freshwater microbial communities from Lake Fryxell liftoff mats and glacier meltwater in Antarctica - FRY-03 (SPAdes) (version 2) | ecosystem: Environmental > Aquatic > Freshwater > Ice > Glacier... | reverse complement strand
AGTTGAGCGGATGGGCATGGAGCAGATACCAGCCGTTCTTGCCTCACCTAACAATCTGGCAGCGGTTGCTTACCGCAGGTTGTGGGCCGAGGTCGAAGAACGCATTGACCTAGAGCCACAGGTGCTGGGCTAGAAGCGTGCTGAGCTTGGGTTGGCAGCGAGTGCGGCAATCCAGTTTTGATAAGTCGTGCGGCTCAGAGCAAGGTCTTCAAGCACTGGCACTTTGACAGCAAAGTTGTTGAGCGCATTGCTATACATCTTGAGCTGATCTTGGGTTGGCACCAATGGGGTAAGCGCCTGATAGGCCGCCATGACGTAGCTGCGGTTGGCTGTTCGCAAAATGTGTTCTTGTGATGAGGCAAGAGCAGCTAGGGCTGCTGGACGAGTTTGTTTGTTGGAATTGAGCGCCTTCACCATTTGGGAGCGCTCGACAGCAGTCGGTGCCCGGCCAAGCAACTGCAGGTATGCCCGATTAACGAACTCGGCAGGAGTAAGCAGTGCATAGGTCCAAAAGTATTCAGGTGTTTGCGAGAGGGCTGAGGTTAATTGTGCGTCTGTGCGACCTGCCGCAAGATTTCTGACCCAGAGGTCAACAAAGTTGCGTGGAGGGATCTTCCCTCGGAAGGCTTGGCTAAGACGGTCTACCCGAGAGGTCAGTGGCAGGGTTGCATCGACTCTCTGCTTGAGCATGATCATCTGTGCGCCAGGAATCTGTTCTGTGTCTACACCGGAGACATCTTCTGGGTCTGCTGTGTAATTTCCAACCCCTGCTTGCGTTGCGGCTGTGCCAGCTTGTGCGGCCTGTAGGAATGCGGCGGCTGCGGACACGGTGAAGGTATATTTCGCAGACGAGGCGAGAAAAGTCGCCGAGGAGTAAGAACTAGGACTTTCGTTATCACAGTAAAATCTGACGAAGAACTCCCCTGTCGGATGAGCGTTCTCAAGGGCGGTACTAAACTCATCTGAGCCGTCGGAAAGAGGGGATCGTTCGAACACTTTAGAGCTCTCTACTCCTGAAGTAGCAGGGTCTCCTATTGCTGAGACAAATGCCCCGATATATCTGGTGCTCGAGGATGCGCAACCCACTGTAAACAAAGAAAAGCTGTTCCCCTGAGTCGCCCCTCCGGCGGAACTAGATGTCAGCTTTGTTGAAATCTGCTTAAAACTGCTGCCGCTAGTCGCGAGTCTTGTGTTCTTAGATTTAGACTCGTGGATGTCGTCTGAGGCAGGTGTATACGCAAACTTCAGATCCGGTGCACCATTGCCAATAGCGAGCAGGACGAAACTGTAAGTGCACTCGGACTGGTTAGCAGTAGCAACGTAGGCCAGAGTGCAGCTCGAAATTATTGCGATCCTTCCGGAAGCAACTGTCAAAGCCACTGTGCCTCTCGGAACTGTCTTTGTCCCGCCACTCTCAGTATCTTTTACCGTGCTGGTGCAAGATCCTATTGACCCCAAAGTAAGAGATGTTGAGTCGCATGTGGTTGTGATTGTGACCTTACGCTCAGAGTTTGCTCCAGCGGACAGCGCAGAAACGGATTGCGGCGCCACAACAAAACCCGAAGCCGCAATGAGGGTGACTACCAGAAGAGATAGTGCCTTTGCAGGGGAACTTTTCAGATTTCTTTTTCCAAACATGTTGCTTGCAGGCTTTCGGTCGGCATTCTTAACTGAAGAAGAGCAGGCACAACGAAGACAGGAACCATCCATAGACAAGATGAAGGGCTGTCATCTGTTTGTCAATGTGTCAATGTGTCAATGTGTCACATGTCACAGTCTCGTCGCCATTGCCATTGCCATCGCCAGCCTGCCAGCCTGCCAGCCTGCCAGCCCGCTAGCTAGCGCCCTGCAGCCTGCTTGGCTACTGCATCAGCTCGAAGTCTGACAGTCTCTGTATCTAGTAAGTAGCGCTGTTCAAGTGGCTTGGAGTGAAGAGGGTGAAAGGCCTGATCTAGTTCGTAGTGCAGCGGCACCCCAGTAGGAATATTGACTTCCGAAATCTCATCATCAGAGATGCCTTCAAGGTGTTTGACTAAGGCCCGAAGCGAGTTTCCGTGCGCAACCACTGCAACGCGTTTGCCTGCTGCAAGGTCTGGGATTATTGCATCAAACCAATACGGCATCATGCGTGCAACAACATCTGCGAGGCATTCTGAGGTGGGCAACAATTCGGGTGGCAGATCGCTGTAGCGCTGGTCGTGATTGGGATTGAACTGATTATCGTTGGTAATGGCCGGCGGTGGAACTTTGTAGCTGCGCCGCCATACTTTGACCTTCTCTGCACCATATTTGGCTGTTGTTTCCGCCTTATTCGCTCCAGTGAGTTCACCGTAATGGCGTTCGTTCAGGCGCCAACTTCTGCGCACTGGTACCCAAAGGCGCTCCATTGAATCTAAAGCAATGTTGGCTGTGCGAATTGCCCGAACCTGAAGCGAGGTGTGCACAAGATCAGGGAGGAACCCGGCCTCGGTCATCATCTCGCCTGCTGCTGCGGCTTCTTTCCGGCCATCCTCGGTCAGGTCACAGTCGTACCAACCAGTAAACAAATTGAGTTTGTTCCACTCGCTTTCACCATGGCGAAGCAGGACAAGTTGGTGCATGAAGTCTTCCGATCGTTGGTACCAAGCGAGGATTCGGACGGCGCTTGCTGCTCCTGACGCTAGCGTTCAAGCTCGCGCTGCGTTGCCAACGGTCATACTATGAAGGGTCGTGCAGGTCTCTGTAGTTATCCCGTGTTTCAACTCCATGAAGTTTCTACCGGACACCTTGCATGCTGTTCTGGCCCAAGAACTGCCAGAAAGTCTTCAGCATCAGTTTGAGGTGATCTTGGTTGATGATGGCGGCTCGGATGATCTGAAAGCGTGGGTAGAGCAGCAGGGGGACGATCGGGTCCGGCTGGTTCGTCAGGAAAATGCTGGAGTGTCTGCGGCGCGCAACTTGGGGATTGCAGCCTCCACTGGCGAATTTGTTGCGTTCTGCGATTCTGATGACATGTGGAACCCCAACGCAATGGCCGATCTGTATAACTGCTTCCTGAACGACCCCAGGATTGGTTTGGCCTACGGCTTCTATGAGGTGGTTGATGCGTCTGGCGCCTCGACTGGCCGCATTCGCAAGTCTGCTCTCCAAGGTGATGTCTGGGAGCAATTCCTCACATCAAACCCAGTGGGTGCCTCTGGAGTTATGGTGCGCAGCAAAGTCTTTGAGCAGGTCGGTGTGTTTGCAGAAAACCGTGACCGGTTTAAAGTCGATGTCGAGGATTGGGAACTCTGGATTCGGATTGCAGCCTTGTGGCGAGTGGCACTGACACCCACTGTGGTGGTTCGCTATCGCCGACATGAGGGAAATTCCTCAACCGATCTTGATTCACTCGATGCCGCATATCGCAACATGATTGATGTGGTCTTTGCAGATGTTGATGCTCGTCGGGCTTCGCTTCGACCACTTGCCGAGGGAAATGTGGCAATGATTTTGGCTTGGCAATCGCTGAATGATGCCCAAGACCCCAAACGGGCTCTTCGGTATTTGCGTCAAGCTGCTGCTGCAGCGCCTGAGCTTGGCCGCACTGTTGAGTACTGGCGGCTTCGAACGGCCACAGCAGCGCTGCGGGCAACTGGCACAAGCGGGTATCAGTTCCTGCGGTCTGCTCACGGGTTGAAGTTGCAGCTAATGCGCAAACTCGATCAGAAGCGTTGATCAGGAGCTGATCCGAAGAGTACTCTCAGGACCATCAATAAACTTGATGCAATAGCACTCAAGTTTGTTAACATCAATATGTTGCGATTAGGAAACCAATTGAATACTTCCTAGTTTAAGAGCAGCGAACTCACAGAGGAGCATAAGAACATGTCTAAAGCAGTAGGAATCGATCTAGGTACAACCAACTCAGTTGTCAGCGTGCTTGAAGCCGGCGAGGCTGTGGTAATCCCCAATGCTGAAGGCGCTCGCACTACGCCATCGGTTGTGGCCTTTGCAAAAGATGGTGAAGTACTCGTTGGAGAGGTTGCCAAGCGGCAGGCTGTGACTAACGCCGACCGCACTATTCGTTCAGTTAAGCGCCATATGGGCACGAACTGGACAGTAGATATTGATGGCAAGAAGTACACCTCTCAAGAGATCTCGGCTCGCACACTGATGAAGCTCAAGAGAGATGCCGAGGCCTACTTGGGCGACTCAGTAACGCAGGCAGTCATCACCGTGCCGGCGTACTTCGACGACGCTCAGCGCACCGCCACCAAAGAAGCCGGGCAGATTGCCGGACTAGAGGTTCTGAGAATTATCAACGAGCCCACGGCGGCTGCACTTGCCTACGGCATGGAGAAAGAAGCCGAGGATCAGACCATTTTGGTATTCGACCTTGGCGGTGGAACCTTTGACGTCTCGGTGCTTGAGATCGGCGACGGGGTATTCGAGGTGAAATCCACTCATGGCGATACAAGCCTGGGCGGCGACGACTGGGATCAGCGCATTATCGACTGGCTGGTCGACTCCTTCAAGGGAGACCACGGCGTAGACCTCAGCAAAGACAAGATGGCAATTCAGCGGCTCCGCGAAGCTGCCGAGAAGGCAAAGATTGAGCTATCACAGGTTGCCCAAACCCAGATCAATCTGCCGTTCATTACAGCCACAGACGCTGGGCCGCTTCACTTGGATTACACGCTGCCTCGCGCCAAGTTCCAAGAACTCACCCAAGACCTGATTCAGCGTTGCAAGGTTGCTTTCGACCACGCAATCAAAGATGCCGGTCTGACCACTGGCGAGGTTGACCACGTCATCATGGTGGGCGGCTCTACCCGCATGCCCGCGGTGCAGGACCTAGTAAAAGAACTCACCGGTAACGAGCCCCATAAGGGAGTGAACCCAGACGAGGTTGTTGCCATGGGTGCAGCAATCCAGGCTGGAGTGCTCAAAGGCGACGTCAAAGACATTCTGTTACTGGATGTGACTCCGCTGTCGCTGGGCATCGAGACTAAGGGTGGCGTGATGACCAAGCTCATCGAGCGCAATACCACCATTCCTACTCGCCGCACCGAGACCTTTACCACGGCTGAAGATAACCAGCCATCTGTAGAGATCCACGTGATTCAGGGTGAACGTGAGATGGCCGATTTCAATAAGACTCTGGGTAAGTTCCAGTTGGTTGATCTGCCCCCAGCGCCACGGGGTGTCCCGCAAATTGAGGTCACTTTCGATATTGATGCAAACGGCATCGTGAATGTGGCAGCAAAGGATCGGGCTACCTCTAAGGAGCAGTCAATAACAATCACTGGGCAGTCATCTTTGTCGAAAGATCAGATCGATCAGATGGTTCGCGACGCTGAGTCGCACGCTGATGAGGATCGTTCCCGCCGTGAAGAGGCCGACGCTCGAAATCGTGCAGAGACATTGCTGTACCAAACAGAGAAGCTGCTTGCTGATCAGGGTGACAAGGTCCCCCAAGATCAGAAAACTGCAGTGGAGGCGGCAATTATCGAGGTGCGAGCTGCACTTACTAACAGCGATGCAGCAGCCATCAACTCTGCAACTGAGGTTCTAAACACTGCAAGTCAGCAGCTTTCACAGTCGCTGTACGAGCAGGCTGCTCAAAATGATGCGAGCGATTCATCGGCAGGTTCAGAGGCCGAGGCCGCCCCAGATGATGAGGTTGTAGACGCTGAGATCATCGAGGATGACAACGCAGAAACTGATCAGCCCAAGGACAACCAGTGAGCAGTGGCGCAAGCCCGTTCGGGGATGATCCCGACCCTGAGCAGAGTCCTTCTCCCCAGGATCTCGGTGATATTTCTGCCGACTTCTCAGAGATTGACGACCTGCTCAAAGGTCTAGGCCTTGAGGCAGAGGTTGCCGCAGTAGACGCAGACTCAGATGCCGATGCAGATGCAGATGCTGATGCAGCTGTGCTTGAGGCGGTTGAACTTGCTGGTCGTCTTGAGAGTGAGCGTGACGAGTACCTTGATCTTGCTCGTCGGGTTCAGGCTGAGTTCGAGAATTACAAGCGGCGCGTAGACCAGCAACAAGTTGAGCTGCGGGCTCGTGCTGCGGAGCAACTTGTTAGAGAGTTGCTACCCATTCTTGATGCTGGTGAGGCGGCCACTGCGCAAGGAATGCAGGATGCAGAAGCAATTTATTCGCACTTGTTGAGTACCCTCGAAAAGCAGGGGCTGGCAAGGGTGGCCGAGCAGGATGTTGAGTTCGATCCGAATATTCATGAAGCAGTGATGCATGAGAAGGGCGAGTCAGAGGGAGACGCCGCAGTAGTCACCGAAGTTCTTCGCACCGGTTACCTCTGGAATGAACGAGTACTGAGACCAGCCATGGTCAAAGTATTAGGTTGAGGTTCTTGAGCCGAGACAGTTGGGTTGAAAGTTCGAGTAGCAGAAAGGTCAGGTGAGTCGCGTGCAACGAGAGTGGTTTGACAAGGACTACTACGCGCTCCTTGGCGTGGCTCAAAAAGCAACTGCAAAAGAAATCACTTCCTCCTATCGCAAGCTCGCCCGCAAATATCACCCTGATGCCAACCTCGGTGACTCTTCTGCCGAGGATCGGTTTAAAGAAATCTCAACTGCCTATGAGGTGATTGGCGACGCCGAGAAGCGCGCCGAATACGACGAGGCGCGGCGAGTCGGGCCAATGTCTCAGAGCTTTGGCCCCAGTGGCCCGGGTCAGCCAGGCGGCCCGGGCTTTGGCGGGCCAGATATTTCTGACTTGATCGGCAACCTTTTTGGCCGTGGCGGACGGGGGCAGCAGCAAGCACCGTCATCTACCGGTCCGCGCAGGGGATCTGATATCGAGGCCGACCTACACCTAGCATTTGATGATTCGATTCGTGGTGCAACCACAACAGTCAACATCACCTCAGATGTGCGCTGCCCCGACTGCTCTGGCAGCGGCGCAGCAGCGGGAACCACTCCAAAGGTGTGTCCTGAGTGCCACGGTAAGGGCTCGATTGATGACGACCAAGGCTTCTTTTCATTTAGCCGCCCCTGCTCAACTTGTGGCGGCCGCGGCCGAGTGATTGAAGCGCCTTGCACGAGCTGCGCCGGTACGGGTGCTGTGAGGCGACCAAGGCAGGTCAAGGTTCGTATACCCCAAGGTGTGCGAGATGGCCAGAAGATTCGTATCAAGGGCAAAGGTGGTGCTGGAGCAAATGGCGGCCCGGCCGGAGACATGTATGTGCGCGTTCATGTTGAATCTCATCCTATTTTTGGCCGCAAGGGCGATGACTTGACCGTCACATTGCCGATTACCTACCCCGAAGCCGCACTTGGTGCAGATATTTCTGTGCCGACCACTGAGGGCGAAACTGTCACGATTCGAGTACCTGCTGGGACGGCTAGCGGACGCAGGTTTAGAGTGCGCGGCAGGGGAGTTACTGGAGCAAAGACGCAAGGCGACTTGTTCGTAACTGTCGAGGTAGTGATCCCGCAGAACTTGTCTGCCGAGGAGCGAGAAGCCCTTGAAGCGTATGCAGCGCTAGCAGTTGAATCACCGCGGGCACATTTAGGTGCAGCTCATGGCTGAGTTTCATCGCGCCGTGTATGTGATTTCAGTTGCAGCGGAACTAGCTGGGGTGCACCCGCAAACCCTTCGAATTTACGAGCGCAAGGGGCTGCTCGACCCTGGTCGCACACGTGGTGGCAGTCGCCGCTATAGCGAGGCCGATATTGCGCTGCTTCGCAGAATTCAGGATCTCACTGCACAGGGACTTAATCTGGCTGGGGTAAAACGCGTACTGCAACTTGAACACGAACTTGATGTGTTGCGCGAAGCACTAGAACAGGCTCAGTCTGAAGCAGTAGAAGAGGTGGAGTCTGTGCATCGGCATTACCGCCGGGACCTTGTGCCTGTGAAGCAGGCAGTGGTTCTGTACCAGCGGGATTTACGCAGATGAAGCGCAGAACTACTTGTTCAGCGGCTGGCCTTACTGTTGCTGGCCGTACTGTTGCTGGATTTGCCGCATCCTGCCTAGCCGTAGCTGCACTTTTTGGTGTTGTACTGACGGGTTTCGCACCCCCCGCCGCTGCTCAGCAACGCAATGTGGTCGTTGTGGGCGACAGCATTATTTTGGGAGCGCAAGGCCCCATTGTTGCTGCATTTAACAACGCTGGCTGGGGTATCACTTTTGATGCCGTGGTGAGCAGGTCTACGAGTGCAGGTGCGGCGGCGATTGACTCGCACTGGCAAGAACTGACCGACTCGCTCGTTATCAACCTTGGCGCAAACGATGCCGGCAACACGGCTGCATATCGCCAAAAAGTTGAGCAGATTCTGTCCTCTACTGCCGGAGTGCCACATGTGTACTGGATCACCATCAGAGAGGTTCGCGATTATTACCCTGCTGCCAATCAAGCGTTAAGAGAAGTTGCCGCAGGGTTCCCTAATGTGAGTGTTTTAGACTGGAACGCGGCCACCGCTGGGTCGAGTGGCCTGACAGCAGGTGATGGCCTTCACCTGACTGCAGCTGGAGCACGAGTCATGACCGATCTTGTAGCTGGCGCGGTAGTGAATTCAGGGGTTCCGCTAGCAGCACCAGTAGTAGCAGCAGCAGCGCCCGCAGCAGCTCCCGCAACCACTCTGCCAGCCCAGACGGTTGCGCCAGCCGAAACAATTCCGCCCAGCGCCGTCGCGGTGACCACACTGCCATCGACCACGGTTGCAGTGCCCGCCACAACCATCGCTCAGAGCACAAACACAGCTCTGCCCTACTCAGCTAGTACTGGCAAGCAGGGCGGTGAAAAGCAGATTGAGCAAGCAATCGAGTCGGGTGGGGTTGATATTGGCAGTGCACTGCGATGGACCTTGGGTGGCGGCTTTGCTTTCGTGGTCGTGCTGCTAGCGCTTGCTGGCGCAGCCCTAGGTGGCTGGGCCTTGATAGGAGCTGGAGAGAAGTTTTCCGAATAACGCGGCCCTAAAGAGAGGACTGATATGGGACTGAATCCAAATACTTGGACCTTAAAGACCACTGAGGCAGTGAACGCAGCGATTGAGTCTGCAAAGGCGCGAAATAATCCCGAGGTCACCCCCGACCATTTGCTGGCAGCGCTCCTGCGACAAGAGGATGGCGTGGTGTTGCCCGTAGTAAGGAAGGTCGGGCTGGCACCGCTGGCGCTACGAGACCTAGTAGATGAGTCGATAGACGAACTCCCCACTTCATATGGCTCGGAGTCTCGACCAGGAAAGGCTTTTATCAAGCTTGTTGACTCTGCAGATACGGAGCGAAAGGAACTCACTGATGAGTACCTTTCGACAGAGCACTTGTTACTTGCTTTTGTGGTGGCCGATGGCGCCAAGCCGCTAGGCAAGCGCCGCTTAGGCGAGTTAACAAAGGAACAACTCCTTACAGCCCTGCTCGAGGTGCGCGGCACCAAGCGGGTGACTTCGCAAAACCCAGAAGACACCTTGCAGGCCCTTGACAAGTACGGCCAAGACCTGACCGAGGCCGCAAGAGAAGGCAAGCTCGATCCGGTGATCGGTCGTGATGAAGAGATCCGCAGAGTGATTCAGGTGCTGTCACGCCGTCGCAAAAACAACCCCGTGCTTATTGGTGAGCCGGGCGTTGGAAAGACTGCAGTAGTTGAGGGCCTAGCCCAGCGCATAGTTGTTGGCGACGTGCCTGATTCACTCAGAGACAAACGCGTGATTGCATTAGACATGAGTGCTCTAGTGGCAGGGGCCAAGTTCCGGGGCGACTTTGAGGAACGGTTGCAAGCAGTGCTGTCAGAGATCAAAGAGTCGGATGGCCAAGTCATTACCTTTATTGATGAGATGCACACCGTGGTTGGCGCTGGGGCCACAGGTGAGGGCGCAATGGATGCCGGCAATATGCTTAAGCCGATGCTGGCTCGTGGCGAGTTGCGCATGGTGGGTGCGACCACGCTGAACGAGTTCAGAAAATACATAGAGAAAGATCCAGCACTTGAGCGCCGCTTTCAGCAGGTCTTTGTGGGGGAGCCCTCGGTTGAGTCCACCATTGCCATCCTTCGTGGACTGCAAGAGCGCTATGAGATCCATCACGGTGTGCGCATCCAAGACCCGGCTCTTGTGGCGGCGGCAGTGCTGTCTGACCGTTACCTCACCGGCAGATTTTTACCCGATAAGGCAATTGACCTTGTTGATGAGGCTGCCTCGAGTTTGCGTATTGAGAATGAATCCATGCCGACCGAGATCGACATTGTGGAGCGTAAGTTGCGCGGCCTAGAAATAGAGAAAATGTCGTTGGCAAAAGAGACTGACGCTAACTCTCAGGAACGACTCAGTGTGCTCGATGCAGAAATTGCAAACCTGACAGAACAACACGATTCGATGAACGCGCACTGGCAAGCAGAGAAAGAGTCGCTTACCCAGATCCAAGAACTCAAAGAGCGGCTAGAGAATTTGCGCTCAGAGGCAGAGCGTGCAGAGCGCGACGGCGACTTCACTCGTGCCTCTGAGATTACTTATGGTCATCTTCCCATTCTTGAGCGTGAGGTTGCCGCAGCCACTGTTGCCATGGCCGAACTTCAATCCGAAAAAAAGATGCTCAAAGAAGAAGTCGATGCCGAAGACATTGCTGCGGTGGTGTCTAAATGGACTGGCGTACCAGTATCTCGTTTGATGGAAGGGGAGATGTCAAAGCTGTTGCACCTAGAAGAGGTTTTGCATCAGCGTGTGATTGGTCAAGATGAGCCAGTCTCTGCGGTGGCCAATGCAATTCGCCGAAGTCGCGCTGGGTTGAGCGACCCCAACCGACCAATTGGAAGCTTCTTGTTTTTGGGGCCAACCGGCGTAGGAAAGACCGAACTTGCGCGCAGCTTGGCTGACTACCTCTTTGATGATGAGCGTGCGATGGTTCGTATTGATATGAGCGAGTACATGGAGAAGCATGCCGTGAGTCGCCTAGTGGGTGCGCCCCCGGGGTATGTGGGCTATGACGAAGGAGGCCAACTCACAGAGGCTGTTCGAAGGCGCCCGTATGCCGTAGTGCTTTTAGATGAGGTAGAAAAAGCTCACCCCGATGTGTTCAACATCTTGCTGCAAGTTCTCGATGATGGCCGACTAACCGATGGGCAAGGTCGCACGGTGAGCTTTGCCAACACGGTGTTGATCATGACCTCAAATCTCCCTGGCGACCCTGCTGATTTCTTCAGGCCGGAGTTCATCAACCGTGTAGATGAAATTGTTCGGTTCCGTGCACTTGAGGAGTCTGACCTTGAACCTATTGTTGAAATTCAGTTGGCTCAACTTCGGCACAGGCTCGAGGAGCGTCGAATTGCTTTGGCGGTTACAGATGCAGCAACAGCCAAACTTGCCCATGACGGATACGACTCGGCCTTTGGTGCACGTCCACTTAAGCGCTTGATCCAAAAGCAGGTGGGCGACCGCCTAGCGATGGCAATTCTTGATGGCTCAGTCGGCGAAGGCTCGCAGGTGACTCTTGATGTTGTAGAGGGCAGTTTTGCGCTGGTCTGACTGGACTGCTCTAAAGAACTGGCCTGGTCTACCGGACTGGGTGGCCGTGCTGGCGGTAGAGCCCAGCGATGCGCTCTCGAAAAACCGCTCGGTCAAATCGTTGTAGTGCAAGGGCTCTATTGGCCTTAGAGATTTTGCGACGCAGACCCGGATCGGCGAGTAGCTCAGCGATTGCTTGAGTGAAGCCTGCTGTGCTGTCTAGGGCTGTGTTCTTTAGAGCCGTGTTCTCTAGCGAAACCATGCGGCCATTTACGCCGTCCTCGATCATGTTTGAGATTGCTTGAATATCGCTAGCCACAATCGGCACTCCGGCTGCGAGTGCTTCGATCACCGTGAATGGTTGACCCTCAGTAAAGGTTGGGAACACATACATGTCGGCCTCAGATAAATGCCGGTACACCTCGCTGCGTGGCACCGGGCCGGTCATTGTTTGAGCCCGGCCGCGCTTAGTGATTAGTCGCACCATCTCATCTTTAAGTGGGTCGAGGCCCGCTCGGTTATCGCCAAGAATTCTTAACTCGTAGGGACCAATGCCTGCAGCGTCTAGCTGGTCAAGTGCATCAAGAAGAATCACGATCCCTTTGCGTTCGAGGATCTCGCCAATAAAGAGGATCACCGCAGGGTCATGCACCGCACTGCTTTGTGGCACTGTGTCCACCACCACGGAATTAGCAATGACTGGTAGGGCCACTGTTGGCATGTACTTGCGAATATTTGGCTCGCCAGCGGCTGCGATCAGAATATTTGCAACTACGAGTCTATCTAAGGCTGCGAAGGCCCAACGGTTGAGTTTGCTGATCTGATACTCACCCGGCGGCTCCATATATGGGGCCTGATTGTGGTTATGCAGCAGCACATTCGCGCCGCGCAACCGAGCTGCTAACGCTATTGATACTTGCCTCCAGCCCACAAGCCAAGGGTCTTGCACCGAGTGTGAGTGCACCACCGTGCCTTTGCGGGCTAGGCGAAAGGTGTTGAAAGCATCTGCAGCAGCACGTTTGATGTTTGCTAGGGCTAACTTGCCGCGCTGGCTGTCATTTTGCGCGGTGTTTAAGAACACCATTTGGAACTCGGCGTTCAATCCTGAGTCTTCAACAAGATCTAGCGCCACGGTGGCAATACCGCCCTTGAGTGGCGGCCCGTGCGCCACGACGAGCACGCGGATTTGGGTCTGGGTCATTGCTCCGTCGAGCCTTTACTTGGCAGAATTCTGCCTGGGTTCCCAACCACAGTTGCGCCTGCCGGCACGTCTGTCACCACTACAGCTCCGGCTCCAATGACAGCAGCCTCACCAATCTGATAGGGGCCCAAAATAATTGCACCTGCACCCACGCTGACTGAATCGCCGAGCACTGGCGCTGCGCTGAGTTCTTGTTCGCCCAAAGTGCCGATGGTGACTCCGTGGCGCAACGTGACATTGCTCCCTAGCTGCACATCTTTGTGAAGAACTAGGCCGGTGCCATGCCAAATGCATAAGCCTGGGCCAGCCTGCACACTCGGTGGAATCTCAATTCCTAGAATCCAGTCAACAAGCAGTCGATAGGTGACGAGGATGGGAATTGACCAGACGGGTGGCCGCCCCGTTCCTCGTGCTTGATGAGCAAGGCGGAACGCTGTAATCACCACAAGCCCTTTGGGGTTTGCCTTGTTTGCCGCCCAGTCGGCGCGAAGCAAGTGAAGAAGTGGTGAACTGCGCATTATTTGAAGGTAGCCCGTCTGGGTTGGTTTTCGGCCACAATCCCGCATCATTTCGAACAACTGAAACGAGCGGGTACTCTTACGTGTGCCCGATTTGGGGCCTAACCGAGAGGATCCACGTGCCAGCGACCGTCGTGGTGGGCACCCAATGGGGTGATGAAGGCAAAGGAAAACTGACTGACCTCATCGCAAAAGAGATGCAGTTGGTTGTGCGCTACCAAGGAGGCCATAACGCTGGCCATACGTTGGTGGTCAACGGAGAGTCATTCGCGCTGCAACTCATTCCTTCTGGGGTGCTGTACGACCACATCACTCCGGTGATCGGGAATGGGGTAGTAGTCGACCCGGTTGTGATGCTGGCAGAGATTGATGGCCTGCAGGCTCGCGGAGTTGACTGCTCAAACTTGCGAGTGTCTGGCAACGCTCATCTGATCCTTCCTTATCATCAAGAACTCGACCGCTTGATTGAGCGTCACTTAGGGAAGAACAAACTTGGCACAACCAAGCGCGGAATCGGTCCGGCTTATGCCGACAAAGCCAGCCGGGTTGGGCTTCGAGTCCAAGACCTGCTTGATGAGGCGATCTTTAGAGAGAAGTTGGCCGCTGTGGTGGCCGAGAAGAATCAGATACTTGCCAAGGTGTATAACCGTTTGGGCTTTGACGCAGACGAGATGGCTGACCGTTACCTGACCGAGGTTGCGCCGCGGATCGCTCCCTATGTCACAGACACCGTCACTCTGATTCATGAGTCTCTAGAGCGCGGCGAAAACGTGCTTCTTGAAGGCGCTCAGGCCACGTTCTTGGACCTTGACCACGGCACCTATCCATTTGTTACCTCCTCCAACCCCATTGCCGGCGGAGCCTGTGTTGGTGCCGGTGTTGGACCGCGCCATATTGACCGTGTGATTGGTATTGCCAAGGCATATGTCACGCGAGTTGGTTCTGGTCCGATGCCCACGGAACTGTTTGATGAAACTGGTGACCGCATTGTTGATTTGGGTCATGAGTACGGCGTTAATACCAAGCGTCGTCGTAGGCCGGGCTGGTTTGATGCAGTCATGTTGCGTCACGCGGTTCGTCTGAACTCAATGTCTGAAATTGCCATTACCAAACTCGACATCTTTGACACTTTCGATACCTTGAAAGTGTGCGTGGCTTATGACGTGAAGGGTGTGCGGCACGAACACCTCCCCTATCACCAGTCGGATCTGTTTGACGCCGTGCCCATCTATGAAGAGTTCCCCGGTTGGAATACTGACCTGACGGCAGTTCGGGAGCGCCACGAACTTCCCGCAAACGCAATTGCGTATCTTGAGTTTCTTCAGGAGCAGGTTGGGGTGCCAATCGGTGTGGTGGGTACAGGGCCCGGACGCGATCAGTACGTTCATTTCAACGCGTAATAGCTACATGCAAAACAACTAGAGGAGTCTGATGACTGTTGTAAAGATCAACGCAATTGCCGTGCCCGAAGGTGCAGGCCCAGAACTTGAGAAGCGCTTTGCGGCGCGAGCAGGAGCAGTGGAAAACTCGCCTGGGTTTGAGGGCTTTCAACTGCTCCGCCCAACCGGGGGTGGTGATCGTTACTTCGTGATGACTTGGTGGGAGTCAGAGGATGCGTTTCAGGGTTGGATGAACAGCCAAGACTTTGCAAAAGGCCATGCCGCTGTGAAAGGCAATGCGGCTGTGAAGGGCGATTCCAATGCCGGTGGCCCCGAAGGCCAGCGCCCTGTCTCAACCGGAGCAGAACTTTTGGCTTTTGAGCTTGTGGAGCAGGTCAATCCGCCTAGCAGCGATGGTTGAGCGGTGCGGCCGTTGAAGGTCTGTGTAGTTGGTAGCGGTGGTCGCGAGCATGCACTGGCTCATGCGTTGGCAAAAACTGCTGATGTCGTAGTCACCCCAGGCAACCCCGGAATCCCCAACTCGGTTGCTACTAACCCTGAACAGATCCAAGCGGATTTGTTTGTGATCGGTCCCGAGGTGCCTCTAGTCGACGGCCTTGCGGATCGGCTTCGCTCTGCGGGCAAGTTGGTATTTGGTCCGGGGGCAGATGGTGCTCGCCTTGAAGGCTCTAAAGCTTGGATGAAGGAACTGCTCGTAGCGGCCGGGGTACCAACAGCGCAGTATCAGGCTTTTACAGTGCCACAAGAGGCGCTCGCGTTTCTTGATCGAATGACGCCACCCTTTGTAGTGAAGACCGATGGGTTGGCCGCAGGAAAGGGTGTGCTTGTTACCGAGTCGCTTGCCGAGGCCCGCAATGCTGTTGAGGACTATCTGTCGGGTCATGCCTTTGGAGAGGCCGGAAAAACGGTGGTGATTGAAGAGGGTCTGACGGGGCCAGAACTTTCGGTGCTTGCTGTGTGCGATGGAACTCGTGCAGTTCTTCTTGCACCTGCTCAAGACTTCAAACGAATCCAAGATGATGACCAAGGCCCGAACACTGGTGGCATGGGCGCCTACTCGCCGGTTCCCTTCGTTACAGATGAGTTACTCAAACAAGTCATGGCCGAGTTCATCGAGCCCACATTGGCAGAACTGACTGCTCGCGGAATTGATTACCGAGGAGTGTTGTACGCAGGGTTGATGCTGACCCCACAAGGGCTCAAGATGATTGAGTACAACGTGCGATTCGGCGATCCAGAGTGTCAGGTAGTACTGCCTCGACTGAGCACAGACCTTGCAGAACTTTTATCGCAAGCTGCTACCGGAAACCTGCAGGTCGCACCCGAGTTCAGCAATGAAGCCGTGGTTACTGTGGTGTGCGCCGCCGAGGGCTACCCCGCTATACCAAGAACGGGAGATGTAATTCGGGGAATTGAGCAAGCTCAGGCAGTGCCCGGAGTCACGGTGATTTGTGCTGGGGTTGGTCAGAACTCTCAGGGGCAACTTATTACCGCAGGTGGCCGCGTATTAGATGTGACTGCGGTTGGTTCGACCCTGACTCAGGCTCGCGAGCGGGCGTATCAAGCAGTGGCTCTGATTTCATGGCCGGGCATGCAGCACCGTAGCGATATTGCTAGCGCAGCGAGTGAGCAGTGACTGCCGCAGAAAGCGCTGCCCCAACGGTTGGCCCGGTGGTAGGCATCGTGGGTGGCGGGCAACTTGCAAGGATGCTTGCAGAGGCCGCCTCGCCGCTCGGCATTCACCTGAGAGTTCTGGCAGCAGAGACAGACGAAGGTGCAGCCGAGGTCATCTGCGATGTAACTATCGGTAACCCAGATGACCCTCAGGCAATTCTTGATTTTGCGCAGACGGTGGATGTACTGACCTTTGATCATGAAAATGTTGATCTTGAGGCTCTGAGCCAACTTGAACAGGGTGGATGTGCAGTTCGCCCAGGGCTCAAGCTGTTGAAGATTGCCGACAAGGCACATCAACGTCAGAGGTTTTCAGAAGCAGGCCTGCCCGTTCCGCCATTCTTGGTGATTGACGTTTCACAGGCTGATGCCAACAACGCAGGTGCCCTTCAACAGGCTCTAGATTTTTGTGCTGAGTATGCAGATGATCAGGGCAAAATAGTGCTCAAGGCCAGTCGTGGCGGCTACGACGGACGCGGCGTGTGGATGCTGAAAGCAGACGAACTCGAAGGGTTCTTTGCCCAATACACCGGCGCACCCCTAGTGCTTGAGCCAAAGCTTGCGCTGCAGGGTGAGGTTGCAGTTTTGGTGGCAAGAAACCCCTCTGGGCAAGTAGCGGTGTGGCCGGTTCTAGAGACCGTACAAGTAGATGGCATGTGTAATGAGGTGCTCTTACCAGCCTCACTCAGCCCCGAACTGGTTGAGCAAGCAGAGCAAATCGGCAGGCAGGTCGCCGAACTGCTCGATGCAGTTGGCGTGTTTGCCGTAGAGCTTTTTATCTCGGCTGAGGAATTGCTGATCAATGAGATTGCTCCGCGGGTCCATAACTCGGGCCATATAACGATAGAGGCCTGCGCAACCTCTCAATTTTCACAGCACTTGCGTGCAATTTTGGATTGGCCGTTGGGGCCAACTCACTTGCTGTACCCCGCAGCGGTGATGGCAAACGTGGTGGGCTTTGCAAACAAAGACCCCCGACAGCACCAAGGGATTGCCCTTCACGAGGTACCCGAAGCAAATGTGCATCTATATGGAAAGACTTCTCGCCAAGGTAGAAAGATCGGGCACGTGACAGTTGTTGGCCAGGATCTTGCCCACTGTCGAACATCTGCCGCTCTTGCTGCGGCAGCATTGTCTTCGGGGATTGTCCCTGGGGCAACCTCGCTCTGAGAATTGAACTGGAGAATCAAAAGATGACGAACAGCGAACAGCTAGTGGGAATCATCATGGGGAGTTCCTCTGACGCAGAGATCATGAGTGCCGCCGCGGCGGTACTCACCGAGTTTGGCGTGGGCCATGAACTCCGAGTGATCTCGGCACATCGAAGCCCCAAAAAGATGGTCGAGTACGCGAGTTCCGCGCAGAGCCGGGGGCTGCGGGTCATCATTGCGGGCGCTGGTGGCGCTGCACACCTTCCGGGCATGGTGGCCTCGCTCACTACCCTGCCAGTGATTGGTGTGCCCGTTCCTACCAAACACCTTGGTGGAGTCGATTCGCTTCATTCGATTGTGCAGATGCCGAGCGGAGTGCCTGTTGCCACGATGGCCATCGGTGGTGCCAGAAACGCTGGCTTGTTTGCTCTGCGAATCTTGGCCCTGTCTGATCAGGGCTTGGCGCAAGCTTTGGGTGAACACCAACAACAGCTTGAACAGTTTGCGGTGGCTCAAGATATCGAGTTACAAAATCGCCCCAATCCAGAATGATTAAGACAGCATTAGTGCTGGGGGGCAGTAGCGAGATTGCCCAAGCTGTGCTGACCGAGTTGCGCAAGCAGGGTTTAGAACGAGCCGTGTTAACAGTGCGTACCCCGCAAGAACTTGTTGGTGTTGTTGACTCATTAATCCCTGGGGTTGAACTCACAACAACTCATTGGGACGCAACTGAGCCGTCTGGAAGCGCACAAGTGGTTTCTGAAGCTGCACAGATTTTGGGCTTTATAGATTTGGTCATTTGTGCCGTTGGCATGTTGGGGCATCACGCCGGCCGGGGTATGGCTGAGGAGTCAATTGACCTCATGGTGCAAACAAACTTTGCCGGACCTGCAGTGGCGCTGTCTGTAGCAGCAGAGTTTTTGGTTACTCAGGACAAGCCAGCCGCGCTGCTAGTGCTGTCATCTGTTGCTGCTGCGCGACCAAGAAAATCTAATTTTGTGTATGGGTCTACCAAAGCCGGGCTTGATTCCTTTGCCCGCGGTTTAGGTGATGCCCTAGTAGGTACACCGGTGCGAGTGATTGTGCTGCGTCCTGGCTTTGTGAGATCAAGAATGACAGTCGGGCTTGACCCAGCCCCGTTTGCTTCAAACCCCGAGCAAGTGGCAGTTCAAGCGGCCCGGGCCCTTGGTCGCACTCGATCCAAAGAAGTGGTCTGGATACCATCCAAACTTGGCCCACTGTTTGCACTTTTCACCAATCTTCCCTCGGCGCTCTGGAGAAAGATTGCAGCAGATCGATAGCTCAGGGCAGATAGCTCTGCTTCCAGCCGCCGGGCAGATCAGTGGCCTCATGTGCATCGTCAAGCCACAGAAAAAGGTCTGAAGGTGTGAGCTCTGCGCTGCTACTTGCGACTGCCTGTTCGGCCTGTTCGACCTGGTGAGCCGCCATGCGCTTTCTTAACGCCTGGCGAGAGATTTTTGGCCCGCCGTGTTGGCGCTGTACGCCGCCGAGTTCCAAGGCACAAGCAATGCAAATTGCAGTGCCAGATGCCCCGTAGGGAAACACCACGCAGTCAGAGCAGTGTTGGTTGGCGCAACGCCCGCAGATGTTGTCTCCGGCAGTCATTGGATGTTTTACACAGGAGTAAGACACGCGAGTTTTATCGACCAGATTTTGTAAAAGCTTGAGGAACTCTGTGATTGAGGTGGTCTGAGGTGTCACCGTGGGCGAGAATATGAACGTGACAGACGTTCCAAACATCCTTGCTACCCGTTATGCCTCTGCAGAGATGGGCGAGCTATTCTCAGCCAAACATAAGGTGATGCTTGAACGGCAACTCTGGGTGGCTGTTATGAAAGCGCAGCAGAGCCTAGGAATTGCGGTTCCCGATCAGGCAATTGCGGCCTACGAATCTGTGATTGCTCAGGTCGACCTTGACTCCATCAATGCCCGTGAGCGCATCACCCGCCACGATGTTAAGGCCCGTCTTGAGGAGTTCTCAGAACTTGCCGGGTACGAGCATGCGCACAAAGGAATGACCTCACGCGATCTGACCGAAAACGTGGAGCAGCTTCAGGTGCGCCTCGGTCTACAAATTCTCTTGACTCAAAGCGTGGCGGCGTTGATGCGCTTGGCCACACTCGCAAGCGAGTTTGATCACACGGTCATTGTGGGCCGCAGTCATAACGTGGCTGCGCAGGCCACCACTCTGGGCAAGCGGTTTGCGAACGCCGGCGAGGAACTGCTGATTGCAGTGCGGCGCCTAGAGGATTTGTTGGCTAACTATCCGCTACGAGGCCTAAAAGGGCCAGTGGGAACTCAGCAAGATCAGCTTGACCTGCTTGAGGGCGATAACAGTCGTATGCAAGAGCTTGAAGAAGCCTTTGCAACCCACCTGGGCTTTGACAAAACGCTGCGCAATGTGGGCCAGATTTACCCTCGCTCGCTCGACCTAGAAGTGGTGTCTGCTCTGGTGCAACTAGTGGCTGGGCCATCTTCACTAGCCGTGACCCTGCGGTTGATGGCTGGCAATGAGCTTGTGACCGAGGGGTTTAGGCCCGGCCAAGTGGGGTCTTCTGCCATGCCGCACAAAATGAACGCTCGCAGCTGTGAACGCATCAACGGCTTTCGCATTATTTTAAATGGGCATCTCACCATGGCTGCCGGGCTAGCTGGAGAGCAGTGGAACGAGGGTGACGTTTCTTGTTCGGTGGTGCGGCGCGTGTTGCTGCCCGATGCATTCTTTGCAACCGACGGTGCGTTTCAGACGCTCCTTGAGGTGCTGAGCGGTTTTGGAGCCTACCCGGCTGTAATCGAACGCGAACTACAGCGGTACCTTCCGTTCTTGGCCACAACAAAGGTGCTGATGGCCTCGGTGCGCGCGGGGGTTGGCAGAGAGGTTGCCCATGAGGCAATCAAGGAGTCTGCAGTGGCAGTGGCGCTAGAGATGCGCGAGCAAGGGAGCGAGGGTAATGACCTAGTGCAACGCCTAGCGGCAGACCCTCGTCTGGGGCTTGACCTTGAACAACTGGAGTCTGCTCTGGGTGCGCCACTTGAGTTTGTAGGCAGTGCGGTTCCGCAGACTGCTGAATTTGTGCTCGCTGTTGAGCAGCTAGCTGCCAAGTACCCGGAGGCAGCGAAGTACCAGGGCGAGGAGATTCTGTGAGCAGCTTGTCGGTAGTTCCTGATCTTGGCTTGGCTCATGTTCATAGCGGCAAAGTTCGTGATTTGTTTGATGCCGGCCAAGGTCGCTTACTGATGGTGGCCTCTGACCGCCTCTCGGCATTTGATGTGGTGATGAATGAGGCCGTGCCAAATAAGGGCCGCGTACTGACTGCAATGTCTGCGTATTGGTTCTCGGAGCTCAGCGGGATAATTGGCAACCATTTGATTTCTACCTCGCTGGAGTCACTCCCGGCTTCGGCACAATTACCCGAACTCGCCGGCAGAATCATGTTATGCACACGCGCAGAGATGCTACCCATAGAGTGCATCGTTCGAGGTTTTGTTGCTGGTTCTGCGTGGAAGGAATACAGCAAGTACGGAACAATCCACTCAATGGCAGTACCCAGTGGACTGCTCGAGGCTGATCAACTTAGCGCTCCGATGTTTACCCCATCTACCAAGGCTTCAGTTGGTGATCACGATGAAAACATCAGCTTTGATGCTGCAGTACAACTTGTAGGCGGCGACTTAGCCGAACAGGCCCGAAGCGTGAGTTTGCAGATGTATTCGGCTGCGGCGGCCAAAGCCTCTGCAGCAGGGTTTATTCTTGCCGATACCAAGTTTGAGCTGGGCTTGATTGACGACGGCGATGGCAACAAGCAGCTTGTTGTGGGCGATGAAGTGCTCACCCCTGACTCTTCCAGGTTCTGGTTGCATGAAGACTGGGTGCCAGGTGCAACGCCGCAGGGCTTTGACAAGCAACCGGTTCGAGATTTTCTTGAGACGCTGTCTTGGAACAAAACTCCGCCCCCGCCCAGCCTTCCAGAGGAGGTTGTGCAGGCCACTGCGCATAGGTACCGGCAAGCTTACGAACGTATTTGTGGGCTACGCCTTGATGACTGGCCCGGCGTGACCGGGCTAATTCCTGCAGTGTGAGAGAATCAGCACATGGTCTTTGAGGTAGTAGTTGAAGTTCGTCTGCGAGCAGGAATTGCCGACCCCCAAGGGGCAACAATTGAGCGAGCTCTTCCGGCCCTTGGGTTTGAGGGAGTAGATGGGGTTTCTGTTGGTAAGAGCATTCGGTTTACGGTGCAAGCCCAAGACGAGCCAGCAGCCCATGCGCTTGTCACCGACTTGTGTCATCGATTTTTAACGAACCCTGTGATTGAAGATTCAGAGATTTCTCTGACGGCTGCCGCTACTACTGCGAACTAAGGATGCCTACAAACATTGCAGTGATTCGGTTTCCGGGTACCAATTGTGAGTTCGACGTAGTTGAGGTAGTGCAGCAACTAGGTGCTCAGGCAGAGATTGTGTTTCATGATGAACCCAGCTTAGGTAACGCAGATGCAGTAGTGATTGCCGGTGGGTTTGCTCACGGTGACTATTTGCGACCAGGCGCTATTGCCCGGTTCTCTGCGGTCATGACAGCAGTGTCTGGGTTTGCTGCTTCCGGTGGGCCAGTAGTTGGTATCTGCAATGGGTTTCAGGTCTTGACCGAGGCGCATCTTTTGCCTGGCGCATTGCAGAAGAATGCAGGGCTGAAGTTTCGTTGCGGGTTTACTGATCTGCGAGTTGAGAGTTCGAACTCAGTGCTTACTTCTGCAGTAACAACTGGTGATGTTCTGTCGATTCCAATCAATCACTTCGAGGGCAATTACACCTGTTCAGCCGAAACATTGGCCGAACTGCAGGCCGAGGATCGCGTGCTCTTTCGCTACGTGACAAACCCCAACGGTTCAGTTGATGATATTGCGGGCATCTGCAATCAGGGCCGCAACGTAGTGGGCCTGATGCCTCACCCGGAGCGGGCCTGTCATGACCTTTTAGGCTCAACCGATGGGGTTGGCCTGATGCGATCTCTACTGGATTCTGCTGGCCTGAGCTAGAATTAGCTGGTCTGGGGCTGGCCGTGGCTTGCTTAAGCTAGGCAGCCGCTCGAGAGATTCCGGCAGCTTTGAGCACTGCTGCAGACACACCAAACTCGCGCCATGCGGCGTAGGAGATGCCTTTTCGTTGGCCGTAGGCCATTGCTACCGCAATGAAATCGGCCTCAAGTTCGGTCACCTTATTTGATGAACTCGCCTCTTTGTCTTTGAGTTCTTGGTTTAAGTCCAGTCGCTCTTGTAGCAGGCTCAGTCGCTTGAGCGGGTCAAGTCGGGACTCAAGAAGCTGATTGATTTTGTTGAGTCGATTATTTACTGACTCTGAAGTTCTTGGTCTTCCTGCTGTTGGCTTCGATTGTCGAAGGGCCTCAAGATAACTCTTAATAAGTCTGCTCTCGGTTCTCCCTTCTGCCATTGCAGCCTTATGTTCTGGTGAGAGTGATTTAGGGCCCCGTTTTGTCATATCTCTATTTGAGTTGAAGTTCCCCGGTATTTCAAACTGCTGTGGGGTCGTGGCACTGAGCACCGCTGCGATATTCTTTGGCTATGGCTGAGCAAGGACTTGAAGCATCGCTGCATCGCGAGTTGGGGTTAACCGACGAAGAATATGAGCGAATCTGTTCCATCTTGGATCGTGACCCGAACCATCTTGAATTAGCGATGTTTTCAGTGATGTGGTCTGAGCATTGCTCCTATAAGAGCTCCCGCATTCACCTGAAGCGCTTTCCGACCGAAGCCCCCTGGGTGTTAGTTGGACCCGGTGAGGGTGCTGGCGTGGTTGACGTAGGAGATGGCATCGGCGCTGCGATTCGCATTGAGAGCCACAACCACCCCTCTGCAATTGAGCCCTATCAGGGTGCTGCAACCGGGGCGGGAGGCATTCTGCGAGATATTTTCTCTATGGGTGCTCGGCCGATTGCACTCATGGATCCGCTGCGATTTGGCCCCCTTGATGACCCGAGGTCGCGTTGGATAGCAGAGGGCGTTGTCTCTGGTATCTCTGGGTATGGCAACTCTGTGGGCGTACCCACAGTTGGCGGCGAGACAGTTTTTGATGAGTGTTATGCAGGTAACCCGCTGGTAAACGTTTTGTGTTTGGGCGTGTTACCGGTGGAGCGTTTAGTGCTTGGTCGCGCAGAAGGAGTGGGCAACCTTGCTGTGCTGCTTGGTTCAACTACCGGCAGAGACGGCATCGGCGGAGTTTCGGTGTTGGCTTCGGCCGGATTCTCGGACGAGGCCTCGGATGCAGATAAACGCCCCAGCGTGCAAGTGGGCGACCCATTCGAAGAGAAGCGTCTGATTGAGGCCTGCCTAGAACTTTTGGACTCAAACTTGGCCGCAGGCGTGCAGGACTTGGGTGGTGCCGGCATTACTTGCGCCACAGCCGAGACTGCAGCCAAAGGCGGCGCAGGAATGGACGTGATGATTGCCCCGATCCCTCAGCGCGAGCCAGGGATGGAGCCATTCGAGGTAATGATCTCTGAGTCCCAAGAACGGATGCTTGCAATCGTTGAGCCAGCAAATCTTGCAGCAGTGCTCGCCATTGCCGCGCGCTGGGAGATTCGGGCCAATGTGATTGGAAAGGTGACAGATACCGGTCAACTTCGCGTGCTCGACCATGAGGGCGGGCAGGTACTCGCTGATGTGCCAGCCAAAGCCCTTGAGCAGGATGCACCGCTATATAACCGGCCATGTGCTGCTCCAGCTAACCGCGAAGAACTACAGGCCGACTCGGCCAACTCTCTGCCTGCCCCATCTGACCCGGGCGCCGACCTGATTGCGATGATGTCAGATACCTCTTGGGTCTCAAGTCAGTATGACCACATGCTCTTCCTCAACACGGTTGAGGGCCCCGGTGGAGATGCCGCAGTTCTGCGTTTGAAGCACCCATCAACTGGGCTTGATACTGGCCGAGGCCTGGCGTTGACCACAGACGGAAACCACCTATGGGGTGCAGTTGACCCCTACCGCTGCGGCGTCATGACGGTGGCTGAGTCGGTCATGAACCTGGCCGTTGTGGGCGCACGGCCACTAGCTCTGGTCAACTGCCTCAACTTTGGTAACCCCGAGCACCCCGAGGTGATGTGGCAGCTGTCTGAATCAATTGACGGGTTATCAGAGGCACTAGTGGCTTTTGGGGTTCCGTGTGTAGGTGGCAACGTAAGCCTCTATAACGAAAGCCGGGGTACTGACATCGACCCTACGGCGGTAATTGGCCTACTTGGCGTAGTGGACGTGCTCGACTCCCCGCCGCCAGGGGTTCGCCTAGTAGGTGGTGGACGGCTGCTGCTGCTTGGTCAGACTCAGGCTGAACTCTCTGGGTCTGCTTGGGCTGCGCTCAATGGCCACCGAGGCAAAGGCCGGCTGCCCGAAGTAGATCTGGCAGCAGTTCAGAGCGTAGCCAATGCAGTACGCGACTTAGTTATTGCGGGACTTGTTCAAGGAGCACACGATGTGTCTTCGGGTGGCACTGCAGTTGCGCTTGCGGAGATGGCCGTTCGTTCAGGGGTTGGGTTCACTGCTGCTCGCTTAGCTGATCACTCAGACCTTTTTGCCGAATCTGCAGGTCGAGCCGTGTTGTGCATCGACCCCGAAAAGCTGCGCGAGGTACTCGATCTTCTCGAGGAGCGTGGCATTGAACATTCCCGGATAGGGGTTGCTGGCGGTGATCGTATGAGTGTGAAAGGGCAGTTCGATCTAGGGCTCAATGACGTAACCGATCAGTGGCGTGATCACCTTCCGAAAGCGCTCGGTTCAGGAAACGTTCAGGGCTAACTCCGATGCTGGCCGGACGCTTTGCGCCCAGCCCTTCGGGCAGTTTGCATATTGGCAACCTGCGAACGGCTTGTGTGGCTTGGGCTGTGGCTCGACAAAACGGCGCAGAGTTCTTCTTACGCTTCGAAGATCTGACCACTGGCGCTGCACCGGTCGCACAGGCCGAACAGCTATCTGACTTGTTGCTCTTGGGCTTAACTTTTGACGGCAGGGTGACTCGCCAGTCAGAGCACACAGGGTTGTATGCAGATGCAATCAAAGAGCTCCAGCAACTTGGGCTGACTTATGAGTGTTACTGCTCCCGCCGAGAAGTGAGAGAGGCCGCAGCGGCGCCGCATGGGGCTGCAGCTGAGGGTCGCTACCCGCGGACCTGCTCCGAGCTGACTCAAGCTCAGATAACCAAGCACCAACAAGCCGGCCGTCGCCCAGCGCTCAGGCTAAGGGGGTCAGCAGTGAGTGCAGCCCGGCTTGCTACAGATGATTTTGTGCTGCGCAGAGCAGACGGTGTTGCGGCCTATAACTTGGCTGTAGTTGTAGATGATGCTGCTGCGGGGATTGATCAGGTGGTTCGTGGCGATGACCTTGTTGAGACAACTCCGCGGCAGTTGCTGCTTCAAGAACTTCTTGGTTACAACAGCCCGAGCTACTTACATGTGCCGCTTGTGGTTGGCCCCGACGGTGAGCGGCTATCGAAACGCCATGGCGCAGTTGGTCTGAACGAACTTATGGTCCTTGGGTATTCGCCCCAACAGGTGCTCGGCTGGTTAGCAGGCTCTCTTGGAAGTCCTGCAGGAGCAAGCCGGACCACAGCAGCAGAGCTTTTACTCAGCTTTTCGGTTCAGGACATCCCTGCTCAGCCTTGGGTTTTTGACACAACCCAGCTGCGTTCGGAGTGAGCCCCGGCAATGTGAGAACATGTCAGTGTGAACCATGATCTTGGCGTGGCTGAGGGCGAAGAACTCGATGAGAAGCCCGGCGAGGCCTGTGGCGTGTTCGGTGTGTTCTCGCCCGGAAGCCCAGTGGCCCACTTGGCCTACCTGGGCATCTATGCGCTTCAGCACCGTGGCCAGGAATCTGCAGGGATTGCAACCTCGGATGGCGACCATCTGACGGTAGTAAAAGACATGGGCTTGGTCTCGAATGTGTTCGATGATCGAACCCTTGCTGCACTCGATGGCAGCTTGGCGATTGGCCACACCCGCTACTCCACCACGGGGTCGAGTATGTGGAAGAACTCGCAGCCGATCTACCGAGATGTTGCGCATACACAGTTTGCTCTTGGCCATAACGGCAACTTGGTGAACACCTCGGATTTGGCCGATCAGGCGGGCATGCTGCCGGGCACGGTCGGCAGCGATACCGATGCCATGGCAGAACTGATTGCTCTGGAGTGTGAGCGAATTGGTACTGAAGAAGACCCCGACACCCTTGAACATGCGCTCGTCAAAGTGCTACCGATGTTTAAGGGCGCATTTTCTTTGGTTTTACTTGATCGTCACCATGTGATTGGTGTGCGAGACCCGCATGGCTTTCGCCCACTTTGTTTAGGCAAGTTGGATTCTGGTTGGGTGCTTGCCTCTGAGACACCGGCCCTTGATGTGGTGGGTGCTCACTTTGTGAGAGAACTCGACCCCGGCGAAATGGTGATCATTGATTCAGAAGGTGTGCGCTCGGTGCGGCCGTTTGATGACGAACGCGTTGAGCCCAGGCTCTGCTTATTTGAGTTTGTGTATTTTGCCCGTCCCGATTCCCAGCTATACGGAAAGAATGTTCATCAGGCTCGGGTCAGGATGGGTGAACAGCTTGCTGCACAGGCGCCGATAGAGGCCGACATGGTGATGGGGGTTCCCGAGTCGGGGATTCCAGCAGCTGAAGGGTTTGCTCGTTTTTCTGGGACGCCCTATGGCCATGGGCTGGTGAAGAATCGCTATATCGGTCGTACCTTTATTGCGCCAAGCCAAGAAATGCGTGCTCTTGGAGTTCGCATGAAGCTCAACCCACTCAAAGAAAATATTGCCGGTCAGCGGCTAGTAGTGGTTGATGATTCCATCGTGCGTGGCACTACCACACGAGCAATGGTGGCCATGCTTCGAGAGGCTGGTGCAGCCGAAGTGCATATGCGGATTTCATCACCGCCCTATCGGTGGCCCTGCTTTTATGGCATGGATACGGGCTCTCGCTCTGAGCTACTTGCGGCCAATATGGATGTTGAAGAGATCCGTACTTACCTCGGTGTAGACACGCTGTCGTTCCTAACTTTGGATGCACTCATCGATGCTGTTGGCGCTCCGGGCGCTGGGTTCTGTACAGCATGTTTGACTGGCGAGTACCCAGTAGCAATCTCTGAGGAGAGTTCTTCTTCTCAGTCTGAACAGAGCGTTCAAATTACGCCTGTGCGAGTGGAGCAAGCACCACTGACCTTGTTGGATGCGGGAGCGGGGCTGCTCCCAGCTGAAGAAGCAGCTTTGCTAAGCGCTCAGGCAAACAGCGAACCTGTGGCAGAACCAGAACAAGGAGACCAAGACATTGATGGGTGAAACCTATGAGGCCGCAGGGGTTTCTATTGGTGCCGGCGAAGCCGCAGTTGATGCAATCAAAGCCGACGTGCGCTCGACTTTTAGACCCGAGGTGATTGGCGATATTGGCGGGTTCGGTGGCTTGTTCCGCTTTGATCCCAAGAAGTACAAAGACCCTATTTTGGTGTCTTCAACTGATGGTGTGGGAACTAAAGCTTTGGTAGCACGCGCCGTTGGTCGCTTCGATTCTATTGGTGTTGATCTAGTTGCTATGTGTGTTGATGACTTGGTTTGCCAAGGGGCAGAGCCGCTGTTTTTCTTGGATTACATCTCTGTTGGTCACCTTGATCCAAGCCATATCAAACAACTTGTGGCTGGAGTGGCCGATGGTTGCCGTCAGGCAGGATGTGCCTTGATTGGCGGCGAGATGGCCGAGCACCCCGGCTCTATGGAGCCGGGTGAGTTTGATCTAGTGGGGTTTGCTGTTGGTGTGGTTGAGCGTGAGCGGATGCTGACTGGCCAGCTCGTGAAGCCTGGTGATGTGTTGATTGGTTTGCCCTCTCCGGGGATTCGATCGAACGGGTACTCACTTGCAAGACGTCTGATGTTTGAGATTGCAGGTCGGACTGTGACGGATCCGGCATGGGATGGACTGCACGCACCAACAGTCGGAGATGAACTATTGGTTCCCTCTGTGATCTACGCGCCTGCGATTAGGTCACTGCTTGACCATGTAGAGGTTCATGCCGTGGCCCATATCACTGGCGGTGGTATTCCAGGAAATCTAAATCGGGTGCTTGGTTCTCAGTGTGACGCAGAGGTCGACCCCAGTTCTTGGCAGTGGCCGAGAATCTTTACCGAGATGCAACAGATTGGTTCGGTCTCGGATGACGAGATGCGCAAGGTCTTTAATCTTGGTATCGGTATGGTGGTTGTTGTACCGCCGCAAGTAGCTAATAAGGCAATAGACGCGTTACGCACAAGTGGTCACCGGGCCTGCAGCATTGGCCAAGTAGTTGCCGGTCATGGCGTCGTCCATTTCACCGACTAGCCCTTCAATTTTCTGAGTAAAGGATTTCCCCCCTCATGACTACCCCCAACAGTTCAAGTTCTGCCAACCCCCCCACTGAGTTTGTTGCTCCTCGGGCACACGGATCGCTCTCATCTTGGGATGACTACCCGGTGCATCAGGTGGCTGAAACCATTCGGCATTCGGCCACAAGCGATCGCAATTTTTATGACCGCTATTACTTCAACTGCCACTCAAATGACGGTAAAGCGTTTTTGATTTTTGGTTTGGGTCAGTACCCCAACCTTGGGGTTCAGGATTCATTTGCGGTGGTGGTGACGGGAACTGAGCACCGTGTGGTGCGTGCCTCGCGTGAGCTTGGTGACCGCATGGAAAACAAAGTGGGCCCGCTGCGGGTAGAGGTCATTAGGCCGCTTGAAGAACTTCGTATCATCTGTGAGCCCAACGAGTTTGACGTGTCGTTCGACTTGACTTGGGTTGGGGCCATGCCTGCCTATGAAGAACCACGGCAGTTTGTGCGCAAACACGGCCGGGTGGTGTTTGATACCAGCCGGCTAGCCCAGACCGGGCGCTGGTCGGGAACAATCACTAGCGGTGAGCACACCTTTGAAGTGACTCCTGACTCATGGTGGGGAACTCGCGACCGCAGTTGGGGAGTGCGGCCAGTGGGTGAAGAAGAGCCGGCGGGAATTCGCACAGAAGGGCCGATGGAGGGGTTTTGGAACTACGTGCCCATGCAGTTCGATGATCACTCAATTTTGTACATGGTCAACGAGCATGCCGACGGCACTCGAGTGCTTGAAGAGGCAACTCGGATATGGGCCGATCCAGACCGTTCGCCAGAACACCTTGGCCGACCAGAACACGCAGCCGTGCTCATTCCGGGCACTCGGCATATTGGCTCTTCAACGCTCAGCTTTCCCCATGCTCCCGGCGGCCACTTTCAGATTGAGGTGGCACCGTTACTTGATTGCTGGGTGATGCTAGGAACTGGTTATGGCTTAGAGGCCGACTGGCGTCACGGTATGTATCAAGGCAAATTGGTAGTCGAGGGGCAACAAGTTGATTACGAACGAGACCCGGAGCGCTTATTCGGTCTAGTAGATCAGATCGGCAGATTTGAGCAGGTTGGTGGTGTTGCCACCGGTGCGGTTGGGTACGGCCTACATGAGTTCTTCTTTATCGGAGATTTTCCAAAATATGATTTGACTGAGTGGGACCCCGCCCCATAATCCCGCCAGTACTTCATGAGTTGGGCGCGCGGGTATTAGGTTAGGAGCCGTTATGGCCGATACCCCCACTCCCGCATTTTCTGTCCGCATCCGAGTTCGCATGGTGAATGAGCCAGGCATGCTGGGACGTCTCGCTGTAGCTATTGGCGATGTAGGCGGTAACATTTCTGGTTTGCGAGGGTTTGAAGTCAAGACCGCAACCCTTGATGAAGACATTGTGGTGAACTGTCGAAGCGAAGCGCATCAAGAACAGGTTCGCACCGCAGTGGAGGGCATTGAGGGAATTGAAATCCTTGAGTTCGAAGATCGCACCTTTCACATGCATGAGGGCGGCAAAATCGAGGTGCTGGGGTTAGCCCCTGTGCGAGATATCGAAGATTTGTCGATGGCTTACACACCAGGCGTGGCTCGCGTGTGCCTTGAAATTGCGAAGAATCCAGAGATGGCGCATCGCTACACAATCAAACGCAACACAGTTGCCATTGTTTCTGATGGCACCGCTGTGCTGGGACTCGGAGATATCGGGCCAGCGGCGGCTATGCCAGTCATGGAAGGCAAGGCGTTGCTGTTCAAGCATTTTGCAGGCGTGGATGCATTCCCAATTTGTTTAGCAACCACCGACCCAGACGAGATTGTTGAAACTGTGCTTCGCTTGGGGCCAACCTTTGGCGGCATCAACTTGGAAGACATTGCCGCTCCGGGGGCATTTGAGATTGAAGAGCGCCTCGTTGAGTTGATGGATATTCCCGTGTTCCATGATGATCAGCACGGAACTGCAATCGTTGCGCTTGCCGCTTTAGAGAATGCTCTAAAGATTGTTGGCAAAGATATGTCGCAGGTATCAGTAGTGGTTGCGGGTGTAGGCGCTGCTGGTGTTGCCGTATCAAAAATTCTGTTGAACGCCGGAGTTGGCAACGTGATTGGCTGTGACCGCCAAGGGGCTGTGCATACCGGTCGCCAAGGTCTCAACAAGTCCAAGCAGTGGTTTGCTGAGAACACAAACCTAGAGGGCCTCTCGGGAACAATATCAAGTGTGATGCCCGGGACTGATGTGTTTATTGGGTTGTCGGGGCCAGACCTGATTACCCGTGACGACGTGATTTCTATGGCGAAGAATCCAATCGTGTTTGCTATGGCGAACCCCGATCCAGAGATTCGACCAGAGCTCATACAAGATGTTGCTGCAGTGATTGCCACTGGTCGATCCGACTTTCCGAATCAGATCAATAACGTCCTGGCCTTTCCTGGAATATTTCGTGGGGCACTTGATGCCGGCGCTCGAAAAATCACAGAGAACATGAAGCTGGCTGCGGCCGGAGCTATTGCCGACGCAGTGAGCGCAGAAATGCTTTCACCTACTCACATCATTCCCTCTGTTTTTGACCCGATGGTTGCTAGTTCGGTTGCTGCTGCGAGTGCGGCTGCTGCACGTGCCGACGGAGTTTGCCGCTTAGAGCAGTAACATGACGTAGTGACTGTTGGGGTAAAGCGAGTCTCGAATGTTCTAGATCGTCGTCTTGATGGGCACTGGAAACAGGCCGAGATTGGCTTGTATCTCTTGGCTGCGATTGCAGCTTGGATTGTGCGCTTTGTGCAAGATGATGCGTTCATCACCTATCGCTACGCACGCAACCTTGCTCGCGGAAATGGCTTGGTGTTTAACCCTGGTGAGCGAATTGAGGGATACACAAACTTTTTGTGGACTCTGATGCATTACATCCCAGAGAAGCTGGGATGGTCTTCTCCGATATTTAGTCAGCTTGTTGGTATTACGCTCATGGTGGCCACAGTTGCGGTCACGCTGCGGTTTGCACGCCGGTTGTTTGGCAGCCAGGCATTTGGGTTTCTTGTTGCGCTCACACTGTTGGCCAACATGACCTTCTTGACCTATGCCACCGGCGGCCTAGAAACTATGCAGCAAACATTGCTTGTTATATCTGTTGCGGCTTTATTGCTGCCAGTAACAACTGAACTACCCGCTCAGCTAACGGCTCGCCGCGTGGGGGCTGGGCTTTGTGCAGGCCTTGCCCTGCTGACCCGCATGGATTCTGTGGTGCTCGTCACGGTCTGGATCTTGGCGTATCTAGTTGCGCAATGGCGTCGAGATGATGCTGAGAGAAAAAGCAGAGTTCGTAGCCTGAGTGTTTCGGCTGCGCAGATTGGCCTACCCGCTGCGGCGTTGGTGCTGCCTTGGTTTATCTGGAAGCTTTCTTATTATGGCAACTTGTTGCCGAACACTTTCTTTGCAAAGTCTGCTGCCAACCCTCTTGTGCCACCGCTGTATGGCGTGTTTTATATCTTGGCGTTCTTTGCATCGTATGCAGCATTTTTGTTGATTGGTCGTTTCCGCAGGCAGCGCAAAGAACTCTTTGGGGTTCCTGGTATTGCCCAGGTGATGGTTGTGATCCCTATTTGGTTTCTCTACATTTGCGCTGTGGGCGGCGACTTTATGGAGTACCGGTTTATGGTGCCCGTGCTACCGGTGATGGCAATGGTGGCTGCTTATCTGATCGACGAGTACCGCAGCCCACCTAGGGAAGTTCTACTTATTGCGGTGTTGTTATTCTTCTCGGGGATCCACCGGGTAATGCCCACCATCATTCCGTATCCGGTTTTGACCTTTACAGAGCTCAGCCATTGGCCGAACAACTCGGCTACTTCTTGGAAGGGCAAGGGTGAGTTTTTGGCCAAGCAGTTCCCGGGGGGGCCAGAACTTGCAGGTCAACCTGTGTTGGCCGTGGCACCACTTGGTGTCTTGCCGTACTTTGCAGACTTACCCACGATTGACATGCTGGGGTTGACTGATCCCGTAACGGCCCGGACTGGTTATGCAATCGATCCGTATTACCCTGGCCATGTGCGTATGGCCCGGGTACAGCACCTGATTGATTTGGGAGCAAACCTAGTTCTGGCCCAACCCGGGTCTACCGAGGTTGAAGCTAGCCGGGACTCGTATCGATTGTCTGAGCTGACGTTTTTGTATCCCAGTGCAGACTTGAACGCGTTGCCGCAGGATGCTCAGGTAATAGAGATTCCGCAGGTTGATGGAGAAGTCTGGTTAGTGATTTACTTGATACCCAACGCCAAAGTTGACGCAGCAATCGAGCGAAACGGCTGGAAGGTTTACCCGATCAATCGCAGTTGTGTGATTGAGGACATGGACGTGGTGCGGGGATCGGGGCCATTAGTGGACTTTGCTAACGGCATGTCTCGCAGGGTAGGAGAAAGAACTTGCCCGCAGCCCTAGCTTGAAGTCAGCCCTAGTCTGCCGGCGTTGTCGAGTCGCGCTCAGCGGTGCCAGAGACACCCGGGGTAGAAAGGCGTGTCTTAAGCTTCATGGCAGGTTTTTCTACCCAGCGGTGAGCAACCTCTGTACTCAAGGCGAGTAGCGGCAAGTAGAGCAGCAGCGCTACGCTCTGAGATTTTCTTCCGACAGTTTCGATCAGCAGCACACCAAGGGGAACGTGGATGAGGTAGAGCGCGTAGCTGCGGATTCCTATTTCGGTGAATGGTTTAAAGGACAGAATGGGCACGAGCCAGTGGTCTCTGCAACGAACCAGAGTGAGTACCAGAATTGCGACGCAACCTGAAACAATCGTAAATCCAAATTCTCCCCAATACAGGCCGTCATGAAGCGATCCACCCGAAGGCACTAGGAAGGGAACGTAGAGCCCTACCAGCTTCGACAAGTATGTTCCCGATAGAACGACCAGAACCATGATGACAACTGCCGCTGTGGTGACGTGACCCATGATTCGAGCTACACGGGGTGACCAACTGCTTGGCATATGGGCGTTCAGAAACGCAATGGCAACTCCAATCAGCAGAGCATCGGGCCGCTGATACCAGGCAAAGTTGGGGCCGACGTGGCCAGTGAATCGGGCAATGCCAATCAGTAGCCAAGCCGCTAGTAACCCAGCGATAAGGACCTTGGTTTTCTTCAATCGAATAGTCATCAGAATCAGAAGCACGCCGAACAAGTAAAAGTGCTCTTCGACTGACAGCGACCACAGTTGGATAAATGGCCTGATGGGTGCGTCTCCGCCACCTACAAGTTCTGCATGCACTGGGTGAATGACGTGATAGGTGTAGGTGCCTCCGGCAAGTACGTCACTGATGGTGCGGCTGAGGAGGTCTTTTTCATCGAATATCAAGTGGATTGCCAGCACCGCAAGTAGCGTCAAAAAAAGCACCAGATACAGCAGCGGTAGCAGTCGCAGAGCTCGTCGGTAATAAAAGCGACGTGTATCTACCTTGCCTGATCGCCGCCCTTCTTCTAGCAGCAGCGTGGTGATGAGGAAGCCGCTCACTACAAAAAACATGTCTACGGAAGAGGCAAATGATGCAAATGGCTTAAAGGCTGCGTGAGTAAGGATGACTAGCATGATGCCGATTCCACGCAGGCCGTCGAGCGGTGGAAAGTAGCCAAGCTTGTTAGCATTGGATATGAATCGCGGGGATTCATTCTGAGCAGCTTCATTCTGAGCAGCTTCATTCTGAGCAGCTTGTTCGCTCGACTCGATTGCTTCTTCAGTCACGGCCGCATTCCCCTGTTCATTCCTTGCCCTCTCTGCCTGTGACCAATGTGCCTGTGACCAATGTGCCTGAGCAGAACTCGTAATACTGAGAAGTTCACCTTACCGGCGGGGCCAACCACATCCTGACTACGCGCGCTTCGTGCCGAGAAGTGAACGGATCATGCAGGTGCTTGTGGCCTGCAGGAAGCTGCAGCAACCCGTCGGCTACTAAGTGGCTAATTGCCGCGTCAGAGAGGCTCCAAGGACTGTCTGTGCCAGAAAGTATTATTTGGCCAATCCTGCTAGCCGCGTCGTCGTCGAGGTACTCGGCGGTGCTTAGGCCGGCAGAGGAGTGCGTGCTAGTAGTCTGGCCGTAGCCAGCAATAATCGAACCTATGAAGAACTCGCTGCTTGAATCACTCCAGATCGGCGGCAGCGATCTTGCAGCCTTTGCCACTTCTGAATCAGTAGCTGCCCGCAGTTTTGCGTTGAACTCTGGGGGCGACCACTGGGTAATGAGCTTGGCGTTTTGCACGGGGGGGCTGTCATTGCCACGAGTGACGTACAGCGATCCTTTTTCTTGCAGCGTCTCTTTACGATTCGCCCCAAGGTAACGAGCTAAGGGCTCAGATACCATTAGCCGGACAGGGCTCTTGCTGGTCTCTGCCACAATTCCTAGGCTGAGGGCAACTCCTGATGGGCCACTGAGCGGTTGCAGCCGGTAATCCCCTGGTGGCAGCGCTGCAGCGGCATCTGCCAGGGTCTCTATTGCAGGAAAGAGTTCAGAGCCGAACGGGTTTTGATGCGGCAGGTACTGCACAGTGGTGAAAGTCATTGCCGCCAAGAGGGTCCACACCGTAAAGCTCAATCGAAACATTCGATGCGGGCCAGTACCCGCAACGATATCTGCAGCGATCACCCCAGCGGCGAAGATGGCAAACACCGTGGTAACGCTAACTGGAACCCAAGTAAGTGAGGCGACCTGCCCTGCGGGAATCAGGCCTTGCCCAAGTGCAGTACCTATTGCCGCTACAAGTGCCGCAATAGCCAAGGGTCGCCTTGAAGGCAGGTTGCGGCACCAAGATATAAGGATCAGAGGTGAGAGCAGGACCACAGGCAGAAGCAGAAAAATCAGAGACTTAACCACTGCACTTGCGCCGCGAACGGCGATGTCTGCTCTAGATGCTCGCCACCCTTCAAGCAGGTTGCCCCCGTTGTTTGCAAGAGCTTCGCCTAGTGGTAACGCCCAGAGAACAAGAAGTACTCCCAGGCTCCATAGGATGATTCTGCGAGGTTGCTTGAGCAGAAACGGGTTTCGGCCTCCGGCTTTGATCCACCGAGTAGTGGTGATTACTGCGGCTAAGCCCACCAAGCAGGTCGTAGTTGGCAGGAAGGAAAGGTCGGCCTGAATCGTGAATGAAGCAGCACCAATGAGCCAAGGCCAAGTTGGATTCTCCCCATCAAGTACCGACCAAACAGCAAAGCACAGAGCTAGTGCTGGGAGTACGGCCATTGAAGGGTTTATGGCCTCAAAGATGGTAAAGCTTCCGAGTCTTGCAGCTGCCAACACAGCGACTGCGGCAGCGGGCGCACCAAGCTTGCCAACTCGACGAACCGAAGCCAGAACAATCCACACCGTTGCTGCCATGGCCAATATGAAGGTGCCCAGAAGCGCCCCGTTGCTGCCACCTATGAGCCTGGCAGTAGGAGCTAAGACCCAGAATACGAGTGGTCCGGGGTGTGCTGGATCTGCAAGGTTTGACCAAGAATTAAAGGCAGAGGGCATCCCGAGCAGCGGGCTTCCTGGCCCGAACACGTCAAAGGCCCGGACAGAAACTACTGCTGTGTCGCCGAAGAGTTGGTAACCCGCCTGCCAAAAAGAAATCCATGTAAACGCGAAAACAGCGGCCACAGCAGAAATCGAGAGCCACTGCCAGCGCTTGGTCGAGTCGCCGCCAAACTTCCGAGCAGGTCCTTTGCCCGGCGGCGACAAGGCCGATGCTGGCTCGGAGTAAATACTCTTGGAGTTAAGAGTTTTGGACTCAGTACCTTTGATAGTTGTCACCCCGCCCGCACCTTTCGAGTCAGAGACTCAACCCCAAACTCAGCTTACTCAAGACCAAGTAGCGAGGCGATTTTTTTACGCTGGATTTTGCCAGTACTGGTATGGGGTAACGCATCAAGAAAGTAGATGGCTTTCGGGCATTTGTATGCAGCCATCTGCGATTTTGCGTAGCTGTGGATGGCCTGGGAGGTGGTGGTTCCAACAACTGCGGCGCAGACTCGCTGCCCCCATTGCTCGTCACTCAGTCCGAACACCGCAACCTGCAGCACTCCGGGGGTATGTGCGAGCACGCTCTCTACCTCTGCGGGGTACACGTTTACCCCGCCACTAATGATTAGGTCATCCCGTCTTCCGTTAAGCCAAAGAAACCCGTCTGCATCAAGATGGCCGAGGTCCCCTACCGAGAAGGCGCTGTGCTGGCTGGGCACTAAGGACTGACTGGGCTGGTTGGGCTGGTGAGGACTCTGAAAGTTCCGTCGCCAAGCCAACTCAGTCCGTTTGGCATCTCGCCAGTACGAGAACTCTGCATAGGCCGGCGAGGTACACCAGATGGTGCCGTCGGGGTCAATGCTCAATTGTCGGCCTGGTCTAGCCTGACCCACGGTCCCGGGTCGCTCCTGCCAGTCAGCAGAGGGGCATGCAGTGAACTGCCCTTCGGTAGAGCCATAAAACTCCCAGACAGAGTCTTTAGGGAAGGACTGAATGGCTAGCACCTTGAGCGGCGGCGGGCAGGGCTCGCCAGCGTGAGCTAAAAGCCGAAAGCAAGAGAAGTCAACACCTTCTTCACCGCCCAGAGCGCCGATACCGCGTAGCCGTTGCAAGTGCGATGGCACCATAAAAGCTGCTGTGGGGGAGTAAGCCTGAATCACCTCAACAACTTGATGCGCATCAAACTTTTTGGGGATGAGCACACTCCCGCCGCGTAGCAGGGTACCTGCGGCAAATCGGATCGGTGCAGAGTGATGCAAGGGTGAGCACAGTAGGTGCAGGTCATCAGAGTTGAACCCCCACAGGTCAGCCTCATCATTAAAAAGACTCTGGGCTGCATTCTCGCTTAAGACCGCTGACCACACACCCTTGGGAGTACCGGAGGTTCCCGAGGTGTAATGCATGGGACGCGCTAGCGGAAACTGGGCCAGCTCGGCTTGGGGCCCTTCAAGAAGCCGCTGAAGAGTCGAATCGTTGATGGTGAGCGCTGGATCGGCGTTAAGGAGCAGTTCGGCACGCTCTTGCTCTAACAGCGCCGAGTTCAACACCACGGGAACAATCCCGACACGCAGCAAGCCGAGCACTGCCGACAACATGGCGGCGGTACTCGAGGTTGACATAGCTACGCGATCACCGGCTTGCACACCTTGTTGCAAGACAGCGCCGGCGACTGAGCGTTGTTGCACCTCTGAGTCAGCTGCGGTAAGAAGTTCCATATCTTTCTTTGCCTAGAATACGGTTCTTGCAACCGAGGCCCAAAGTGACCGTTGATCACCAGTGATGGCCAGTCGCCCCTCACTCTCGCCCGTTGCAACTAAGTAACTCCCTCACATTGGAAAGCTGAACTCATAACATGGCCTCTGTTCTGAAGAGAATCATGATCGGAAGACCGCTGTCTTCCGAAGAAGCCGACCATCAGCGCATTGGTAAGTCAATCGGGCTTGCCGTGTTCTCCTCGGACGCAATTTCTTCTACTGCCTACGCGACTCAAGAAATCCTCTTGGTGCTGGTTCCCGTGGGCGGTATGGCCTATCTGGCTCAGTCCAACTACACCTTTGGGTTTCTTACCCCGATTGCAATTCTGGTAGCGGTACTGCTGTTTATCGTTGCCAACAGCTACCGGCAAACCATTCACGCATACCCCGACGGCGGCGGAGCCTATGTGGTTTCTAGAGAAAACCTAGGTGAAGTGTGGTTTCTAGAGAAAACCTAGGTGAAGTTCCATCGCTTGTGGCCGGCGGATCACTGCTGGTGGACTATGTGCTTACAGTTGCCGTATCGGTGGCTGCCGGCACTCAAGCTATTTACTCGGCGGTACCCTCACTCGAACCATTCAAAGTATGGATGTGTCTTGGGTTCGTTGCGCTTCTGACGGTGGCAAACCTGCGAGGGGTCAAGGAATCTGGCCGACTCTTTGCAATTCCAACCTATGTGTACATCTTTGCGCTCGCAGCACTGATCGGATTTGGCTTTTACAAAATCACCCGGGGAACCCTGCCACAACTGCCACCTGATAAAGCTGCGTTAAAGGAGCTCTCTAAGGAAACGGGCACCGCTTTGCCGTTTGGCTTGGGCGGAATCACACTGTTTCTCTTTGCACGGGCCTTTAGTTCTGGTGCGGTGGCACTGTCAGGTGTAGAGGCAATCTCGAACGGGATACCAGCGTTCAAAAAACCATCCTCAAAAAATGCTGCAATCACTTTGGTTTGGATGGCCACGATTCTGGGAGCGTCGTTTATTGGACTCACCGTATTGGCCGAGAAGATTCGGCCAACCCCCACTGAAGCTGGAGAGTCGGTCAACTCGATTATTGGCCGCACGGTGTTTGGTGGCACTGGAGCTCCTTATTGGATTTTACAAGCTTCAACTGCCGGGATCTTGATCTTGGCGGCAAATACTGCCTATGCCGATTTTCCTCGGCTCGCAGCACTCGTTGGTAAAGATGGGTACTTACCTCGACAGTTTGCTAATCGCGGTGACCGTTTAGTTTTCTCTAATGGAATCCTGTTTTTGGCTGGGGCAGCCTCGTTACTGCTCATCATCTTTGGCGGCACAGTAAGCGCGTTGATTCCGCTCTATGCCGTTGGTGTCTTCACCTCATTCACGCTTTCGCAGAGCGGCATGGTTCGCCATCATCTGAGACTCCGCGAAAAGAGCTGGCGAATTTCGGTGGCCTTCTCCGTTGTTGGTGCTATTGCGACCTTTATCGTGATGATGGTGGTCATCATCTCTAAGTTCACTATCGGGGCTTGGATCCCAGTGATTCTGATTCCGATCTGCGTTCTTGGTTTTCGTGCCGTGAAGGGCCATTACTCAAAGGTTGCAAAGCAACTTAGGGTAGAACCCGGCTATGTCGAATCCGCGACGGTTCCGGCTCACGGGGTAGTCGTGCTTGTCGGTGGAGTTAATCAGTCCTCGCTCGCAGCCATCCGCTATGCAAGGTCGGTAGGCGCTAAGAACGCCATTGCGGTGACGGTGGCACTCGATGAGGATCAGGCCGCCAAGATGCGTAGTGAGTGGGAGCGACACCATATCCAGTTCCCGTTAGAGATTATTGAGTCGCCGTATCGTGACCTGACAGGGACTGTCCAAGATTACTTAGATGAGCTTGATCAGCGTTGGAACCATGACTACCTGTCGGTGGTGATAGCCGAGTTTGTGCTGCCACATTGGTACCAAGGGATCTTCCATAACCAGTCGGCTTTGGCTCTTAAGCTGGCACTGAAGTTCCGACCGGACACAGTGGTGGTGAACGTTCCGTACCACATTGACGCTGACGAGCCAAAGATCGCCGAGATGGCCGACTCGATGGGTCTGAGCGGGCAAGGCGCTGATCAACAGCCCACAGTAGACATTGTTGTTCCCGGCGTACTTGCCCAGAGCCCTGATCCGGCAACTACTAGTGATACGGCTCCAGAGGAGCCTTCATAATCCCGGCACACGGTCTGGCCACTGTTCGATTGCGTGACCGCCGCCGAGTGAGTGAAATAAAGTAGAAGTGAGTAGCTAGGAGTGAATAGTTAATGACTGAGCCTGCGGAAGTCCTGATAGTGGGTGCCGGTATTTCGGGGCTAGTTGCAGCAGCCTCTCTTCGTCAGCATCATGCCGTCAGGTTGATCGAAAAGAGTCGTGGTGTTGGGGGCAGGATGGCCACTCGCCGGATCGGCGATGCAACCTTTGATCACGGTGCGCAGTTCTTTACTACTCATACTCGGGAATTTGCCGAATTCGTTTCTGCTTGGGTTGAGGCAGACTTCGCTACGCCTTGGTTTAACGGCAGGCTCGGGCACACGGGCGAACTACAAAACGATGCGCATACCCGCTATCGGGGCACTGTCTCGATGAACGATGTTGCCAAGAATCTTGCCGCTGGGTTACAGGCACCCGGTTTACAGGAAGCCGGTGGGCAAATACCAGATGTGCAGATTGTCTGCTCAACTCGTGCCACTTCGTTAGAAACCACCGATTCAGGTTGGCTGCTTCGAACCGACACAGGGCAAAGTTATCTGGCCGATGCAGTGTTCTTGACTTCTCCCGTGCCGCAGTCACTTGAGCTACTTGATGCCGGCGGGGTGCAGCTAGCGGCGGCGGACCGTCACGCCCTTGAGAGAATTCGTTACGACCCGTGTATTGCAGTGATGGCAACGCTGAGTGGCCCTTCGGGGTTAGGTGCCCCTGGAGCAATTAACCCTGCGAGCGGTCCAATCGATTGGATTGCCGATAACGCGATGAAGGGAATCTCTGCAGCTGTGGGGGTGACCATTCACGCGACAGCCGAGTTCAGTAAGCAAAATCTTGATGCACCAGATTCAGTAGTGATTGCTGCGCTTATTCGGGCTGCGGAACTTGCCTCAGCGCCAATCCCTGAGCTGTGTCAGGTGCAGAGATGGCGCTACGCAAAACCGATGGTTGTGCACCCGGAGCCGTATCTGCTGCTAGATGCCCACCTACCCTTGGTTTGCGTAGGCGACTGCTTTGGCGGCGCCAAGGTAGAAGGTGCAGTGTTATCAGGAGCTGCGGGAGCGTCTGCGGTTCAACAGTTACTGCAAGCCCGCTGAAGCTTGGAAGGCCCGCATGCGTTCTGGCCCGCTCAAGCCTAGTTTTTGATATCTAATACGCAAGAGGCCCGTCGTTCGATACCTAGCGGAGGTGGTCCGTTTTTCTGTCGACGGTCACCGGGAGTCGTGCCGATAGCTGTTACAGCAGAGGACTTCCGGTCGGCATCTCCTGCCGATTCAGCTACCGAAACCACAATCGACATCTTTCCGTCTTCTACGGTTACTGTCACACCTGATCCACCATTTCCGGCGTAGCGAGCAAGCGTAGCGAGCAAGGCCTCTGCTGGATCCTCTGAATACAGAGCTTGGGATTCACTGACAGGCTGCGAGTTGCTGCCGTAGCGGCCGTGCTGTTCCTGCGGTCGGTGCTTCCGGGTGAACAACCCTTTCAATAAGCCGGGTTTGTTGGCATTTTTGTCTTTTACGGACGCGGCGACTCGAGCCTTTTCAACGCTGCCGCTGTCAGCCTGCACAAGAAGATTGACCTCATCCCCCTCACGATCAAGCAGGGCAAGCGTTGCCACTAGCGGTGCCACGCCAGAAGGTTGCTCAGCTGAACCGGACCCATAATAGAGAACCGAGGCCCAGTCGGGATCGGCCGGTTGTTCTTGTCGCTTCTCGGGTTTATATAGTTTTTTAGCCAGACCGTAGCGAATATCGCTCAGCGAGTAACGGAACCCAACGAATGCAATAATTGCGTACAGAGTAAGGACAGCATTTGAGCCCGCAAACAGAGCGTGGTTGAGATGTCCCTGCCGTAGGTCTTGGTGCAACGTCCAAGCGGAGAGTCCTACAATCAGGAAGGGAATGGCTACGAAAGGCAGCGCGGCGCGGGTGCGGTCACGAACCTTTGGGGTTCGAGCAAAGGGAATTTTTTGTCCACCAATCGACTGCTCAAGTGACTTGACGACTCCCGCTATGTTGACAGGCATTAGCAGCAAGTTGAACCCGTACACACGGAACACATCGGTTCTTCTATACCCGCATCGCTTGAGGTCTGAAGACATCGCAAAGAAGTAGGGCAGAGCGGCGAGTAACGCAATCGGACTGACTAAGCGATTGTCATACGGGTACACCAGCAACATGACGAGCCCCAAGCTTGCCCAAGTAATTGAGGCTAAGTAATTAAGCCGTAAGAAGCCCTCGCGAGCAGCTCGAATGCCAATCTGCGAGTAGCGCTTCTTCATAAGGTCTCGGAACTTAGGTAGCACAATCAGGCCACCGTTTGCCCAGCGCTGACGTTGCACGCATAACGAACCAAAGTCCACCGGTGTGGCGCTGTAACTCAGACGTTCAGGGAAGTTGAACAGACGCCAGCCATGTATGCAGATATCGATACTAGATTCGGTATCTTCAATCGGGGTTCGGTCTTGGATATAGCGCCTGATAATCAGACCATCCTCTGTATCTATCTCGCACAGATCATCAAGAGCAACTTTGCGCAAAACCGCGTTTGCGCCCACCCAGAAGGTTGCATTGTCATTCGTGAGACCCTGATGAACGATGTGTTGCAAGTCCGTGGTTGCGCCCGAGATTCGTTGGATGCGAGTTTGTGCACCGGGATACGAGGAATACGGAGTCTGGGCTACTGCAACATCTTGGTAGCCCTCTTGTTCCATTAGATAGACCAATCGCAGGCAATACTCAGGAAGCAGGGTGCTGTCGGCATCAAGGGTCAGTACATAGTCGGGGTCTGGGACCTCAAAATCAAAGGCCTCGCCTCGGACTTCAATCAACACAGGTCCACTCGGAAGTGTCTCGGTGCGGAACCTGCGACCCATAAGGCCGATGTAGCTGTTCAGGTTCATGGCTTTGTTCACCTCACGAGACAGCGATGAGTACTGTTTGCGTTCAAAGCTAGAAACATCTGTACGAAAGGTCCAAGCCAATCGGCGGTGAAGCTGCAGCAGCCGGTCATTGCCCAAACGAGCGCCTTCAGAAGATGCCAGCCGAAGGGCCACAGCTACCTCGGCTAGTTCGTTGGCCAGACCATCAAGTACTGAGTTCGCCATGAAAATATCTGAGTTGTCCACCAGTTCTTGAGCAGCTGCTTCGCCGTGTAGCCAATCGGCTGCTCCTTCATACAGCTTTGCCAACTCTTGCTGGTGATTGACGTGGTCTTGGTCGCTAGAGAGTTCGGTGGTTTCGAATTGGTGAAGTGCATCTTCAAATCTTCTTCGCAGACTGCTGAGAAGGTCCTGAATTTCGTCTGGGAGCGCTCTAGCCGACTCGAGAAGCTCTCTGTCTGCCGCACTGGTTGGGTTCGGAGGGTCGTCAATCAGAAGAACGATCCGCATATACGGGTATTCCTGCAGAGCGGCTGAAAGCAGCGTTTGTCGAACGACGCGATAGTCCTCCTTATACGACGGAATGATGGCGGTCAGCGTCGGCATATGTTCGGAGTAGAAATCGTCGATGGTGGTGCGAGGCACCCGCTGATGATCACGAATTCTGTACAGGTACCCCAAGCGAGTTATCAGGTAGGCAACGGCAGACGCAGTCAACAGAGTGACCAAAAAGAAGTAAGTGAAGGTGTCAAAAACCGCTCGCACCGAAATCGGGTTCTGGCCAATTCGATAGAATTGGTCAATGGCATAGGCAAACCAGGCAGCAAGGGTTAGAACAATTGCGAATCGGGCGCCGCTGACTGCTCGTCGAGAGGGTGGCGCAGCCACAGCGGCTAGCGGAGTTAGGTTCCGGTCAGTGCCGATTTTTCGAATCCCTGGCAGCCGTCGCTCGGATTGGAGCGCCTCGGTTCGTTTTGAATCGGTATCCGTTCCACGCTGACTGTTAAATCCTTCGTCTGCTGCCATATCTATGTTTGTACAGCTCGAAAAGCAAAATAGCTATGCAATGAGATGGATTAACTAAAATAGTGACAGTATTGTGACGAATAACCGCTATTTGTATATATTTAGATAGTTTGCTGCAGGAAAAGCTGACACTGCAAAGACAAGTACCTATACAGCTGGGTCATCTGACCTATGTGAGAACGGGTTCGCTGCCGGTACCCTATTGGGGTGCCCTACCAGCAGCATCTGGTATCTGAAAACTCGGAGTAAGCAATGTTGGTAGTAAGCAATGCCTAGTCATGCCGCAACCGCCCCGGTGCCCGTGCCAAAAGGAGAAAGGCCTCAACGGCGTCGCCTTTCTGTTCTGCGTGTGTCGCTGGCTTTGCTCATTCTGATGGCAATGCTTGCCGGCGGTGTTGCAGTGGCAAAAAATGCGGTCGAACGTAGAGCAAAGGGCAGCCCAGGTGCATGGTTCGCCCCTTATGTGGATGCCACGCTGGTTCCGACCTTTCCGTTTGAAGATCCAATAGCAAGTGGCTCTGAGGACATTGTTCTGGGCTTTGTGGTTGGCGAGCGCGACGGCGGCTGCGTTCCTACTTGGGGTACATATGTTGACCTAGACGGTGCCGCCACCTCGTTTGACCTTGACCGGCGCATCGCGCGACTCAAAGCTGCTGGCGGTACTGTAATTGTGTCCTTTGGTGGGGCAGCCAATACCGAGCTAGCGCTGCAATGCGAGTCCTCTTCTGATGCTGCAAAGGCCTACGGCGCAGTGATCGACCGCTACCAGTTGACCACTGTTGATGTTGATGTTGAGGGCGAAGCGCTGCGCGATGAAGCCGCCACTACCCGAAGAGGTAAAGCACTGAAGCAGCTACAGGACGCAGCGCGAGCCGACGGGCGGGACTTAGCTGTTTGGCTGACGCTGCCCGTTGCACCGTCTGGCCTGACACCTGAGGGCATGAAGGTGGTTACCGACACTCTTGCTACTGGTGTGGACCTTGGTGGAGTCAACGTCATGACCATGGATTACGGCGCTGGCCGCAGCCCAGACATGTCTATGGCGCAAGCAAATAAGGAGGCGCTTCTAGCTACTTACCGACAGCTTGAGGGTGCCTACCGGACCGCAGGCAAAGCAATGAATCCTCAGCAACTGTGGGCACGAATAGGTGCAACACCAATGATTGGCCAGAACGACACCCCCGAGGACGTCTTTACCCTTGATGATGCAGATGATCTTCTCCGATTTGCCAAAGTCCAGGGGTTGGGCAGATTGTCAATCTGGTCATCAAATCGTGACAGTCCGTGCGGCAAGCAGATGGATGTGCTGCTAGTCAGTAATACCTGTAGCGGGGTTACACAGACGCCGCTCGAGTTCACTCAACGCTTGAATCAACTTGCCGGGCGTTCTAATCAGCGGGGTGCCGCTGCTGCCGGAATGGAACCTGAAGGAGCGGCATCTGGCGACCTCACTCAAACTCAGGTGGTTGACGATGCAGAAACCAGCCCGTACCCGATCTGGCAGGCAGACCGTGTGTATCGAGGCGAAGAGAAAGTTGTTTGGCACGGGAACGTCTACGAGGCAAAGTGGTACTCAAATAGAGAGTTGCCGGATGCCGTAGTCAAACATCTCTGGGACTCGCCTTGGCGGTTACTTGGACCAGTATTAGCAAGTGATCTGCCAGCGCCAAAGCTTGACCTGCCTGCAGGCACCTTCCCTGACTGGTCCAAAAATGCGGGCTATGCGAAAGGTAAGAAGGTGCTGTACAAAGGCCGTGCCTTTGAAGCCAAGTGGTATAGCCGGGGTGATACTCCTAACCCAGACCGCCCATGGGAGACCCCGTGGCAGCCAATTACAGTGCTATCACCGAGTTCGGGTGGAACCGCAGGAACTGGGCAAGCCTTAGTGTCCATCGTTGGACTTCCCGAGTGGAGTGGCGACGTGGTCTATAACAAGGGTGCTCGTGTGCAGTTCCAGGAGGAACCCTACGAAGCAAATAACTGGAACAGGGAAACTATGCCCGGTGACCCCCCGGCCGAAGGCGCCAAGGCCACATGGTTGGCCTTGAACGGAGCCCCCATAATCCAGAAAGCCGGCTAGGGGCGTGAGTTCGTCCTATGCAGGAGCAAGGGCCATGCGTGGCTCCGCAGAGCGACCCAAGCGCGACCAAGGTGGAGATTGCAGTTCGGAATTAAGCGGTTGTTGCCCCGTTGTTCCAAACCCGGAGCAACAACCCAGAGGCACCAGCTACTCCAGCTGAACCGGAGTTTGCGGAGGACCCGCCACCACCACCTGCACCACCGCTGCCACCAGCAGTTCGAGTCTGTGCACCACCGCTAACTGACAGGGACCCTGTTCCGGTATGGAATACCGATATTGATGGACCGCCGGCACCGCCGCCGGCACCGCCACCGCCACCACCAGAACCACCACTGCCTCCACTGCCTCCACTACCAGCAGAGCAACAAGAGGCTGAACCGCCGCCGCCACCAGAACCGCCGCCGCCGCCAGAGCCACCAGAAGTGCCTGCACCGCCGGTTCCTCCGGCTACTGCGTTGACAGTGGAGTTGGCCACTGTTATTGAGGAATTGTGGGCATAGACCCCGAAGGAGCCACCGCCAGCATTGCCGATACCAGTAGACCCGCTACCAGCACTGCCGCCGCCGCCACCAGCACCTCCGGCACCGCCAGAAGCACTAGCGGATTTACCGCCGCCGCCGCCGCCGCCGCCACCACCGAGGCTGCCACCAGAGCCAAATCCACCAGACAGTCCCACCCACAGCGCTGCAGCGCTGCCAGCGGAGTTAGTTGCGCCAGCTCCAGCGCCGCCACCAGAACCTGCTGCTCCACCCGAACCGTTACCGGCGTTAGTCCCGCAACCGAAGACGCTGCCGCAGCCACCGTTACCACCTGCCGCACCGCCTCCGCCAGATCCGCCAGAGGCACCGCCGCCCGAGTACTCTCCACCCCTGCCGCCGGTACCGCTACTCGCTACCCCACTTCCACCGCAAGAACCGGTAGTACCCCCGGGCGAACTTGGCCCCGTAGCGTTTGCGCCATTGCCGCCGTTACATCCGCCCGCTGCAGCAGTAGGCACACCCGAGCCGGGGCTTGCTGCAAGTCCTGCCTGGGAGCTCAGCACTGAATCAACCACTGAGACGTTAGAACTACTGAGCGCTCGAACCCCATAGGCGCTAGATCCGGCGCCAGTGGGGGTACCGCTAGTCACTGCCACACGCAGCAGCGTAAGAGTGCCGCTTTGCACGAGTACACCTGTGGCATTTGAGCCGCCGGCACCATTGATACTGAGGTCCACTATGGAAGCACCACTAGTGGTTGAGGTAGCGAGAACTGCGCCGTTAACGGTGGAGCTTGCTGACTTTGATCCAAATCCGGCGGAATACCCTCCGGTCACCGTCACTGCATTACTTAGTGTGAAGCCGGCAGGGTAGGTACCCGAGGCGACTTGCACCACCGATTTGGCAGATTCGATTGCAGTAGAAACTCCCTGTTGGATCGATGCACAAGGAGATGCCAATGCACCGCAACCTGCCCAATCGGCGCCACCTATTGCGGCAACAAATACCGTTTGGGACAGCTGACCGTCAGCGCCATCACAGTTGGAATCAAGTCCAGCGGCATCAAGTGGATCGGGTGCCGATGGGTTAATCCCGGCGTTGGTATCATTGCAGTCTGAAGGAGGTGAGACTCCATCGGCATCGTCGTCAATCACTACTGAGATTGCCACTGTCTGCTGGGCAGAAACCACCCCGTTGTCGTCGGTTACGGTCAGGGTTGCGGTGTAGTTGCCAGCCGCATAGGTATGGCTCGGCGAAATTGCCGAACTCAGGCCGCCATCACCAAACTCCCAGTTGTATGAGGTAATACTGCCGTCGGGGTCACTTGAAGATGCAGCGCTGAAGGCAACCACCAAGGGGCGGGCGCCAGACTGTGGAGTTGCGCTGAGAACTGCAGTAGGTGCCTGATTTGCAATGACCACCGTGGTTACTGTTGCGGTATCAGTTGCGCCAAAGTCGTCGGTTACGGTCAATTGGGCGATAAAGATTCCGGCATTGGTATAGGTATGCGTGGCCGAAGGCGTGGTCTTATCGGCACTGCCATCACCAAAGTCCCAGTTATATGCGGCGAGGCTGCCATCGCTATCGTTTGAACCGGTAGAACTGAAACTCACCGTCACGGGCTGCTTTCCGCCGCTAGGACTTCCCGAGGCTGCAGCTGTTGGTGCCAAGTTAGAAACCACGGTGATGACTTGGCTACTAGTACCTGTTCCGCCTGCGTTATCGGTGACGGTCAGCGTTGCGGTTTTTGGACCAGCTACTGCATAGGCGTGGGTTGGGTTTGCAGTAGTCGAAGTGACACCATCCCCAAAGTCCCAGTGATATGCGGTGATCGTGCCATCGGCATCTGTGGAGCCAGCCGAAGAGAAGCTCACTGCTAGCCCCTGACGAATGGTGGTCGGTGAGGCTGCAGCTACTGCAGTTGGTGCCAAGTTGGGGATGGGGTCTACCTGAATTGCTAACGATGCAACCGAGGTTGCCCCCTCTAGGTCGCTCACCGTGAGGGTGACAGTAAAGGTACCTAGGCTGCCGAATGTGTAACTCGGGTTAGCGCTAGTGGAGGAGTTACCATCTCCAAAATCCCATGAGTACGCTGTGATTCCTCCATCAGGATCTGTAGAACCAAGTGAAGAGAACAGCACAGTGAGCGGTACCTGCCCAGCAGTGACGTTAGAGTTTGCTACTGCAGTTGGAGCAATATTGGCACTGACCTGCACCGAAAGATCTGCAGAATCTGTCAGGCCGTCATTGTCGGTAACGGTCAGCGTGGCGGTGAAGGTGCCCGCAGTCGTATAGGTGTAACTCGGGTTAGCTACGTTGCTGCTGCCGCCATCGCCGAAGGCCCATGAATACGAGGCAATGGTTCCATCGGAGTCGCTCGAAGATGCCGAAGAGAACTCCACCGACAGCGGCGCCTTGCCAGCGGTTGGCGCGGCAGCCGCACCGGCTGTGGGGGCGAGGTTGGCTGGGCTGGTGGATATCACGACTGTTGTGCTGGAAATCCCGCCTGAGTTATCAGTCAAACTCAGGCGTGCCGTGAAGGTACCCACTGAGGTATAGAGATGCGCTGTATCCACGGTTGACGCCAGAGCGGAGCCATCTCCAAAGTCCCAGGAGTACGTAGTAATAGTTCCATCGGGGTCGATAGATCCTGCAGAAGAGAAGGTCACTAGCAAGGGAATATCGCCCGCCACGGGCGTAGCCGTCACCGTGGCCACGGGAAGAAGGTTGGTGGCTCCGCCGCCGCCGGGAGTCGGCGCGCAGGCTGCGGCAAGTAGTCCAGCAGTTGCAAGCATGCCAACAGTCAAAACTCGAACGTTCTTCTTCATAAGTTCCCCTTTGAGCTGTAAACGCCTATCAACAGCTAGCTGTGATCTTTGCCGAGAAAGCAGCCCGAATCAAGCATAAAACCACAAGTAGTAATATGAACCACACTCAGTGTGGTGATGCACTCGCTCCTGGAAGTGGCGCTGCGGTAAGCGGGCCCACAGCTAGCAGGCAGGGTCGCTAGCCAGCGCTTTCTGACCGCTGCTCGAGAACCTCAATAATGCGGGGGCGCAATTCGGCGGCGGGAATCACTGCATCAAGCGAACCCACCTGCACCGCGCGTTCTACCGTATGGATTGCGTCAAATTCCCTAGCAACTGCGGTGCGAGCGCGAGCAGTCGCAGCTACTCGCACCGTTTTTAGTTCTTCTAGCCGTTGAAGTCGAAGGTCAGCATCGTTTCCGGCCTCAGCCTGCTCGACTGCAAGCTGTGCCATCTGTATCTGCTGATCCTCAAAAATCCGGGTGCGAACATCACGGGTCAGTACAACTGCAGCCGCCGGTGCACCCCCAATAACCGAAGCAAAGCTGCCCTCAAGCGCAATCGAGGTGAGCCCTTCGTTGAGCCGTTTAGAAAACACTACATAGGCACCGCCGTGATAGCGGCCAATAACAACAAACACAATCGGTCCATCAAATTCGACCACAGCACGGGCAATTTCGGCACCGTATTCAAGTTGCAAGCGGCGTAAAGATTCTGGGCTTCCATCAAACCCCGAAAGGTTCGCCAGAATAACTGCGGCTCGATTTGCTGAGGCTGCTCGAATTGCGCGGGCCACCTTTTTTGAAGAGGCCGGATATAACGTGCCGCCCGCCCATTCAGTTGGACCATCAATTGGGCCAGGTTCGCTGCGTTGGCGCGGTCGCGACTCAATCCCAATCAGCGATACCGGAAAACCGCCGATACGTGTCTCCCAAACCACGGCACCGTCTGCGTCGGCCATACCCCGCCAACGCTCAAGGCGTGGCGCCTCGGCATCTACCACAGCGCCCATGACTGCCCGCACAGCAAAGGGCCGCTTACGCCCGGGATTGATTGCAGTATCAAAGATTTCCCCCACCATTGTAAAGCCTTCGTCTCCACCGCTATACGGCTGTAGACAAATATTGCGAGTAGCGGGATCATCAGTATTGATTCGCGGGGCAGCCCCGGGGGTTCCGCTGTGGACTGAGTCCAAGGTCAAACCATGGTGGTCTAACAAAATTGCATAGGCGGCAGCCACATCGTCTGCCCGGTACTGCGATTGGCCGTTTGGTCCCATCACCCGATCGTGACCACCGATTCCAATTTCGTCCTGTGCGCCAACCGAACCCGAAAATTCTAGGGCCCGTTTACCTGTGAGCACCATGGAGGATGTTGGCAACATGATCAAGATGCCCTTGGTATGCATCAACATGGTGGCCTCGGCGTTCCAATAGGACTGCGCCCCGACGTTGACTCCAGACACGATCACGTCGATCTCGCCGCCGGCAGTTGTGAACTCGACAATGCGGCGCAATACTGCCGCTGTCCAATCAAGATTCTCGGTTCCCGAATCCCAAGCAATGCGCGCCCCGGAAGACAGCGAAACCCATTCCACCCGCAGGTTTCGTTCTGCTGCGAGTTCTAGCGCACCAAGAATTCGGCGGCATTCTTCTTGGCCGAGCGAGCCCATTGACCGAAGCGGATCGCCAAGAATGAGAACTCGTTCTGCCCATTCGGTTCGGCCCACCAACGGGTTGGCTACCAGCCCAACAATCACTGAGCACTCGTGTAAGGCTGGTGGACGATTTACGGCGCATAGTTTTTCGCTCGGGCCTGGGTTGCTGGGGTCAAGGTCATATTCAATAAACCTGCCATCAGCTAACGAGGGGTGGGGTAGGTCACCGTCGCGCACTCGGCCTTCAAGAAGGCCGATGAGTTCCCAGGGGTCTACAACCCCGAGTCGTTTTGCGGTTAACGCTCGCCGGTCAAGGTTGCTTCTTGGCCTGGCTTGGAGCATGCCTTGCGAACTGTCAATCTCGAGCCGGGCGTGACCGCGCCGGCGAATCGAAAACTCGACAACTCCGCTCTGCATCTCAGGGTTAACAAGCACGGTGCCGGTCAGCGCAGTATTGGGCGGCAGCGCATTGGGCAGTAGCGCAATTGTAAATTCCTGCAGGGCTAAGCCACGGGTACCTGATTCGAATTTATGGGTGAGCGAGAGCATCGAGCCGGGGTCACCAGTTCTGGTTCCATGTAATAACAAGTGAAGGGCCGCCCACCAGGTGTCTCGGTCGCTGAGTGAACGATGTTGCTCGCGCCGTGTTCGCAATAAGGCAACTCCCACATCAAATAATTCTGCGAAGGGCGCGATCTGTTCTTCGCTGAGGTGCGAGATGTCTTCGGGGGCCTGATGAAGATCGATGGTGAGCACCATGCGAGAGTCTGTTGGGTCGGTGTTAGACACCACGCGAGACACCACTGATTGTCCAGCATCGGTGACTACTGCATCTACCACCGTGATCTGCACATCTACGTATCGCGTAAGTGCAAGAAGTCGGGCTATATCAACACTCTCGGGAGCAACTGAATGAACTTCGCCGCGAGCAGTTCCGAGTTCGGCCCGGACTAATACTGCGGCGTCCGCTAGCGCAGTGAGCGCTCCAGTAGCTACATGTTCTACTGCTGCCAGCCTGGAAAGAAACTCAGATCCCTCGAGCTGCTCAGTGCGCACAAACGCAGCGATAGCTCGCACTGCAGAGATCATCAGATTTTCACGCTCAGCCAGGCGTGCCCGTGTAGCGGCAATCCGCCATAGTGCATCACGAACCTGCTGCGGCTCGGAGGCAGCGGTGAGTCCGTAATGCAACAACACGGCATCGACTAGGGGCACTAGCTCGGTGACTACAGCGGCACGCGGGTCGCCGTATTTACGACAGAGATCATGAAAGGCAAGCTCTGCGCTAATGACTGCAGTGTGATCATCAAGCAGAATTAAGTTTCGTTCTAACAAAGCCTCGGTATCTACAAAGGTCTGTAAGTGATCAAGTAGGCCAATCCAGTCTGCAAGCTGGTACCTCTGCTGAAGATCCGACAGTCCACAACAGCGTGCAACTTGGTCAAGTGCTGCTTCGGCAGTTGCCACCTCATGAGCGGGAACTTCATATCCAAGCAGGACTGATTTAAGGACCTGCTCAGTTCGTTGAGCCGATCCGAGGTCGGTGCGTGGCCAAAGTGTGTCGAAAACCACTGTCTGTTTTTGATTTTCGCAAGTGCCCGCATGCAGACCAGAGTCATCAGTAAAGGGCCGTAGGACTACTACTGCTTCGCCAGCGGTAACTTGACTGCCAGCGGGAACAACAATGCGCTCGACTTCGCCGGCTATTTCGGCTAACAGCGGTGCCTCAGTTTTCATTGCTTCAAGAATCCCGATGCGCTGCCCAGCGGTAACTACTTCGCCAACCGCAACCGATATTTCGACTACCAACGCCGGACCTGGTGAGCGCACCACACCCAACTCGGCTAGTTGCACTCGGTGTAGTGTGCCGTCGACATCGACGGTCACCCCACTTGAGCCGCTGTGCAGCAGGACTCGCTGAGAACGGCCAGCAACAGTCACCACAACTGCAGACTCGTCTAGCCGTTCGAAGAGCACGTCAAGCTCACGGCCTATGGGTCCAACTGACCAACGGGTACCACCCATTCGGCACACCGAAAGCTGGTGGGCAATCCCGCGCAAACTTAGCTCTACTTCAAAGGGCCTAGTGGCCGAACCATCTGCAGCTGGCACGCCCGATCGGGCATCGCTAAAGAACCTGTTTGCATGAGCGAGTCGGTCTGCGCTGGCTAGTTGAACAGCTGCAGCTACAAGAGCTACTACGGTGCCTGCCGCTCGAGCCTGAGCACCAAGGTCATCTACAGATTCAAGCCAAGTAGTTGTTGCCGTAGCTTCGAGTAGCTCTTCACGGCTCAAGATATCTAGCAGGACACCTCGATTGGTTGCGCCATCTTCAATGAGTACTTCATATTCCCGTACAGCGCGCACCAGGGTTGCGATTGCTCGGTCGCGGGTGGGTCCCCAGGCCAGCACCTTTGCAATCATGGAATCAAACTCGATAGGAATCTCGGAGCCAGCGCGAATCCCCGCATCAACACGCACATTTGGGCCAGCAGCGGGTCGGTGAACCAGGACCTTTCCTGGGGCTGCCGCAAAGCCGCGTTCGGCATCTTCTGCGACTATGCGCGCCTCGATTGCCCAGCCTCGCGGGCCAGAGGATCGCTCATGGGTGGTGCCTAATGCAATCTCAATTTGAGCGCGAACCAGGTCGACTCCCCACACCATCTCGGTGACGGTGTGCTCAACTTGTAGCCGAGCGTTCACCTCGCAGAACGAAGCAGTTCGCGTTGCGGGTACATAAAGAAATTCGGCGGTTCCCACCCCGCGATATCCGGCGGCCTCGACCAGTTTGGCTGTGGACTCGGTCAGGCGCTCCTCTTCTACTGGAGATAACACCGGCGAAGGCGCCTCTTCGATAACCTTTTGGTGGCGACGTTGGATGGTGCAATCGCGCAAGCCCAAAGTTTGGGCGCGGCCATCTACCCCGACTACAAACTGCACCTCAATATGGCGGGCATCTTCTACACAACGTTCAACAAAAACTGCACCTTCACCAAATGATGCGGTGGCTTCTGCTCGCACTGAGCGAACTGCTATTGCCATTTGGGGTAGATCATCAACCCGCCGGATGCCTCGCCCGCCTCCGCCGTTGGCCGCCTTCACCATGACCGGGAGCCCTACCTGGGCTGCTACGCGCTCCCACTCAGATGGATCTGCATCCAAGTCGAGTTCTGCCCACGGGGCGAGCGGCACCCCGCAGGTTTCAGCCAATTTTTTGGCCTGTACTTTATCGCCTAACTTTCGCATCGCTTCTGCCGATGGACCGATAAACGCGATACCAACTTTGGTGAGCCGGTCAACAAAGTCGGCGTCCTCAGAAACAAATCCCCACCCTGGCCACACAGCCTCGATTTGGGCCTCGACTAGGCGTTCAATGACAAGATCATGATGACAATACGCGGGCAACATGGCACCACTAGGTGTTGGCTGTAGTGCCGCCCCCAACGAAATTGCGTGGTCTGCCAGCCGCACAAACGGCGCATTTTCATCGGGGTCAGTAAACACGGCAACGAGTTCTAAAATGGGACCCTCGCCTTCGGCCATTTCTCTGACAGTTCGCATGCATCGCATTGCTGCATCGCCGCGGTTGAGCACTGCGAGTCGGGTGAACTTCACTTCTTTACTCCTGTTGTGGAGTTAAGGGCGGTGCTATCTGCGAGGTCCAAGACCACAACGGCTGCCGCCGTTGGTCCGTCGTGACTGAGCGACACATGGGCAGTCCAGAACTCACCAAACTGCTGTTGAACTGCGAGTGCCACGGCACCCGATAACCGCAGTGCAGGCCGGCCATGCGAATCGTTGACTACTTGTACCTCGGATAAATCCCAGGTTGGCAAGCTGACGGGCTGATCAAAACGACTTGCAGACCAAGCTTTAATAAAGGCTTCTTTGGCAGCGTATCTAACAGCTAAGCGACGCAGTCTCTGCGGATCGCTATGAGTAATTTGTGCCCGTTCGCTGGCGCTAAAAGCGAGTTGCTCAAATCTTGTGCCGGGTAGATCAAGCTGCTCGGCAAACCCAGCTAGGTCGACTATGTCAATACCTACGCCTATGACGCTCACAGTTGCTCTGCCTGCGTCACATACCAACCCTGGTCGCCTAGGCGCATAAGTGGATCGGTTAGAAGACTGGCCTCTGCCTGCAGTCGTTCGTTGGAATTTTCTGTACCTATTAGTCGGCGGTCGACCCTTTTGACATAAGCCGGAGCGCCGCCATAGCGGTTTTCAACTCGGCGTCGCTGCCCGTCAACTCGTCGGACCTGTGCCGACTGCAGATACTCCGAAACACCATGGCTACTGCTCGGCAGCGTGGCGTCTAGGGCTGCGAAAAACACTCCGGCCCCGGCCATACATAACACGGCCGATACATGGCCAAACCCAAGGCTAGTCAGTAGGCCAGCTTTCAGAGGCTCGGCAGCAATGATCGACCGGTGTCCGTAGGCTAAATGCGTCTGCTGCAGGTATCCCTCGGGTAGGCATTCAAGGTTTCGGTTGCCAGGTACTCGACCAGTTTCGAGTATCTGAATTAACCCGATTGTCTGCCATGCAGCCGAACCACCTTTGGCATGCCCGGTAACTGTTTTTTGCGAGACCACCATCATTGGATTACCGGCAGTTCGTCCGAGTTGGTCTGCTATGCGGTGGTGGAGTTCGCTCTCATTGGGATCGTTAGCCCCAGTAGATGTGTCATGTTTAGATACCACCGCAATATCGTCTGCGCTCAGTCCGTGCTCAGATAATGCTGTGGCCAGCGGAGAAGTTGTTCCACCGATCACACAAGCCAACGCCCCTAAACCAGGAGCAGGAATCGAGGTCTGAATTCCATCGGCAAAGCTTGTGGCGTACACAACGACACCTCTGACTGACAGACCGAGTTCGGCCGCAACCGAGCCGCGAGCTAGTAACAAAGTGCCCCCGCCAGCCGCCTCTACAAAGCCGGCTCTGCGCCGATCGTTTGCTCGGGAATACTGCCGTGGATCAAACCCTGCAGCCTCCATATGGTCACTAGCAGCCGTAGCCGACATATCGGCAAAACCCAGCACGCCTTCTAGTTGCAGGTCATCCCAGCCGCCGGCCACAATCACATCGGCCTTGCCGGCTCGAATCTTGTCGACTGCATCCTCGATCGATACCGCTGCAGTTGCGCAGGCTGCTACTGGGTGCACCATCGGCCCGTAGCCGCCTACATAGCTCTGCATGACATAGGCAGCAACCACATTTCCGAGGCCTTCTTGCAACAAGTCATTGGCATGATCCCCACCAAGGATCGTGTCGCGGTACAGGGCTTGCACCGAAGCCATACCGCCCATTCCAGACCCCTGCGTGTTGCCAACCCGGGCTGGGTGGACACGGGCCATCAGCTGTTCGGGTTCGATACCGGCATCAAGAAATGCCTCGACCGTGGCTACCAAGTTCCAGAGTGATAACCGGTCTACTGAGGCGGCCATTTCTGCTGGGATTCCCCAACGAGTGGGATCAAAGCCAGACGGGATTTGAGCGCCAACTCTTCGACTCAATCGGGCACGTCGAGGCACCCGAATCGAACTTCCAGCGGCACGTACCACTTGCCAATCTCCGTCAGGGCCAACGCGCGCAGTGCTGTTATCTGGATCTGCTGCGGCAAAGGCACGGGCATCGGCCTCATCGGCGGCACTCACCACCACATCAGAGTCAAGAAAAACCTCAACAAGTAGCGAAACCCCTGCTGGATTGAGCGGACCATCTACATCAAACTCGCGAATCCCGCAGCGACTGTTGACTGCCTCGCGGTAGCGATCACCAAGCTCGCCCTCTGCTACGAGTTCGTTAGTTTCTATATCGATCCAAGAACCGCCTTCGGCCTCGCTATCAAAGCGAATAAGGCCGCAGTTCCAGGCCAGTTCGGCCACTGAGGCAGCTGCTAGTTCACCCTCGACCTCTAAATCGAATCTCGTGGCGCTCGATCCCCAAGGGCCTAACTCTCCGGCCCCGACTACCACCACCATGTCCTCTAGAGAACGACTAGGGGTTGTGGCATCAGCCCACACTTGGCTAGGCAGACCAGAAATTGCAACGCCCGGAGGTGACAGAAGCGCAGGGGTAGTTCCACCCTGCGGCTCAGCCGATCCTGAAGCTGTTTGCGCAGTCTCGGTTTCGTCGAGTGGGACCTGCAGTTCTTGTACTAGTGGGGCCATGGCCTGGCGCAGGTTCTGAATCGCACCTAGCCCACCTGTCAGGTCGACTCTGAGTGGCCCATCGGGTGCTGCTTGGGCAACTGCTGGAGCGACAAGTGCCGTGAGCAACCAACCCATTTCGGCATTTGAAAACGTTCGCACCCCAAGGTCACGCTCGACTAGTGAGCGAAGTCCATCAAGGTGGCCCATCAACCCAGTACCGCGAACCCAACCAATTGTGGGTGCAATCAGGCTGGTGCGCGAACCCCAACGCTCTTGCTCGGACCCCCACTTCTCGATAAATACTTCGAGGGCTGCTTTTGCCTCGCCATAAGCACCGTCACCACCAAACCGACCATGGTTCGGTGACAGCGGCAGCATCACAGAAATCTTTGAATGAGCAGCACCCTTTCGGTTAGCAGCTTCCACTAAACGACCTACAAGTCGCTCTACACCCCACACCAGTACACGCATGGCAACTTCGGCTGCTGGCCCTGCATCGGCTAAGTCACCCGACACTGTTCCCGCAGCAAATGGAAGTATCAAGGTGGGCGAGAACGGGTCTTTGATAGTGCGTGCAAAACCAGCCGACCGATCAATAACCGGAGTAGTTATCCAGTCAACCAGAGCATCGATATCTTCGAAGGAAGCCATGTTGGCAGGTACCACATGTAGCTCTGCACCCGGCGCAGCAGTCTGGTTGTACAGCTCACGATAAAATTGCATCCGCTGTTGGGTCAGATTGCTGCTGGTACAAATCACTTTGGCACCGCCGGCTAATAAGCGGGCCACGACTTCTACTGCAATTGAGCCAGGACTTGCGCCGGTGACCAGCGCTGTTTCTGCTGTTAGGTCAAGACCGATGCCGGCAGACCCTTGGGGGTTTTCATCTTGCAGTTCGGAGCAGATTGCCCGGAGCGCATCTGCATAAGCAGTACCCCATTCGGTTCCATTGCTGCGGAACTCTTGAACCAAACTTTCTAGCCGGTCTAGCGGTGCGGGAGCCTCTGCTGCAACACGTTCGCCGTTTACGATGGCGAGTGTGGGAGCAAGCAACGGAACAGGAACTACCCACGGGTGGCCCTGCAAAATCTTTTCAAAGCGGAGCTTTGCTGCGTCATCACTGCGTGCTGCTGCGCGGCCTGCAAAGTAGATGGCCGAGGCGCGCACGCCGGGGTCGACTACGAATCGGGCAAGCCGTGAGGCCTCGGCGTCAAGCTCGTCAGCCGACAGAGCGTCAAGCTCGTCAGCCGACAGAGCGTCAAGCTCGTCAGCCGACAGAGCGTCAAGCTCGTCAGCCGAGACGGCGTTAATCGCATAGCCGGCATGGTGCAAGGCCAACATGTCATGGCGGGCGGTACCCCAATACGAGGTAAAGGCAACGTGGCGGCGAGCATCAAATGCGGGAGCCACTGCAGTAGCGCGACGGTCGCCGTGTTCGCGCTCAAGTAGGGCAAGGCGGTCAGCTGTGGAGGTATCGAGTTCTTCGGCTGACTCTTTAGTCGGTGCAATTCTGGCCAGTAGATCGCGGGCGGCGCTGGCGAGTAATCCGTCTGCTCCGGCAATGCGAGCCTCGAGTTCGGCTACGGCTGCGGCGTCTACTGCACCCCCAGCAGAAGTAGCCGACGGATCAGCGACTGCCACTCCTGCATCTGCGGCTGCTAGTTGCACTGCAAGGTCTATTGCGGTGTCGCCGCTATTCGGGAGTGGATGCAGCCTGCCTAAGGACCCTCCCCTTGCAGAGTCTCCTTCTCTGCCTTCGAAGGCCAACACGGCAAGGACTCGTTCAGTCCAACCCGGGCCGAGGTTCCAGTGGCTGTTCACACGGTTGCCGACATCGCGGGCCTTGAGTCGCAGCGGCCCAAGAACTGGTGCTAACGCTGCGTCGCGTGCATCACGTAGCACTGGGCCCGGGAAGGCGTATCGGCTGGCTCTTGCTGCGAGTTCAGTGCCGAGACGTTGCAATGGAAGCTCTCGGGCACCGTCTACCCCAGAGATATTGAACTCTTCGCCCAAGTCCATGAGTAGCTGGTTGCGACGTGATGACACTCCGTCTACTAGATCGTCGATGGACTCGGTATCTAAGAGTTGATCAGCTCGAACTTTACAGAGCAGCGACAACAAAATACGCATGGCCTCGGGCTGGCTCATTGCAAGGTCAGCTACTGGCTGGGTTGCTGGCTGGGTTGCTGGCTGTGTTGGCGCGGGAGCGAGTTCTGTTGCCTCCGCATTGGTAGTACTCGCCACTGCAGCCGCTTCTGGCGGAGTAGGGCTAGCTGCATCGGAGGACTCTTCTGTGTTGTCGGCAGCCTCCTGCTCATCTATCGCAAACACGATCTGGCGATCGGACTCACAATTAAACACCTCGACCTGACCGTGGGATTCTTCGCCTAAGGCAAGGGTGCCTCGAGCCAGATTGGCCACCGTGGGTGCCGAGCCAAGTCCAACCTCAATGACGCGTTCGATGCCCAATCCACCGCGTTCGCAAAGTCCAAACAGCAAATCCTGAGTTTCTATCCAGCGAACCGGCGAGGCAAACTGCCAAGCCAACAGCTCTACAAGCAAGCTGCGACACAGGCGGCCCGGATCAGACGAGGATCCTTCCCAGTCATCTAACACGCTGGCCAACTGAGCCGAACCTGCATACTCGGAAACTTCCTGCACAAACTCTTGCTGCAGACTAAATACCCGCGGAACCAAGTTGGGAACGTACCGGCCAACAAGCAGCTCTGGATTTATGCGTTCGGGAATCACTGCATCTAGGTGGGAACGAAACTCGTCTACCCCGTCACGAAGAGCAGAGGAATGGAAGGGAACGTCAATCCCCGGCACGTAAATAAACGCAGCCCGCGACCCCGGCTGAGCCAAGGTATTGACTGCGAGTTCTAATGCGTCGAGTGCCGAAATTGTTCCAGCCACGGCGTACTGCTTATTTCGGAGATTGAAGTTAACTATTTCTAGGGTCTCGCCGAGCGAATCGCGCAAATCAGCAACTAGCGACTCTATCCCTGCGTGATCTAGGTCAACCTCTTGTGGCCGAATAACCCCCAGACGATAATTTGAGTTGCCTGCTGCATCCCGAGGTACTAGCCGACTCATAACTTGGCCTCGGCGGAATACCAGCTCTACAACCTGCTCAAGTTCGAGCACCTGACCCAATGCCGCTAGCGCGTTGTACTCGCCAACTGAGTGCCCCGCTACAAGAGCTTGATCATCGAATACTCCAGCTTCTTGTAGTTCTGCAATCTGTGCCGAGGCCAGAGCGGCCATAGCCACCTGCGTGAACTGCGTCAGATGTAAAACGCCTTGCGGGTGACGATGAAGTTCACTATCAGCAGACAGCACGGTGGGGTTATCTCGGACTATGGACAGGATCGAAAATCCGAGTTCCTCACGGGTGTAGAGATCGGCTCGGTCCCAGATATTTTTTGCGGCTACTGATCGTTCGTAACCATCCATTCCCATGCCGGGCCGCTGGATTCCTTGCCCAGGGAACAAATACGCAGTGCTAGGCGCAAGCAGTTCGGCACTGGCAGTCAGCGCTGGAAGGTTGCCTGTGGGGCGGTGCACTATGGCGTTGACTTCGTAGATTGTGCGGCCGCTGCGCACCCCCGTGCGGACTACGTTCACCGTGATCTGTTCTCCCGGAACTACAGGAGCTAAAAACTTTGCATCCCAGTGCACCAAACGGGTAGCAGCAGTTGCTGCACAGAGCTCTATTACCGCTCGCTGCGCAAATGCCGAGGTCCAAGCGCCATGAACAATCGGCCCGTCAAGACCAGCTAGACGGGCTATTGCCGCTGACCGGTGAATCGGGTTGTGGTCACCGGAAATTGCCGCAAAGCTGCTCATGTTGCTCGGTGCACTCATGGTTAACTTTCCACAATTCACGCGTGGGCGATCCTGGAACTCGCCTGCATGTGTGCCAGAGAGCGCGTCAGAGAGTGTGGCAACTGGGTCCGGCTGATCGAATGGAACTACCGAGGTGTTGCGCAATAAAAACGCGCCCTCGACTCGCAGAATCGGACCCGAATTGTTACAGACTTCGGCAAGGGTATCTACTTGCGTTCCTGCCGAATGTGCGGAGATCTTTGATACTCGAGCGGTGACCTGCAACTCGGTTTGGGCTGCAAATTTTGGGTCGGTGGACCAGGTCTGGTCCAACAGGGTAACGCTGTGTTCTAAGTGCACAAGATCTAGTAGCGAGCCAACAATCTCTTCTGCGCCCAATGCTGCAAAAACCGCTGGCCATACCAGTGCATTCCAACTATCTGGTAGCTCCGTTCCGGCTGACGCGCCAAGGAGCCGGGCATGCGCCTGAGAACGAAGCTGGTCAGAGGAGCAGTTCACTGTTATTGACTCACCCAACGCCACGGTCTTAGCCGAGCCGCGAATCAACACTTGGTTCAACATTGTGGTGAGCTCTGCAGTTCGAGCAGTGTGATCAAGCTGCAAAATATCGATTCCGGCTCGCACCGTATGCAGGAATCTCAAACTAACTGAATCGCGTTGTCGGCCGCCCTCTACAACAGATGCAACATCAGTAACTCCAGCGGCGGGATTGCTTTTTGGGTCTGCTACCCGCGTGAGTCCGTAACCTGTAAGTTCGGCAAACGACACAGTAAGCACTACTGCGTTGGGCCCATCAGTAGTATCCAGAGCCAGTTCAACTTGATCTGCTGTTCGCTCCGCAGCGCTAGATCCTTGGGAGTTTCCGCCGCCCAAAGTAAGGCTGGCATGAGTTATTACCCCCAGCTCATCAGAGTTAAGAACCCAGTCTTCAATAGGTGCAAAAGCTAATGCCGGATTGACAATAATTTTACCTTCGCAGACCACAGTCGGTGCTTCGAGCAGAGCAGCAAGAGCCCCGCCGAACTCGGCAGTCGGACCATGTCGGCGGAGTCTCGTGACCTTGTTGACCGGTTGCCCACCCGATATGAGCTGATCAACCAAGTGATCCTCAAATCGGGTCAGAAGGTCAGCTACGGGCTCGTCAACTGATTGGATTCCACCAACCGCAGCGGGTCCGGGGATGACCAAAACTTGATCGGCATCAAATGCTGGGTGTTGTGCCTGCCACAGTGAATCTGACTGGTACCAGCGCCGAACATCTGCATCAATAACCGGCACAAACGGCACTGGCTTTCCGGGCCGTCGACATACTGCCAAGAAGTAACTTGGATCACCGGGGTGTAGTAGCACCTGAGCGGCTCTGGGGTAGAGAACTAACAGATCGGTGATTGCCCTATCTGGGTCATCCACCGAAGCGGGATCACTAAAGAGAGTGGGAACCTCACCGGATTCACAAGCATTCAGACGTGCCTCAGAGCGTTGCAGAAGCGCAATAAAGCGGTTGCGATGTGAAGGATCTAGCCAGCGGCCATCTTCGTAGCGCAGGTCGCGTCCCAAAGCTGTCAGCTGAACAAACCTTTGCAGCATCTTTTCGTAGGTCATGTCAGCAACTTCACCGAAAAATGGTTTTGCCGTGCCGGCAAGCGCAGTCGCAATGTCATCTTTGCGCTGCTCTACTGCGGCGGCGTTGCCCGCAACTTGATCAAGCAACGCAGCGCATCGGGATGCAGCGTTATCAAGGAAGTGGATATCGGCATCTAGCCCAGACCGCCCAGAGGTGACCTGACCTGCAACCAAACTGCGCCCGATAAAGCCCGCATCCACCAAAGTTGGCTGAGTCCCAGAGGCCTTACAAAGCGCTTGTTTGACACTCTGAGTTGCCGTCGCTTCCGCCACAGCCATTGTGACTGTTCCCAACAGAATCGCATCTACGGGCAGAGCAATTCCAAGGTGACGAAGCGACCAGCTACCCGTCAAATACTCAGCAGCACGCTCGGGAGTCCCAATACCTCCGCCCACACAGATCACCAGATTCGGGCAGCTTCTTAGCCCGTGATAGCCAGCTAACAACAAATCTTCGAGGTCCACCCACGAGTGATGCCCGCCGGCTGTACCGCCCTCTACATGGGCAAAAATGGTATGCGAAGGGGCAGCTTGGGCGATTGCTACCACTTGGGCAATCTGCGCTGGGGTCCCGGGCTTAAACGCATTACACCAGATGCCTAATCCGGCCAGTTCATCCAGAATCTGAACAGCCGCTTCGACTTCGGGAATTCCTGCAGAAATAGTGACTCCACAAATTGCGGCTCCGGCCCTGCGGGCGTTTTGTACAAGCTTGCTGCGACCAATATGTAGACCCCATAAGTAGGGATCTAGGTGCAAAGCGTTGAACACAATTTCTTGGCCCGGATTGAGGAGTTCCGAGAGCTCCTGCATCCTGGCGGCAAAAATTTGTTCGGTGACCTGCCCGCCACCTGCTAGCTCGGCAAGAAACCCTTGGTTGGCGGCTGCGGCAACGATTCCGGCGTCCACAGTGGTTGGGGTCATGCCGGGTAACACCATCGGTGATCGACCCGAGCTGCGAGTAAACAGGTTTTCTAGGCGTTGACGGCCGTCGGCAAGGGTCACTACTTGGGGGGCAAAGTGGATGTAGGGCTCCGAGGAATGATCGGGGGCTGCGCCTACCGTCAACAGCCCACGTCGACCATCTTCTTGAGAGAGCGCAAGAACGCGAGCACCGGTGCCGCGAGCTGTGCCTGCGGTTAATCGAGCTACCCCATCACAAGGGCCGCAGTCGATGAGCCAATCCACGGGGGCAAGACCTAATGAGCCAGTGGCAATAGCGGCGATAGTTCGGTCCCATATCCCCGGCCGAGTCAAAACAGTTGCTGTGAGTTCCTGAGCAAGGTTTGTAGTGTGGCCACCTTGAGCGGTGCTGTGCTGGGTATCAAACACGCGTGGGGCATCCGGAATTACTAGGGCGATTGGCCCTAACGGTAAAGGCAGCTGCAGGCTGATCTCGTCAATTTTTTGACAGACTGCTACACGGGTTGTTTCGAGTAGGGAGTGGTGGCAGGGGGCAGCTACTGCTAACGGTTCCCAGGTCAGTTTGCCGCCGGCAGGGTTGGCTGCAATTTGTGCAACGAGTCGACCACGGACCTGCATAAGCTTCTCTGGCGAACCAGAGAGCACCACGCGATTAGGAGCATGATGCAGAGCGATACGAACTGCATCTTCATCTTTAGAATTGAGTTCGAGTAGCAGTTCGGCCAAGCGGTCTTGACGGATTCCATTGACTGCAACCATTGGTGTGGCCGCCGTGGTGTCGCCAGTCAGCGCAGCTTCTAAAACTGCAGGCGTTACTGCCATTGATGAGGAGCCAACAATGTGGCCAAGAAGGATCGACAGCTGAAAAAATGGTAGCAACAACTCGTCTGATTTGAGCTCATCTGCCTGAGCTGCCACAGCCGCAGCCGCAATAATTCCGGCCGAATGACCAGTTGCGGCGATGATCGAGCCGGATTCTATTGCTGCAGCTAGGCCGTCCTCATAGGCCTCGCGATACACCAAGAGCTGGGTGAGTAGCACGCCAGGAACAGAGTTCTGTAAAGCACTCAGCTCACCGCCGCTAGGCGCCGATTCGGGATTACTCACCCAGCCAAGAGGGTCGAATCCAGAAGGTGCGCCGCCAAGGTCACGGACCCACGGCTGGCTAGCTAGTTCAGCAAGCATTCCTGCCCATTTAGCGGCTACTGGACGAATCCAACTGCGACGCTCTAAGAGCTCGCCAAGGTCTACCCACCAACTCCAGCCCTGACCAGCAAAAGTGAGGGCTGCAGTACTGCGAGCAGTAGACAATTCATGGGCCACAGAGCCAGAGACAGCGTTGCGAGTTCCTGAGGCAGATTCAAAGCTTGGCGGCCCAAAGTTAGGGGTAACGAACTGGGGATTTGTAGAGCTTGAATCCCTAGGTTCACTGAGATCGGTACTCGGCAACGAAGTACTAGAAGGTCTGGGCGACGCCGGCATGTAGGCACTTCTTTCATGTTTGGATCTGTGGTGCTGCAGCAGCACTTCAGACTCCTGTGACTCAGAAAGAACGTAGCAGTTACTGATTTTCGCTAAGTTTCCGCTCGGTAACCTCAAGTTTTCTTACGGGAACCACATTTTGGCTATGGCTAGCCGGTGGTGTTAGGGCGAGTTGCCGGGCGGTGCTTCAGTTGCTTTGGGTGCTGACGCTGACGCTTGCGGTTGTGGCGTTGTGGCGTTGTGAGCGGATGTTCTGGTTGTTGGGAGTTGTCCATGTGAAGTGGCCCGTGGGGGTGGTGTGCATTCTCCAGTTGGGGCGGTGGGTGATGGTGTGGTGGTAGCGGCAGAGCAGGCGAGGTTCCTGACTTATCGTTAGTATGACCCCTTATGGGACAGGTGACAGCTGCAGCGGTGTATGCACGGATCTCGTCGGATGACGGCACGGCGTTGGGCGCTGCCCGCCAGGTCGAGGACTGCCGCAAGCTCGCTGGCGAGCTGGGTTGGGCGATCGCTGAGGAGTAGGTCGACAACGACATCTCGGCGTACTCGGGCAAGAAGCGACCCCGCTATGAGGCGATGCTGGCGGATCTGGCGGAGGGTCACCGTGATGCGGTGATCGTCTATCACGCTGACCGGTTGACTCGCCGGCCGATCGAGTTGGAGCAGTTCTTGGAGGTCGTCACCGCAGCCGGCGTCCGCAACGTTCGGTTCGTGGCGGGGGCTGCGGTCGATGTGGCCAACGGTGACGGGCTGTTGGTGCTGCGCATACTGGCAGGGGTCGCAGAGAACGAGTCGGCGTCGAAGTCCCGTCGAGCAGGCACCGTTGCGGCACGCGGCGTGACATAGGAGCAAATGTTCCGCAGGCGGAACAAGCGGAAGCAAGTGATGGAAGCGCCGGCAGCAGGGTAGCGGGGGTTCCGTCGTGAGCTTGTACTCATGGTCAGAGGAGGCATCGGAGGGTTCTTTCCGGCGCTCCAGCGGGTCGGGCCGGTTAATCCGCGAGAGCGTTGACGAGTCCACTGCGGGCGAGGGGCGACGGTCAAGCGTGAGGCGGCTCGCCGGCAGCTGTGCAAGTGTCGTAGGTCGGAGACCTGGTGCGCACCGATCTCGACGCGCTCGGGGCGGGTGAGGTCTCAGGAAGGCCGTCGCCGCGGCGACGTTCGCCGGGAGAAGACAAGCCGGTACCCCGGCGGCGCTTCCCGCGGATCGACGCCCCAGCGGGCAGGTTAACCGCTGGAAGGCCATCCTGAACACCCCTGACCATCCACTGTGGCGACCCGATCGCGGTCCACTACTGATGAACACCAGGACCTAGCCCGGACTGTTCAGTAGCTAGCTGGGGTCGGGGGCCGGGCTGGTGATCGTGTGTGCAACGCTCGATGCTGGTCGGGGGTCGGGGGTCGGGGTCGTGTCTCGGGGCGCGTCGAAGCGGCAGGCCTCGGGGGTTTTGGGTGGTCTCGGCTGTGTGCTGCGGTAGCCGCCGGGAGGCCACGACCTCTTGGGTCAGGTTCGCAACGGGACCTGGTGGAGCCGGGTGAACGCGGCGATCAGCTCGGTGGACCATGGCCAGTCGTTCGACAGGCGGAGCCATTTCTGTCGGCCGTTGGTGCCGATGAGTCCGGCGGTGAGCACGAGGGTGAGCCACGCCTGGTTGATCGCGAACGACGCGGAGGGGAGGTTCGCGAGCCCGGTGTCTTTGGCGTCGCCGATGCGTTGCTCGACGCGTCCTCGTCCCCGGTAGAGAGCTTCGAGGTAGGCGACACCCGCGTCGCGGAGGTCGGTGATCATGACTTGGTAGCGGTGCCCGTCGATGTCGGTGAACGTGAGTTGCGCGCCGGGGTGACACGGCTCGCGACGGGCGTTCATCTGGGTTCCTTCAGGCCAGCCGGTGAGGTCGACCTGGTCGGTGATCTCGACCACTGTGGCGTGTTCACGCAACCCTGTGCCGTCGGCTGTGACCGCAGGCTGCCAGCGCCGTTTCGGTGTCGTCACAAGGATCTGGGCGATGTCTTGGGTGAGACGGTGCCCGACGACGAAGCGAACCTTTCGGTCTCGGCAGGCGTCGAGGAAGTGAATCGCACTGGGTTGCTTGGAGCCTCCACCAGACCCAGTGCGATTCACTCGTCCTGACTCGGTTGCGATGGTTGTTCGCCGGCGGTGACGCCCGTGATGCCGAGATCCTGGCTCTGCGCCATCAGGTCCTCGTGCTGCAACGCCAGATCGATCGGCCACGCTTCAACGAGACCGATCGAACGGTCCTTGTGCTGCTCGCATCCGTGATGGACCGAGCCCGACGCGGCCGGTCGCTGTTGATCGTGCGCCCGGCGACGGTCCTCGCCTGGCACCGACGACTCGTCGCCCGCCACTGGACCCAACCACCGACCTCCCGACCGGGTCGTCCGCCCGTCGATCCCGAGCTCCTGCGGGTGATCCTCCGTTTGGCCCGGGAGAACCCGACGTGGGGCTACCGCCGGGTCCACGGCGAAGTCCACCGTCTCGGTCGCGCTGTTGCTGCGTCGACCGTGTGGAAGGTCCTGCGCGCCGCAGGCATCGACCCGCGTCGCGACCGCACCGGACCTTCCTGGTCGGAGTTCATCCGCTCCCAAGCGAAGGCGATCGTTGCCACCGACTTCGCGTGTGTCGACACCGCGCTCCTGCACAGGTTCCACGTCCTGTTCGTGATCGAAGTCGCCACACGCAGGGTCCACCTCGCAGGGATCACCTCCAACCCGACCGGACCGTGGACCACCCAGGCCGCCCGCAACCTCCTGACGCGACTCCCCGACAATCACGGGTTCCGGTTCCTCGTCCGTGACGGCGCCGGGCAGTTCACCCGCTCGTTCGATGCTGTGTTCGCCGGGTCTGGGATCGCAGCGATCCGGATCCCGCCGCGCTCACCGCAAGCGAACGCTTTCGCCGAGCGGTGGATACGCACCCTGCGCAACGAGCTCCTCGACCGGACGAGCATCTGGAACGAGCGCCAACTGCGTGTGCTTCTCGACGAGCACATCGCGCACTACAACACGCACCGACCCCACCGCAGCCTGAACCAGCGCGCACCCGACGAGATCTTCATGGACTACCGCTTCGCCGCGCCCTTCACGGCCTGGCACTCACGCCGGCACCTTGCACCCACCGTTCGAACTCGACCGTCCTCACGCAGAACACACCCCGACGAGTTCTCGGCACCCTCAGGCTCACACCCGGCGGCCTCGACGACACGCTTCACAGTCTTGGGTGTCGTGCCGCAGATGTCCGCGGCGCCCCGGTAGGTGCCCACCTCTCGGTAGGCAGCATTGATGTCCATACGTTCCCTCACTGATTTCATGGTGCAGTCCCTCGGTCGGAGCGGCGTGGCTAGACACCGAAACCGTCACCGGCCGAGGGGCACTCCAGATGGATGCTCAGCGAGGGGTGGGGACTTCCGCCGGCCACCAGCGGGGACTTCCCGTGGCCACCAGTGGGGACCTCATCTGTCCACCAGCGAGGACTTTCTCATGGCCATGGACACGCGTCTTAAGGAGCTAAGCGTCGGCAGTGGTTCTTTGAGGTGGTAAAGGACGCCCAGGAAGAGGACGACGTCGAACCCCGAATCAGCGGTCTCGTGCAGCTCGTACGGCTCACATTCAACCGACTCGACGCTGGAGCCGAGGAACGAGTGTGCGTACTCGAATCCGGCCTTGCTTCCCCAGCCCGGACCTCCCCAGCAGAATGAGTCGGTGGCGACGACGCGGCTCGCGCCACGTCTCTCAGCCTCAAAGGCGTAGAAGCCATCCCAGGATCCAACGTCCAGAACGGTAAGGCCAGCGAGATCGCCAGGGATCCCGAGTCTTTGTACGGTTCGACGAGGATCGTAGACGCCAGGGGTGCGATAGTGGCCCAAGTTCATCGTATGGAACCATCGAATGTGACCGCTATCTGGAGGTGCTGGCGCGTCTCGCCTGCTCCAATGCCTTGGTGGAAGGTCACCGCCTACTAGAAGGTCTAGGCGTCTGCTGAATCGGACAAGCGAGCGCGCGGTAGCCAGGCTTCTATGCAGCCGGCTCAGTGTTTCTGACGTCAACGATCCCCACTCTCAATCCCACCCGTCACGCGACTCCACCGCCTGACGATGCGGTCTGGCTGCCGCTTGCCGCGCCCCAGTTCAGTCGCCCGTTCAGGAACCTAGCTGATGGCTCCCGCTCTCAGTGAGCTGAGGCGGCTCTTCGCCTGTGAGTCCCAAGGGTACGAAGGTTGCTATGGGGACTCGGAAGAACTGGATGGCAGATCATCGCCATCTGGCAGTTCCGGGATGTCCGGGATGTCCGGGATGGGCGAGACTACCGTCGCTGCCAAGTTCACAGATCCTTGCAGCTGCGAACGAGAAGCCCCCTTCAGAGCGGGCTCTACCCCTACGCAATCAGACGGGGAACAGGGCTAGGTCTTGAGGACCCCAAAATGGCGCCTTCATCCGAGGAAGCGACAACCCACTTGGCATGGAGTACGGCGTCAGCCCGAACAGTGCCAGCGAAGCTCACTCTCGCCCTGCGCAGTAAAGGTCGTAGCGGCCGGCAAGTCACGAACCCACCAAATGGCCATCTCAGCGATGAGGTCGCCCGATACGACGCTGGCTAACGACCTAGTCGGATTCCTAACGAACTTGCCAGCACTGATCGTCGCTTCGGCAATTCCGTCTAGTCGATCTGATGGCCCGCTCAGTCGGATCAAGGCTGTCACCAGTAGAGAAGGGACCTCCTCCCGTGGCCGCCAAACACTGATCCACGGTGGTCCTGGGGGTCGCAGTTTCAATCCGGCTCGATCCGCCAGATTCGGCTCCTTCCGTGCGGATGCCGTCCGGATCGTTGAATAGAGCGTATGAATACCGTCAAGCGAGACTGCCGAGCCGACTCCGGTCGTTTCGATGGACCACAGTGCGCCGACTGCAGCGTTGTTCGAGGGTGTCGAGAGCCGAAGAATGATCTCCACGTCGCCAATCATGCGGCCAAAACTAGCGGACGAATCTAGCTCAGCAGCAACCTCTCCGAAGTCTATAAACGCTTTGTCACTCACTTGACAATCGGCTCGACGTACTCAACACAGGTGATGTTCCTTGTGCCGCTGTGAAAGTACTTCGTTGAGTACGCCACTCTTGCGTCCAAGAAGATGTCGACTCGTGCCCTACAGTTGTCCCTCAGTCCGACAGGCTTGCACTTCCACTCGAAATCCAAAGGCCGGAGACCCAAATTCGGGGAGTTCGCTATCCACTTGTCGGTGTGGATGGTGTCCCAAGTATGCAGAAAGCCATCGCGCTCTAGTCGCACCTGCATCGTGATCCTTCCGGGGTTACCAGCGCAGCTGACCTTCGGTTTAACACGAATGCGACCTTGACTGAGATACGGCGTATTCCCGCTCGGCCAAGAGAGCTCACATCTTCCGAATTGGTTCGGTCCTATCCAAACCCCGTTGCCGCTCAAGTCGGATTGGTTAACGGGATCGCTCGGGTAGTCGTAGTCGTTTGAGACACCACCTTCGATCGGATCGACTTCTAGGAAACGCCCTAGCTTGGGGTCATATCCTCGGGCACCCATATCGAGCTGCCGTCTGAGGCCCGGGGTATGCTCCGTGGGCCTGCGATAGCTACCCTTCCATCCAAAGTCTACGTCACCTGTCTGATTCTCTGGATGAACGGCTGCGGAGACCTGAGAACCGAACGGGTCATAGTTGAATGGGCCACCAACTACCAGCCCAGCACCGTCGGTGATCGCTGCCACGGAACCCTTGAGATCCGGGTACGACCAAGTAGCCGTAGCTCCGCCGGCAGCAGTCGAGACCGCAACCCCCCCAGGCAAGATTACGGTGCTCGTCAGCACTGCCGAGCTGCCTCCCAGAACGACGAGTGGCGAATCACCGCTTCCTCCGGAACTGTAGCGGGTCGTGCCATCTGGTCCCGTCCGTCCAACGAGTCGATTAGTCGCATCCCGTCGATATGTAACCGCGGTCCCAGTGCCCACCTTCGCTGTGGCGAGATGCCGGCTTGAGATGTCGTAGCGCAGCCGCTCGCCTCCGATAAGGGTTGCGTTGCCCAGTGCGTCGTAGGTGATCGGGGCTCCTGCGTAGGGCGCCTGGGTTGCGACCGATGTCAGCTGATCGGCGCCATTGTATGTATACCCGGCCACCTTGATGCCATTCTCGTAGGCCGAGATCCGGTTGTGGTTCTTTCCGGAGTCATTAATGTCACCGGCAGCGCAGAGCGGCGCAGCTCCGTCAACCCCTGCCAGGTCTTCGAAGCAGTACTGCCAATCATTGGTCGCCGTCGTAAAGCCGACAAGCCCGCGTTCGGTTCGAACCAGGCGGTCAGCGTCGTCGTACGAGTATCGATACTCTGAGCCGTTTATCTCCTCCGATGTGATCCTTCCGTTGCGCTCACGTGCCAACACGACGTTCCGGCTGATCACTGAACCTCCCGGCCCGGCGAACTCCAGCGAGCGAATTGACCGGTCCGAGTGCCTAGAGCCGGGAGTGTCAAGGTTGACCAAGCTCGTCCCGTTTCCGTAGGCGACAGATCGAATCTCGCCCATTGAGTTGTACGCGACGTCGGCGAGCACTGTTGAACCCAGTCTGGACTGTGTCAGACCATCAGTACCAAAGCTGAAGCTCTCCGCGCCGCCGGGTCCCGTCCGTGCACTCACGCGCCCTGACTGGTCGTACGTCGTGGTCGTAGTTTTGCCCCAGACATCTGTGTATGCGACAGCTCGACCAAGCAAGTCAACGGTCGTCGTGATGGCACCGTTCTTTCCCTGACAGACGTCTCCTGGAGTATCGTTCGGAGATCCAGCCACGTTGTTGTCGCAGACCTCCGACACCAACGGATTCCCCGACTTGGCGAAGTCATGCCACACATTACGAGTGGCGTAAATGCCGAACGCAGAGAATGTCTGACGAGTCCATCGTTTAAGACCATCCTGGTCCGCTGAGCAGATCCACGACGGACCTCCGCCGAGTGTGCCAGTTGTGGATATCTCGATACCCACTCTTGTAGCGGCTAACTGGCCGTACTTGTCGTAGATGAATTCCTCTATGCGACGACTACCGCTACCGGATGGCGACGGATTCAGGCGCGCGCGTAGCATTCCTGACTGGGGCGTGCCCGCTGGCACCGCACAAGTGCCAGCACCTAGCGTGGCGCTGTCCGGGTAGTAGCGGTACTGAGTTTGATTGCCAGCTGGCCTCGTCATCGATGTTGCTCGGCCATAGCCGCCAGTCTCATAGGTGTACGAGGTAGCGAGGCCGGCATCATTGTCGACCACCGTCAGTCCACCGTACTCCGGGGCGGGGATCTCGTATGTCTGCTCATTGTCTATCGTGTTTACGTCAGAATAGACCCGCTCTCGCGTGGCATGATTGTAATCGGGATGGAGCTCATCGCCCGATATATCTACGAAGGTGCCAGCAACAAGCCACTTGAGCGAAATGCTTGCCGCTCCAGTTGTATGGCGGTACTGAACACGTATCGGTGTTCGGCCGCCTATTGCGCCAGACACCACGCCTATTACACCAGATGTTGCATCGTCGATGACGAGCTTCTCGCCGATCCACAACGAGGCATGGTCGTTTGCACCGAGGTCGAGTCTGAACTCGGTGCTCGCGGACGATGGTAGGTCGATTACCCCCGTGAACTCGGCAGAGAACTCGTCAACAATTGGTGATCCTACGTCATCTTCAAGTCCTGCAGGTCCAGCCGGACCCCAGTTCTTCACGAGTGAACCGTCGATTGAACCAACGCCGAAAGTGTCGAGGGAGGGGGTGGGCTGTGTTGGCGTGGGCCCCGCATTAGAGTTTGCCCACCACGTCCCGTGCAAGCCTGCAAGTTCATTCCCAGTACTCAGATCGATGTCGTAATCTGTTCGAGTCACCGGAATGGAATCACATCCGGGATCCGACGGCGGGAATGAGTCGGTGGATGTTCGACTTGCGAGAGAGGTCCAGCAGGTCCCTGCAACTGGTATAGCGGTCCACTTCTCTACAAGATTCCCCGACGGATCGTAGATCGCAAGTGCTCCGTTTCCGGATGGTTCTGTGCTTGTACGAGTACGACCATCGCCGTCGAATGTGATACTCGATCGTCGCCCGGAGTTGTCGCGACGATCGATCTGCCTTCCGTGATCGTCCAAGGTGCGTCGAGTCGTATACCCAGTGGTGGTCGACGACCCCTCAGTGAGGGTATCTGCCTGGGTGAAGCCCCAATGATCTGGGTCTGGGTCGAACGTGTACGTCGTCTTGGGCCTAATGGCTCCGACCAGCGGCGCTGGCAGCTCGACGCTCGTTGGCCAGGACCACAACGCATCTCCCCCGAAGGAGATCCTGGTTGTTGTCTGAGCGACATCTGCTCTGACACCAGCTCGTACAGCGTCGTACGCTAGCGGGCTTCGAATCTCGTCGAGCCCTGAAGCGCCGTAGCCGAACTGCGTTGTCTGATTTCGATCCAGTGCACCCGGCGTTAAGGGTGCAGGCATGTTTGTGACTGCTGTCAGTCGCGCACCTATCGAGGCTGAGCCGTACGTCACTTGAGTCCATTGCTCTGGTGCCGGATCCGTATCCGATAGGGCAAACCGGATACCGCAAAGCATGCGGATTGGAACAGTTGGAGAAAGGCAGTTGCCGCCGTCCTGGTACTCGAATCTCAGCTGACGTCCTGATACGGGGTCGGTGACCTTCGTCGTCCGGCCCGAGCCATCATAGGTGTAGATGGCTGAAGTGCTCTTTCCGTCCTGGGCTCGGGTCGACGTGGCCTGAAATAGGGATCCCTCAGGATTGAAGGAGTACGTGAGGCCATCGAGCGAGACGACCACGGCCCCATCCGCACCTTGAGTAGCCGTACCGTCGACTCCCAGCGGAGCGGTCCATCCCTCCGCTGACGTGGAACCAACGTCCCGCAGCCACGTGGTTTTCGACCCCTCTGGCGCTATAAGACTGAGCGCAGTCGGCGTCACCTCCACCCTACTTGCCTTAAGCGTGTCCGCACCGGCTGTCAGGGACCAGCCAACCGGGAGCGCTCGCTGTTCAGCGAACCAGGAGGGGGGTACCTGCGCCGCCTCGCCGACTCCCTGCCGAATTCGAAGTCTGGCCCCGCTTGCGCCGTTCGTCTCTTTCAGCTCAACGCGAACCGATTTGGGACTCGTGGACAGCGTGCCCGCTGCCCAATCCACAGCCTCGTCATAGTCGACTGCGGAACAGTTTGAGCCGAACCGGTCGACGGCAAGACTGCCATCAATCCACACCCGGGCGTGCTGGTCGCACATGATGCCGAGTTGCCAGCCGCTGGCTGACGCTGCGATGGTGCCCTCCCACACAGCGAGAAACCCGTCGAGCGTGTCTGACGTTGGCCCTGACGTTGCCCACCAGTCGTCGATGGTCGCCACCTTCTGGCTCGCGACGACACGCTCTCCCGGATCTTGGACGCCATTCAGGTTCGAGTCCTGTGAAATGGTACGCCGGAGGCTAGAGCTAGTGATGTCGCTGCTGTCGTAGACGAGTCCGGCTGCAATGTCCCCGCCGACTGCAGAGAAGCCGGGGGTTGAAACAGAAGTAGAATAGACGCCTGTGGCAAGATTGACCTCGACAGGTCCGGCAGTGTCGGTCGGTGCGTCTGCTGGGTTTGGATCCCAGATAAACGATCGGGGTGAGGAAGGTATCTGGTACCAGCCATCGTTTGCGACGATCCGCCACCAGTATGTCTGTCCAGCCGACAGCAACTGGAAAGCGCCGTCCGACGCCACAGCACCAATTGGGGCTGTGGTTTGATAAGGATGCCAGTCTGAGGACGATACAACTCCCTCGCTGAAGTCCTCGTCCGCACCGATCTCCACCCGGTAGCTCAAGGACTCGGCTCCCTCGGCATTCGTGGACTCGCTAGTCGTCAGATACGACGGCGGCGCCCAGATACGCGATCCCTCCGACGGATTAGACGCTGAAGTCGTAATCGGTACCGACGGGCGCGCCGAGTAGGTGACAGACAGTGAGAGGCTAAGGCGCTTGTAGGTGAACGTCGAAGGTGATTCGTCGCCCGTCAGCAGGAACTCGCCAGCGGTGTACCCGTCGCGCGTCCAGAAGTCGTACAGATCGGTGACGTCAACCGTCACAGGGCCACTGCCCACAGCAGCCGACGCGAACGGAGTCCATGAATTTCCATACGGGTACGGTGCCGGCAGGGTTCGCGGCGCCACACTGTTGTGATAGCCTCACTCGTCGGCCCAGGAAACGGAGACGGGGAAAGCGGCAGCGGTCGAGCCGCTCTCCGGCGTCATCGTCAGTTGTGCTCCCGTGACGCGTGTCCATACAAGATTATTGATTCCGCTGCCGGCGTTGAGGAAGGCCCTTACGCTGCGCCACCGTAAATCTGGCGATCCGGCATCCATAGGATTGCCGACCCGTGAATAGCCATCGGACATCTCAGCGAGGGATGAACCGGGACTCGGGTAAGACGTTTCAGAGTACAACACCGGACTGATAGTCGGATCAATCAGAACCGGGAATCGATCAGCCGGAAGGCTGGAGAGCCAGCGCCTGCTCACTCCCAACGTCCAGCCTGCCTCACCCCCGACAGACGTAGGCGCTTGAGTCACTCCAGCCTCGGCATCGACGATCGCACCCTTACCGTCGAAGCTCTCCGGAGGAGAGACGTTCAATTCTGCCTCACCTCGCTTCACGACAAGACCAGATGTTCCAGTCACTTTCTCGTCCTGCGCCTTTGCGACCGTCACCTGGCCGTCGGCGGTGAAGGCAAAGGAATTCGGGGCCTGAGCGGATTTGATCTCAACGCTTTCCTCTAGACCGGATGGCGTTACTCTGTAGAGCAGGTCCACCCCTGGCCAAACATCTGCATATCGCACAGATTGACCATCCGGCTGGATTTCGGGCTTCGCATCATTCGCAGGATTGGCGGGGTGCCACGAGAGTCGTTCGCCGCCTGACAGCGTGAAGGCGATGCCGAAGCTTGCCGCTGGTCCAAAATCAACGGTCCACGAGTTGGCGGCGTTTCCCAAGGATCCATCGGCGCGGGTGATCACTCGGGAATCGATTGGCTGCCACGAATCGTCAGCTGCACGGAAGTGCTGTGGCGCGGTGTTCTGAAACTCAGTACGCGATCCGTCTGGATTCATGAATACCGACGAATACTCTGCCCGTGCTTCTTTATCTTCTGCACTTTTGCCCGGAACGAAGCCACTCGACGGTTTGGCCTGCGGCACCGATCCCGGTGCCATGTCGGCCGCACCGTCATCGCTGAGAGCTGGGACCCCCACCAACTTCTCACCGGGTAGTGTCTCAGGTCTGACAATCTGGTCACTTTCGGATTCACTCGCTTCGACAAGCTCAGAGAACCCGCCGAACTGCAGTGCCAAGGCCGCGGCAGCAAACAATCTGACGATACGCCCGATTCGCATATATTGCCTCTCCCGATACCCACGAGTGCAGGTGTCTGATGTCTACTCAATCATGCAGAGCACGTCAACGACCACTCGGTGAACACCTGTTTTGATTTCACCAACCCGAACCAATCCAGTGGCTCGGTTGGCCGGGGCAAGCGTTGCCACAAACGCGATCGGCGAGGCAGAGCGCGCCGGTCTGCGAGGGACTCCTGAAGTTCCGCCGGCGCGTTCATGACGATTTGCTTGAGGGTGAATGTCGCTGGGGCGCTTCCGGGCGGTGTCAGGACCCCTACGCCCGAAAGGGGTTGACAGCTCTTGGTTACGACGCTGTAATTACACTGCTGGTGTAGTTCAGGGCAGCGACGGTCGAGGAGTCCACATGAGCGAAGAAGCTGAGTTCATCGAGTACATGCAGATTCAGGGTTCCACGGATCTGATCACGAAGACCGAGTTGCTGGTGGAGATGCGACAGCGAAACCTCGCGATCAGTGACCGCACGCTGACCTTCTACATCACGAAGGGGATCATCCCGAAGGCTGCGCGGATCGGGAGCCGCAGCGGCGTCTACCCGAGGATCATCACGGAACTGCTGGCGCTCGCCCTGCTGAACCGTGAACGAGGTGCATCGATCGAGGCCACCAAGCAGTTGATTCCGCTGTGGAAGCTGATCGCCAAGGGCGCTGTGAACGGCGATCTCGACCTTGCGGAGATCGAGTACGTCGCCCGGCAGCACGTGACGATGGCCGACGCGAACTTCGTCGTCCCATTCATGATGAGCGAAGTCTTGAGCTACCTGGCTCCCAGGGACCGCAACGAGATCATCTGGCGACTCAAGGATGGCGACGAGATTCATCAGTCACGGTCGGAGACGTTCGAGATCTCGTTTGTGCTCGGTGCCGAGGACGAAGACGGCGTCGCACGTGCCATTGCGTGGGCACAACTCAAGTTGCCTGGTTTCGACGACCACCCCGACCTCGATGACCCGAGGACGATCATCCTCGGTGTCCCGATCGGCAAGAGCGTGGAACCACGCTCGCTTTTCGCAGCATCAGTCGACGGAGCGCCATCCGAGGCGCTTGCCGCTCCTGTCCCGAGGGAGGTGGCCGTCCCCAGATAGCAGAACGATGGGGAGGGGAGCGATCTTGCCAGAACGCCCCTCCCCATCGGACCTACCGGACCTCGTAGAAGCCGGAGAGCGGCATCCTACGACGTCTGCTTCCGCCCGCAGAACCGGACCGAACGGTCCGATGGGCACGAACAAGGAGTTCAGATGATCAAGGACAAGCGGTACCTCGGGAACGTGAACACCCTCGAAGTGCACGACGGGACTGCCGCGCGTAGGGGGGACAGTGGGTAGTCAGGCGGCGGTTGCCGTCTGAGGGGTCATGATCGTCTCGTATTCGATGGGGGTCAACCGGCCGAGCCGGGCTTGGCGTCGACGGCGGTGGTAG
>Ga0209284_10000321_pt1 | contig 78070 bp, 80 predicted proteins | sample FRY03_FD_187211 | JGI IMG/M metagenome (GOLD analysis project Ga0209284, IMG submission 187211) | Freshwater microbial communities from Lake Fryxell liftoff mats and glacier meltwater in Antarctica - FRY-03 (SPAdes) (version 2) | ecosystem: Environmental > Aquatic > Freshwater > Ice > Glacier... | reverse complement strand
TTCATAAGAGAAAATACAGGAAATGGAGATATTGTAATTCGTGAATTTACATTAGGAGTAAATGCGGGCTTGACCCTTAAATATAAATTTTAATCATTTTAAATTTCTTTAAACTCAAACACAATGAAAAACAAGTTTTTACTATTAAGTCTAACTGCAGCCATCTTTATTTCCTGTGAGAGTGATGATACTGCAGATATCGTTATAAACGATAACAGTGTTACCACAGTGAATAACAATACAACAACAGGAACACCACCTTTAACAAGGGTTAACTTAAACGGATTATATTCCACTAATTTAACCCTTGACCCTGCCATTGAATATGTTATTACTGGTCCAGTATTGATGGCAAGTGGCACAACATTAACTATACCTGCTGGTATGACTGTTAAAGCGCAACCCATTGGCGTAAACGCTTATATCGCTATTCAGCAAGGAGCAAAAATTAATGCAAATGGTACCGCTGCAAATCCAATTATACTTACTTCTAACGCCACTGCCCCATCTTCAGGAAATTGGGGTGGATTAGTGCTTTTAGGAAGAGCTCCTATTAATTCTACAGCTGATGGTTCAACGGCTATAGCCACATCTGAAGTAGGTGCTTTAGCTTATGGAGGTAATAGCCCAGCAGACGATTCTGGGATCATAAAATATGTAAGAATCGAATACGCGGGTGGTGCTATTGATGGTAACGCTGAGTTAAACGGATTATCTGTTTATGCCGCGGGAACTGGAACTACAATTGATTATGTTCAAATTTTTGAAGGTTCTGATGATGGTTTCGAATTTTTTGGAGGAACTGTTAATGCAAGTCACCTTGTAGTGGTAAATGCAGAAGATGATTCAGTGGATTGGACAGAAGGTTTTACTGGAACTTTAACTGACATTTATGTGCAACAAGATATGGGAAAACCTCACGATAGTGGTTTTGAATGTGATGGTTTTAATACTGATTTTTCATTTGTTGGTGGATCATTATCTAAACCTATGGTAAAAAATGTTACAATTATTGGAGATGGAGATAGCGGAAGAGCCTTTAGATTACGTGCTGGATCCCAAGGAATATTTACAAACGTTGTAGTAAATAATTTTCAAAGAGGTTTTGTTATAGAAGATGATCAATCTACTTTCCCAACAAGTGCAGGTGTTGCTGCTGGCAACTTATCTGCAACGAATGTTGCTTTTGCAACAAGTGTTACTACTCCATATACAGGTCCTGTACCACAAGCCAATTTTATTAAAGGTAATGCTTCTGCTGCAACCGGAACAGCAATCTCGACTTGGGGCGCAGGATGGACTAGAGGAATAAAATAAAATATAAAACTAACAATAAATTTAAACCCTGCAAGCTTGCGGGGTTTTCTCATTTAAAGCACTAAAATAATGACATTTACAACTACCTATATGTTTATACATCACTTTTTTGCACATTTCATCGAATATATTTTATAAGGGATGGTTGTTCGCAACGACGGATTTAAATTTTTAGTATATTTGCGGCATATAATTTGTTTAGAGCTATTTATGAATAAACTTTACTTTGTACTTTTATTCTTATTTTTTACTTCTCTAGGTTTTGCTCAAGAGCAAAAAGCTAATAGTGAAATTGATGGTTTTAAATTGTATCCAAATCCAGTTACCACAGGAAAAGTATATATCAACACAACCTTAAACGCGCCAAAGAAAATTCTTATTTTTGATGTTTTAGGCAACCAAGTAATGGAAACCACCATCATAGGTGCAGAACTAAACCTAAGCGATTTAGATGCTGGCATTTATATTCTACGAGTGATGGAAAAAGATAAGGTCGCCACTAGAAAACTCATTATCAAGTAAATATCTACGCTTTCTTCTTTACCACTAAATTTTTATTACGTTCAATCTTATTTAGCCGAAGATTTTAAATCTACGCCATGAATTAAAGTAAAAAAGTAAAAGAGCTAAAAAATTCTGTTTTGGGTTTAGCGTAAATCAACTATTTACAAATTTCAAATCCAACCTCGTTGGGAATAAAAACCACATTTACTTTCGGAATTACTTATTTTTAATTTTTTGTAAAAAATAAACTTGCCAACAGTTCATGCCAATTTATTACATTTTAAATCTGTGAAATACTAAAAATTAACGTTGACCTACAATTAACTTCGTTTCCCAACAAATAGTATAAAATTAGCTAAGATTGCTGCATTTTTACTACTATAATCCCAACCTACCTGACAGGATGAAAATATACTTTGCACTGCTTATGATATTTGTGTTTACTTTATCAGGTTAAGAAATACTTGAAAAGCAAACAGGAAATAATAAAATAGTCGGATTTAAATTATACCCGAACCCTACTTTTAGTGATGTAGTTTACATCAATATAAAGTACAAGGCCCAAAAAGAAATTTTAGTATATGATTTATTTGGAGAAATTTTATTCGAGGAATATACAGCCTATAAAGAATTGAACATCTCCAAACTAGATGCAGGCGTATATATTGTTCAAGTGACCGAAAATTTAAAAACAACTTCGAGAAAGTTAGTTGTAAAATAACCTAACCTAACCTTTAAAAAAACTGATTAGGAGTTTTTTTTGATTGTTTTGATTGTTCTATTTTTGATTGTTAGAGGGATATTTGACTTTCCAAATCAATAAAATTTCAAATTAATCATTTTTACATTAAACCAATCTTCAAATCAATCATTAATACATTGATACTTTAAAAAATTGGCACATTATAATAACCACGAGTATGTTTACTTTTGTAACACGATTGAGAACTATGGAATGGTATAAAATTTTTAATATTAAGTCGGATTCAGATTTTGAACAAATTGCACTCAAAATTTTTGAGCAACAATACGCCAACAATAAGGTTTATCAAAAATTTTGTGATTATCTGCATAAAACTCCAGATACTGTTCAGAAAATGATTCAGATTCCGTTTTTGCCTATCGAATTTTTTAAATCAAAAAAAATAGTAAGTTCAAACGCCGAGGCCCAAATACTTTTTACAAGTAGTGGCACTACGTCAAACCAAACAAGCACACATTACGTTACTGATGTTGCTATTTATGAAGAAAGTTATTTAAAGACTTTCGACTATTTTTATGGCGCTATTGAAGACTATTGTGTTTTGGCCCTTTTACCCTCATACTTAGAACGTGAAGGCTCTTCCTTGATTTATATGGCAGATGATTTAATCAAAAAAAGTAAACACCCAGAAAGTGGCTTTTATTTGAACGATATTGAAGTATTGGTCGAAAAACTTATTACTTTGGATAAAAAAAACACTAAAATTATTTTAATAGGTGTTTCCTTTGCTTTATTAGATATTGCCGAGAAATATCATCTTAGCTTAAAAAATACCATTGTCATGGAAACAGGCGGGATGAAGGGGCGAAGAAAAGAAATGATTCGTGAAGAGCTGCATACTATTTTAGCAAAAGGTTTTGGAGTTCTAAAAATTCATTCAGAATACGGCATGACAGAATTGTTATCACAGGCCTACTCCAAAGGAAACGGTATTTTTAATACACCTCCTTGGATGCAAATTTTAGTTAGAGATACTGAGGATGCGCTTAGTTACCAAAACAATGGCAAAACAGGAGGCATCAACGTTATCGACCTTGCCAATGTTAATTCTTGTTCGTTTATAGCCACTCAGGATTTAGGTAAAAAGTTTGATGATGGAAGCTTCGAAATTCTAGGGCGTTTTGACCATTCGGATATTAGAGGTTGTAATTTGATGGTTTTTTGAGTTTTGCAAAGCAAGCTTTTACTTAAATTTACATCTAACTGAAAACATAATCATGAAAACATAATCACGAAAAATATAATTGGACTTAATTTTTTACTGACACTTCTTAGTTGTAATAAAGACGACAAGGAGTCTTTTCTTATGGTTTTATCGAAATATCTAAAATAGATGTTTTAACAGACCCTGAATTTTCCATAAAATTTAAAGATGGGGAAAATAGTACTTTTAGCTACACTTATCAAAATATAAAAATCAAGAGGATGCTCCTTAGACTCTAGAAGCTATCATTTTAAAATTCCTCAAGACCTAGAAGTTTTTTCTTACACAAACAATGAATTAATAGCTCAAAACACCTTTTTCTTAGATTATGCTCATGCCCAGTTGTAGCGCCTAGCACTATAAAAAAGGAGTATTTCTGGCAAGAAAATTGACTAAATGACTTGGGAAATTACAATGAATATTTCTTTTACTGGTTCAGGAACGCTAACAACATGAAATATAAATGAAAGTTTTTTAAATCCGATAAGATTTTCATTTTAGTTTTGTTTCAGAAGTGTATCATAATTATATCACAGAGCTACGAAGAGGTTTCACTTAGTTTCGCTTAGCAAAAAAGACCCAATAGATTATTTCACTACAACCACAAAATAATTTTTTCTGCCACGTTGTAAAAGAACAAACTTATTGTTGATTAAATCTATTTTCGTAATTACATAATCTTCTCCAACTTTCTCTTTATTTACGGAAATAGAATTTTGTTTTAACTCACGCCTTGCTTCTCCGTTTGATGCTAAGAAGCCTGTTTTTGCCGCTAAAGCTGAAATCATATTTAAGCCTTCCTCAACATCGTCCATTGTTACTTCTGCCTGTGGGACGCCTTCAAAAATATCTAAAAATGTTTTTTCGTTTAACTTTTTTAAGCTTGCCCCAGTGGACTTTCCAAACAAAATTTCACTGGCTTCAACAGCATTATCTAACTCATCTTGCGAATGTACCATTACCGTAATTTCATCGGCCAAACGTTTTTGTAAAATCCGTAAATGTGGTGCTTGTTTGTGTTCAGCCACCAAACTATAGATTTCAGCTTTGCCTAAAAACGTAAATATTTTAATGTATTTTTCAGCATCATCATCAGAGGTATTTAACCAATATTGATAAAATTTATAGGGCGATGTTCTTTCCGCATCTAACCAAACATTACCACCTTCGGTTTTTCCAAATTTAGTGCCGTCTGCTTTCGTTATTAAAGGGCAGGTTAAGGCAAAACCTTTACCGCCACCAATTCTGCGAATCAATTCCGTGCCAGTGGTGATATTTCCCCACTGGTCGCTACCGCCCATTTGTAAGGTGCAATTATGAGTTTTAAACAAATGTAAAAAATCGTACCCCTGTACCAACTGATAGGTGAATTCTGTAAACGACATACCTTCTTTAGCTTCTGAAGACAAGCGTTTTTTTACCGATTCCTTTGCCATCATATAGTTTACAGTAATGTGTTTCCCCACATCACGAATAAAGGCTAAGAACGAGAAATCTTTCATCCAATCGTAATTGTTCACTAAAACTGCGGCATTATCAGTATCACTTTCAAAATCTAAAAAACGACCTAATTGACTTTTTAATGCCTCTTGGTTGTGGTGTAATGTTTTTTCGTCTAACAAATTACGCTCGTTCGATTTTCCCGAAGGATCACCAATCATCCCCGTTGCTCCGCCCACCAAAGCAAAAGGTTTATGCCCCGCTAATTGAAAATGGCGCAACATCATAACACTTACCAAATGCCCAATATGTAAAGAATCTGCCGTTGGATCTATCCCCACGTAAGCCGACTGCATCTCATTCATTAAATGTTCTTCCGTTCCGGGCATGGCATCGTGCAACATGCCTCTCCATTGCAATTCTGCGACAAAATTAATTTTCATTTTTGAAATTTTTTAATCGAACTGCAAATATAAAAGAAATGCGTGGTTTCAATCTAATAATGTTTTTAATGTAACAATATACCAATGTAAAAATGGTTTAATTTGTAGATTTGAACAAAGTATTAAGTACTGAATATAAGGTATTAAGTAAAACAATACGAAATACGAAGTTTGAAATAGGATTTTTTTTTGGCTAATTGGAATCTGCTCGATCCAAAAGTTCAAACTTTCAATAGTGAAAATTTGTGAAATTAAAGTCAATCATTTACTTTCAGAATTAAATCTGTCCAACTTTCCAATCATCTAATATTCGAACAACACTATGATCTAAAAATTCAATAGCTTTTCGTAATTTTAAGGCATGATTTTAGTAACAGGCGGAACAGGTTTAGTTGGGGCTCATCTTTTGTTTGAATTAACAAAAACAGCAACCATTATAAAAGCAATTCACCGCCCAAATAGCGATTTACAAAAGGTTGAAAAAGTTTTTTCATACTATGCTGATAATTATAAAAAACAGTTCAAAAAAATCGAATGGATTGAGGCTGATATTACCGATATTCCCGCTTTAGAACTTGCTTTTGATAGTGTTAGCCATGTGTATCATTGTGCTGCTTTAATCTCTTTTGATCCCAAAAATTACGACCGCCTATATAAAGTAAATTGTGAAGGCACCGCCAATATTGTTAACTTTTGTATCGCAAAAAACATTAAAAAACTCTGTTATGTGAGTTCTATTGCCACCATTGGAAAAAACCTGAATAGTATTGAAGTTGATGAAGAATCGGAATGGAATAGTAGAGACGCTAACGTTTATGCGCTGACCAAATACGATGCAGAAATAGAAGTTTGGCGCGGTTCTCAAGAGGGTTTATCGATGGCTATTTTAAATCCGGGTGTAATTATCGGGCCTGGATTTTGGAAAACGGGCAGCGGAAAATTATTTACAACAGCTGCCAAAGAACACCACTACTACCCACCCAACGGAACGGGTTTTGTATCGGTGCATGATGTGGTTAAACTATTGATCTTGGCTATGAATTCTGCCATAGACAAAGAACGTTTTATCGCCATTTCGGAAAATTTGAGTTATCAAGTCGTTTTAAAGCAAATCACAAGCGAACTGAAGTTAAAATCACCCACTAAAATGCTTACTTTTTGGCAATTATCCATTTTATGGCGATTGGACTGGTTACAATCCTTTTTCTTTAATAGCGATCGGAAAATCACTAGAAATAACGTAATATCCTTAAAAGAGCATAAAACCTTTTGCAACCGCAAAGTAACCGAAACGTTTAATTTTAGCTTTGAATCAGTATCAAAAAGCATAGCTTTTGCCTGCGCAAAATTTAAAGAAGAGGAGCTTTGATTTCTTAGGATTTAATTCCAAGATACTTTCAGCGTTTCCTTTTTTTTGAAAATTGAAACTTCAAATACTTACATCGAGATAGTTTATTTGATGATCAAACTATCTATTTCTTGAGGTATTTCTTCAGTTCTTGCGATGCTATCTAGTTTCAACTGTTCTTTTTTAGCATCTTCAATTTCTTTTACTTCTGCCTTTAGTTTCGTTTCTGATTTTTCATAAATTTCTTTATAAATAATTGGATTTGCAGCATAAAACAAATCACTTTCCACAAATTGAAGACTGTCTATATCGTATTTGGTGTAAATATAATTCATGGTTTCAATGCCTTGTTTCATCAAAATTTGGTTATCGGTGTTTTTTGCCGAGGTCAGCACCGCTAAGTCGTAATAAATGGCCGCCATTTTATTCTTCGAAATTAAGTTTTCGGGTTTTTTTATCAATTTCTCATTACAAGAAAAGAGCAAAAGAACAGCTACTAAAAGGCCAATTTTACGCATTTATTTATCGATTAAACGTTAGTCGTTTTGCATTTCTTTGTTCGGAAAATTGGCATTTTTGTTAGCTAAATGACCGCTCACAAAAGTATGTGATATATTTGAATGGAAGGTATTTCCCTCGATTGGAGACCAGACACATTTGTAAGCGATATTTTCTTTGGAAACGGTCCACGGATTATTTAAGTCTAGCAAAACTACATTTGCAAAATAATATTCACGAATATAGCTTCTTTTTTCAATATCGAATAAAATTACTGGATTATAACACATTTTCTCCACCATTTTCTTTAAGCTAATGACTCTTTCATGTTACTTTTCAAGCATTGCGGGCAGGGCGTTTTGCACCAAAGGCCTACCCGAAGGTACATTCACATATCTATTGTCTTTTCCTTCTAAGGTATACAAAGCATGATAAGTGACTAAAACATCAATACGGTCATCTAAAAAAGTTTCCCAAAGTGTAGCCCTGTCCTCAGCCCTTTTTACCGCTGAACTCCATTTTATTAGAGAACCTTTTGTAGCATAATCTTCATCAGAAAACTAGGGATGATGCAAACGAACTTCAGCCGTAATTTTCTTATCTTTTAAAGGAATATCATTTCTGAAAAGTTCCATTTCACAAGCCCTTGATAAATCAAAAACATGAAATCTAGTACCTGTTTTCTTAGCTAAAGCTATGGCTTTTGAAGATGAAATGTAACAAGCTTAAGAACTTCTATTCAATGCATGCGCTTTCATTGGAATATCATCTCTGTAGGTCTCTTTAAAGGCTATCATATTGTTGCGAATATTGGTCTCATCTTCGCAATGTGCAGAAATAACCATTTGCGTATTGCTGAATATTTTTTCAATAACTTCTTCATTATCTGCCAACATATTTCCCGTCGAAGAACCTAAAAATAATTTAATTCCAGAACAAGCATTCTTATCAAGCTTTTTTATTTCTTCTAAATTGTCCTTGGTACCACCAAATAAAAACGAATAATTAGCAAAAGAGCTTGAGGCACCTAAGGCATGTTTTTCTTCGAGTTTTGCTATCATAGTGGTTTGCGGATTGGTATTTGTTTGCTCCATTTAGGTCGAAATTCCGCCTGCAACAGCAGCCCTGCTTTCTTTAGCGATTGTAACTTTATACGTTAAACCTGGTTCTCTAAAATGGACTTGATCGTCAATAATGCCAGATAACAAATATTTTCCAGCAGCATCAATCACGGCAGTATTGGTATCTGAAATATTGCTGGCAATTTTTTGATAATGTCATTTTCAATGAAAACATCGCTTTCAATCTGCTTATTCTCATTTAGGATTATAGCATTTTTTATTAAAAATTTGCTCATCCCTTGAAATTATTTTTTCTGAAAAAACTCATCCATTTCATTTTTAAAACGCCAAAAACTGCTTCGCGAACTATAGAAGAATTCATTTTAGATTTTCCTAAAACACGGTCTGTAAAAACAATAGGCACCTCAACTATTTTAAATTTTGACAGATGCGCTCTAAATTTCATTTCGATCTGAAAAGCATAACCTACAAAATGAATCGCTGATAAATCTATATTTTCTAGCACTTTTCGTTTATAACAAATAAAGCCTGCGGTGGGGTCGTGAACGCGCATACCTGTAATAATTTTCACATAAAATGATGCCCCGTAAGATAATAGAACTCGGTGTAAAGGCCAGTTTACTACATTAACCCCTTTAATATACCGCGAACCAATGGCAAGGTCTGCACCATTTACACAAGCCTGATGTAAACGAATTAAGTCTGATGGCGTATGAGAAAAATCTGCATCCATCTCAAAAATAAAATTGTATTTATGCGCTATAGCCCATCGAAAACCATGAATGTAAGCAGTTCCTAAGCCTGCTTTTTCTTTTCGAACTTCTAAAAACAGCCTTTCCTTAAATTCGCCTTGCAAACTAGTAACTTTTGCGGCGGTGCCGTCGGGCGAATTGTCATCAACAATTAAAACATGGAAGTCTATTTCTAGATCAAAAACAGCGCGAATAATGGCTTCTATGTTTTCAATTTCGTTATAGGTTGGGATAATTACTAGCCTATCTATCATTTATAAAGCATATATGGTCGCAAAAATAACTTTTTTACACTCCTAAAGAAAGACCGTCTTGAGATTTATGTTTTTTTTACATAAAAATTTCCTGAGTAAAGCAGTTCATTTTTTTTAGGTTTAAACACATGATTCTATATTATCAGCAAAACAATCTTATATAATTTGTAGTTTTGCCAAAATTAAGTGCAAAAAGTAATGCCGAAAATCCCGAAATTATTTAGCTATTTATTAGGACTTGTTTTTATAATAAACCTGATTCAGAGCTACTTTACAGATTTAATTTTTGACGAAGCCTACTATTGGTATTATGCCCAAAATATGGCTTGGGGTTATTTTGACCATCCTCCTATGGTTGCGCTTATGGTAAAATTAAGTAGTTTTTTGTTTGATGGAGAGTTAGGCGTTAGGTTCGTAAGCTGTTTATTGTCTGTCGGTACTTTGTTTTTTTTATGGTTGCTCATTGACAATCCGAAGAAAAATAAATATGTATGGCACTTTTTTGTGCTTTGCTTTTCAATGACCTTACTCAATGCTTATGGGTTTTTTACCTTGCCCGATACGCCTTTATTATTTTTTACAACCGTGTTTTTGTACGCTTATAAAAAGTTTATTATCTCACCTTCCGTTATAATCGCCATAGTATTAGGACTCACCATGAGTGCCCTGATGTACAGTAAATACCATGCCGTTTTGGTGATTGTTTTTGTTTTGCTTTCTAACTTAAAACTGCTAACCAACAAATTTGCTTGGCTTGCTGTGTTTGTAGCTTTACTTGGGTATGTACCTCATTTTTTATGGTTGTATGATAATGATTTTGTATCGATACAATACCACCTTTTTGAACGCCCCAACAGAGCCTATGATTTTAATGACTTTACCGTTGGGTTTTTTCTAAATCTTTTAGCGCTATTCGGACTTACGTTTTTCTGGATTTATAAGGCACTTTTAAAAACAAAATCGAATAATTTATTCAACAGGTCGTTACTATTTTTAACCTACGGTACGCTAATTTTCTTTTTTTTATCGAGCTTAGATCGCAGGGTGCAAACCCAATGGATGATTGTGATCTCAATTTCTTTAGCTGTGATTGCCTTTAATTATATGTTAGAAAATGAAAATGCTAGAAAGTGGATTTTCAGAATGGGATTGGTAAATATTATTCTCCTAATTTTTGCCCGCTTCGCTCTAGTTTTTGAAGAATTATCGCCTATACATTATGAATCACATGGCAATAAAGAATGGGCGGCTTCTATTGCTGAAAAAGTGGGTAACACGCCTGTTGTTTTCGAAAACTCGTATCGGAATGCACCTATGTATGCTTTTTATAGCGGAAACACTTCGTTTTCATTAAATAATGTAATGTATCGGAGAAATCAATATTCCATTGATGGCAGTGAGGCAAAAGTGAAAGATAAAAGAGTTTTATATGTATCCGAATATGCTAAAAATGGAGATGTACCTGTAGCTTTACCTAAACAAAAGCATGGTTTTGGCATCTATATGGACGATTTTGAATCGTTTAGAAAATTACGGATTTTATTAGATACCAAAATGGTTTCAAAACAATCTAAAAACGATATTGTTTTCAAAATATACAATCCATACCCAGAAAACATCAATTTAAATAAATTAAAATTTAGCATTGTTTATCACAACCAATACAAAAGACCCGAAGAGATAGTGCCTCTTGAAGCTACTCCGAAAAATACTAATGAAACCATATTAAAATCAAAAAATACCCTTTATTACAGTTTTAAATTACCAAAATTTACGATGGAAAATCCAGGATATTTTAAAATAGCCATTTCTGAAAACGGACTTTTTCCTGGCATGAATGGCGATAATATAAAGTTGATGGATTGATATATGTCAAAAGTCGAAAGTCGAAAGTAAAAAGTAAAAAGTATAATGTCGAAAGCTTAATCAAAATTTTAAAATCCAAACAACGAGCAACGAAAAACGCGTAACCGCGAAAACATGAATGAAACCTTACTTAGAACCATAGAAAATGCAGATTGGATTACCCTAATTCTTTGCTGTAGCATTTTGTTTGTAGTGCTAGCCAAAAACTTTTTTAATAGTCGGTTTACAAACTTCATGATTTTGCCTTTCAACAATAAGTATATATTTTTGTATAATAAAAAAGACAAGCTTTTGCATTGGTTCACTGTTTTCTTTTCCATATTTCAAGTAATAAATTTTGCCTTACTTATTTACTTAGCCAACGAAATATTTTCAACTAGGAGCTATACAAAATCTCCCTATTTATTTTTTATTATCATTAGTTTATTGCTCTTGTATTATATCCTAAAAGTTCTGGCGCAACTAGCCAATGCCTATCTTTTTAACATTTCAGAAGTGATTACTGAGTATTTATTTAAAAAAATATCTTATCTAAATTATAGTAGTTTGGTGATGTTCATTGCCAACATCTTATTAACTTATGTATTGAAAGACTCTAGAGCTGTAGTTTATGCAAGCGCTTTTTTAATTTTGGTCATAAATAGTATCGGATGGGTAATTGCATTGCGAAATTATCAAAAATTAATTACCAATAATTTTTTCTATTTTATTTTGTACCTTTGCGCACTTGAAATTACACCCTTAGTGTTAATTGTAGACTACTTTAAAGACTGATACCTATGAAAGTAAAAACGATTTTGGTTTCTCAACCAGAACCGAAAATGGAAAATTCTCCCTATTCTCGACTTATAGATAAAGAAAAAGTAAAAGTAGATTTTAGACCTTTTATCTATGTTGAAGGTGTAGATGCAAAAAGCGTGAGACAACAAAAAATTGACATGAACAATTTTACTGCTATAATTTTAACCAGTAGAAACTCTGTTGATCATTTTTTTAGACTTGCCGAAGAAATGCGCTTTAAAGTTCCCGATACTATGAAATATTTCTGTCAGTCTGAAGCGGTTGCTTTTTACTTACAAAAATATGTGGTTTATAGAAAAAGAAAAATTTATGTAGGCAAAATGAATTTTCAGGATCTTTCTGCTTTATTTAAAAAGTATAAAGATGAAAAATTTTTGCTGCCTTCATCTGATGTATTAAAACCTATAGTACCTGAAACCTTAGATGCTTTAGGCGTTAACTGGACTAGAGGTATTTTCTATAAAACTATCATGAGCGATTTGTCTGATTTAAAGGACGTCTATTATGATATTTTGGTGTTTTTTAGCCCCTCTGGAATAGAATCACTACTTAAAAATTTTCCTAATTTTAAGCAAAACGAAACCAGAATAGCTGTTTTTGGCAATTCTACCGTGAAAGCGGCAACTGATGCTGGCTTAAGAATTGATATAAAAGCACCGACGCCAGAAACGCCTTCTATGACCATGGCATTACAAAAATATATTACTACGGTCAATAAAAAATAATCCAATAATAAACTTATTCATACAATTAAAGCCTCTTTTTAGAGGCTTTTCTTTTTGGCTTACAGTCATATTTTTGGTAATTTAAACCTTTGACCTTAAAATAATGGGTGAATTTCGCTAATACTCACAAATTTTAGGAATACGATCTACATCTAAAAATAATATTTTATCTTGTATCAATTTAATTTTAATATGGAAAAACAAAGATGTAGTTGGTGTAAAGGTAATGCCTTATATGAAAAATACCATGATACAGAATGGGGCGTTCCAATAAAAGAAGATAATAAACTGTTTGAGTTTTTAATACTCGAAATCTTTCAAGCAGGTTTGAGTTGGATTACCGTACTTAAAAAGCGCGAAAATTTTAGAGCTGCTTTAGATAATTTTAATTATCAAAAAATTGCCATTTACGATGAAGATAAAATAGCCTCGTTATTGCAAAATGAAGGAATCGTCAGAAATAAGCTTAAAATACGAGCTACCGTTACCAATGCCCAAGCTTTTATGAAAATTCAGAAGGAGTTTAACAGTTTTAGCGCCTATATTTGGGGCTTTGTAAACCATAAACCTATCAAAGATAATGTGAAACTTTACAAAGAAGCCACTGCAAATACCGCTCTTTCAGACACGATTAGTAAAGATCTTAAAAAAAGAGGTTTTAAATTTGTAGGGAGTACCGTAATGTATGCCCACCTACAGGCAACAGGAATGGTAAACGACCATGAACTCAATTGTTTTAGATATGATGAAGTTTAATTTAGCAGTAATCGGCTTTTTGTTTGTAGTTACATTACAAGCGCAAATAAAATATGAACGTGAAAATCGGATAAAAAAATCGCAATTTCCAGATGCGGGTTTAACCTTGATCAATGGTAAATTAAAAAATGCTAAACGCCTTAAATTTTATAAAGAAATTGACAGTATCACAAAAAGTTACGAGGCGAAATTTAAAAAAAATCGCTTATGGTATAGCATAGAATTTGATCAAGATGGAAAATTAGAAGATATAGAAATCACCATAAAAGCCACCGATATCCCGAATGAAAGTTACGATGCTGTACAGTTATATTTAAGTGATAATTTTAAGTCGTATAAGATTAAAAAAATTCAACAACAATATGTTGCGGATGGGGACGAAAATAAAACGCTAAATGATGCTTTTCAGAATTTATTATTACCCTCTTTAAATTATGAAATTATGGTTACAGGCAAAAAAGAGAACAACTACGAAGATTTTGAAATTCTTTTTGATGCAATAGGTACTTTTAAAAGAATCAGAAAATCATTACCTCCTAATTATGATCATGTATTGTATTAAAAACTTAGTTGTTTTAGGATTATTTTTATGCGGCTTTACGCTTTTTGCGCAGTCTAGCTTTACTGGGTATTTAGAGCCTTCAGTTGCGTTAAATTACAAGATTACGAGCAGTTACTCTCATAATTTTTCATTTGCCAACAGAACTTATTTTTATAAGGATGAAGCCTATTTACTCAAAGCAAGACATTTAGATTTAAGTCATTTTTCTGAATTAAAATTTAGACCAAATCAAAGTTTTGCACTAGGGGTTCAATACCGATTTAGAGATAATTTTGAGCCTGACAGAGAAAATGAATTGCGATTTACACAACAATATAATTTTACCTTTAGACCACGGATAATTCGTTTTGGATTTCGTTTTAGAAGCGAACAAAGAATTCAACCTTCATTAACCACACATAGATTTAGGTTCAGATTTGCGGCAGATTTACCATTACAAGGCGAAAAATTAGATGTTGGCGAAACCTATTTAATCGCTTCTACCGAAAGTTTATTAAGTTTGGCTAAAGCCAATAAACCAAGTTTTGATCAACGTTTGACAACCAATATTGGATATTTTTTATCAGAAACTATAAAAATACAAGCAGGATTAGAGTATAGACTTGAAAATTACAACCAAGAAACCAATCGGGTGTTTTTTATTACCTCGTCATTAATTCTAGCCCTGTAATAATTCTATAAATGCGGTTCTGGGAATCTCTTCAGCACCTAAGCTCTGCAAGTGCGAAGTGTAGATTTGACAATCAATAAGCTTATAATTTTTTGATTGTAATTCTAGTGCTAAATGAATAAAGGCAAACTTAGAAGCGTTATCAACTAAACTAAACATGCTTTCTCCGCAAAAAATAGTTCCCAAATCGATACCGTACAAACCACCGACCAACTCATCGTTTTCCCAAACTTCATAAGATTGTGCGATACCTTCTTCGTGAAGTTTTAGGTAGGCATTTTTTATATTGTTCGTTATCCAGGTGCCGTCTTGACCTTTTCTAGTAATTTTTGAACAGTTTTCTATCACTACCTTAAAGCACTTGTTTTTAGTAATCTTAAATTGATTACTTTTTAGCAGCTTATTCATGGTTTTTGAAATCTTTATTTTGTCAGGAAACAGTACCATTCTTGGGTTAGGACTCCACCAGAATATAAGTGAATCTTCATTAAACCATGGGAAAATACCGCTTTTGTAGGCAAGTAGCAAACGTTCACTAGATAGATCGCCACCAACCGCCAATAAACCTTCTGAATTTGCATGCTCAACTGAAGGAAAGGTTATGGTTTCAGAAAGAAAATAAATAGGTTTACGATGCGGATTATTTTTCATTTAGAATTTTATCAATTTAAATACAAAATAACTGTAAAGGCTGAGAGACCTATTCACTTTAAACAAATAGGTCTTTCATTAAATAAACAAACAACTACTTTTACATTTAAAAAGGCAAATCGTCGTGATCTTCCTCATTTAAATTATCTGCAGGCTGAAACGAATCCATTGGTGGCGCTGGTGGAATAGCGCCATTATTTGGCGCCTGAGCTTGCGATGTTTCTACTCGCCAACCTTGAATTGCATTAAAATATTTAGTTTCTCCTTGCGGATTAACCCATTCTCTACCTCTTAAATTAATACCCACTTTTACGTCTTGGCCAACGCCAACTGTATTTAACAAATCGCATTTATCTTGGATAAATTCAACCAGAATATGTTGTGGATATTGTTCTTCGGTGGTTACGACTAGTTCTCTTTTTCTAAAACCGTTAGTGCCAATTGTTTGGGTTTCACCTACCATTTTTACTTTTCCTTGTACTTCCATTTTCTCTATTAATTTGATAATAATACTTTCCAAGCGGAAAGTACGTCATTTTTTTGTAAATATTCCTGTACTCTTACATGTAATTTAGCCTTGTCATCTGCGCTAATTAATGCTCTTAATTCTATGTTTGATGCTATAAAGTGTTCAACTTCCTCTAAAGTAGGAATTTTTTCTATATTACCGAGCATTCCAAGATCGTTTCCTGTTAAAATTGTACTCGATTTTATAGTATCAGGCAGGGCATCAACGCCAATACCTAAAGATGAAATTGGCTTTAGCACCTCAAAAAGCCCCATATTGGCTCTACTATACCAATTGCCACCCATTCTGGCCACTAAATCTATTTTATACTGGTCTATACTGCCATTTTCATCAAAAATAGCTTTCGCTACATGTACTTTTACAACTTCGCAAAATACTAAATTTCCTGCACCACCATCAAGCCCTAATGCTTCAACTTTAGTCACCTTACATTCAAATTGTACTGGAGCTTCTGCCACACGAAACGGCTTCACCAAATCTGATGATAACATGCTTAGACCCGCTTTTTTAAATTCGTTTTCTCCCTCTGGATATTCCGTACTCGCTAAAGACATTTGTTGCACCATTGAAAAATCAACAACATTGACCACCACTTCTTTAATTTTTAACACATTTTCTAAAGTGTGTTTTGTGGAATTATCACGAACTCTGCGCGCTGGCGAAAAAATTAATATAGGCGGATTGGCGCTAAACACATTAAAAAAACTGAAAGGAGCAAGATTTGGTCTGCCTTGTTCATCTATGGTACTTGCGAAGGCTATGGGGCGTGGGCCAACAGCGCCTAAAAGGTAGCCATGCAACTCAGCCGTAGTTACTTCATTTGGAACTATTGAAATCATTTCTCGCATAGGGAAACAAAAGTACATAAATTAGCCGCAAAAATGCAAGTTACAGGTTCAATAAGATAGAATATCTTTTGATAAAATGCGTTATCTTGTGAGCGTATTTAGCCATAGTTAGATGAACTTTAATCCCGAAAAAAAAACGACCACCATTATATTGCAAATAGCATCATTTGTTATTGTGAGTCTAATTCTATGGAATACCAATAGTTTCTTTAAAAAGTTTAAAGAAGAAGAGCGCAATAAAATGGTAATTTGGGCATCGGCTCAAGCCGAAATTTTACAATCTTCAGAAGAAAGAGATTTAGGTGACTTACCAGTAATTGTGCTAAAAAACAACGAATCTACACCCATGATTTTGGTCAATAGAGATGGCGCCATTAAGGTGAGTAATATGCCCAAAGAAGTGGCTACAGATACAGTTTTAGTTCAGAAAAAAATACGCAAATTTACAAGTGAAAATAATCCCATAAAAATCGATTTTAAAGGGGAAGAATTAGCAACTTTATATTATGGCAATTCTGAAGTTTTAAATAAATTAAAATTTTATCCTATTGCTCTTTTACTGATTATTTTTCTATTTGGCGCCGTTATTTATTTCTTTTTTAAAACAAACAAAGCTTCAGAACAAAATAAACTATGGGCGGGTATGGCTAAGGAAACTGCGCATCAAATTGGCACACCACTAAGCTCACTATTGGGTTGGAATGAACTTTTAAAAGCCGAAAATGTAAATCCGAATATTACAGATGAAATCCAAAAAGATATTGCAAGACTAGAAACCATCACCGATAGGTTTTCAAAAATTGGATCTTTGCCAAACTTAGAAGCATGTGATATTGTTGTAGAAACAAAAAATGCTTTTGACTATTTAAAACTTAGAAGCTCTAAATTAATCTTATTTTCGTTAGAGAGTAAAGCGGATGAATTACCTGTATTATTGAACAAACCTTTGTACCAGTGGACTATAGAAAATTTAGTCAAAAACGGTATTGATGCCATGCGAGGTAAAGGAAGTATTAGTATTGAAATTTTAAAAGAAGGAAATAATGCCGTAATTTTAGTGTCTGATACAGGTCTTGGGATTTTAAAAAGAGATTTTAGTGCTATTTTTAATCCAGGGGTAACGACTAAAAAAAGAGGTTGGGGCTTGGGTTTGTCTTTAGTAAAGCGCATTGTTGAGGAATACCATAATGGAAAAATAAAAGTGCTTTCGTCGAGTAAAGAAGGAACCATCATGAAGATGTCGTTTAAATTGAAAAGTTAGTTTATGACAAAGATTAAAATGGAACTGATAAAAGAGGCTGACTTAACAAATAACTGCCCAGAATGTTTTAACCAAAAGTTAAATTTATCATTTTATCAAAAGCACTCTTATGGAAAGTTTGTTCATAAAATTACCAATAAAGTTACGTCTGAAATTAAATGTAAAACTTGCCATACCATCATCTATCCTGTTTCTTGGACACCTGATATTGAACGAGTTTTCGATTATTATAGAAAAACTGCGGTGCCTGTTACCTCAGCCATAAAATATACGAGTCGTTTGTATATTTTACTTTTATTGCTAATCATTTTAGTGGCTGCTGTGGTGTATGTGGTATTGAACCGTGAGTTTGTTATGGGCTAATAATTTCACAAAAAATGATAGCTAAAGTGCAGCCTTTATTTTTTCAGCAATAGCCACAAATTCTTCTGTTGACAGTGAAATTTTATGCTGAAAAGTGGCATCTTTCATCTCGTTTAACGGAATTAAATGCACGTGCACATGCGGTACTTCTAAACCAATAACCGTCATGCCTACGCGTTTACAATAGATACTTTTTTCTAATGCGATACCAATTTTTCTAGAAAAAGCCATTAGTCCTGAATAGGTAGCTTCGTCTAAATCCATGATTTTATTCACTTCTTTTTTCGGGATACAAAGGGTATGTCCTTTCGCATTAGGATTGATATCTAAAAAAGCATAAAAATTCTCGTCTTCTGCAATTTTATAAGAAGGTATTTCTCCAGAAATAATTTTAGTGAAAATACTAGCCATAATGTTAAATTAAGATCTTGTAATTTCTAAGATTTCTAGTTTTAAAACGCCATTCGGAATGGTAATTTCAGCAACATCGCCTACTTTTTTTCCTAATAAACCTTTTCCAATAGGTGAGCTTACCGAAATTTTACCCGTTTTTAAATCCGCTTCACTTTCTGCCACCAAGGTATATTTCACTTGCGTGCCGTTGTTATGGTTTTTAAGACTAACCGTAGAAAGCACTAAAGCTTTAGAGTTGTCTAATTGGGATTCATCTATAAGTCGCGCATTGGCATAAACATCTTCTAATTTAGAAATTCTAAGTTCCAGTAAACCCTGAGCTTCTTTTGCCGCATCATATTCCGCATTTTCAGACAAATCGCCCTTATCTCTAGCCTCAGCTATATCTCTAGAAGCTTTTGGCCGCTCCACATCTTTTAATTGATTAAGTTCATCTCTCAATTTTTTTAGTCCTTCTGGGGTATAATAAGATGTTGTACTCATAGCTATGTTTTATAAAATACGAAAATCCCCTTTTTTATAGAGGATTTAAGACAAATATACATTTTTTTTGTTCAACTTTGTTGGTGTATTCATAAAATACAAAGATGTTATGCGCAGCTATTTAGTCCTTCTATTATTGGTTTTAGTTTTTGCTTGTGATACGAATACTACAAACCGAAATCCGTTTTTACAAGAATTTAGTTTCAGGTTTGATATTAACACAAACCTACCGTTATATAGTGCGCTAACTAATGAAGGAAGTGCAATTTATATTGGTAATGAACAGGCAGGTACAAGAGGTATTTTTGTTATAAAAACCTTAGCTTCTTTGAACGGATATCGCGCTTTTGAAGCAAGCTGTCCAAATCATTTACCCAATAATTGCTCTACTATGACCTTAGACAACAGCCGAAACTCGGTCACTTGTAGCTGCGAAGATTATAATTACACGCTGTTTACAGGTCAACTTTTAAACGCCCCTAATGATGGCTCTAGGTTTTACAATATGTTAGAATATAGGGTTAATGCCAGCGGGAATATTATTTCGATAACGAATTAGGGCTTGGGTTTTGGGTTTTGGGTAAAAAGTTTAAAGTTTTTCGTTGAGGGTTGTTGGTTGTTGGTATTTTGTATGTATCCGTAAGCTAAATTCCTTGTGATTAACTTTTTTTATATTTATTTCTAAACTTTTATAATTGGAAACAAAATGTGCATTAGGTATTAATAAAACTTAACATTCTAAAACTCTCGCTCTGAGTATATTCGGCTGGGCACAATATAAACTAAGTTGAAGTGTTCAACTTTTTTCTTTCGACACACTTTTCACCTCAAAATCTCACTCATAACCCAACTGGTATGCAACGCCGATTCGCCTGTTGATGGATGATTTTTGCCTTCCATTAAAGCTGCTTTTAAATTTTCAACGTGGTACTGCTGAACGTGCTTTGGGTTTTCAATGAAGATTGATTCAGTGCCTTTATCATTTTCTAAAATAACATCTTCTTCTTTGAAGATTGAAAAAATGATTTTTCCTTCACTTCCAATGATTTCCACCTTGTCGTTTCTATCTTTTGTACCGAAATTCCAGCTCCCTCCCCCTGTGATTCCGTTTTTGTGCATCCAGCAAGAAGTTATGGCATCTTTTGCGGAATACAGGCTTTGTTGGTTGGTACTTAAGCCATGAACTTTCTTAAAATCACCCAATAAAAAGGCAAATAAATCTAAACCGTGACTGGCTAAATCATCAAAATAACCGCCTGGAGCTACTTTTTTATCGGTACGCCAGTTGTAAGTGCTACTTAAATCGATATCGTTAGCAGGTTTTGAGAATGACCAATGTATATGTTTAACTTCTCCAATTTCATTTGATTTTAACCATTTTTCAATTTTTAAAAACCGGGGTAAAGAACGCCTGTAATAAGCAACAAATAATGGAATATTCTTATGCTTAAAAGCTTCCACAATCGCTATACCATCTTCATAACTTGGCGCTAAAGGCTTTTCTATACAACAGGGTTTACCAGCTTTCGCTACTTGCAAACCGTAAAATTTGTGGGTATCTGGTGGTGTAGCAATGTATATGGCATCAATCTCTGGATCATTAATAATTTGTTCCGCATCATCAAAATATTTTGGCACGCCATGCCTTTCTGCAAAATCTTTCGCCTTTTCAAAATCCCTACGCATAACGGCATCTAAAGAAAAACCTAGAGTATTTTGATATGGCGGACCGCTTTTAACTTCGGTTACTGCACCGCAGCCAATAATTCCCCAACGTATATTTTTTTTGATGCTCATTGAATTATTTTTAAAGATAGCTGTTCTATGTACAAAAGTAAAGGAGAATTTCTTCATCCCCACCCAGAATTACAAAAAATGTAATTCTAACCTCCCCGAAGGGGAGGCAGAATAACATACCGAGGGTAAAAACTTAAAACTAGGAACTCCTAAAAATTCAAAGTAGCACCGAGTAAGAAATTAGCGCCAGCTTGCGGATAAAAAACTACAAAACCTCCACCGAAATCTGCTCCGTTAGACACAATATCCGAATTAAACATGTTATTCACTAAGCCCGAAAAGGCAATACTTTTTGCGAAGGAATTCATGGGAATCGTATACTGGATATTAAAATCCGTTTGTGTATAAGCCTCTAAAACCGAATCTTCATTTTGAATATTATTCATAAACTGCTTGCCAACATACTTGGTTAATAATGATATTTGCAAGTCCTTATTAGGCAAATAACTTATCATATTACCAACGATTAAATTTGGAGAAAAGGCAATATCTGTATCGCCTAATGACTCTAAACCAGTGGCTCCTTCAAGAAAGAAATCTACATTTTTATTTGTGCTTATGGCAACATTAGGTTGTATTCTAAACTTATCCCCTAATTGAATGGCAGCATCTATTTCTAAACCTAAACGGTAACTATCGCCAATATTTTGTCTCAAGGGTGCGCCAACATCATTTAATCCTCCAGTAAGTACCAATTGATCTTTATAACCCATATAATAAGCGTTGGTACTTACCTGTACATTTTGAGAAACATAACGCCAACCCAATTCAAAATCATTTAAGCGTTCAGGTTTGGGACTTCCATTTTCATAATCATTTCTGTTAGGTTCTCTGTTCGCGACGGCGTAAGAAAAATAGAAATTGTTATTTAAGTTCATATCATAGGTAATACCTGCCTTCGGATTAAAAAAGTTAAAAGTATCATCTACGATACCTGTATCTTCGCCATTAGCTGTAAAACCGACTCTTCTATATTGTAAATCACCAAAAAGACTCCATTGACTGTTTAAATTATAATTTGCCTTAGTGAAAATATTGAAGTCATTCTTCGTTGATCTATCTTTATAATACCGATCTCTGATGTTGCTATTCCCGGCAAATCGCGACCATATGATTTCTCCGAAATGATCTCCTGTGTAATTGTTTAATCCACCACCCACGATGAAATCAATATTTTCATCTTTATAATTAGCAGAAAAAACAGTACCATAAAAATCATTATCTAACCAGCGCCTTCGGATTAAATCTGTAGTGTTAACTTCTACGCCATCAACATTTATAGGTGTAAATCCGTAAGTTTCAAAATCATCATCCTCCTTAAATTGCTCAAAATAACCACGACCTCTGGTATAATGGAGTGCAAAGTTGGTACTCCAATTGGCATTTAAATTTTCATTCCACAACAACTGAGCGTGGTCTTGTTTGTAGTTATCTGTTTCATTTTCATAAAATTGATCTACGCCATTTTCATCAGTATATGCGCCAGCAAAATTAAAAGTTCTATTATCTTTTAAAGTTTGCGCATCAATGCCATACCAAGCTTGGTAGGTAACTTGACTTCCACCAAAAAGTATGGCTTTTATCAAGGTATTTTCATCTTTGTAGGCCGCTTGTAAAAAGTAAGAATCCATATTCACGGAGGCTCTGTCCACATACCCATCAGAATCTAGTTTCGAGAGTCTTCCTGAAATTTCTATTTGATTATTTAGTAAACCCGTGCTGAACTTCAAATTATTACGCAGCGTACCAAAACTGCCGATAGAAGACGATATTGTAGCGAAGGCATCTTCCGAAACAGCATCGGTTAAAATATTCAGGCTCGCACCAAAAGCTCCTGCGCCATTGGTAGAAGTACCTACGCCGCGTTGCAGCTGTATACTTTCCGTTGAAGAAGCAAAATCGGGCATATTGACCCAAAAAGTTCCATGCGATTCAGAATCGTTGTACGGAATGCCGTTAATAGTTACGTTAACGCGTGTAGCATCACTACCCCGCACCCGAATACCTGTATAACCGATACCTGCTCCAGCATCTGAAGTAGTGACTACCGATGGTAAAAAGTTCAACAAAATAGGAATATCTTGCCCTAAGTTTCTGGGCGCAAGTTCCTCTTTGGTAATGTTAGAAAAGGTTACTGGTGTTGCTTTGGTAACCCGAATGGCAGATACAAAAACCTCATCTAAGACTACTTTTTTGCTTTCTAGAGAGTCTAGTTCTTTGTTCTGAGCGTTTACGCCAAGAGCTATTACTAAAAATAAAATTGTGGTAAATACACTTTTAATACTACCCGTATTTTTTGTGCGCAGCATTTGACCTCTTTGTTTGGAACCAAAAGGATCTTTGAAAATTGAAAAAAACAGTTTCATCCGTACTAAAATTTAGTGACAAATAAAAGGGGCTGTTACTCTTGTTAATATTTGATTGTTTTGGTTTTACCTTAAAAGCGCTTTTAAAGCAAGAAACCTTTTTGTGTTCCTAATGCGACATGTTCAAAAAACTTGCCTTATCCCTTGGCAGCATTACCTGCCCAGGTTCACTGGGTATAATCTCAGCTTCTTCTAAAATAATTTCGATAATTACTCGAAAATAATTTTTGGATTTAGCACCCCTTTGAGATACCACAAAGCTACAACGCTATTTTTTAATTATCCTAATAAAACGAAAAAATAAGTCGTAAAAAGTAATACTAAGAATTAACATTTTATTACCAACCATGTTAGCCCTAAAAAACCTGTTTATAGTAGATAAAAAGGATAATGCATAAATAAATCTAATAATAAATTTACCTTGCGAATTCTTCTAAGTTATTTTTTACTTGGTGCTTTACCTCTTATTGCTGATATTTTTATAATCTCTTAAGTTAATGATTATTTAGCCATAGATACCGCCAATGAAAACGATACCAAATTTTTAAAAACAAGTGATTTGCTAACCCAGTTGTATGAAGCTGAAAGCTTCTGAAAATTGTCCTAACAATCCAAAACAAGAGAAAATTTTATAGCTTATACTCAAAAGATTGACTCCGTTTATTCAGAAATTGATTCTTTAAAATTGGTCATTATCAGATCTTGTCAATTAAATTTGTTGGACAGTGTGCAGCAACTTCTACTTCAAAAAACCTACAATAACGAAGAGTTTCGACCCTTAAAGATTATCAATCAACATAATAACTCTTTAGATGCTGCATTAGAAAAATTTAATTCGCTGGAGTTGTTCCTAGGAAAAATAACGTCAAAAGCTATTGTTCCTAATATAAATCAATTATCGCCAGAAGCTAAAACTGCCATTAAAAAATTAGTGGTCTTCCTCAACAGCAATATTTTGCAAGAAAATAAAGAAAATTACTCCACACATAAAATTCTTAATAATAGCCCCTAGAAAATGTTTTTCTAAAGCTGCGGTTACTACTTCTGGAAGTAAAACGGTTTTAATTTAAATAAAATCTTGAATAAAGATACTTTCCATAATTCTGTCATGGAAAATTGGAGTTATTTCTGTTGCTTTGACTGTTCCTGAACTCACTAAAACCAATGTTGACGAACATACTAAATTTTTCATTTTCTCTTATTTTTAATTTCAGGTTTATTTTTTCTAACTTGAATGTAAATAGAAAGAATGATGCCAATGAAAAAAAGTAATCTATATGTTATTAGATATCTACATATTTGACTATTACGAAATATAGAAAATTAATAAACTGCGTAATATTGTATCCTAGGTTTTTAGAATTGTATAGAAAGTAGGCAAATTGGTTAGTCAGTGGTCAGTGTTCAATGGTCTGTCCGTCCGTGTATTTGGTTGACACAAAATTCACTTAGACCTAAGCATTTAAAATTTGAAACTATTTGAACTTGAACTCTTATACCTAGTGAAGACAAAGTGTGCGCTTGAACTTGTTTTTAATTTTACCCAAACAAATAATTCGCAACATCTTCAATTTTTGACACTAATTGAATTTTAATAGCCGTGTTTTTTAAGGTGATTTTATTATTTTTTGACACGAAAATAGTATCAAAACCAAGCTTTTCAGCTTCTAAAATTCGCTGTTCTACACGTTGTACAGGTCTTATTTCTCCTGCCAAACCCACTTCGGCAGCAAAACAAATGCCCTTTTCAATGGCAATGTCTTCGTTGCTCGATAAAATAGCAGCGATAACGCCCAAATCTATCGCAGGATCATCTACAGATATACCGCCCGTTATATTTAAAAACACATCTTTGGCGGCTAATTTAAAACCAGCTCTTTTTTCTAAAACAGCCAAGAGCATATTTAAACGCTTGGCGTTATACCCTGTAGTAGAGCGTTGAGGAGTGCCGTAAACTGCCGAGCTTACCAAAGCTTGTATTTCAATCATTAAAGGCCTCATGCCTTCAATGGTTGATGCGATGGCTGTACCACTTAAACCTTCATCGTTTTTGGAGATTAATATTTCCGACGGATTATTGACTTCTCTCAATCCGCTGCCTTGCATTTCATAAATTCCAAGTTCAGACGTAGAACCAAACCTGTTTTTTAAAGAGCGCAGAATACGATACACATAATTGCGGTCGCCTTCAAATTGAAGGACACTATCTACCATGTGCTCTAAAATTTTTGGCCCAGCTATGGATCCATCTTTGGTAATATGTCCAATTAAAATAACAGGCGTACTGGTTTCCTTCGCAAACTTTATCAACTCAGCGGTACATTCTCTAATTTGAGAAATACTTCCTGCGGCAGATTCTATATAGTCAGAATGCAGGGTTTGTATCGAATCAATAACCACAATATCTGGTTCAGTAGCTTCAATTTGTTTAAAGATATTTTGAGTTTTTGTTTCAGTTAAAATCAGACAGTTTTCACTATTTGGAAAAATACGATCAGCGCGCATTTTAATTTGTTTCTGACTTTCTTCACCTGAAACGTATAAAGTTTTATAAGGCAACTTCAAGGCAATTTGAAGCAAAAGTGTACTTTTTCCAATGCCCGGTTCTCCACCCAAAAGCGTTAAAGAGCCTGGCACGAGCCCACCCCCTAAAACTCGATTAAATTCTAGATCGAAAGTATTTAAACGAATTTCTTTTTCCGTACTAATTTCATTAACGCGTAATGGTTTTGCAATTTGTTTTGCAGTATTAGAAGGCGTTTTCCAGCTCGATTTTTCTTCTTTCTGAACAACTTCTTCCACAACGGTATTCCATTCTTTGCAAGCAGAACATTGTCCCACCCACTTCGCATACTGCGTGCCGCAATTCTGACAAAAAAAAGCTGTTTTTGTTTTAGTCATTATCTTGTTTTAGGATAAGGTCAAAGGTAGGGATTAATGTAACAATGATATAATTTTGAGTCTTCCCTGCCGATTTACAAATTGGTTAATGTATCAATTCAAAAATATATCAATTTTTATTAGTGAAAATTCTTGAAATTTGAATTAAAAAACAATGAAGATTGAATTGTCCAACTACCAACCAACCAATCATCCAAACTTAAAATAATAGAAACTTAAAATCTTTTACCCAGCACCTAAAACCCAGCACCTATTAATCTAGTAACCAAAATGCACCTTCCCTGCATCCATTTTTCCAATGCCATATCTTTAGTTAAAAAGTCTATTTCTTCCATTCTGAATATTTTTTAAAAAGTTCTTAGTGCCTTTTCTGGATTACCAATGTGTTCGTAATATTCGCATTCAAAATAAAAACCGAGCATGGTTTTGGGGTATTCTTTTTTACACAAATCTGACAGTATTTTTAGCGATTCAAAATCTTCCTTTTTACGGGTCACCGCATAAATAGCCATAATATCATTTAAGTCCACAATTTTTTGAAATCCGAAAAGTTTTTCTATCGTATCATATTTATTGGATAAATAATCAAAAACAGGCTCTGTTGAAGTCAAAATTTGCGTTTTATACTCGCTAGGGCTAATGGGTTTAAACATTTTGAACACATTGTCAAATGCTTTTCCAAGGCTATAGGTCGCAACAGATATATGGTCAGCCTCGGTGTAAACATCATAAAAATAATTTAAATTCACTTTTTTTTAGCTTTAAGTGCCGTGTTTAAAACAGGAATTTGTTTGTCTTTTTTAGCCAATTCACCATCGGTAATTAAATGATAAAAAATGGTTTTCTGCATTGCTTCTAGTCGCGCGGTGATTCTTGTTTCCATTTGAGGAGCTAAAGTTATGGAAATCAGCACATAATAGTTTAAAAGCGACTGCTCTTTAAATAGATAGTAATTAGCCAAGTTGGCAGTAATGTCTTGATCAATAATCCTTTTAAAAGGAGCAGTACTGTAGCTTGTGTCTAAATAGGGAATTAATTCCATCGCCAGAAATTCAAAAAAAATTTGTTATATCGCCTGGCAAGCCTGTAATTTCATCAAAAGCGCCATCTTGCTGTTGTAAATTGTCTTTACTTTGGTGTACTCTAGCAATAATAGCCTGAGGCATTCCGTAAAATTTTACAGCCGCTACTACATTATCAAATAAGTAGTCGGCATCTAAAACTATAATGAGCGGATATTTTTTTTCTTTCGAATAATCTTCTGGAAAATCGCAACTTACATCTCGCCTTTCTTGAAGTTTAAACGATTCAAATATTTCTTTGGTGACTTGGGCATTCACTCCAAAGCATAGAAAAAGTGAAAAAATAATACGGTAGGTTTTATAAATTTGGTTTTGGTATTGAACTGTTTTAAAAGAATTTTAAGAATTGTTTCTGTTCAATAACGGTAATATCAGAAAAGATAGTGCACCAAAAACCACAACCATTAAAGTTTGTGAAATCCACATAATCCAACCAAAAGCATCACCAGAAGTACTGCTAATCCCAAAAATGGCGAGCGCACTGCTCACTGCAATGGGGTAAAGACCTATACCACCATTTGTTGCTGTCATGGCAAAAGCACCAAAAACAAAAGCTACTAATAGTTGACTTATAGTTAAAACAATGGTTTCAGGAATGGTAAATTTTATGACCCAAAACATGCCAATATATAAAAGCCAAATAAATAAGGTGTGCGCTATAAAAGCCCACTTATACTTCATTTTAAAAATACTTAAAACGCCTTGTATTAAGCCTTTTAAAAAGCTCCTAATTTTTAATAAAAAGACGTTTTTTGATTTTTTCAGTAGAACGTAGAATAGAGTTGCTCCAGCGGCGGCAAGGAATAATAAAATCAAGAGCGAATTTAGATTAAATCCTCTATTTTGAAAAAACTCAAGAATAATATCAGTCTGTAAAAAAAAAGATATAATAACGACTAATAAAAGCATAATTAAGTCAACGACCCTTTCGGTGACAATTGTGCCAAAACCTTTTTCAAAAGGCACTTTTTCGAAGGTGGATAAGGCTGTTGCTCGCAAAATTTCGCCTGATCTTGGGATACCTAAATTGGTGAAATAAGCTGTTAAAATAATGAGAATATTATTGATTAATTTAGGTTTATAACCTAGGGGTTCTAATAAGTAATTCCAACGAATAGCCCTTGAAATATGACTCAAAACTCCCATTAAGACAGAAACTCCCACCCAAAACAAATCGGCTTCTTTCATGTAGAAGAGTATTTGTTTTCTATCTTCGGGAGTCGTAGCGTTATAGGAATATAAAACTAAAAAAACTCCCAATACCATTGGGAGTGACGTTTTAAGTGTTTTTTTTATAGTTTTTTTCAACTTATTGCAGTAAGTTATTTTCTTCGTTCGGGAATACCAACGAAGGATTAAAAGTTTTTGCTTTTTCGATATCCAGAATACCATAGGTAATTAAAATAAGGACATCACCAACGGCTACTTTTCTAGCAGCAGCTCCGTTCAAGGTAATTTCTCCACTATTTCTAGGGCCAGGAATAGCGTAGGTTTCTAGGCGTTCCCCATTGTTATTATTCACAATTTGAACCTTTTCCCCTCTAATAATATTTGCAGCATCCATCAAATCTTCATCAATGGTAATACTACCAATATAATTCAGGTCTGCTCCGGTAACTTTTACACGGTGTATTTTAGATTTTACAACTTGTATTTGCATAGCACAAAGATAATAATTTACAGGGCAATGTTATCAATTAATCTAATATCATCGGCGAAAACGGCAATAAAAGCCCTAAATTGTTTACTTTTAATTTTTCTTTTTATTGGTTTAAGCGTTTCAATATCAGCAATTTGAAAATATTCTAATCTAAAATGATCCCTTGCATCAAACTGATTTTTAACCCAATTTGTTACTTCTAAAGCACTTTTTGTGCCAAACTTTTCTTTGGCAGTATTTAGAGTTTCAAAGATTAAGGAAGCTTTTTGTCGTACCTCATTAGAAAGCCTTTCATTTCTAGAACTCATGGCTAAGCCATTTTTTTCTCTTACAATGGGGCATCCAATAACATCAACAGGAATTTGTTTATTTTTTACTAGCTTTTTAACAATTTGGAGTTGTTGATAATCTTTTTCTCCAAAATAAGCTTTATTTGGCTTTATAGACCTTAATAATGCTTCCACAATTGTTCCAACTCCGTCAAAATGACCAGCTCTAAATTCACCTTCCATAACGGAGTCTAAGCCGTTGAAATTGTATTTTTCAGCTTCCACTTTTTTATGGTATATTTCTTCAACACTTGGCGCGTAAACTATAATTTTACCGGAAACTTTTGCAATTAATGCTATATCTTTTGACAAATTTTTAGGATACTTACTTAAATCTTCCTTATTATTAAACTGTGTTGGGTTTACAAAAATACTCACAACAACCTCATCATTTTCTTTGAAAGCCCTCTTTATTAAAGCTATGTGACCTTGATGTAAAGCCCCCATAGTAGGCACTAAGCCAACAGATTTACTTTTTGAAAAGATGATTGATAATTGCGCTTGTAACTCCTTTTTTGTATCTAATAATTGCATTAATACTTATTTAACAGCCCGCAAACTTAGATAATTACTCTTAATCTGCATAATTTTTGTAATTTTGCACCCACGCCGAGAAAATAAATAAAAAATAGTTTTTATGAATGGTAAAAAGATATTGTTTGTATCTTCTGAATTAGTGCCTTATCTGCCAGAGAATGAAGTTTCCCTGATGTCTTATGAAACGCCTAGGATGGTTAATAGCAATGGAGGTCAAATTAGAATCTTTATGCCGCGGTTTGGTAATATCAACGAAAGACGCCATCAATTGCATGAGGTTATTCGATTATCGGGTATGAATTTGGTGATTAATGATATGGATATGCCATTGATTATTAAGGTTGCGTCTATCCCAAAAGAAAGAATTCAAGTTTATTTTATCGATAATGAAGAATATTTTAAGCGAAAAGCTACGTTCACCGATGAGAACGGTGTGCTTTTTCCTGACAATGATGAGCGCGCTATTTTTTTTGCTAAGGGAATTATAGAAACTGTTAAGAAATTAAATTGGTCTCCAGATATTATACATGTTCATGGTTGGATGGCTTCATTAGTGCCGCTATATTTAAAACAATATTACGCAGATGAGCCCTTATTTTCAGATAGTAAAATAGTTACATCGGTATATTCAAAAGGTTTTGAGGATACTTTAAATACAGATTTGATTAAAAAAATAGCTTTTGATGGTATTGCAGAGGAAAAATTAGCCACTTTGATTTCTCCAGACTATAATAATTTGTTAAAAGTTGCAGTAGATTATTCTGATGCCATTATTTTAGCATCCGAAGATATTCCAGACGATGTAAACAAGCATATTGCCAACCTCCAAAAACCAGTGCTAGCGTATGTGCCTTTTCATGAATTTGAAGAAGCTTATGCTAATTTTTACAACACTGAAGTCTTAAAGTAATTTACATGAAATTTTATAAAAAATTTTATACCCCTATCCTTCTAGGTATTTTATTGGTGATTTTCTTTTCTTCTTGCGAAGAAGAAATTACGAGCATTGGAGCTGGGGTTATTGGCGGCGAACCTTTTGAGACAGGAAAAGTTGTTTTTGATGTATTTGCCAAAAATAAAAAAATAAATGCGGTAAAAACAAATGACCTGCCCATTTATCAATTGGGTAATTTTGAAGACCCTATTTACGGGAAAACGACAGCTTCTATTTTAGCGCAAGTACAGTTATCCGTGTTGAACCCAACATTTGGTAGAACTGCTCAGGCTTTAGAAAACACAGCCACTTCTAACCCTATTAGTTCAGCCACTATTCCAGAGAACGAAACTATAAAGTCTGTTTTTTTGTTTATTCCTTATCTAACAAATGTTAGGGATACGGACGGTGATGGAGTTCCTGATGCATTAGATATTGACCCTGCCAACCCAAATAGCGATACGGACGGGGATGGCCTTACAGACAATCAAGAACGAATAGGCAGAACCAATCCTCTGAGTAAAGATACAGATGGCGATGGTATTTTAGATGCTGTTGATCCAGAAAATAATAGAACTGCTTTTCCAAAAAAATTCGTAATTGATAGTGTTTTTGGTGCGGGAAAAGATAAGCCTTTTTCGATAAAAGTACGTCGCTCTAGCTATTTTTTAAGAGATTTAGACCCAAATACCAACTTTCAGCAATCACAAGAGTATTTTTCTAATAACACAATTTTTAATAGTTTTCTTGGGGAAACAATTGCGGATGTTGACACTCTTACCGTAAGAAATAAAGAAATTATAATTTTCCAAAAAGACAACCCAGACACGGCCGAGGTTGATGAAAGCAAAGCAGTGGACCAGACAATAGCTCCTGGTATTTATTTGCCTTTAGATAATGGTTTTTTTCAAGAAAATATATTAAATAAAGAAGGAAAACCAGAACTTTTGAATAATGTCAACTTCAAGAATTATTTAAGAGGAATTCATATTGCTATAGGTCAATCAGACGATATTTTTATGCTCCTAAACTTAAGAGGAGCCAGTATTACCATGACCTATACGTACGATGCTGTGGATAACAATGGTACCGCCACAGATTTTACTGATGATGTCATTGAAAAACTAGAAGCTAAGTATTCTTTTATTTTAACTACGGGTGGTGGAGCAGATCAAAATGGTTTTCCCAGCCCTATTGTGGGCAATGTGGTGAATACTTTTGTCAACGAAGCCTATCCTACAGAAATACTTGATGCTTTAAATTCGACAGGTAATGCCGAACGAATTTACCTTAAAGGAGGTGCTGGTGCCTACGCAGAACTAAAACTTTTTGACGAAGATGACGCAGTTAGTCAGTCTATTATAAACGAATTAAAAACAAACAGATGGATTATTAATGAAGCTAGTCTTGTTTTTTATGTGGACCGAGAAGCTTTAGATGCCGCAGGCGAAGTTCTGGAGCCATTAAGGTTATACCTATACAACACAAAAACTAATTCACCTTTATTTAACCCTGTCAATGAATTTAGTACTTCGGACACCAACAGCTTGCAGAGATTTTTATTTTATAATGGAATCTTACAAAAAGAAAACAATAAAGGCGTAAAGTATAAAGTTCGTATAACAGATTATATAAACAGTCTGTTGCTTAGAGATGCTGAAAACGTTACTATAGGCCTAGCGCTTACTTCAGATATTGGAAATATTGGAGTAGGAAACGCTATGGTAACTAAAGAAGGTGTTAAGGTGATGACTAAAATTCCTGTAATGTCAACCGTAAACCCTTTTGGAACTATTCTTTATGGTAATAACGTAAATGCAACTGAACTAGGTAAAAAGCTTCAACTCGAAATTTCTTATACAAAAGCGAATTAAAACGTTCTAGAATATACCGCTTAGCAATTATTCGTTAAACATCTGAACTTTAAATATTTTATCCTACTGGTATAATATCTTTAAAGGAAAATTAATCACTAACCAAAGTAGTTAAAATAATATGTGTGGAATTGTTGGATATATGGGTTATAGAGATGCTTATCCTATCATAATTAAAGGCTTACAGCGATTAGAATATCGAGGGTACGATAGTGCAGGGGTAGCAATTTATGATGGAAATAACATCAATATATGCAAAACTAAAGGTAAAGTTGAAGATTTAAAACAGAAAGCGGAAAACGCTATATCTTTAGAAGGTAAGCTAGGGATAGGTCATACAAGATGGGCTACGCATGGGGTCCCGAACGATATTAATTCACATCCTCATCAGTCTAATTCTGGCGATCTAGTCATTATTCACAACGGAATTATTGAAAATTATGACTCCATTAAAAAGGAATTAATCAAAAGAGGTTATATTTTTCATTCAGATACGGATACTGAAGTTTTAGTAAACCTTATTGAAGAAGTAAAGAAAAAGGAAGATGTAAAATTAGGAAAAGCAGTGCAAATTGCTTTAAATCAAGTCGTAGGAGCTTATGCCATTGCGATTTTTGACATTAATAAGCCAGACGAAATTGTAGTAGCTAAATTAGGAAGTCCCTTGGCCATTGGTATTGGGGAAAACGAATTTTTTATAGCTTCTGACGCCTCACCATTTATTGAATTTACCAATAACGCCATGTATCTTGAAGATGAAGAGATGGCCATAATTCGTTTGGGTAAAGAAATAAAACTTCGTAAAATAAAAGATGACTCTGTCGTTTATCCAACGATACAAGAATTACAATTAAATATCGAAGAAATAGAAAAAGGTGGTTACGATCACTTTATGTTAAAAGAAATATACGAGCAACCTAGAGCTATTTTAGATACTTATAGAGGTCGTTTATTAGCCAATCAAGGTATCATTAAAATGGCAGGAGTTGATGAGAATTTAGAAAAATTCTTAAACGCGAACAGAATTATCATTGTGGCTTGCGGAACATCTTGGCACGCTGGTTTGGTAGCAGAATATATTTTCGAAGATTTAGCGAGAATTCCGGTTGAGGTAGAATACGCATCAGAATTTAGATATAGAAATCCTGTAATAACAGATAAAGATGTGGTTATTGCCATTTCACAATCAGGAGAAACAGCAGATACACTAGCGGCGATTAAACTAGCCAAAGAAAAAGGAGCATTTGTGTTTGGGGTTTGTAATGTGGTAGGTTCTACAATTTCGAGAGAAACCCATGCTGGGGCTTATACCCATGCAGGTCCGGAAATTGGGGTTGCGTCAACCAAAGCATTTACAACGCAGATTACCATCTTAACTTTGATTGCTTTAAAGTTGGCTCAAGAAAAAGGTGTTTTCTCAAAAAGTAAGTTCCATGAATTTTTAACGGAATTAGAAAACATTCCTTCTAAAGTTGAAAAAACATTATTAACAAATAAAATAGTTGAAAAAATAGCAGAAGTTTATAAAGATGCTACTAACTGTTTATATTTAGGAAGAGGATATAATTTTCCAGTGGCATTAGAAGGCGCATTAAAATTAAAAGAGATAAGCTACATACACGCTGAGGGATATCCTGCCGCTGAAATGAAACATGGCCCTATTGCTTTAATTGATGAGCACATGCCAGTGATTGTTATTGCAACCAAAAGAGGTCATTATGATAAAGTAGTGAGTAACATTCAAGAAATAAAATCTCGTAAAGGAAAAATTATTGCGATTGTTACTGAAGGTGATGAAACGGTAAGAGAACTAGCAGATCACGTGATTGAAGTTCCTGAGACATTTGAAAGCCTTACACCTTTATTGACAACTATACCATTACAATTACTGTCTTACCATATTGCGCTAATGAGAGGTTGTAATGTAGACCAACCTCGTAATTTAGCAAAATCGGTTACGGTAGAATAAAATAATTATTTAGCACTAAAAACATGATGTCTTCAGCAGGTATGGTGTTTTTTTTTGAGAAATTCTAATTTAAAACAAGCCATATTTATTAAAATAGTATTATGCATGCATAATTTTTTTCATTTTCTTATTGTTGATTTAAAAAATACTGTATCTTCGATTTATTAACTTAAATTAACTTAAAACCCTCCAATGAAAACAATACTATATTTATCCTTTCTAATGATAGGATTTGTTGGTTTCTCTCAAACAACGATTAAAGGTAATGTTGTTGATGAAAACAGTCAGCCAATACCAGGCGCAAACGTAGTGATAGCCGGAAAAACGGTCGGGACAGTAACCGATTTTGACGGAAATTTCACTCTTCAAACCGCTGAGGTTCCTCCTTTTAGGATTAGAATTACAAGTATTGGTTATTCTGAAGCTACCAAAGAGGTAACCAGTAATAACCAAAATATCTCTGTAGTGCTCAATGAATCTCAAACCTTTTTAGATGAAATTATCATTTCGGCCTCTAGAACTCCTGAGCGCATTTTTGAATCGCCAGTGTCGGTAGAGCGTTTTGGTGCCAAAGAAATTAAAAACACGGCATCTGAATCTTTTTATGCGGGACTACAAAATTTAAAAGGAGTTGATGTAAACACCAACAGTTTAACCTTTCAATCCGTAAACACAAGAGGTTTTGCCACTTTTGCCAACACCAGATTTTTACAATTAGTTGATGGAATGGACAACTCTGCTCCAGGACTAAACTTTGTACTAGGTAACTTGGTGGGGATGTCTGAGTTAGAGGTTCTGAGTGTTGAAATTTTACCAGGTGCTTCTTCTGCATTGTATGGCGCAGGAGCTTTTAACGGTGCACTTTTTATGACCAGTAAAAACCCATTCGATTATCAAGGAATAAGTGCTTATATTAAGACAGGATATACCGCTCAAAACGCAGCTGGTACAAATGCCTACTATGATGCAGGTATTCGCGCAGCCCATGCCTTTAGCGATAAATTTGCGATAAAAGCAAACTTTTCTATTTTACAGGGTGAAGATTGGCATGCGAATGACAACGGGGACTTACTGCGTCCAGGAAATACAAGGGCTAATCCTAATTACGATGGCCTAAATGTGTATGGCGATGAGGTTTCTACAGGATTAAATTTTGATAGAATTGCGGGACTACCTGCTGGTACTTTAGGGTCTTCCGTAGTTTCAAGAACAGGTTATGAAGAAGCTGATTTGATGAATTATGAAGCACAAAGCGTTAAAGCAGATTATTCTGTGCATTATAAGCCTTTTGCTAACGATTTTGAAATTTTGTACAATGGTAGAGTCGGTAGAGGTAATACTATTTACCAAGGTGCAAACAGATATGCCATTCAAGGTTTTATCATGCAGCAGCATAAATTTGAAATCAGAAATAATAATTTCTTCCTTAGAGGATATATTACTTCTGAAAATTCGGGAGATTCTTATGATTCGCGTTTTGCGGCAATTAACACAAACAGAGCTTGGAAATCTGACGCAGCATGGTTTGGGGATTACGCCCGAACTTTTATTGGTGCTGGATTAGGCATTGGTACTGGCGTTCCTTTAGATGCAACAGCGTCTCATGCCTTAGCAAGACAAGTGGCTGACAGAGGAAGATTAATCCCAGGCACCCCAGAATTTGAGTCAGTATATAACGGTGTTATTACTAATGGTAATTTAGATCAAGGGGGTGCACGATTTGTAGATAATACAAAACTTCGACATGCCGATGCCAATTATAATTTCACCCATTTAACCAAAGACTTTGCGGATATTCAAGTGGGTGGCTCCTTTAGAGAATATGAACTAAATTCGAATGGAACTATTTTTACAGATAAAGATGGTCCTATCACCTACAGCGAGTTTGGCGCTTATGTGCAAGTTCAGAAAAAATTATTAGACGATCGTTTAAAGTTAACAGGATCTATGCGTTATGATAAAAACGAATTTTTTGATGGATTTTTATCACCAAGATTAGCGGGAGTACTTACGTTAGGTGAAAAGAAAAATCACAACCTAAGAGCATCGATACAACAGGGGTTTAGAAACCCAACAACTCAAGATTTATTTATTGGTTTAAATGCAGGTAGAGCTGTTTTAGTGGGCTCAGCACCTACCAATTTAGATAGGGATGTTCGTGTTTTAAATAATAATCCTCTAGGCAACGGCGCGGCAATTGGACAAGGAACTACCTCTACTTTAACAGGTAGAAATGCGTATGAAAATGCTTGGACAGCCAGTTCTGTTTCAGCTTTTAGTGCATCAGCTGCCTTACCACTTCCACAGAGATTGGCATTATTAAAACCTGTAAATACAGATTTGGTGCAGCCAGAAGAAATTACAGCTTATGAGGCAGGGTATAGAACCCAATTAGGGAAGGTGGCCATAGATTTAAGCGGTTATTACAATAATTACAGCAACTTTATATCAAATACAACCGTGGTTGCTCCTTTTTATGGAGATGCCGAGTTACAACAGACAATTCCTGGTACTGCAACCCCTTTAGCATTGGCTGCATTATCCAACAGTGATTTTCAAGCCTATCAATTGTATACCAACTCTGAAGTGCCTATTAATTCATGGGGTGCAACAGTAGGTGTTGATGCGAAGGTTTTTGGAAATTTTGATTTAGGAGCTAGTTATACTTATGCGGATTTTGATTTTGATCAATTGGCATTTCCTGATTTTAGACCAAGTTTTAACACGCCAAGACATAAAGTAAGAGCTTCATTTGGGAATACAGAAGTATTTAAAAATGTTGGTTTTAACATCAATTACAGATGGACAGATACTTATTTCTGGCAAGCTACATTTGCTGATGGCGATGTTCCTTCATTTACGGTGCTAGATGCTCAAGTTAATTTTGCCGTACCAAGCATGAAGTCTTTATTTAAAATAGGAGGCTCTAACATTCTCAATCAAGAATATATTACTGCTGTGGGTACTGGTAATATTGGTTCTATTTACTACATCTCTTGGGGCATCAATTTATAAAATTAAATCTTCTTTAAAATTAAAAAGCGTCATTTTATGACGCTTTTTTTATGCAAATAAAAATTTAAAAAACAATTTCTATTTAAAATGGAAAAACATATCTTTGCACCTTGAAAAACGTAGCTACTTAGAATATAGCAAATTATATTTTTCATCACTTTAAATCTAAACATAAATAGGTAAGTAATGTCTAAAGTTACAGGTAAAGTTTCCCAAATTATAGGGCCAGTTGTCGATGTTGAATTTTCATCAGGTTCAGAGCTTCCAAGAATATATGATTCTCTAGAAATCACCAAAAAAGATGGAACTCTTTTAGTACTAGAAGTTCAATCTCATATTGGAGAGAATTCCGTAAGAACCATTTCTATGGATTCAACCGATGGTTTAAGCAGAGGAACTGATGTAGTAGCTACAGGAGCAGCAATACAAATGCCTATTGGTGATGACGTTTATGGTCGTTTATTCAATGTAATTGGCGATGCTATTGATGGTCTTGGCGATTTACCTAAAGCAGGCAAAAACGGACTTCCAATACACAGAGATGCCCCTAAATTTGAGGACTTATCTACTTCGTCAGAAGTTTTATTCACAGGAATTAAAGTAATCGATTTAATTGAGCCTTATGCAAAAGGTGGTAAAATTGGTTTATTTGGTGGAGCAGGTGTTGGTAAAACAGTACTTATTCAAGAATTAATCAACAACATCGCTAAAGGTCATGGTGGTCTTTCTGTATTCGCAGGAGTTGGGGAACGTACTCGTGAGGGGAACGATTTACTTCGTGAGATGTTAGAATCAGGAATTATAAAATACGGAGACGATTTTATGCACTCTATGGAAGAAGGTGGCTGGGATTTATCCAAAGTAGATAAAAATGTAATGAAAGAGTCAAAAGCAACTTTCGTTTTTGGTCAAATGAACGAACCTCCTGGAGCGCGTGCAAGAGTGGCTCTATCAGGCTTAACAATTGCAGAATATTTCCGTGATGGTGCGGGTGAAGGACAAGGAAAAGATGTATTATTTTTCGTAGATAATATTTTCCGTTTTACACAAGCAGGTTCAGAGGTATCAGCGCTTTTAGGGCGTATGCCGTCTGCGGTAGGGTACCAACCTACATTGGCAACAGAAATGGGGGCAATGCAAGAACGAATTACTTCCACGAAAAGAGGGTCAATTACATCAGTGCAGGCGGTTTATGTTCCTGCGGATGATTTAACGGATCCAGCACCAGCAACAACTTTTGCACATTTAGATGCGACTACCGTACTTTCTCGTAAAATTGCGGAGTTAGGTATTTATCCAGCTGTAGATCCTTTAGATTCTACTTCTAGAATTTTAACAGTAGAAATTTTAGGCAAAGAGCATTACGGATGTGCGCAAAGAGTAAAACAGTTGTTACAGCGTTATAAAGAATTACAAGATATTATTGCCATCTTAGGGATGGAAGAATTATCGGAAGAAGATAAATTAGCCGTAGGTAGAGCGCGTAGGGTTCAACGTTTCTTATCGCAACCTTTTCACGTAGCAGAGCAGTTCACAGGTTTAAAAGGTGTTTTAGTGGATATTAAAGATACCATTAGTGGCTTTAACAGAATTATGGATGGCGAATTTGATCACCTACCAGAATCTGCTTTCAACCTTAAAGGAACTATCGAAGAAGTTATCGAAGCAGGAGAAAAAATGTTGGCTGAAGCTTAAAAGGTTGATGGTTGCTCGTTGATAATTGCTCGTAAGAACGTGCAACAAACGACGAACTACGAAAAAAATAAACAGATTTACCTCATCACGAAAATAGTGTTAAATAGATATTGCAGTAGTAAGAAATGCTAAGGCTCAATTCTGTTGATTATTAGAAGTTTATTCAGATTAAATAGAACATACTAACAAGCAGCAAAGAACAACGAACAACGAAAAAATGTATTTAGAAATTGTATCACCAGAAGCTACATTGTTTGCAGGAGAAATTACCTCAGTAACAGTTCCAGGTATCAATGGCGAATTTCAGATGTTAGCAAACCACGCACCTATTGTATCCTTATTGCAAAAAGGTGAAATTAAAATTCAAGGGAACGCTATTAAAATTACAGAAGCCAACGAGGCTAATTTTTCTAAAATAACAGCAACCGCTTCAAACTTATATATTTCAGGTGGTACGGTTGAAATGAAAGATAATAAGATTATTGTTTTAGCAGATTAATCCTCGAGCTATAAAATACTACGAAGCCATACAGCAATGTGTGGCTTTTTTTATGGGCTAAACGCTAACAAATAAGGAACGTTTCAAGATAAAATTAAATAAATTCTTATTCGAAAAAATCTTTCAATCATTTTTATCTCGGTGGTTAAGTCATGTTTTTATGGTATTAAATTACAGAAACTACCCACTTTAGCAGATATAATTTGTGATTTGCGAGCAAGAAAGATAAAAACCACATTCTTTACTCAAATAAACGGACTATTCGACTGGGATAGCCCCTAAAAATTAATAGATGCTGATTACTCTAAGGGGAAAAGTGTTGTGGTAAAGCCCTCCTATAACAGTTTCCTACTATTCAAAATATCCCTTTTGCAGAGTTGGTATGGTTTAAGTGATTATCAAGTGACCTAAAAAAAAGAGTATGCTCAAAATGTGGGTAAAGATGACACCTGGTTAAAGAAAAAAGAAAAATACCACTTTGGTTTTAAGAAGCATAACATTACAGATAATAAAGGACTTGTTTTAGGGGTATTTACCTCAACTGCAAGTACAAACGTAATTGCCAATTTAGAGGAAGTGCTGAAAGCAGTGAACGTAAGTTAGCCAAAAGACATTCCATTAAAAGCCGACAAATGCTATCAATCAAAGAAAATGCGGAATTATTAAAAAAACGAAATCTAAAAAAACTCGTACTAAAAAAAGCTTATAAAAATAAACCTTTGACTGCTTTGGAAAAAGAATTTAATAAACTCAAAAGCAAAACCAGATTCAAAGTAGAGCGTACTTTTGGAGAAATAAAAAGATGGTTTAATGGAGGATTAGCGAGATACCGAGGTATAAAAAAAATGCACATCCAAAACCTGATGGAAGCAATAAGTTATAATTTGTATTGAAGTCCAGCGATAATTGCGAATAATTTTCAAAATTAAGAGAAAAATGACAAGAAAATGGCCTCTAATGACAAAAAAAGAACTGAAAATTAAATTATTAAAGAAAAAATAGGCCTAAATAATAGAAAAAGTTACTTACCAATTTTGCAACGGTCTTAAGTTATTTTTACTTTTTAGACTAAAAGATAAAGCCAATTATATTTTGCTAAATAAATCAACTAAATACTACCTTTATAACATGGTAAATTTTCCTAAAAAGCTACAAAATAAATTAGCCGAAAGAGTAAGCAATAATGCTTTGCGCAATCTTGACTTACCCAATAATTTAATAGATTTTTCCTCTAATGATTATTTAGGTTTTTCCAGTAGCAATGCTATTTTTGAAAATGTCAACAAGTTACTTTCAGCTCAGAATTTGTGCAAAAATGGCGCAACGGGTTCGCGTTTGATTTCAGGAAATTCTGAGTTGTATGTTCAAGTAGAAGAGCAAATAGCCAGTTTTCATGAGGTTAAATCTGCATTGCTTTTTAATTCGGGCTACGATGCCAATATTGGCTTTTTTAGTGCTGTGCCACAACGTGGCGATATTGTTTTGTTTGATGAATTTATCCATGCCAGCATTCGGGATGGTATTGCGATGGGTTTAGCTAAAAGCTACAAATTCAAACATAATAATTTAGACGATTTAAAAGCCTTAATCCATAGGATAAACCCATCGATTGATGAGAAAAAAAACGAATTGAGTGCTGAGCATTTTCCGCTCAGCGATATAAGAGAAATCTACATTGTAACCGAGTCTGTTTTTTCTATGGATGGCGATACGCCAAATCTAAAAGAATTGGCTAATTTTTGTGCCTCAAATTCTTATAATTTAGTAGTTGATGAAGCACATGCCTATGGGGTTTTTGGCTTAGAAGGACAAGGTTTAGCTTTTGATTTAGCACTTCAAAATAAAATCTTTGCGCAAATAGTAACCTTCGGAAAAGCTATGGGTTGCCATGGCGCGGCTATTTTAGGAAGCCAACAACTTAAAAATTATCTTATAAATTTTGCCCGCAGTTTTATTTATACCACAGGACTGCCTCCCCATACTATTGCTACGATTGGTGCTGCTTATACGGAATTAAAAACAACGAATTCAAGAAATAGTTTACATCAAAATATTGCAATTTTTAACGAACAAATAAAAACTCTTGGTTTAGATTCCATATTTATGCCCAGCACTTCGGCCATACATTGTTGTATTATTTCAGGGAATGAAAACGTGAAAAACGTGGCGTCCCAGCTTCAAAACGAAGGCTTTTCTGTAAAGCCTATTCTATCGCCTACTGTACCGAAAGGGCAAGAACGATTGCGTTTTTGCTTACATAGTTATAATACAAAGGAAGAAATAACAAAGGTTTTACGTATTTTAGAACAATTAATTAAAGTAAATGAGTCATAGATTAGTCACCATTGCTTCTTTTGAATATGTTTCTGATTTACACGTTTTAAAAACAAGATTAGAGTTCGAAGGCATTCAAGTAATTTTGAAAGACGATAATGTCCTCAATTCTGATCCGATGATAAGTTATGCCATTGGTGGGGCAAAGTTGCAGGTTTTTAAAGAAGATGCTGAACGAGCCTTAGAAATATATGACGAAATACGCAGTTATGCCGTTGATGATGAGGGAAACTTTATAAAATGCCCAAATTGCAAGGCTCAAAAATCGGAAACTTATTACGAGCGAAAAACTATTTTTGATAAACTTTTCCCTTTTTTCGAAAAAAGAAAATACAAATGTTTAAATTGTAACATGATTACTAAACCTTAAATTTATGCAAACATTTTTTGTTACAGGAATATCTACTGACGTAGGAAAAACAATAGCTTCTGCTATTATAGTGGAAGCCTTAGCCGCAGATTATTGGAAACCAATACAAGCTGGGGAATTAGAAAATTCTGACAGCCATAAGGTGGCAAGTCTAATTTCGAACACTAAAACAGTGATTCACAAAAACAGCTATGCCCTAAAAACCCCAATGAGTCCTCATGCGGCGGCAGCTATTGATGGTGTTGTCATCGACATGGAAAATATTGAAACTCCAGAGACAGATAATCATTTAGTCATTGAAGGGGCAGGCGGATTGCTAGTTCCCTTAAATAATGAAGACACTATTTTAGATATTATTATGCCTAGTAATAAGGTTGTTGTGGTTTCTCGACATTACCTAGGAAGCATTAACCATACCTTACTTACCGTTGGATGGTTGCAGCACAAAGGCTATAATGTTTCCATTATATTTAGCGGTGATGAACATAAAACAACGGAAGAAATTATCCTTAAAAAAACAGGGGTAACCGCTATAGGCAGAATAAATGAAGAACCAGTTTTTGACAAAGCAACCATCAAAAAATATGCAGCTCAATTTAAATCGGCTTTGTTGTCACTTTAGGCGTTGGTAAATTATAGCTTTCCCTATTGTTTTTATGGGCTGATAATGTTTTTCTAAATAGGCATTTACGTATTTGTTTTCTTTAATAAGGGTATCAAATAATAATAAATCTCCCTTTTTTGCTACAATTAGACTGGGTTGTTTTACTTCCAGAATAAATTGTATTTCTTCCATACTATTTTTTCTAGGATTATCGTAAGCAAAAAATAATTCTTCTTTAGATAAACTACTTGGGTGCGTTGCTGCCTTTGTTGGCGGCTGGGCATCCAAAAACCAATAACCAATATGGTATTCAGTAAATAAAATATTTTTACTATCTAAATGATTCTCTAAAATATAATTTGGCACCTCTATACCTTCGCCGTTGAAAAAAGTTCCCTTTTCAAATTTATTTTTTATAATTGCAGCATATTCAAAATAGCTTTCTGCCGGAATTAAAAGTAATAATAAAGCAAATAGAGGCTGATGAGTAAATCGGGTTAAAAACGGTATAGACCCAATAAAAATGCTCAGTAGTATCAATAAAATAGGATAAAGTTGAATTAAATAATGGCCATTAATTCTCCCACCCTTTACAAATGAAAAGACGATACCAATAACTATTATGGCTAACAATTGTATTTTAATATTTTTAAAATCAATAAATTTTGTTTTGTAGGATACTATTACAAACAAAGCAAGAAAGAGAAAAAGAGGTAAAAAAGTTAAAATTGATACACGTCTAGAATCCGAATAGACTAAAGGTGCCTTTATAACAGAATTAAACCATAAATTAAGATTACCACTTAAAAAATAAGGTAAAATTGTAAGGAGAATGGCTAGTATAATTCCAAAACCAAAGGAAAACGAATTTGTAATTCCCAGATTGAATTTTTTCTTTGTAAAATAAGTGTAAAGTATGTACAGGCCAATCAAAACTATAGGATATGCCATATTTAATTTTACCATGGTAGTTAGTCCCATTAAAAAGCCTGCAAATAGCAACCAATACCATTGTTGGTGTTTAATCAAAATATAAAGTGCGGGCATAAAAAACACCATTGAAATATGTTCGGACATAACCCCTTGCATGCTTCCAAATAAACTTTGAAAAAAAACACAAAAAATAGCACACCAAAAGCCAATTTTTTTTGTACTTATCTGATTTGTAATTTTATAACTGTAAAAAGCAGTAACGGCAACGATAAGCACACCAAAAAAACGTATGGCAATCATACTTTTGCCAAAAACAAAAATAATGCCTGCAAAGAATAAGAAGTTTAAAGGTGGTTTTAAATCCCAGAGTTCAAGGTAGGGTAAATGTCCATTTACCCATGATTGACCCATTATAATAAAGGTGCTCTCATCACGATCTATATAATCTCTAAAGAAAAAGGGAAGTCTTAAAAAAAAAGAAACTGAAAACAGGATTAAAAAAACAGTTCTGCTTTTAAGATTTTGATAGTCAGGAGTTAAATAGTTTATAAGCTTAGTTAGCATAAAAGTGGCTATTAATTAGCATCTTTGCAAGATAAATAAAAACCCGGATTCTAAAATTATTCTCATTGAAAAATATTTCCGAACGCGATAAAAAACATATTTGGCATCCCTTAACGCAACACAAATTGCACCAGACGATGTTGGCAATTACCAAGGCGAAAGGCTGTACGCTTACAGATGAAGAAGGCAAAACCTATATTGATGGGATTGCCTCTTGGTACACTTGTGTTTACGGACATTGTAACGATTACATCATCGAGAAAGTGTATGCGCAAATGCAGCAATTAGATCAGGTGGTGTTCAGTGGTTTTACGCATGAACCCGCCGTAAAATTATCGGAAGCCTTGATACATATTTTGCCCAATAACCAAGAAAAATTATTCTTTTCGGATAATGGTTCAACAGCCATAGAAATCGGAATAAAAATGGCATTACAATATCATTTTAACAAAGGGGAAAATCGTAAAGTATTATTGGCTTTTGAAGATGCTTTTCACGGCGATACTTTTGGTGCGATGTCTGTTTCTGGATTGTCCGTATATAATGGACCGTTTGAAGCTTATTTATTGCAAGTAGAACGCATTGCAACGCCAACTAAAGAAAATATAGCTTTAATTTTAGAGAAATTAGCAAAGCGTTTACAACAAAATGATATTGCTGGTTTTGTTTATGAACCTTTAATTCAAGGTGCAGCAGCGATGCAAATGCACGATGCAGAGGGTTTAAACAAAATTCTAGCACTTTTAAAACAAAATGATGTAATTACGGTGGCTGATGAGGTAATGACAGGCTTCGGTAAAACAGGCAAGTATTTTGCATCGGACTATTTAGATGAAAAACCAGATATTATCTGCATGTCTAAAGCCCTAACTGCGGGCTTATTGCCCATGGCAGTAACAAGTTGCACCCAAAAGGTGTATAATGCTTTTTATAGTGATGAAATTTCAAAAGGCTTGTTTCATGGGCATACCTATACCGCAAACCCTTTGGCGTGCACTGCGGCTTTGGCGGGAATAGAATTGTTGCAATCCGACGAAATTCAAGATAATATTCAAAGGGTAATTGTCTCGCATCAAAAATTTAATAAGGAAATTAAAGACCATCCAAAGGTATTAACCACAAGGCAAACAGGCACCATTTTTGCTTTAGATTTAAATCTGAAAATGGAACGTTACGGTAATTTACGCGATAAATTAATGCAACATTTTATGGATAATGGGGTGTTTTTACGTCCTTTAGGAAATACCATTTATATTTCGCCACCTTATGTAATTTCTGAGCGAGAACTTCAGAAAATTTATGATACTATAAAAAGTGTTCTGGAAATAGTATAAATGATTGATAAGTTTAGAAATATAAATCAAGTGAACAAGGATTTACTGTTAAAACAACCTATTTCCATAACTGCCATTTCATCCATTTCGCCTTTGGGAATTTCCCAAGACGATATTTGGAAAACCTATCAAAACGATATGAGTTTATTGCGTATAAAGAAGATAGAAAACCAAAATGCTTGGGTAGGTTCACTAACGGATGAAGGTAAAAAAGAGATTGAAGGCTTAAAAAATACCGACTCAAAATATAAAAACTTAGATAAAAGTGTTTTGTTTGCCATATTCGCTTCTCGAAAAGCTATTGCAAAAGCAGGTTGGACATCAAACGATAATTTTGGAATAAATATAGGATCGTCAAGAGGAGCAACGGAATTGTTTGAAAAATACCATCAAGAATTTATAGCATCAGGAAAAGTGTCAACTTTGGCGTCGCCAACGACAACTTTGGGAAATATATCTTCTTGGATAGCGCACGACTTACAAACACAAGGTCCAGAAATTTCGCACTCCATTACCTGTTCTACAGCCTTACATTCGCTCTTAAACGGAGTAGCATGGTTACACGCTGATATGGCCGATAAATTTTTAGTGGGTGGTAGTGAAGCGCCACTAACAACCTTTACCATCGCCCAAATGAAAGCTTTGAAAATTTATGCAAAAAATACTTTAACTGACCTGCCTTCACTAAGCGGAGCAGAAGTAAGTCAAAGTCTTATTCCTGAAAATAGTCCAAATTATCCTTGCCGTGCTTTAGATATAAATAAGATTAAAAACTCCATGGTTTTGGGCGAAGGCGCGGCGGTAGCTTGTTTAGAAAAAGGTGTGCCAGAAAATGCTTTAGCAATTATTGAGGGTATAGGTTATGCTACAGAATTATTAGAACACAATATATCTATTTCTACCGATGCCATATGTTTTCAACGGTCTATGAAAATGGCTTTAGGAAATATTAACCCCGATGAAATAGATGTTATCGTGATGCATGCACCTGGCACTATTAAAGGCGATGTTTCAGAATTGAATGCAATTGATAAGGTATTCAATCACAAAAAACCTTTTTGTACCACCAATAAATGGAAGATAGGTCATACTTTCGGAGCTTCGGGCATGTTGAGTGTAGAACTTGCGGTTTTAATGCTGCAACATCAAAAAGCCATAAAAGTACCTTTTGTGAATTATAATGCAGTTCCTGCTAAAATAACCAGAGTATTAGTCAATGCAGTAGGTTTTGGGGGAAATGCAGTCAGTTTGGTGTTAAAAAGGAAAGAGTAAGCAGTACTAGATTGTTTTTTTGTAAAGCGCTTTAGTGATAATTCTCAGTTATTTGAGCGTTATTTTTATCTAGGAAAACTTAAACTTAATAATGATTTTTTTAAAATCAAGTTTTTCTTTTTTGGGATTTGAATTACAAATAGGTTATTTTTGAGCCTGATTTATAAGCCCTACATGAGCGAGACAAGACATAACTGGACAAGACAAGAGATATTAAACATTTATAACAAACCCTTAATGGAATTGTTATATGATGCTGCAACTATCCATAGAAAATACCATGATCCAAATACGGTTCAGGTTTCCACATTAATTTCTATAAAAACAGGAGGTTGCCCAGAAGATTGTGGCTACTGTCCGCAAGCGGCTCGGTACCACACCAATATTGAAGGTAATGATTTAATGACCGTGCCACATGTAAAAGCCCAAGCTTTAAGGGCAAAAGCCTCTGGTAGTTCTAGAGTTTGTATGGGTGCCGCGTGGCGTAATGTTAAAGATGGTCAAGAATTCGATCAGGTGCTAGAAATGGTGCGTACCATCAACAAACTCGATATGGAAGTTTGCTGTACTTTGGGAATGATTACCGAAAATCAGGCAAAACGTTTGGCTGAAGCAGGTTTATACGCTTACAATCATAACTTAGACACTTCCGAAGATTATTATAAAGATATTATTTCTACCCGAGCTTTTGAAGATCGCTTAGATACCATTAGCAATGTGCGAAAAACCAATGTTACAGTTTGTAGCGGCGGTATTATCGGCATGGGAGAAAAACTAGAAGATAGGGCCGGAATGTTAGTAGCTTTAGCATCGCTTAATCCACAACCAGAATCAGTGCCTATTAATGCTCTGGTTGCTGTTGAAGGTACGCCAATGGAAGATATTGAACCTATCGCAATTTGGGATATGGTTAGGATGGTGGCGACTACAAGAATTATAATACCAGAAACTCAGGTGCGACTTTCAGCAGGTAGAACAAAGATGACTAGAGAAGGGCAGGCGATGTGCTTTTTTGCTGGCGCAAACTCAATTTTTGCAGGTGATAAATTACTAACTACACCAAACCCAGATATCAATGACGATATGGAAATGTTTCAGCTTTTAGGCTTAAACCCACAGAAAGCATTTGTAAAAGTTTCACAGCCAAAAACGGTAGAAGCCGAAAATTCTCAATTTCAGACTTTAGGAGAAAAGCCAAAATGGTCAAGACCGGGGCATTCTATTGAAAGGAATGAAGCGGCAAAAGCTAAAGCCAAAATATCTTAAACAATATTTTTTTTAGTTACGCTCCATGATATTTGCGCAACTTTTAAAACATCTCTTAGAATTTAATTTTAACGAAAATCAGCTTATTACTAATAGTTTTATGACAGTCAATATCATATTATTTTTACTATTTAACTCCTTTTAAAATTAATGGGCATTGAAATTAACAGCTATTCCTAAGGTAAATCGTATTTTGAAAACTGATTTTATAAATCAGTATTTTAAGCCTCAGAAACCTTTGGTTATTCAGGGTTTTATTGAAGATTGGCCCGCATACACCAAATGGAATTTAACGTATATAAAGGAAGTGGCTGGCGAAAAAATTGTACCTCTTTTCGACGATCGCCCCGTAAGTCATAAAGATGGGTTTAATGAGCCACATGCTAAAATGAGAATGGCTGATTATATTGATTTACTGAAAAGAGAACCAACAAAGTTTCGTATTTTTTTATGGAATATCTTAAAAGAAGTACCTCAATTACAAAACGATTTTACCTATCCAGATTTTGGATTAAAACTATTGAAAGGTTTACCTATGCTCTTTTTTGGTGGCACAAACTCTTATACTTTTATGCACTATGATATAGATTTAGCCAATATTTTTCATTTTCATTTTGAAGGAAAAAAAGAAATAATTTTGTTCGATCAATCTCAAAATAAGCATTTATACAAGGTGCCTCATTCTTTAATAACGCACGAAAGCATCGATTTTTCTAACCCTGATTTTGAACGGTGGCCTGCCTTAAAAAATGCGTCTGGCTATAAAACTAATTTAGAACACGGCGATATTTTATATATACCTGAAGGCTATTGGCATTATATGAAATATATTACTCCTGGTTTCTCTATGAGTTTACGCGCTATGGCTCGTAAACCAAAAAATATAGGAACAGCAATTTACAATATTTTTATCATGCGGTATTTTGATACTCTAATGCGAAAATTTCAAGGTCAGAATTGGATAGATGCTAAAAATGAAAAGGCCATTACAAAAACAAATACTTGTTTCCGTAAGACTATTAAACAACAATAAGTCTCTTTATCAACGCATAAAATAAGTAAATATTTGAAGATTATACCATAATCAACAATATTAATTTTAACTATACTATTTGGAATATCTTTTGCAAATGCCCAAGCCTACACGGACAAAGATGACGCAAAATTTTAAATAGGGGCTAATTTTTAAGAAAACAGAACCAGAATAGTAGTCGTTTGTTATTACGGAATGGGCGAAAATTTTTCTATTGGTGCATCAACTTCTTATATTTTAGGGGTTGAATAGACTATTGAAGCTAATTTTGGAAATAGATTCGATTTAAAAGTACGTTTTAACGCAAACTTAGGCATCGTAATGGAATTACCTAATAATATGGATATTTATGCAGGATTAAATTTAGGTTTAAAAAATTTTGGTGGGCATTTAGGTGTGCGCTATTTTTTTTAGTCATGGTTCTGGTTTATTTGCATAAGCTTTATTGCCATTTGCCAAATATAATACAGATAGTTAAACGGCAGCAGAACAGCTGCCCAATCAATTTGTATTTAGTTTTGGTGTTGTTTTTAATTTGTAAATTATACTAACTAAAAACTTAAAAAGAGGGATTATTCAGCGAAGAATCCCTCTTTTTATTTCACTAAAGTTGTTACCTTTTCATACACCAAATGACTTTCCCATCCTCGGTATAAAAGATAATCACTTACTTTTTTTCTTCTTTTTTGAAGGTTTCTTTCAGTGAGGGATGCCAATCTTTTCCTAGCGAGCTCATCTAAGGTCTTCAGGTAAGTGTCTTCGTTAATTTCTAGAAGAGCTGAGGTAATATTGTATTTTGATATCCCACGTTGTTTTAACTCATTTACAATACGTTTTTTTCCCCATTTTTTAATGTTAAATTTTCCACGGGCATAGCTTCTAGCAAAACGCTCTTCATTTAAATAATTTTCCTGTATTAAATGTCCTATAATTTGGTTTGCGGCTATGGGGATCATACCCATTTCACGCAATTTATTTTCCACTTCTTTATGACACCTGTCTTGGTAAACACAATAGCTTTCTATTTTTTTTATAGCTTCATCAATAGTGTAAGAGGGTTGTAAATGTTTCATTTCAATTAGCTTTCGCATTCTCCATTTCTTCTTGCAAATGGTCCAAATATAATATACCGTTGAGGTGATCTATTTCATGTTGAAAAATTACAGCAGTAAAATCTTCTACCATTTCTACAACTTGAGTATTTTCTATTGTATCGTAAGATATTAAAATGGCATAAGCTCTAGAATTTAAGGTTTCACTTCGGTTTGGAATAGACAAACAGCCTTCTTTTCTGGTCTGTGTTTTCTTAGAATATTGAATAATTTTCGGATTTAAATAAACTTCAAATGGCAAATCTTCTTTATCAAAACGCTGTACCCAAATGATATCTTTTAATATCCCAACCTGTGGTGCGGCAATACCAACACCAAGGGACATACTATCGCGAACAGTAGCAAAAAGGCGTTTTACAAAAAGCTGTAAATTAGGGTCGTTCGGGTCTGCATAAACAGACTCACTTTTTTGGCGTAATAAAATAGAATCAGATACATTATTTATTTTGAAAACCCGCATAGGTTTATTGCTATCACCTTGGGTAATAAGAGAAAGCTGTTCTTGAGAAAAACCAGTTTTTATATCGGAAATATCCTGAGCTCTTTTAGTCGATTTACAACTTATAAGCGTTAGGAATATTATAAAAAGAAGTAAAATATAGTGTTTTTTCATGGTTTTAGCTGTTTTTATGGCAGTATTCAATAAAAAATTAAAGTAATAAGTAAGTTTTAAAATTGCGTTCTTTGAGTACCACCAAAAAATGTAGGTTTTCGTTTTTAATGAAATATTACCCGCCAATATACTAAAACAAAATAAGGTTAAACAAAAAAAGCGACCTCAAATTTGAGGTCGCTTTTAAAATCTTATGCTTTTAGTGAGACCCTAAAATAAATAGGGCAACAAAACTAATGTTTTACTAATATATGGTTTTGCCGTCTTTATTTTTAAAACGGTATTCAAGATACGTATAAGCATCTCTTGGTTGTATTTTTATCCATTTTTTATACTCTAAAAACCACTTAGTGCGTATAGATGGAAAACCTTTAGTAAGGTAGGCAGCAATAAACGGATGAATGTTTAATGTAATGGCATTATCCTTTGCTGGACCTATAATTAATTTTTCAAGGTCAACATTAATTTTATCAATTAAAACTATCGGAGCTTCTATTTCTTGACCTTTTTGGTTAGGATCTTCTTCGGTTGTTTTAATATTCATTTCGGGTCTTACCCTCTGTCTTGTAATTTGTATAAGTCCAAACTTGCTAGGAGGCAAAATTTTATGTTTTGCACGGTCATCTTTCATTTCATCTCTAAGATGATCAAAAAGTTTTCTCCTATTTTCTCCTTTGGCCATGTCGATAAAATCAACTACAATAATGCCACCCATATCTCTAAGGCGCAATTGTCTTGCAATTTCAGATGCGGCTAAAAGGTTTACTTCTAGCGCTGTATCTTCTTGATTTTTTGCCTTATTAGAACGGTTTCCACTATTTACATCTACCACGTGTAGCGCTTCTGTGTGTTCTATAATAAGGTAAGCACCTTTGCTCATGGCTGCGGTGCGACCAAATGAAGTTTTAATTTGTCTTTCTATTCCAAATTTTTCAAAAATAGGAACAGTGTGGTCACTATACAATTTAACAATAGATTCTTTTTCTGGAGCAATTTCTGCTACATAATCTTTCACTTCTTCATAAAGCACTTCATCATCAACATGGATTCCTGTGTAGGAATCATTAAAAACATCTCTAAGAATAGAGGATGCTCTGTTGAGTTCAACTAGAACTTTTGATGGGTGTGGCGCTTTTTGTATTTTTTTGCACATTACGGACCATTTGGCCAATAAGTTCTGTAGATCTTTGTCGAGTTCTGCGACTTTTTTGCCTTCTGCAACTGTTCTAATAATAACACCAAATCCTTTAGGCTTAATACTTTTAACAAGTCTTTTAAGTCGGTCTTTTTCTTCGTTACTTTCTATTTTTTGCGAAACAGAAACACGATCAGAAAAAGGAACCATCACTAAATAGCGTCCTGCAATGGATAGCTCGGAGCTAATTCGTGGTCCTTTTGTGGAAATAGGTTCTTTAACAATTTGCACCAATAAAGATTGATTGGCTTTTATCACATCAGTAATAACACCATCTTTATCAATATCATTTTCAAACTGAAAATCTTTTAATGAAAAGTCTTTTAATTTACCAGTACTTACTTGTTTTATAAACTTTAGCATGGTAGAAAGTTGTGGGCCTAAATCATGATAATGCAAAAATGCATCTTTTTCATAACCCACATTTACAAAAGCAGCATTTAATCCAGTTACTGGTTTCCGGACTTTGGCGATAAATATGTCGCCAACCGAGAAATTGTTACTGTCTTCTACTTTTTGTAGTTCTGTTAATTTTCCATCTTTTAAAAGGGCAAAATCGACGGTTTCGGAGCTAGATCTTACGATTAATTCTCTATTCACCTAAATCAATTTTTATTTATTTGCAGCCAACAATATGTATTGTGGTCAACAAATAAACGATTAAACAATATGTATAACAGGTTTTCGAAACCTGTTGAAATTCACTTACGAATTTCTATGTCAATGAACTTTTTAAAATGAAAAAGTAGTTGAAACAACTACTTTTTCTTGTGACGGTTAGCTCTCCTGCGCTTCTTGCGTTTGTGAGTAGCTACCTTATGTCTTTTTCTTTTCTTACCACTTGGCATAAACTAAACTTTTTAAGATTAATATTTTACTTAACTTCTACGTTACTCTTTACGCTTTCTACGAAAACCTTAGCCGGTTTAAAAGAAGGAATATTGTGCGCCGGTATTTTTATGGTAGTATTCTTTGAAATGTTTCTACCTGTTTTTTCAGCTCTTGTTTTGATAATAAAACTACCAAACCCTCTTAAATATACATTGTCTCCATTTTCCAATGAATATTTAACTTCTTCCATAAAAGACTCTACAGTCGCCTGTACATCTCCTTTTTCGATCCCCAGTTTTTCTGAGATTTTCGTTACAATATCCGCTTTCGTCATTTTTTTGTGCTAGAATTATCTATAATTATTTGTGTTTTTTCGGGTTGCAAATATATAAATTAAAATTCAATCTTTGTCTTAAAGAACTTCATTTTTAAGTATTTAAACAATTACTTTTGGTGTCATCCCTTTTATCGTTTGAATTTTGGGGATTAAAATGTTTGTTTAATCTAGTCTAGTATAAGGTTCTTTTCGTTTCACCAGATTCAAACTACCATTAGCATTTATTATTTTTTATATGATTTTTTCAGAACAAATTCTCTTTTGGTACGCAAAACATAAAAGAGAACTGCCTTGGCGAAACACCACAGATGCCTACCATATTTGGTTATCCGAAATTATGTTACAACAAACTAGGGTAGCTCAAGGTACTCCGTATTATTTAAAATTCATTGAAAATTTCCCTACTGTACAGCATTTGGCAAATGCCAGCGAAGAACAGGTTTTAAAGCTTTGGCAAGGATTAGGGTATTATTCACGTGCCAGAAATTTACATGCCACGGCAAAAATTGTTTCCGAAAAATACGATGGGCATTTTCCTAGCACCTATAAACAATTACTTCAATTGAAAGGGATTGGCGATTATACGGCAAGTGCAATAGCTTCCATCAGTTTTAATTTGCCCGAAGCGGTGGTAGATGGTAATGTGTATCGGGTTTTAGCGCGATATTTTGGGGTATCCTTACCCATTAATAGTACAGAAGGCATAAAATATTTTAAGGAATTAGCGCAACAAGTTATGAATGTTAGCCATATTCGAAACTACAACCAAGCGATTATGGAGTTTGGCGCCCTACAATGTACGCCCAGAAATCCCGATTGTGCTGTTTGTCCCTTGCAAAATAGTTGTGCAGCTTTAAAAGAGTCAACTATTGATGCGCTCCCTGTAAAAATTAAAAAATTAAAAATAAAACATCGGTATTTTAATTATCTAGTATTGCTAGATGGAAACGGCAGCAGCCTTCTCCAAAAAAGAACTGGCAAGGGTATTTGGCAAAATTTATATGAATTTCCTTTGATCGAATCCGATTCCACTTTAGCAGAAGAAAATATCATAAGTGGAATAGAAAAGCTATTTACTTTTGAAAATTCGTTCGAAGTAATTAAGTTTAATGACACTGAAAAGGTGCATAAATTAACGCATCAACATTTACACACCACATTTTGGATTATAAATACAGTCGATAAAATTAAAAATTCCGTTCCAATTTCTGAAATAGCGAAATATCCTGTTCCAGTTTTAGTAGCAGATTTTATAAATACATTTAAATTTGAATAACTATTCACCTAACATCAAAGTCTATCAATTTCTAGCCGTGGCTGAATAGTTACTTAAATTTTAGTATTTTTGATAAAATTTTTAGGTTATGAGCGGCACTTTAAATAAGGTTATGCTAATAGGGCATTTAGGCGACGAAGTAAAAGTTCATTATTTTGAAGGCGGCAATTGCATTGGGCGTTTTCCTTTGGCCACAAATGATACCTATACCAACAAACAAACAGGAGAGAAAGTCACCAATACTGACTGGCACAATATTGTAGTGAGAAATAAAGCCGCGGAAATTTGTGAAAAATATTTAAGTAAAGGCGATAAAGTTTATGTAGAAGGCCGTTTAAAGAACAGACAATGGCAAGGCGAAGACGGGCAACCGCGTTATACCACAGAAATACAAGTGCAAGAGTTTACATTTTTGAGCACCAAAAAAGAAAGTACCAGTAACACTCAAAACTACCAAGCCAATACGCCCTCTTCAAAAACAGAGAGTAGCACAAATGCGCCAAATAATGCTCCATCTTTCAATGAACCCAACGAAGAAGAAGATTTACCATTTTAACTTAAAAACTTAAATTATAACTTTTGGACCCAGACCCCTTTTGGACAGTATTAAATTTTATTGTTTTTGATAGTGCTTTAGCACTTAAATTAGCTGCGCTTTTTTTATTACTTTTATGCTCCGCATTAATTTCAGGATCCGAAGTAGCTTTTTTTGGTCTTTCAGGTACCGATGTGAACACTATTGAAGATACCAAAACCACCAAAGGAAACATCATAGTAAAACTTTTAGAAAAACCAAAAAAACTTTTAGCGACCATTTTAATTGCTAATAATTCTATAAATATTGCGATTGTACTACTTTTTAGCGCAATTGGCGATTTCATTTTTTCGGAAATCACTTATAAAATATTAGGGCTTATTTCTGTTCGGTTTTTGTTAGAAGTTGTCGTGGCTACCTTTTTGATTTTAATGTTTGGCGAAATATTACCTAAAGTATATGCTAATAGAAATCAAATATCGTTCGCACATACCATGGCTTACCCCTTAAAGGTGTTAGATTTTATTTTTACTCCATTGAGTTCACCTATGCGTTCTGCTACTATTTATTTGCACAATAAGTTAGGAAAACAAAAAACTGGTTTAAGTATAGATCAATTATCACAAGCATTAGGGCTTACCTCAGAAGGCGATACCACCAAAGAAGAGCAGAAAATATTAGAAGGTATTGTATCCTTTGGAAATACTGACACCAAACAAGTAATGCGCCCTAGGATTGATATTTTTGCCTTAAATTCTGATTTAAAATATCTTGACGTTTTAGAAGAAATTAAAAAAATGGGCTATTCCAGAGTTCCTGTTTTTACCGATAATGTGGATAATGTGCAAGGCGTTTTATATGTCAAGGATTTATTGCCTTATATAGATCGCAAAGCCTTTAATTGGATGAGTTTAATTAGAGAACCCTACTTTGTTCCCGAAAATAAAAAGCTCGATAATTTATTGCTCGAATTTCAAGAAATGAAAAACCATTTAGCGATTGTGGTGGACGAGTTTGGAGGCACTTCGGGCATTGTAACGTTAGAAGATATTATAGAAGAAATAGTAGGTGATATCAGTGATGAGTTTGATGATGAAGATTTAATCTACTCAAAATTAGATGATTATAATTATATTTTTGATGGCAAAACAACCTTAAAAGATTTTTATAGAGTAGTTAAGATTGATGACGAGAACGATTTTGAAGAGCGTAAAGGCGAATCAGAAACTATTGCCGGCTTTGTTTTAGAAATTGCAGGCAGTTTTCCTAAACAAGGCGAAAAAATACGCTTTAAAGAATATACCTTTGTTGTAGAAAGCTTAGATAAAAAAAGATTAAAACAGATTAAAGTTGGCTTACCAAATGAATTTTAAAATTGTTCTCGCTGCGCTAGTTTTTTTTATGACCGTAGGATGTCAAGATGATACGTTTATTCCCAAACCAAAGGCTATGCTCAGGCTAGAATACCCATCGGCTGTTGAAGCTCAATTTCAAAATGACGATTTTAGTTTCAACTACAACCAACAAGCAAAACCTTTAGTGAAAAATAAAAATGCTATAATTTTAGAATATCCTAAAATGAAAGGTGCTATTTTTATTACTCATAAAAAAATTGAAAATAATTTAGATAAGTTAATTGCTGATGCTCAAAAATTATCTTTCGAACACCTAAAAAAAGCAGATAATATTACCCCAAGAACTTTTATGAATGAAGAAGGTAAGGTATATGGTACTTATTTTCAAATTATAGGAGATGCCGCTTCGCCATCACAATTTTACCTTACGGACAGTTTAAACCATTTTGTAACAGGTTCTGCCTATTTTTACACCAAACCCAACTACGATTCCATTTTGCCTGCCGCCACTTATTTACAAGCCGATATGCGGGCTATTATGGAGACCATGGAGTGGAAGAATTAAAAAAATTAAAAATGTTATATTAAAAAATTCATTCCTCATGCTAATATTCAAGCTAAAATGAATTATTTATCATATATTTTTTTCTATAAATTGGTATTTTAGCTTATTGCTAACAAAAGCACATCACCATCTTTCAAGTATATTGCAACCCTACCTCAAAACCTCCTCAGCATTTTTAATACTATTGTTTATTTGGTCTCTAAGGGCTTCAACTTTTTTTTCTTCTAGGTCCAGAATTTTTTGTTTTTCTTCGGTGAGGACTTTTTCTTTCATAATTTCGTCACCTTCAAAGCTATCGCCAAAACCTTTCATCCAGTCCATCATCGCTTTGTTGGCTTCTCTTAAATCTGTTCTGGCTTCGATTAGTGCATCAGGATTATCAGTTTCTTTAATTTTATCCTCTAATTGGGCAATTAATTTACCAATAGTGCCCATTTTTGGCATTACTTCATCATGTACAGCCAGAACATGTTGCATTTGGCTTTGTTTCTCGGTTTTAGCACTTTCTTTACAGGCATACGTAATGCTTACTAAAAGTGCAGCGGCAATCAACATATATTTTTTCATGGTATAATTTTTAGCTATCGTAAAGATAGGATAACTTTTGTTTTTAGGTTTAAACTTAAGAGCCTCAAAGCAGGATGTAAATAACAAAAATCTCCAAAGTCAAAAATATAAACTAAGGAGATTTTATCATTTACTTTTTAATTGCCTCTTCTTTGGAGAGGTCATAAAAGCCTTTTTAGGTATTTATGAGTGAAACTTTTTATTCAAAATCAGCATCAGAAACACCTTCGTTAACTTTAATTGAATTCACTATAAAATCTACTTTTTGTGGACCCATCGATTGCGTTAACTTAAATGGGAATAAAATACCTGAAACCTCTTTATAATCTGAAAAATCAAAAGAACTGCTCATTTTTTGACCATTCATTTCCACAGAAACTATGTCTTGAATTTTTAGACCAGAATTCACATCGTAAAAGGATGATTTTTCCTCAGATATTTTAATTTTATAGGCTTTTTTACCATCAATATCTTCTATTCCATCAAGCTTTAAATTGTCATAATTAAAGCTTAGTTCAGGAAATGGTGCGGATTCAACCCTGATTTTAACTAATTCGGCTTCTTCTAAATCTTTTCTTTGACCTTGCATCGTCATATAACCAGAATTCCCGTCGATGACCTGCTTGCTCATGGAATTACCCATCATTTTTACATCTTGCATAAATTGGTCTTTCGTGGTTTTTTTAACCTCAAGATTTAATTTCATTCCTTGAATTTCCGCATCGGCAGACATCATAAATGACGTAACGCCCGCTAGTTTATCTTTTCCACCTATGGCATTTATGTACTTTTCTATTATCGTTTTAGCATTCATGCCATCTGGAACTGCAGCACTATAATCTGGTTTTTCCATGGCATTTACCATTTTATCGTAATACATTACAGGAATGTTTTTGCCTTTAAAGTTTACTTTTTCAAGATTTTCAAGAACCTCACTACCTTTACCAGCAACTACAATTCTGGCATTATCTGTTGTAAAATATTTTTGAGCTGCTTGTTGCACATCAGCAATACTAACGGCATTAATTCGCTCTAAATAGGTTTTGTAATAATCTTTCGGAAGATTTTCTGTTTCGATGTTTAACGCATAGCCCGCAATAGTTTCAGGACGCTCTAAAGCCATGATAAACCTGCCAATATATTTAGCCTTGGTGTTAGCTAAATCTTTTTCAGAAACAGGTTCTGTTCTAATTTTATCAATCTCTTTTAAAATTTCTACGACAGAACTATCGGTTACCGCATTCCTAACTTGTGCGGTTGCAGAAAATCTTGAAGGCGCATATTTATCATTTCCGATACTAGAGTAGGAGCCGTAGGTATAAGCTTTGTCTTCTCTTAAATTTAAAAATAATCGACCTTCACCACCACCACCTAAAATTTGATTGGTAATTAAGGCAGGGAAAAAATCGGCATCACTCATTTTCAGATTCACTAAACTCTGAACAGATATTTCTGATTGAACAGCATTAGGCACATCCACAAAATTAATTTGTGTGTATTGTGCATCTGCTGGTTTTGAAAATTCAAATGATGGAGGCGTTGCTTTTGTCCAAGGCGTAAAGTTTTTCTTTACTAATTTTTCAACATCTTTTAAATTTACATCTCCAATAATAATTAAATAGGCATTTGCAGGGACAAAATAGTTTCTATAAAATTGATTTACATCAGCAAGAGTTATATTTTCTACTGTTTCAGGTGTTACAAATTCTCCATAAGGATGGTCTTTTCCATACGCTAATGCAGATTGAGCTCTGCCTGCTATACTTGCCACATCTTTTTCAGTAGATTTTAAACCAGTTAGTATTTTCTCTTTTTCCTTATCAAATTCTACCTGAGTAAAATTTGGATGAATAGCCGCATCCGCCATTAATTCTATAATTCTAGGAAAGTATTTAGACAAAGAACTTGCAAAAGCACTTTGAGAACCAAAACCGATACTTGCGCCTAAAAAATCTACTTCCTCGTTAAAATCGTCTTTAGAAATGGACTTTGAGCCATTTCCTAAAAGACTAGATACAAAGGTGCTGATACCTGCTTTATTGCCTTCTGCAATTGGCGGATTATCAATACGTAATTGTACAGAAACTCTCGGTAATTTACGGTTTTCTACCACTAATACTTTCAAGCCATTTTTAAGTTCAAAACTCTGCGGTTCTTTTAGGTTAATTTCGGGCGCAGGACCAGCTTTTGGCATGGTACTCCTGTCTATCTGTGCATGGCCAACAAAGGCTATAAATGCAAAAACCAAAGTGATATATATTTTTTTCATATTTGCTGAATTTTTTTCAGGATCTAAATTAATTTGCTGTTTGTTCTTGAGGTAAATAATCGATAATTACGCGCTGATTAGGCTTTAAATACTTTTCAGCTACAGTTTTTATTTCTTCACGAGATATAGATCTGTAAATGTCGATTTCTTTGTTGATTAATGAAGTATCGCCGTATAGCATATAATAGGTTGCCAATGAACCTGCAATGCCTTCTACGCTTGAATTAGAATTTACAAACTGATTTTCAAATTTATTTTGTAGTTTTTGATAATCTTTTTCTGAGATTAATGTTGTTGTTACTTTTAAAATCTCTTCTTGAATTTCAGTATTTAAAGTTTCTAAACTGGTTTCTCCAACGGGAAGCGAAAACACAAGATACATACCATAATCTTCCTGATCTACATTAAAAGCACCTACTTGTAAGGCTTGTTTTTGATCGTCAACCATCTTTTTATATAATTTTGAGCTAGGGCCGTCGCTCAAGTAGCTCGAAATCATTTGTAAAACATAAGCATCACGCTCTTTAAAACCAGGAGTTCTATAAGCAACAATAGATGCAGGTATTTGTATGTTCGCATCGTAAACTACTTTTTTGGTTTCCACCGTTATAGGGTCTTCTGTTGGATAATTGCGAACTACATCAGGTCCTCTTTTAATAGAGCCAAAATAATCTTGAATCATCTTTTTGGCCTTGGCAATATCAATATCGCCAGCTACGGTTAAAACAGCATTATTAGGTACATAATACTTTTTATTATAAGCAGTGACATCTTCTAAAGTAGCGGCTTCTAAATCTTCCATATAGCCTATATTCGGATCTTTGTAAGGGTGTTTTGAGAATAACGCATCCCCTACTGATTGCAAAATTTGACCATAAGGTCTATTGTCAAAGGATCTTCTTTTTTCTTCTTTAACTACATCAATTTGAGTATCAATACCTATTTGATTGATAATAGGATGAAGTAAACGTTCTGATTCTAACCAAAGTCCCAATTCTAGATTGTTTGAAGGGAAAACTTCGTAGTAATAGGTTCTATCTTGAGAAGTGTTGGCGTTGTTAGTGCCCCCGTTTGAGGAGACAATTTCAAACCATTTACCTCTCTCGATATTTTCAGTGCCTTCAAACAATAAATGTTCAAATAAATGGGCGAAACCTGTTCTACCTTCTGTTCTGTCTTTACCACCAACATGATACATGACAGAGGTTGTAACTAAGGGAGCAGTGTTGTCTTGGTGAAGAATTACATGGAGTCCGTTATCCAATTTGTACTCTTCGTAAGTCACCTCTTGAGCTTTGGCAGTTATTCCCGCTAAGGATAGCGTAACAGCCAGAAATAAATTTCTTTTCATTCTTTTTAAGTGTTTAAATTAATTTAGGGTATTTTTAGGTTTTACATTTATAGATACCCCAATAATTAAGTTAGTATGCGTTTTTCAATTTTTGTTACATAAAATAATTCTTTTCTTAACACAATGAGGAGAATTCTTAATTCTTTCAGATGATTTTGAAAAATTATTCAATGTTTTTTTTTAATTTGAACACACTTAAAAAAATGATCTAAAATTATGATGAAATTTATATTACCAGTTCGGTTTGGAATAGCAACAAGCGGCTCCTTAATAGCCTACTTTTTAATATTATCGCTATTTGAGTTACATACCAATGTTTTTTACAGTCTTTTTAATGGAATAATAACTGGATTTGGTATTTACGAAGCCATTAAATATTTGAGGATTGAGAACAAGCCTACCTTTAATTACGGCAGAGGATTTGCCGCCGGCATCGTTACTGGTTTTGTAGCGACTTTAATTTTTACTATTTTCTTTGCTTTTTATGCTACAGAAATTAATATAGATTTTCTGCCAGAACTTTCAGAACAATGGTTTAAAAATGAGAATACAGGAGCAGGGATTGTATTTTTTACGGTAGCTATTATGGGTTTTGCAACTTCACTGGTGCTGACTTTATCTTTTATGCAATTGTTCAAATCATCAAACAATTTAAAAAAAAGTAATTAAACGTGTGACTGCTTTGAAGTAATTTTTAAGGAAATAAAGCGCAAAAGGGACAAAAATAACAATTGACTAATTTTTAAACAGACTCTTTAAAAAAAATCTTGCTATTTACGGAATTAAAAGTATATTTGCACCCGCCTATTTAATTAGGTAAATTAATTTATTGATTAATAACAAACACAAGCTATGTACGCAATTGTAGAGATAGCAGGGCAGCAATTTAAAGTTGCGAAAGATCAAAAAGTGTATGTTCACCGTTTGCAAAATGAAGAAGGTAGCAAAGTTACTTTTGACAATGTTCTTTTATTAGAAGACGGTAGCAACATTACTATTGGCGCCCCAGCTATAGACGGAGCCTCTGTTGAGGCGAAAGTCATTAAGCACCTAAAAGGTGACAAAGTAATCGTTTTTAAGAAAAAAAGACGTAAAGGTTACAAAGTTAGAAACGGTCATAGACAGTATTTGACAGAGTTAGTTATTGAGAGTATTTTTACTTCTGGTGCTGATAAATCAGCCACAAAAAAAGAAGTAGCTCCAAAACAGGAAGCTCCCAAAAAAGAAGTAGCTGCGAAAGCTGAAACTCCTAAAAAAGCGATTCCAAAGAAAGCGGTAAGTGCTGATGATTTAAAAAAGGTTGAAGGTATCGGACCAAAAATTGCTGAGACGTTAATAGCGGCTGGAATTTCAACTTTTGCAGAATTAGCAAAAATTGATTCGGCTAAAATCGATGAAATTATCGGCGATATTCGTGGAAATCATGTCACAGATACTTGGCCAGCGCAAGCTAAATTAGCCGCTGAAGGTAAATGGGATGAGCTAAAAAAATGGCAAGATGAATTAGATGGTGGAAAAGAATAATAGCTTTTCTATTTAAGTATAACTTTAATTCTGTTTAAAAACAGGAACATAAAACCATAACAAAATGGCACATAAAAAAGGCGCAGGTAGTTCTAAAAACGGTAGAGAATCAGAATCAAAACGATTAGGTGTTAAGATTTTTGGTGGTCAAGCCGCGATTGCTGGTAACATTATTGTTAGACAGCGTGGAACTAGACACAACCCAGGAAACAACGTATATGCAGGAAAAGACCATACTTTACACGCACGCGTAGATGGTTTGGTAAAATTCCAGAAGAAAGCGGGAGGAAAATCTTTCGTATCTATTGAGCCTTTCGAAGCTTAAGCGATAATTTCTTAATACAAATCTAAAACCCTTCTTATCAATTTTGATAATGAAGGGTTTTTGGGTTTACATTAGTTTCTAGTTTAAAGGGTCTCTCGTCCAATGTTTAAAGTTTGTCCGTTGTCTATTGCCTAGTCATGCATTTGATTGACATTTTCACTTAAAACTTAACATTTAAAATTCATGACTTTTTAAATTTTCGCTTGAAATTTCTTTTTTATTTCATCTTCACCTTTCAACTTTTCATTTTCAATTAAACGCTACCACTTCTGATTTCTAAAATTATTTTTCATCGCAAAAGTTACAGTTTCTGCTAAATAATCTTCCAAGTTATAAGCAGGAATAGGCAAAACACTTTCCAAAAGTTTGGTGTCCCATTCATTGGGTTTTGAGATCATGTAGGGATGTAAATGCACGCCGATGGTTTCGTAGTAAAAGGCTTCTAATTTTGATGAAAAGCCTGTTTTTGTATTGATTAGTTCTTCTGTAAAGCTGAAATTTGCATAGCCAACGACGTTTAGAATTTGGGCAATTCCTTTTATCATGTTGGTTTCTTTTGAATGTACAATGTTTAATTGTTGAATATCTGTGCTAATTACTTTAGCAATCACCCTCGCAGCATAATCTGTGGGGATAATATTGAGGCCAGTGGTTTCAGTAGTGGTAATTCTGACGGAGTCAGCAGAGTTAAGTCCGTTAAAAAACTTTGCAAATAAGTAGAAAACCATATGTTTTGAGATAAAATAAGTGGGATTTTCTATGATATTACCGCCTAAAACACTAGGGCGAAGTATTTGAACAGGAAGATTCTTTTCTTTGCACGCGGCTAATAAAAAGATTTCAGAGGCGTGTTTCGAAGCTTCGTAATGATTACGATAATTATTGCAGGCTACATCGCTAAAATCATTTTCAATAATACCGCCCACATTGCCCGTTGCAAAGGCAGTACTTATATAAATGAATTTTGAAATATGCTTTTGAAAAGCGAAAAAAATATCTTTTGTGAACTGTAAGTTTTCTTTAAATATTTTAATCTCGGCTTTGGGATCTGTCGATAAATTAACGAAACCCGCCGCATGAATAAAATAATCTATTTGGGTTGTCTTACCTAAAAATGAAGTCGGATTTAAAAAATCATCCGAATCAATCACAATAATTTTATTAAAAATTTTGGACGTATTGTCTTTTATAAATTTTGGAGCAAACTCACTTAAAATTATATTTTGAATACGGTTTTCCGGACTTACTTTCGTTTTTTTCCGAACGGGCAGATATATTTTTGTGATGGAGTCGAAACGTTGTTCTAATAGTGAAAATAATACCTGAGAACCCAAAGTTCCTGTTGCTCCTGTTAAAAGTATATTCATTAAACAAAGTAAAAAGGTTCAAAAGTAAAAGAATTAAAAATTTAAAATGGTTACACTTTTATAATTTAGTAGGTCAAAAATTTTATTCTTTTAAATAATATTTAAAAACCCCACTTTTCTAGTGGGGTTATAATTTTCTTAGTTGATGAAGTTGGTGACTCAGCGAAGAAGAAGTTTAGCTCGGGAATATTTATTTTTCTATCAACTAGTACCTATAATATTCTGGTTTAAAAGGCCCTTCAACAGTAACACCAATATATTCTGCCTGGTCTTTGCTCAATTCAGTTAACTCCACACCTAAACGTGCTAAATGTAAAAAAGCTACCTTCTCATCTAAATGCTTAGGAAGCATATAAACCTCATTATTATACTTTTCGGTATTTTTCCAAAGTTCTATTTGTGCTAGTGTTTGATTGGTAAACGAGTTACTCATCACAAAACTTGGATGCCCAGTGGCGCAGCCTAAATTTACCAAACGACCTTCTGCAAGTAAAATAATATCGTTTCCATCGATGGTGTATTTATCCACCTGAGGTTTAATTGTATCTTTAGTATGTCCATAGTTTTTGTTTAACCATGCCATATCAATTTCATTATCAAAATGACCAATATTACAAACAATCACTTTGTCTTTCATTGATTTAAAATGTCCGGAACGAATAATATCTTTATTCCCAGTTGTGGTAATAATAATATCTGCATGTTCAATAACATTTTCTAGTTTCTTCACTTCAAAACCATCCATAGCAGCTTGTAGGGCACAAATAGGATCAATTTCAGTGACCGTAACAATAGAACCAGCTCCTTTAAATGATGCAGCGGTACCTTTACCAACATCACCATAACCAGCAACAACCACTCTTTTACCTGCAAGCATAGTGTCTGTAGCTCTTCGGATGGCATCAACAGCACTCTCACGACAACCATATTTATTATCGAATTTGGACTTGGTAACCGAGTCGTTTACATTAATTGCGGGCATGGGTAAAGTGCCTTTTTTCATGCGTTCGTAAAGTCTGTGAACCCCCGTAGTTGTCTCTTCTGAAAGTCCTTTTATTCCTTCAGCCAACTCCGGAAATCTATCTAGAACCATATTGGTTAAATCGCCTCCATCATCTAAAATCATGTTTAAGGGCTTTCGATCTTCTCCGAAGAATAAGGTTTGCTCAATGCACCAGTCAAATTCTTGTTCGTTCATACCTTTCCAAGCATATACGGAAACACCTGCAGCGGCAATTGCAGCAGCAGCTTGGTCTTGTGTAGAAAATATATTGCAAGAACTCCAAGTAACTTCTGCGCCCAAAGCCACTAAGGTTTCAATTAAAACTGCAGTTTGGATGGTCATGTGCAAGCAACCAGCTATTCTAGCCCCTTTTAAAGGCTGTTCGGCACCGTATTCTTCTCTTAGTGCCATTAGGCCTGGCATTTCTGCTTCGGCTAAATTTATTTCTTTTCTGCCCCAATCCGCTAGTGAAATATCTTTTACCTTATTGGGTATAAAGGGAATAGTTTTAGTGCTCATATCCATTTTTATTTTTACTTTCGTTATATAGCAATTTTACTACTAAGTTTTTAGTGGTAGCAAAGGTACTAAAGCCATGCCTCTTTACAAAACAATTACCGTAACACCTAGCATTTCAGTTTACATCTGGAAAGTAACTGAATCGGAAGCCATACTTTCAAAAGATATAAGCTTAACGCCTGTTTGTGCAGCTCGGCTACAGGGTATGAAATCTGAAGTCCATCGCAGAGGATTTTTAAGCATTCGTCATTTATTAGCCGAAGCCGGCTACATAGATAACGATTTATTTTACGATGAAAGTGGAAAACCGCATTTAAATGATGGAAACCGCATTTCAATTACGCATTCTAATGAATTTACTGCTATTATTGTCGCACAACATACTGATGAAGTCGGGATTGATATTGAATTGCAACGCGATAAAATTTTAAAAATAGCGCATAAATTTACCCAAATAGAAGAATATAACACCTTAGCCAATTCAGAGGCGATTATCCGCAAGTTGACTATTGTTTGGGGAGCAAAAGAAGCGGTCTTTAAAATTTACAATGAAAAAGGACTCAGTTTTTTACATCATATTGATGTAAAGGAGTTCGATTTAGAAGACACCGATAGTTTGGCTGAAGTAAACTATAAAGGCAACTATTCTATTTTTGCTTTTGATTTTTTAGAGTTTGAGGGTTATACTTGTGTCTATGCGGTTAAACTTTAGGAAAATAGTGAAATAGTGGTTAGTGAGATATTGAATTAGTGGTATTTTTGTTAATGTTTATAGCTGATTCTTTCAAATAATTTAATTTTATAAACTTATAAATTCATCACCCCATAAAATCATAAACTAAATTAATTAAGGTTTGAATGAAAAAAAACGTAATTTCCTTGTTTTTGTTATACGCTTTGCAATTTCTGGCAACTTCTTGTGATATTTGTGGTTGCGGCAGTCGTTCTATCTTTGAGAAAACGTATACTGAAATTATATTAACTACTTTTAATACAGCAGGTTTTCAAAGCTCCTTTACTGACAATAACATTCCTAAAAATGCTTTTGGCTTAGAGATTTTTATGGAGTCTGACGAAAAACAAATTGCGAACAAGCGCTATAATTTGAATTTGGAAAGTTTCGGATTTAATTCGGCTTTAGATTGTAGTTGTCCTGACCCAGATTATTTACTTATTGATCCAATAGCTGCTATTCAAATATTTGTTAGGAGTACCCTGCCAAATATTGATATTGAAGTAACTAATAATTTTACCATTACCGATTTCAGAGAGAATACCTTGCCATTTCTCACTTATTTCCAAAACCTAAATTCTGAGGATGATATTTATCGATCAAGAGATATTTTTAGATTAGCTTTATCAGAACTAAGTTCGATTCCCGATGCTTCAATTTTCACGCTCAATGTACCTTTAGAATCTGGGAAAATCATTTCGAAAACTACCAGTACCATAACTCTTATATAGCATGAAAATTTCCGTAGAACTTACTTTATCCCCTTTACAAGATACTTTTGAACCCATTATTATTGATTTCATTAAAAAACTAAGAGCTTCAGGGCTTGCCGTACTTGAAAACCCTTTAAGCACTCAAATATATGGCGATTACGACCAAGTAATGAACGTTTTAAATACCGAAATTAAAGCGAGTTTTGAGTTGATGGACAAAGGGCTTTTATATTTAAAAATTGTAAAATCGGACAGAAGCGACTATGAACCCCATTTTTGATTTTTTTCTAGAGGCTTATAAAGATAGTCCCACTTACGCCATTGTTCTCGAAGTACTTGTTTTCGTTTTCGGAATTGCCAGTGTGGTATACGCAAAAAAGGAAAATATATTAGTCTATCCTACAGGTTTAATAGCTACCGTTATTACCGTTTATTTATTATACAAAGCCGAATATTATGGCGATATGATGATTAATTTTTACTATTCTGTCATGAGCATTTATGGTTGGTATAATTGGAGCAGGAAAAAAGGGGATACCCTTGCAGTGCCAATTTCAAGAACAAATACCAAAGAAAAAGTAATTGGGATTATTTTGTGTATAACGACGATGATTTTTACTTACGGTGTGTATCAAGCTTTTGATTACGAAATTAAAACCGAAAATTATATCGATATTTTTACTTCTGGTCTCTTTTTCACGGGGATGTGGTATATGGCGACTAAAAAATTAGAAAACTGGACACTTTGGATTATTGCTGATGTGATTACCGTACCACTTTACGCCTATCGTGGGCTAGGAATATTATCTTTGCAGTATCTTATATTTACAATTTTGGCTATTCAAGGTTACCTAGCATGGAAGAAAAGTTTAAACAGCATCCCTCAAACATTATAAAAGTAGTTTTATTTGGCCCAGAATCAACTGGAAAAACTACTTTATCTGAACAGTTAGCACTTCATTACCATTCTGTTTGGGTCCCAGAATACGCACGAGAATACTTGCAAGACAAATGGGACGAAGTGGGCAAAACCTGTGAGCCAAAAGATTTATTACCCATTGCAGAAGGTCAAATGCGTTTAGAAAATAAACTAGCCAAAAAAGCTAATAAAATTCTGATTTGCGATACTGATCTTTTAGAAACTAAAGTATATTCGGAAGCTTATTATATTGGTCATTGTGATCCTATTTTAGAAAAATTTGCCTTAGAAAACACCTATGACTTGTATTTTTTGACTTATATTGATGTGCCTTGGGAAAAAGACGATTTACGCGATAAACCAGCGGAAAGAGAACGAATGTTTCAATATTTTAAAGATACTTTAGAAAAATATAATAGAAAATATGTAATTTTAAAAGGAGATAAAAACACAAGGTTAAAAACGGCCATTCAGCATATAGATAAACTTTTAGATTTATGATGACATTTTCGGAGAAAGATAAGCAGCAGTTAAAAGAAAAGGGAATAGTAGCACAAAAAGTGCTCAACCAAATAGAAACTTTTAAAGAAGGCATTCCGTTTATTGCCTTAAAAAAAGCCGCAGTAGTTCATGATGGTATCCGAAAGTTCAGTAAAGAGGAAGAAAAAAAATTAATTAAAAATTTTGAAGATAAAAGGAGCGAAAAGAGCCTGTTAAAATTTGTTCCCGCTTCAGGGGCAGCATCAAGAATGTTCAAGGCTTTTTTTAATTTTTTAGAGACTTATCAACCGCAAAATGAAACTTTAGAAGCTTACTTTAAAAGAACAAATGACAATGACGTAAAAACCTTTTCAGATGGATTAATGCAACTTCCATTCTATGAAATTATTCAAAAAAGAATAAAAGGAAAAAGTTCTAGTGAAAGCGAGGAATTGTATTTTTTTATTGACGAAATGTTGTGCGAAAATGGTTTAAATTATGGCTTTTATCCCAAGGGATTATTGGCTTTTCATAATTATGGAGACTTTACTGCAACGCCTTTTGAAGAACATTTAAAAGAAGCAGCGTTGTATGCAAGTACTAATGGCAATGCAAAACTTCATTTTACGATTTCAGAACAGCATGGATATATGTTTAACGCAGAATTTGATACTTTTAAAGAACGCGTTTCTGCCGATACCAATACTTCTTTTGATGTGAGTTATTCTTTTCAGAAACCGGAAACAGATACGATTGCAGTGGATATGGATAATAATTTGTTTAGAAACTCAGACGGCAGTTTACTATTTAGACCCGGAGGTCATGGTGCTTTGATTAAAAATTTAAACGAGCAAAAAGCAGATATTATTTTTATTAAAAATATTGATAATGTGGTTACCAACGAGATTTTGCCCAAAATTGCTGAGAGTAAAAAAATATTGGCAGGCTTGCTATTGAAAATTCAGCAAAAAGCTTTCGAATATGCAGCACTTTTAGCAAAAAAATTAAGTTTAGAACCAACGAAAATTGAGGAAATAAAGCAATTTTTAGAAACGGAAATGAATGTTAGGTTTACTGCAAATTTTATACATTTTGACAGCACAAAACAAATTGAAATCTTAAAAGATAAGCTCAACAGGCCTATCCGCATCTGTGGAATGGTAAAAAATGAAGGCGAACCGGGAGGCGGCCCTTTTTGGATTCAAAACGGTAACGGCGATATTAGCTTACAAATTATTGAATCTGCCCAAGTGAATACATCGGACATAAATCAAATGGAAATTTTTAAAAACTCTACTCACTTTAATCCAGTGGACTTAGTTTGTGGTTTAAAAGGCTTTAATGGAAATTCGTATAATTTATTAGATTTTATGGATACAAAACAAGGCTTTATCACCGAAAAAACAAAAGATGGCGCTGAATTAAAAGCCTTAGAATTACCCGGCTTATGGAACGGGGCTATGGCATTTTGGAATACGGTTTTTGTGGAAGTGCCTTTAATAACCTTTAATCCAGTAAAGACTATAAACGATTTATTGAAACCTGCGCATCAGGTTTAATTTGAAAATGTAACAATGTATTAATGTACAATTGACGGATTTGAAGATTTGAAAATTTTTGAAATAAATTAGGTTTGAATAATTTAAAATAATTAATTTTAACCATCAAACGGACAACTTTTAACCATCAACAAATAACTATTTAATCCAGAAATCCATTATCAAGGCGCTGGATTTGGAATTTCGCTATGTATTTTTTCTATCCCTTCTAAAATTTCATCAGTTAAATGAATATCAAAGCTTGCAATATTTTCTTGAAGTTGACGCATACTGGTGGCTCCAATAATATTACTGGTTACAAAAGGCCTAGTATTCACATAGGCTAACGCCATTTCAGCCAAAGATAAATCGTGGTCTTGCGCTAATTGATAATATTTTTCAGTCGCTTCAACAGCAGTTTTTCCACTATAGCGTTTGTAATTTGGGAATAATTTTAAACGAGAACTATCAGGCAACCTATCCCCTAAATATTTACCGCTCAACACGCCAAAACCCAAAGGAGAATAGGCTAAAAGTCCAATATTTTCTCGATGTGTTATTTCGGCCAATCCAGTTTCATACACTCTATTTAATAAATTATAAGAATTTTGAATGGTAACCATTCTAGGCAATGTTGCATGAACTTTACTTTCTTCTAAAAAACGCATCACACCCCATGGCGTTTCATTCGATAAACCTACATGGCGAATTTTCCCTTCGGTAACTAAATCTCGTAAGGTTTCCAATACTTGATGAATATTATCTTCCCAAAAATCTTTACTATCATGCACGTACCCACGAATTCCAAAATAATTAGTTTTCCGTTCAGGCCAATGGAGTTGGTATAAATCTATATAATCGGTTTGCAGGCGTTCTAAACTCCCATCAACAGCATCAATTAAAGCCTCCCTATCAAAACCATCTGTTCTGATAAATTTTGACATATCGCCTCTTCCTGCGATTTTTGACGCCAAAACTACTTTATCTCTATTTCGGTTTTTTTGAAACCAAGTGCCTATTATTCTTTCCGTATCTGCATACCTGTCTGGATGCGCAGGAATAGGATATAATTCGGCAGTATCAAAGAAATTGACACCTTGTTCCAAAGCAAAATCCATCTGCTCATGTCCCTCAGCTTCCGTATTTTGATTACCCCAAGTCATGGTGCCAAGGCATATTTTACTAACTTTAATATTGGAATGTGGCAAGTTTGTAAACTCCATAAAAATAACTTCAAAATAATTATTGTGTCAAATTTAAGAATATTCTCAACGGTTTATTTCTTTATCAAATTAATTATTAATCCAATTCCACCAAGATAGGACAGTGATCGCTATGTTTTGCTTCTGATAAAATTACAGAACGTTTGAGTCTGTTTTCTAATGGTTCGCTAACCAAAGCATAATCTAAACGCCAGCCTTTATTATTGTTTCGTGCATTTGCCCTATAACTCCACCAAGTATAATGATCTGGTTCTTGATTAAAAACCCGAAAACTATCAATAAATCCGCTCTGCATAAAACTGCCAATCCAAGCTCTTTCAACGGGCAAAAAACCAGAGACATTTTTAAGTCCGACTGGATTGTGAATATCAATTGCCTCGTGGCAAATATTATAATCTCCTAAAATCACTAGATTAGGATGTTTTGTTTTTAATTGATGGATATATTCTTGAAAATCGGCCATATACTGCAACTTAAAATCTAGGCGATCTAAATTGGTGCCAGAAGGCAAATACATGCTCATAACAGAAACATCATTAAAATCAGCTCTGATATTTCTACCTTCAAAATCCATATACCCTATCCCCGTACCAAATTCCACATGGTCAGGTTTTTCTTTTGACAAAATAGCCACACCGCTATAGCCCTTTTTTTGAGCGCTATACCAATAATGATACTTGTAGCCAGCATCTTCAAATAGCGTAACATCTAATTGATCTTCTTGCGCTTTTATTTCTTGAAGACAGAGCACATCTGGGTTAACCATTTTCAACCAATCGATAAAACCTTTATTTATGGCCGCTCTAATTCCGTTTACATTGTAGGAAACAATTTTCATTCTTTTTATTTTTTTTCGAAAATAAGCAATGTTATTTATAAAGTAACAATTGCACTAATTTATAAATCCTTTAAACACGCAATTCACCTATAACTTATTACTTTTACAGCCTTAATTTACATCATGAAAGATTGCGTTTTAGTTTTTGTATTTTCTTTAGGCATTACTTTTTCCGTTTTCGGACAAATTCCTAAGAAAAAAGATAGCATTACTGCCCTCGATGAGGTTATTGTTTTAGAAAATATCCTTGTCAAAAAAGTAGAAGGCATTACACCATCTGATCTTATTGGAGCAAAGGTTTTTCAGAATTATAGCCCAGTTGATGTAGTATCCGCTATGAATCAAATTCCCGGTGTTTACGTCCTTTCAGGGGCTTTAAATACCAACAGAATTACCATTCGTGGTATTGGTGCAAGAACACTTTTTGGTACTGATAAATTACGTTTGTATTATAATGATATCCCGATTACTAATGGCTCTGGGTTCTCCTCTATTGAAGCTTTCGATTTAGAGAGTTTACGCCAGATTGAAGTCGTTAAAGGCCCGAAGGCTAGCAGCTACGGCACTAATTTAGGCGGCGCCATTCTTTTACAATCTAAAGAAGCTTTAGGCAAATCGACCAATTTTAGTAATAATTTTACGATTGGCTCTTACAATTTATTAAAAAATAGTATTTCGTTTTCGCACTCAAATGATAAGCTTTTCTTAAGTTTAAATTACGATCATATCACCACCGATGGCTATCGAGAAAATAATGAGTTTGAACGTGATGCCTTGCTTTTAAATGCCTCCTACAAAATAAATGAAAAAAGCACTTTAGGTTTATTGTTCAACTACGTAGATTATACGGCTCAAATTCCGAGTTCTTTAGGGATTACCGCTTTTACAGAAGAGCCACAACAAGCTGCCTTTACCTGGAAGGCATCACAAGGTTTTGAAGCTAATAAATACAGTTTAATAGGCCTTTACCACAACTACACTTTAAGTGAAAAACTAAAGAATTCGACCAGTATTTTTTATACCTATTTAGACCATTATGAACCACGCCCTTTTGGGATTTTAGATGAATTTACCAACGGATTCGGCTTTAGAACTCGTTTTTATGGCGATTTGAAACTTTTTTCTAAGGCAAGCCAATATTCCTTTGGAACAGAACTCTATAAAGACGAATTTAATTGGAGCGAATTCAAGAATTTATACCGTCAAAATAATGGAAACGGAAGCTTACAAGGTGATCTTTTTGCCAAAAACAAAGAATTTAGAACACAGCTAAACAGCTTCGCAAGCCTTTTAGTTCCTATTGATGATAAATTTAGTGCGCAATTGGGCTTGAATATCAACAAAACAAGCTATAATTATAGGGATTTGTTTAACAATACGCCAAATAATAAAAGTGCTCGCCGCGATTTCAATGCCATTGTTTTACCTAGTTTAACCCTTAATTATTCGCTTTCAGAAAACCAACAAATTTATGCCAATGTCAGCAGAGGTTACTCGAACCCCACATTAGAAGAAACTTTAACCCCAAGCGGTGTTATTAATCCTGATATTAAACAAGAAACAGGAACTAATTACGAATTGGGCACTACTTTTTATTTGGCGAATAAAAAGCTAAGCATAAATACTGCCATTTACCAAATGAATATCAAAAATTTATTGGTAGCGGAACGTGTGGGCGACGACCAATTTGTGGGAAAAAATGCAGGTAAAACCAGGCATCAAGGACTTGAAATTGCAGCTAATTATAGGTTAGATATTTCTCCTAAAATTAGGCTGAATCCTTTTGTAAATTATACCTTCAACAACCATACTTTTACTGATTTTATTGATGGTGAGAACAACTTTTCGGGCAATGAGTTAACGGGAGTTCCAAAACATAATGTAACTTCTGGACTGCAAGCTACTTTTTTTAATCATTTTTATTGGAATACGGTGCATCAGTTTGTGGGTGCTATTCCGTTAACGGATGCCAATACTTTGTACAGCGATGCTTTCAACGTTTTTAATACGAAAATAGGATTTCAAAAAAAGCTGAGTACTAACTTTTCTGTGAATGCACAATTTGGGTTGAACAACCTTTTTGACGTACGTTATGCCCAATCCGTATTAATAAATACCCAAGCTTTTGGCGGCGCTGAACCTCGTTATTACTATCCAGGAAACGACCGTAATTACTATACGAGTTTACAATTGCGTTATACCTTATAATTTTAGTTTATTTTATGGCTTTGCGTTTAAGATAATTGTGTATTTTTAGGATTGTAAAATACCTCATTTACTGAATTGTAAAACAGCAAAAAATCAAAATGAAATATAGTAGCTTTAGCTAACATTGGTTCGGTTCATAATTTTGTGTGCGCTGCTATTTTAAGTCTTCAAAATTAATAATATTTTATAGTTGCAAAATTTTATCTCCATCTAAATACAAACAACAAAAGCAAACCGAAAAAAATTAAATAACATGAACGAAATTATTTGCCCAAATTGTACAAAAGCATTTAAAGTGGACGAAGCTGGTTTTGCCGATATTCTTAAACAAGTTAGGGACCATAAATTTGAAGAAGAATTACAGATAAGGTTAAACCTTGCAGAAAAAGATAAAGAAAATGCCATAAAACTTGCCGAAGCCAATCTTAAAAATTCGTTACAAGAAAATCTAGCAAAAAAAGATAAAGAAATAGCATATTTAAGAGCTAATAGCGAACTGGACCTAGCTAAAAAATTAGCAGACAAAGAATCAACTATTACCGAACTGAAGGCCAAAAATGACAAAGCAGATATTGAAAAAAAATTAGCAGTATCAGAAGCGACCCAAAAAATAGAAAAAGAAAGAGACGCGTTTGCTAATAATGTAAAACTTATAGTTTCAGAAAAACAATTGCTGGAAAAATCTTTAAATGAAAAATTTTATGCTGAACTGAAGACAAAAGATGATATCATTAAAATGAAAGATGATGAAATTGCGCTTCGTAAGGATATGAAGCTGAAACTTTCAACCAAAATGATTGGTGAAACGCTAGAACAACATTGTGAAATAGAATTTAATAAACTTCGCGCAACAGCGTTTCAAAAAGCCTATTTTGAAAAAGATAACAATGCTAAGTTGGGCAGTAAGGGTGATTATATCTACAGGGAAACTGATGATTTTGGAAACGAAATTATTTCTATCATGTTCGAAATGAAAAACGAAGGTGACGAAACAGCTACAAAAAAAAGAAACGAAGATTTTTTTAGAGAATTAGATAAGGATAGAACAGAAAAAAAGTGCGAATACGCCGTTCTTGTAACACTTTTAGAGGCAGACAACGAACTCTACAATACCGGAATTGTAGATGTTGCTCACAAACATGACAAAATGTATGTGGTACGACCACAATTTTTTATTCCAATCATAACGCTTTTACGCAATGCAGCCATGAATTCAATGAAGTATAAAACTGAACTTGCTTTAGTGAAAAGTCAAAATGTTGATATTACCAATTTCGAGGAAAATATCAACATTTTCAAGACAGGCTTTGCTAAGAATTATGATTTGGCTAGTAGGCAATTTAAAACAGCCATCGAAGAAATCGATAAAACTATTGACCACCTCCATAAAACAAAAGATGCGTTGCTATCGTCCGTGAATAATCTTCGACTTGCAAATAATAAAGCAGAAGATTTAACCATCAAAAAACTAATAAGAGGAAATCCTACGATGACTACAAAATTTGAAGAATTGAATAAGAAGTTAGAATAAAGCTAAAAAGTGATTTCCTGAACAAGAATTTTGCAAGAATTTGGATGCTAGTAAGGTGGTTTCGAGTATAAAATAAGTCTGTATTTTTTTGAAAAATGTCCAGATATTTTCTTGTTTTAGCGTAGGAAACAAATGACTGTTTCTCATAAAAACTCGAATTGAGTTTAATTAAAAAAACAAAAAGATAGTATGTAGCGATGTAGAATTACTTCCTGAAGCCGATGAAAGCTTGAAATGGCGGTTAGGTTAGTAGGCGGATTATATGCTGTAGACAAGAAAAATATTGAACAAATTTGGTTATAAAATACCACCACCTGCACCACCCTCCTTTGAATTTAAAATAGTATTTTAGGTTAAAAATAACATTTGCGCTGATCCAATATTGAAAACTCCGTTAAACCTTTGCCGTATGTTCGCGGATAAAATCGGTTTGAATTTCATTCATATAAATAATAGGCACCGAATAAAGTATTGGCATTTTATCGAGATATTTAACGCTCAATTTTTCATTGATTATTTTAAACAATAAGCCCTTAGTCTGGCCAATAATTAAAATTTGCTTTTTTTTAGTAAGTCCATTTTTATATTCATACATCGTTTTTTTAGATATAATGGCGTTGAGTATCAGTTTCTCCTCTATTAGAATATGAACTATTTCCAGTGCTTGTTTTTTGTCATCTGTAATAATGTGTACTAATATTATGTAATGTTGGTTTTTAGGTCTTTTTTAAAAGTGAAGAGATAACGTTTATTGTATCAGCATATAAGCGATTTAATGATATTACTAAAGGCTATCCAAAAAAATGAGGCATTGCCAGAATGAAAAATGCAATCTTACTAACAATTCTAATATGATATATGCGTAGTTTTCAAAAAAATTACTATTTCAGGCGTAAAGTTTAATATCTCTAAGAAAACCAAAAAAAAAGTCCTCATTTCTGGTGGCTGCAATATTTTGAGCTCCTCGTTTCTAATTTGATATAAAATCTTAATTCTTAAATGGAAATAAAAAAATAATTGCATATCCGTTTAGTTTCCAGTCGCTGTAATGCTTGCTATTACTAGCCTATCAAATATCTTGTCTCCAAAATATCGTCTATTGAGTTTATAAATAAACTCATTGAGATACAATTGCAGGTATTTCCTCTTTATTTTATGGAATTTCTGAAGATCCCTCTTAGCATTCCCGATTGCAATGTGTACCCACTTTAGCGTTTCTTTAGTTGTCTGTTCGCTCGATT